>Ga0207813_100704_pt1 | contig 15487 bp, 11 predicted proteins | sample A23E3SouthBayCA_2_FD_187730 | JGI IMG/M metagenome (GOLD analysis project Ga0207813, IMG submission 187730) | Aerobic enrichment media microbial communities from Eden Landing Ponds, California, USA - A23 E3 (4) (SPAdes) | ecosystem: Environmental > Aquatic > Marine > Unclassified | place... | reverse complement strand
CGAGTCCCAGTCGAGGAGGTCCGCGGCGGCCTCCCAGCACTCGGGCCAGTTCTCGTCGAAGTCATCGTAGATGTCCCCCGTAGCGACGTTCGCCTGTTCGACGAACGCCTCCGGCGGCTCGAACTCGGCTTGTTCTTCGAGCCGCGCTTCCAGTTCGACATCCGTGTCGTCGCCTGACATGGTGTAGCGTAATAGTTGATAATAGGCATAAAAAGCACACTCGCTAATTATCGTAATTCGACGCGGGGAACTGAAGCCGTCATCCTACGCGTCGTCGGCGAACGCGGCGGTCAGCAACTTTTGCTGGGCCTTCCGGAGGTGGTTGTGGAGCGTCGGGGCCGAGACGTCCATCGCGTCCGCCAACTCCTCCGCCGTGCTCCCGCGCGGCCACTCGAAGTACCCGCCGAAGTACGCGGCGCGCAGGGTCGCGCGCTGCTTCTCCGTGAGGTCCTCTTGGAGGGTCTGCCGGAGGTCAGTGGTCTGCGGGCGGCGCTCCGTCTCGCGCTTCGAGTGGAGTTCCACGCCGGAAAAGCGGTCGGTGACGGCTTCGACGACGCCGCGCACGTCCACGGCCTTCGGGAAGACCGCGGTGAGGTCGGCGTCGCCGTCCGCGACCGCGAGCGACTCCACCGCGCCCCCGCGGTCCACCACGACCCCCGTCGGCGTGTCCGCGGAGACGACGCACTCCAGGTGCGCGCGGTCGCCGTGGTCGCGGATGAGGCGCACGTCCCGCACGCGGTCGTCCTCGCCCGCGTGCGCGAGGATGTCCTCCACCGAGGCGCCGCTCGTGGTGACGAAACAGAGGAGGTCGCCGTCCTCCACGGGCACCAGGCCGTCGAGGTCGAACGCGCAGTCGAGTTCGCGGGACGCCGCGACGAAGAACGACCCGGCGGTGATGTCGAAGGCGAGTTCGACGCCGGTGTCCGCGACGAGCAGGCGTTTGCGCTCGACCGCGGCGGTCGTCCAGCCGATTCGACGGCCCGCGTCCACGAGGAACCCCCGCAGTCCCTCGGTTTCGGTGGTCTCGGTGACGGCGCAGAGGAGGCCGTGCGTGGTGCCGTTCGACCGTATCGAACTCACCGCGACGACGGCGTCTCGCCCCCAGCGCTCGGCGTCGAGCGCGCGCTGGGCGAACGCGCCCTGCTCGTCCACGCCGTGGCGGCCCAGCAGCCCGGTCTCCTGTACGCTCTCGCGGAGCGTCGCGCGCGCCGTCTCCGCGTCGACGCCCGCGCGCTCCCGGAGGTCGCCGTGCTCGTCGCACGTCCAGACCGCCGGGAGCGAGGGAGCGAGCGCCTCGCAGGCCGCGCGGTCCACCGCGTCCCGGGTCGACACGTCCGCGAGCGCCGCGCCCAACCGCCGCGACGCGCCCGCGAACGCCACCGCGTCGTCCGCCGTTTCGTCCCCGTCGTCGGTCATCGCGGCCGCGATTTCGCGGTCGGTCGGGTGTTCGAGGTACGGTTCGAGGCTGTCGAGGCTCGCCCAGCCACCGGTCGCGCGCACCACGCGCGGGTCCACGCCGTCGGCGAGGTGTCGGCGCGCGAACCCGCCACGGAGGTCGCGCGCCGCGGCGTCAGCGAGTCGGTCGTCGCCGTCGGACGCCCGGGTCGCGACCTCGGAGACGAGCATCTGGAGTCGCCGCGGCGTCACGTCGAACACGCACTCGTCCTCCCCGACGTTGTTCGCGTTCACGTACCGCTCGAACTCGCGCGCCACGTCGTCGGGGACGTACGCGCGCCGGCCGTCGTTCGGCACGCGCAGGAACGCGTGCGTGCGTCCGTCGAACGACCGTTCGGTCAGGTGGGCTGGTTTCACGTCCGCGAGTTCGCCCGACCGCAGGCCGACGCGCCCGCAGAGCGCGACGACGAGCGCCTCCCGATACGTCCGCGCTGCCCGCGCGACGCGCTCGTACTCCGCGACCGTCAGCGCCCCCCTCATACTGTTTCGGAAAACCCCAGTCTCCCGAATAAGTGTTGGGGTGACTACAGCCCGCTTGTTTCAGATTCGCTCGACAGCCGTCGAAACGGAACGAGCACGTTTCGGCTTCTACGAGGATTCCGAAACGTCGTCGACGATGGATTCGAGTTCGCCGACGATTTCGGGGTTCCGGAGCGCCGAGGTGTCCTCGATGGCGTCGCCGTTCGTGATGCGTTCGAGGTAGCGCCGCATCAGTTTCCCCGAGCGCGTCTTCGGGAGGTCGGGCGTGAACACGACCACGTCCGGCGCGGCGAACCAGCCGATTGCGTCCGCGACGGCCTCCCGCACCCGCTCGCGGAGCGGGTCGGTCGCGCTCACGTTCTTCCGCGGGCTGACGTACGCGTACAGCGACGTGCCCGCTTCGCCCGACCCGCCGACGACCGCGGCTTCGGCGACGCCCTCGACGCCGACGATGGCGGACTCGACCTCCGCCGTGCCGAGCCGACGGCCCGCGACGTTCAGGAGGTCGCCGCGCCGCCCGAGCAGCCGAATGTAGCCCTCGTCGTCCACGGTCGCGGTGTCGCCGGTGTCGTACGTCCAGTCCTCGCGAGTCGCGGCCTCGCGGAGTGAGTCCGCCATCCCGGGCCACGGCCGCGTCACCGCGAGCATCCCCGACTCGCCCGGGTCGACGGGGTCGCCGCGCGCGTCCACCACCGCCGCGTCGACGCCCGGAATCGGCGGTCCGGCCGCGCCCGGCCGCATCTCGTCCACGCCCGGGAGCGTCGAGAGGAGGATGCCTCCCGTCTCGGTCTGCCACCACGTATCCACCACCGGGCACTCCTCGTTCCCGATGTGCTCGTAGTACCACCACCACGCCGTCTCGTCGATGGGTTCGCCAACCGTGCCGAGGAGGCGGAGGCTGGAGAGGTCGTGCTGGTCGGGGTACTCCGCGCCCCACTTCATGAAGGAGTGGATGGCCGTGGGCGCGGTGTAGAACACGTCGACGGCGTTCCTCTCCACAATCTCCCAGATGCGGTTTCGCTCGGGATGGTCGGGCGCCCCCTCGTACATCACGGTGGTCGCGCCGAGCGCGAGCGGGCCGTACACGATGTAGGAGTGGCCCGTAATCCAGCCCACGTCCGCGCTGCACCAGTGCGTGTCCTCGTGGGAGAGGTCGAGGACGGTTTCGCTCGTCCACGCGACGTGCGCGAGATACCCGCCGGTCGCGTGGCGGACGGCGGTCGGTTTGCCCGTCGTGCCCGACGTGTGGATGACGAACAGCGTGTCGTCGGCGTCCCGCGGCACCGGCTCGACCTCCGCGCCCGCGTGGTCGTCCACGAGGCGGTCGTAGGCGTAGTCGCCGTCGAGCGCGCGGCCGTTCCCGAGGCGGTCCACGACGACCTGCTGGACGGACTGCGGCACCGCGAGCGCGGCGTTGTCCGCCTTCCCCTTCAGGTCGTACGCGGTGCCGCGGCGGTAGTAGCCGTCGCAGGTCACGAGGAGCGTCGAGCCGGTGTGTTCGAGGCGGGTGGCGAGCGCGTCCTTCGAGAACCCCGCGAACACGACCGAGTGCACCGCGCCGATGCGCGCGCAGGCGAGCATCGCGATGGGGAGCTCGGGAACCATCGGGAGGTAGAGCGTCACCACGTCGTCCTCGCCGACGCCGAGGTCGCGGAGCGCGGCCGCGAACGCGTTCACCTCACGCGAGAGGTCCTGATACGTGTAGGTCCGCGTCTCCCCGCGTTTGCCCTCCCACTTGATTGCCGCGCGGTTCTTCCGTCCCGCCTCGACGTGGCGGTCGACGCAGTTCGCCGCGGCGTTCAATTTCCCGCCCGCGAACCACGTCGCACGGTCGCCGTCCTCGTCCAGCACGTCGGCGTACTCGCTGTTCCAGTCGAGGAGGTCGCCCGCGGCCGCCCAGCACTCGGGCCAGTTCGCGTCGAACTCGTCGCGCAGCGGGTCGGTGACGTTCGCGTCCGCTGTGAACCCTGCCGGTGGCGCCACTTCCGCCGGGCGCTCCCGCCCGGGTCGTCCATCGTCCATCGTCTCACACAGAGGTTCGGGGCGCGCGCCCATAAGAGTCGCCCCGTCGCCGCTACCCCGTTCAATTTAGTGCGCGGCATCGAACCGCGACAGTTCCTCGGTCGGTCCCTCCACCGCGACGCGCGTTCCGATTCGAGTTCCCGCGTCCAACCCACGAACTCCTCGATATTCCACAACATTTGTGAGTGATTAGAATGGATGCTAGGCCGTGAATAGACGCGCGTTCGTCGCCAGCACCGTCGGCGGACTGGCCGCGCTCGCCGGCTGTGGCACCTACTTGGACGCCAACGAACAACTCCCGCGTGCATATCGAACAACTTGGTCGATTCCAGACAAACAAATCACCACGCTATCCGTTGATTCTACTGACACCATCCCCGCAGCGCAGGCGCTGATACATAGTCAAGATGACGCGCGTGACATTCTCCGGGATGTCGAGCCGTTCTCGATGATCTATCCGAGATACGTGCGGATGGACTACGAAGACACGTTTGTCGGCGTTACTGCACTCAAATTACCGCCTGACAGAACCGCCTGGAACGAGCACGCCGAACTCGATGGGCGGACCTACTCGGTAACGATTGAAATCACTTCACAGGAGCCCTCGCAGCCCGGGCCGAACTGGGAGCATCTCCTCCAGACTTGGCACCTCGGGGAGACCGAGCGACCGCGACGCACCGAGTTACAGGTAACCGTGAACTCCGGGACGCGGACGACGACGTGACCGCCGGGGTATCAACGTTTTTGCGTGCGCGCCACCGCGCTTCGAGTATGCAACCCGGAGACGTCGCCACGGTTCCCTCCTGTACCGACATTCACTACGTGGACACCGGTATGTACGACACCGCGGAGTACGGCGCGGTCTACATCGTGGACGCGGAGCGCCCCGCCATCGTCGACACGGGCATCGGCACGAACTACGAGCGCATCCTCGACGCGCTCGACGAGGTCGGACTCGCCCGCGAGGACGTCGAAGTCATCGCGCCGACGCACGTCCATCTCGACCACGCGGGCGGCGCGGGCCTGCTCGCGGAGGCCTGCCCGAACGCGGACGTGTACGTCCACGAACTCGGCGCGCGCCACCTCGTCGACCCGGGTCGCCTCGTCGCCGGCACGAAGAACGCGGTCGGCGACCAGTGGAAATTCTACGTCGAACCCACCCCGGTCCCCGAGGAACGCGTCGTCGAACTCACCGACGGCGACCGAATCGACCTCGGGTCGCGCGCGCTCGACGTGCATCACGCGCCCGGCCACGCGCCCCACCAGGTCGTGTTCCACGACGACCTGGACGACGCCGCGTTCGTCGCGGACGCCGCCGGCATCTACGTCCCCGACCTCGACGCCGTCCGCGAGACCAGTCCGCCGCCGAACTTCGACCTCGAACAGTGCCGCGACGACGTGGCGATGCTCCGCGACCTCGCGCCCGACACGCTCCTCTACCCGCACTTCGGGCCGGTCGCGGACGACGTGGACGACCGACTCGCCGGGTACGCGGACACGCTCACCGAGTGGGTCGAGGCGGTCGAAGAGAAATACGAAGAACTCGGCGACGAGGAGGCGGTGCAGGAGTACTTCGCGGACAACGCCGAAGTCACGGGCGTCTGGGGGTCGCTGAAGGCCCGCGAAGAAACGGCCATGAACGTGCGGGGCGTGTTGCGATACCTTAAGCACTCCCAGGACTAACCCCATGGTATGAATTGGCAGGACGCGGAGCGCGAGTACGACGACGAGGTCATCGGCCGAACGACGCTCCCGCGGCTCTTCGAGGACGCGGCGGAGCGACACGCCGACCGGCCCGCGCAGGGTTACAAGGGCGGCGTCTACGACCGGACGCTCACGCCGGACGTGCTCCCCGAAGCGCCCGCCGGCGAGTACGCCCACCTCACGTACGACGAGATGCGGTCGGTCGTGCGGAACCTCGCCGCGGGCTTCCGCGACCTCGGCGTCGAACCCGACGACCGCGTCGGCGTCTTTGCGCACACCCGGATGGAGTGGGCGCAGACCGACTTCTCCGTACTTGCCGCGGGCGGCGTCATCACCACCGTCTACCCGAGTTCGAGCGAGCGCCAGGTCTCCTACCTCCTCGGCGACTCCGGCGCGACCGGCGTCGTCGTCGAGAACCAAGAACTCCTGGACCGCGTGCTCGCCGTCGAGGACGACCTCGACGTGGAGTGGGTGGTCGTGATGGACGAATTCGAGAGCCAGCGCGACGACGTGTACTCGTTCGCGGAGGTCCACGAGCGCGGCCGCGAAGCCTACGACGAGGACGCGTATCTCGGGTGGCTGGACGAGCGCGACCCCGACGACCTCGCGAGCCTCATCTACACGTCCGGGACGACCGGCCAGCCGAAGGGCGTGGAACTCACGCACTGGAACTTCCGGTCGAACGTCAATCAGTGCCGAGCGCGTTTCGGCCCGCGGCCGGACAAGGGCGACGTCCCCGCCATCACGGAGGAGAGCCGCCTCGTCTCCTACCTCCCGCTCTCGCACGTCTTCGAGCGGCTCTCCGGACACTTCCTCCAGTTCGGGAGCGGCAGCCACGTCTGCTACGCGGAGTCCTCCGACACGCTCCAGGAGGACATGGGACTCGTCAAGCCGACGACGGGGACGAGCGTCCCGCGCGTGTACGAGAAACTCTACGATGCGGTGCGCGAGCAGGCGTCGGACTCCGCGCTCAGCGAGCGCATCTTCGAGTGGGCGGTTGGCGTCGCGCGCGACCACTACACGGCCGAGAATCCGGGGCTCGTGCTCTCCGCGAAGCACGCGCTCGCGGACAAACTCGTCTACTCGAAGGTCCGGGACGCGCTCGGCGGGAACATCGACTACTTCATCAGCGGCGGCGGCAGCCTCGACCCCGGACTGGCGCGGGTGTTCCACGGGATGGGGCTCCCGATGCTCGAAGGCTACGGACTAACTGAGACGAGCCCCGTGGTCGCCGTCAATCCGCCGGAGAACCCGACGGTCGGAACCATCGGGCCGACGGTGGTCGACACGGAGGTCGAGATAGACGAGTCGGTCGCGACACCCGAGCAACGCGAGCGCGCCGACGGCACCGCGGGCGAACTGCTCGTGCGGGGGCCGCAGGTGTTCTCGGGCTACTGGGAACTCCCGGACGCGACCGAGGCGGCGTTCACGGAAGACGAGTACTTCCGCACCGGCGACGTGGTGGAACTCCGGCCGGACGGCTACATCCAGTTCCTCGAACGCGCGAAACAGCTCCTCAAGCTCTCCACGGGGAAGAACGTCGCGCCCGGCCCCATCGAGGACGCGTTCGCGCAGTCGCCGCTCGTGGAGCAGGTGATGGTCGTCGGTGACGACCGGAAGTTCGTCGGCGCGGTCGTCGTGCCGAACGTGGAGGGAATTCGGAAGTGGGCGGACCGCGAGGACGTCGACCTCCCCGATTCGGACGCGGCCCTCTGCCAGGACGACCGTGTGCACGAGCGCATCCGGCGGGAGGTCGACGCCGTGAACGAGGAATTCGAGGATTTCGAGACTATCAAGCAATTCGTGCTCGTTCCGGAAGAGTTCACGGAGGAGAACGAGATGCTCACGCCGTCGCTGAAGAAGAAGCGCCGGAACATCGAGGCGCGCTACGCGGACGAAATCGAGTCTCTCTACGAGTAACGCAGTCGAGGCGATATTTTCCGACTATGTGTGGTTTTGCTCCGGAGAAATTTGAGAGTTCAACATTCAACTGAGGGAAAACGCATGCTTTTATCACGGTCCGGCACATGTTTTTGAGTAGTGTCAGGGTCGGAAGTCATCCCACTGGTCGCGGCTATCATCGCACTCGGTGTCGGGTCGCAGATACTGTCCGATAAGTTCCAGGTACCGAGTGTCCTGTTCCTCATCCTCTCCGGCATCGTGCTGGGGCCGGAAGGTGCGGGACTCATCACGCCGAGCGCGTTCGGCCTCGACGCCCTCTCCGCCATCGTCGGCCTCTCAGTCGCCATCATCGTCTTTGAGGGCGCGTTCCACCTGAAGTGGGAGAAACTCCGCGAGGCCCCCGGGGAGACCTTACGGCTCGTGACTATCGGCGCGGCTATCGCGCTCGTCGGCACCGCCATCGCCGTGCACTTCCTACTCGGAGTGGGCTGGGACCTCTCCTTCCTCATCGGCGCGCTGCTCGTCGCGACGGGCCCAACGGTCATCACGCCGATACTCGAAGTCGTCCCCGTCCGCGACCGCGTCGGCGCGGCGATGGAGACCGAGGGCGTCGTGAACGACGTGACCGCCGCCATTCTCGCCATCGTCGTGTTCGAAGTGGTGAACCCGAGCCACGCGTCGATGGGGCTCGTGCAGTCGTTCGCGTCCCGCCTCGGAACCGGTATCGCCATCGGCGTGTTCGTCGCCGGTGTCGTCTGGTATCTCCTCCGGCAGGTCGACCTCTCAGCGGGCGGCGCGGTGCAGAACGCCCGCCTGCTCGTACTCGCCGGCGCGCTCGTCGCGTACGCGGCCGCCAACTACCTGTTCTCCGAAGCCGGTATCGCGGCGGTCGCGACCGCCGGCATCATCCTCGGGAACGCCGACCTCCCCTACGAGGAGGAGATAGAGACGTTCAAGGGCGACATCACGCTCATCGTGCTGTCGTTCGTCTTCATCGCGCTCGCCGCGCTCCTCCAGTTCGAGGACCTCCTCCGGCTCGGGCTCGGCGGCATCGGCGTCGCCGTCCTCGTCGCGGTCGTCATCCGGCCGATTGCCGTGTTCGCATCCACGTACGGCGACCGCTACACCGTCTCCGAGCGCGCGTTCATGAGCGCGGTCGGCCCGCGCGGCATCATTCCCGCGTCCGTCGCGACCCTGTTCGCCGTCCAACTCCAGAACGCCGGACAGGAGCTCGCGGCGAGCACGCTCGTCGGCACCGTCTTCCTCGTCATCCTCCTCACGGTCGTCTTCGAAGGCGGCCCGGCCCGGCAGATCGCTGAAGTACTCGACATCATACCCATGCGCGTCATCATCGTCGGCGGCGGCACCGTCGGTCGAGCGCTCGCGGAGCGCCTCGAAGACCGCGGTGAGAACGTCGTCATCATCGAATCGGACGAATCGATAATCGAAATCGCACGCAACGACGGCTTCACCGTCCACCAGGGCGACGGTACCGACACCGACGTCCTTCGGAAGGCCGGCGCGGAAAAAGCCAAAATCATGGTCGCCGCGACCGGCGACGACGACGCGAACCTCCTCGTCAGCCAGCTCGCGGACTCCAAGTTCGACATCGAGACCGTCATCGCTCGCGCGAACAACCCCGACAACGTCGACGCGTTCGAGGACCTCGGCGTCCGCACCGTCTCCAGCGCGATGGCGACCGCGTGGGGTATCGACAACCTCATCGAGCGTCCCGCGCTCGCGAACTGGATGACCGAAATCGGCCGCTCCGGCGACGTGCAGGAGATCGAGGTCACCGCGGACGACCTCGTCGGCATGACCATCGACGAACTCGACGAACAGCTCCCGAACGGCTGCATCATCGCCCTCGTCGGCCGCGGCGGCGAGAACGAGGTGCCGGACCGCGACCGAACCCTCCAGAAGGGCGACCACCTCACCTTCCTCGGCCGGAAGGAGGCCGTGCGGGAGGCGCTCGACATGTGCCACCCGCGCGACCAACCCTAGATTTAGGGCGTTCTCCCGGATACTATCGCTCGTGTCGGACGACCTCGCGCGAGCGCTCACTCGCGTCAGGCCCGGCGACCGCGCACACGCCACCACCGACAGCAGGCGCTACACCGCCGTCGTCACCGCCACCGAACGGGACGACGCGACCGTCCGCGTGACCGCCGTCCCCGAGTCCGGCGACCAGTGGCTCGAACTCCGCGCGACCCGCGCCGACGACGAGTGGACGCCACCGACCGTCCACCGACTCCAGCACCCCGACGACGACTGGACGGAACTCGGCCCGCTCGTCACGCTCGACCTCGAATAAAAACCTACTCGATTCTCACAATCGACGCAAAAAGCCGTAGTCGCGCAGCGGACGCTCGGATTACTCGCGTTCGAACGTGATTGCCGCGCCCTGGCCGAAGCCCACGCAGAGGGTGGCGAGCCCTTTCTCGGCGTCGCGCTTCTGCATCTCGTGGATGAGTGTGACGGGGAGGCGCGCACCGGAGGCACCCAGCGGGTGGCCGATGGCGATCGCGCCACCGTTCACGTTGAACTTGTCGTCGTCCACGCCGAGTTTGCGCTGGCTGTACAGCGTCTGGGACGCGAACGCCTCGTTCAGTTCCACGAGGTCGAACTCCTCGATATCCTCGCCGGTGCGTTCGAGGAGGCCCTGCGTGGCGGGGACGGGACCGACGCCCATGATGGTCGGATCGACGCCCGCGACGTTGTTGTCGCCGACGTACGCGAGGATGTCGAGGTCGTGTTCCTTCGCGAACTCCTCGCTCGTCACGAGCGTCGCGGCCGCGCCGTCCGAAATCTGGCTCGCGTTCCCGGGCGTGACCGTGCCGTCGCTCTTGAACACGGTGGGGAGGCCGCCGAGCGTTTCGAGGTCGGTGTCGGGGCGGATGCCCTCGTCCTCGGAGACGACGCCGTCCGGCGTCTCGACGGGAACGATTTCGTCGTCGAACCGACCGGACTCGGTGGCTTCCGCGGCGCGCTGATGGCTGCGGAGCGCGTACTCGTCCTGTTCTTCACGACTGACGTCGAACTCCTCGGACACCTTCTCCGCGGTCATCCCCATCTGGAGGTCGGGGACGTTGTACTTCTCCGCGAGTTCCGGGTGGAGGTCGTTGTAGGAGTCGCCGCCCATCGGGACGCGACTCATGTTCTCCACGCCGCCCGCGATGATGGCGTCACGCTGCCCCGCACGCACGGCGTCGCTCGCGCTGATGACGGCCTGCATCGAGGACGCACACCAGCGGTTGATAGTGGTCGCGGGCGTGCCCTCGCCGAGTTCGGAGAGCAACGCGATGACGCGCGCGACGTTGTTGTCCTGCTCGGTGCGCTGCTGCGCGACCCCCCACATCAGGTCGTCGATGTGCTCGGACTCGAGTCCGGTCTCGTCGAGGATGTGGTCGATGAGCGTCACCGAGAGGTCTTCGCTGCGCGTGTCCGCGAACACGCCGCCCTCTTTGCCTTGTGGCGTTCGGACGGCCTTCGCGACGACTGGCGTGGGCATTTCTCCCATGCCTCCGTCTCGCTCCCACAGGGCCTTAAGCCTGCCACAACGGGCCGTGAGTTCCGAGACGTTTCTTCGCCGCGGTCACGGCGACCGACTATAGGCACGTGAGTAGTACGCGATGACCGGGACGCCCGCGATAGTCGGCCACAGCCACGCGAGCACGCCGAGGGCCGGAGTGAGGTTCACCGCGGACACCGCGCTGACGGTCGCGACGAACGCGCCGAGCATCCGCTGGAGGTGTGCCACCCGCCACTTGCCGTGTCCCTCGGCCGCGCGGAAGGACCGTGCGTCCGCGACGCCGAATCCGACGCCGATGGCGCCGAACACTCCCATCACCGCCCCGAACGCGTCCCCGTCCGCGAGCCGGACGACCCCCCAGCCGCCGAGCGCGAGACACGCGACGACGACGCCCGTGGCGGCGGTCCAGTCGACGGCGTGCGCGTCGTCGCTCGGGCGCTTCCGGGAGAGCGCGCGATAGCCGGAGAACGCGAGGTAGCCGCTGAACACGGCGACGAGCGCGAGAAACACCCTGAACGCGCTCGGAGCGACCGCGAGCAGCGCGAACACAGTGACGACGACCACCGCCATCGACCGCACGAACGCCCGTCCCGCGAAGCGGTGTCGTCGTCCGCCCTTCGTGGTCGCTATCGCGCCCGCTCCCGCCGCGACCGCGACGACTCCCGCGGCGATGTGAATCCAGAGCGTCCAGTCTTCGAGCGTCGCCATACGGAGCCCTCACCGACCGCTCCCATAAGAATTCGGTCGCCCGGACCGCAGGCGGTCGAACGCAGAGGAAAAACGGTTTATCGGGCGCCGCGTTACGCGAACGCATGCGTCGGTCCCTCCGCCGTCTCTCCCGCCCGCTCCCCGCCCTCCTCGCCGTGAGCGCGCTCGCGCTCGCGGTCCGCCTCTACGACCTCGGACATCGAGTCGCCCACCAGGACGAGTCCCGGGTCGCGGACTGGATCCTCCAGTACATGGCGATGGGAACCTGGGAGTACCGCCCAATCATCCACGGGCCGTTCCTCCCGCACGCGAACGGCGTGCTGTTCGACCTGCTCGGGCCCTCCGACTTCGTGATGCGCCTCCTCCCCGCACTCGCGGGTGCGCTCCTCCCGCTCGCGGCGCTCCTCTACCGCACGCGGTTGCGGGACGACGAGACGATAGCGCTCGGCCTCCTGCTCGCCGCGAACCCGATCCTCCTCTACTACAGCCGCTTCATGCGGAACGACCTCATGCTTGCCGCCGTGATGTTCGCGGCGGTCGGCTGCTTCGTCCGCGCGTGGGACACCAAGCGCCTGCGCTGGCTCCCCGTCGCCGCGTTCCTCTTCGCGCTCGGGTTCACGATGAAGGAGAACGCCCTGCTCTACCCCGTCGCGTGGCTCGGCGCGCTCGTCCTCGTCGCCGACGCCCGCGTCGTCACCGGCGACCGCGGCTGGGTCGGCCGCGTCGTTGCGAGCACACGCCGCGTCTACGGCTGGGTCCTCGCACTGGTCGACGTGCTCGCCGGCGGCCCGCGCGACCCCGACCATGGACTCACCGCGCACGTCCGCGGCGGCCTGCGCGCCGCACTCCGGAACCCGGTGGTGCGGTACGTCCCGCTCGCGCTCTTCCTCGTCGCGGAAGCCCTGCTCGTCGTCGTCCTGTTCTACGCGCCGAAACCCGACCTCTGGACCGCGCTCTCCGGCGGCCGCCCCCTCATTCCGGTTCTCCGTGAGGCGACCCTGGGCGTCTGGTTCGAGTTCCTCGGCACGTGGGGCGGCGCGGAGATGCACGCGCATTCCGTCGTCCAGTTCCTCGGCCTGCTCATCGAACTCACTATCTTCGGCGCACCGTCCCTTCTCCCGCTCGCGATTGTCGGGTTCGTCTACGACCGCTACACCGACGCGTCGCCCCGCGACATCGTCTCCTTCTGCGCGTACTGGGGGTTCGCGTCTATCTTCGGGTACGCCGCCATCACGGACATCATGGCCGGCTGGACGGCGATTCACGCGGTCGTCCCGCTCGCCGTCCCCGCCGCCGTCGCGCTCGCCGCGCTCTACCGGATGGGCCGGACGGCGTTCGCTACTGACCGGCCGTCGCTCGCCGCGGGCGTCGTCGCCGCGCTCGCGCTCAGCGCCGCGATGACCGGCGGCGTCGCGGCCGGCGCGTCCTTCGCGTACGACCAGTCGACGGAGAACCCGCTCGTCCAGTACGCCCAGCCGGGCGGCGACATGAAACCCGTCCTCGACGACATCCGCGAGGCCTCCCAGTCGAACGACGGCGTGGACGTGCTGTTCTACGGCGACAAGTTCCACAACCCCACGGGGAGCCACGAGTTCACCATCAACGACTGGGACGTCCCCGGTGATACGGGCGGCGCGTATCCCGGGTGGTTCGAGCGCCTCCCGCTCCCGTGGTACCTCGACCAGTACGGGTCGAACGTGACGAGCGTCCAGTCCGCCCGTGGGTTCCCCGACTCGCCGCCGCCGGTCGTCATCACGCTCGACCGCGACAGCGACGACATCGAGGAGCGCCTCGACGGCTACGCGCGCTACACGTTCCCGCGCTACCTCACGTCCGGGCACGGCGACCTCGCCATCTACGTCCGCGAAGAGTGACGCTCCCGGCGACGGTCTTAAGCGGGTCGCACGGCAAGGGTAGGCGATGAGCGAAAGGGCGCTCGACGTCATCGAAGTTCTCCTCACCGCTCGCGTCTACGGGCGGACGCCGAGTCTCGACGAGGACGACCTCCCACCCCACCTCCGGGAGGCGTTCTGGGCCGAGGACGGCGTTCCGGACTCCCCGACGGTGAACGAGGAAACCGTTCGCGAGGCCACGGGCATCAGCGAGCCGTGGGAGGAGATTTCGGGACTGATGTTCACCGACCGCGACACGTTCAGCGGGCGGTTGAACCTCGTGAACGACGACATGGCGCGCGAGTGGTACGACGAGCGGGCGGACGCCGACCGATTGAACCGGAACCCGGCGCTCGCACACGAGTTCGAGGACCGAGAGGGCGTGGACTACGAGGCGGCGCGCGAGGAGAACCGGCCCGTGCGCGCGGACCCGCAGTGGATCGACGGCCTGCTCGCCGAGTTCTTCGACGAGGAGGACGAGGAGATGCTCGACCTCGTGGAAGTCCGCGCGCCCTCGGAGATCGACGTGACGATGGACGACCTCGTGCTCACGCCGGAGCAGGAGGCCGAAATCGGGAAGGTCGGGAAGGCAATCGAGCACCGCGACTTCCTCGCCGAGGTCGGCCTGTACGAGATCGGGAAACTGCTCTTCGTCGGCCCGCCTGGCACGGGGAAGACCTCCACGGCGAAAGCGCTCGCGCACAGCCTCGACCTCCCGTTCGTCGAGGTGAAACTCTCGATGATAACGAGTCAGTACCTCGGCGAGACGGCGAAGAACGTCGATAAGGTGTTCGAGGTCGCGCGCCGGCTCTCGCCCTGCATCTTCTTCATCGACGAGTTCGACTTCGTCGCGAAAACCCGGAGTTCGGACGAGCACGCGGCCATCAAGCGCGCCGTCAACACGCTCCTGAAGAGTATCGACGAGATCAGTCTCATTCGGGACGAAGTCCTCCTCATCGGTGCGACGAACCACCCGGACGACCTGGATTCCGCGGTGTGGCGGCGGTTCGACGAGATTCTCGCGTTCCCGAACCCCTCGGAGCCGATGCGGGCGGACATTCTCCGCCTCATCACGCACGATATGGAAATCGAGGACTTCAACCCCGACGAAATCGCGGCGAAGACCGACGGCCTCACCGGGAGCGACCTCCGCCTCGTGATGCGCGAGGCCGTGCTCGACGCGCTGACGGAGGACCGGACGACGCTCACTCAGGCGGACTTGCTGGGCGCGGTCGAACAGTTCGAGGAGCGCGACCACCTCCGCAACCTCGACAACCTGGAGGACGCGCTCACGCACGGCGACGACCCCGACGGGAGCGAGGACGCGACCGAATCGGGGGACGCACACGACCACGTGCACACGCACTAGATGCGCGTCACACTCCTCGGGACGGGCGACACGACCGGCACGCCCACCCCGGGGTGTGACTGCGACACCTGCCAGGCGGCCCGCGAGCGCGGCGTCGAACGAACCCGGTTTTCGGTGCACGTCGAGAACGAACGCACGGGCGAATCACTCCTCCTCGACGCGAGCCCGGACTTCCGCCACCAGTTCCTCACGCAGGACGTGTCGCTCCCGAACGAAGTTGTCATCACCCACGTGCACTTCGACCACCTCGACGGCCTCGGGAACGCGTACCGACTCGTCGACAGCCTCCCCGTGCACGCGGCGACCGAACGCGACCCCGAGACGGGGACCTCGGTCGCGGGAACCGTCCGCGAGAAGTACGACTACCTCGACCCAGTCACCGTCCACGGACACGCGCCCGGTGAGACCTTCCGAGCGGCGGGG
>Ga0207813_100701_pt1 | contig 15518 bp, 18 predicted proteins | sample A23E3SouthBayCA_2_FD_187730 | JGI IMG/M metagenome (GOLD analysis project Ga0207813, IMG submission 187730) | Aerobic enrichment media microbial communities from Eden Landing Ponds, California, USA - A23 E3 (4) (SPAdes) | ecosystem: Environmental > Aquatic > Marine > Unclassified | place... | reverse complement strand
CTCGCGCCGTCCCCGACACGAACCACGGGGTCGAGCGCACCTTCGATTTCGTCCAGAATCACGTCGACGGTGTCCTCGACGGGCACGCGGAACGCCGCGACGACGAGGTCGCCGGACAGCACCGCGATACCGGGATTCGGCCCCGGGTCTACGCCGACGATGGTTCGTCCAGCGCCGCCGCGGAGCACGGTGAGTGCCTCGTCCACGGCCTTCCGCGCGTCGCCGGCGTCCGCCACGACGGTGTCCAAGTCGGCGTCCACGTCGTCGTCAGCGCCCGTCACGAGCACCGCCGCGTCCTCCGGAATCGGGTCGCCGGGTTCGATGGTCGTGAAGTCGACGTCCCTGTCCCTGAGTTCCGCGAGGAGTTCGTGGTAGAGTTCGAAGTCCGCGGTCGCGACGACTATCACGCCCCCGACTCGGACGGCGGCGAGTAAAAGCACTCCGCCGTTCGGTGTGTTTTTCCCGGATAGCGCGTAAGAGACGGGTAGTGACCGATACCCCTCTCACCACCGGGTGCGGCGCGCTCGACGACCTCCTCGGCGGTGGATTCGAGCGCGGAACCGTCACCCAGCTCTACGGCCCGCCGGGCGCTGGAAAGACGAACGTTGCGCTCTCCGCCGCGGTCGAGGCCGCGGACGACGGCGACACCGTCGTCTACGTCGACACCGAAGGCCTCTCCGTCGACCGGTTCCGGGACGTGCTGGCGGGGAACGCGAGCGACCCGGACGCCGCGTCCTCCCGCATCGTCATCTCCGAAGCCCACGACTTCGACGAACAGGCGGAGGCGGTGCGGGACGCGAGCGAGTTCGCGCCCGACGCCAGCCTCGTCGTCCTCGACTCCGCGACCGGGTTCTATCGCCTCCGGCGCGCCGACGACGAGGAGGCAGGGGACGCCCTCCGTCAGGTCGCCAAACAGGTGACGCACTTGCTGTCGCTCGCGCGCAAACACGACCTCGCCGTGGTCATCACCAATCAGGTGTACACGGACCCCGAGTCCGACACCAGCCGACCGCTCGGCGGCCACACGCTCCAGCACTGGACCGGAACGGTGGTTCGCCTCGACCGATTCAAGGGCGACCGCCGCCGCGCCACCCTCGAAAAACACCGCGCGAAGCCCGAGGGCGACCGCGCACAGTTCCGAATCACGGGCGACGGCATCGAGAACGTCACATGAACTCGAACGTCTGGGTGCTCGCTGGCGCGGGAGGCTGCGCGGTTCTCTTCGTCGTGTTCGCCTACCTCTGGCTTCAGCTCAAGGCGTAGCACAACGGTTTTTCGCGTTCGCCGCTCACGCGGACGTATGGAGGTCCGCCGACTCGCGTCGCCCGACGACCTCGCGGAAGTGCAACGAGTGAACGCGCTCGCGTGGCGCGCGGCCTACCGCGGCCTCGTGCCGGACAGCGTGCTCGACTCGCTCTCCAGCGACGTACCCGAGGACGCCGCGGAACGGCGTTTCTCGGAACTCCGTGAAGCGGACGGCCGCGTGTTCGTCGCCGCGGACGACGACATCGTCGGGTACGCTCGCGTCCGCTGGGGCGACACGAAGCCCTTCGTCGACCCGAGTGAGGCCGGCCTGAAAGAACTCTACGTGCATCCCGACCACTGGGGCGCGGGCGTTGGCACTCGTCTCCTCGAAGGCGTCATCGACAGCCTTCCCGAGGACACGGACGCGCTCGTTGTCGAAGCGCTCGCCGGAAACGAACGCGCCCAAGCCTTCTACACCCGCCGCGGCTTCGTCCACGCCGGCAGCCGCACCGCCGAATTCGCCGGCGAAGAACTGGAAACCGCACTCTACCGACGAAATCTCTAACGACACCGCAAAACACGCCAGCCGTGGCCGCGCGGGGTGGGTGCCGTCGCGGTGCGGCGCGGTTGCGACACCGTAGCTGTGCGGCGCGGATGCGGTCGCGGAAGAACGGCCTGCGGGCAGTACCGAGCGCGCCGGCGGCGCGCTCGGCGTTTTTAGTCCAGATTTTTGCGGGGAGAGGTGTGGTTCGAGAGAGCAGAGCTCTCTCGTCATCACGAAACGGCGAAGCCGTTTCGAACGACGCGAAGCGCACCCCGACCCGGAAAAAGGTGGGTGTTTAAAGCTCGTTCAGTTTGCGGAGGAGTTGGCCTTTGTACTCTTCGTCGGCTTGGATGCCTTTGAGTTCGAGGACGTTGCGTTCGAGGTGGTCGAGGGCGAGGTTGAGTGCGTTGTCGGCGCCGTAGCCTTCGCCGGTGCCGGCGGCCTGACCCTTGTTGGTGCGGAGGCGGATCTGGCAGTAGATGAGGGGGGTTCCGCGGAGGCGTTCTTTGTGTTCGTGGAAGCGCACGTGGGCGTGCTGGACCTGCATGTCGCTGTACTTCTTGGTGATCTTCTGGATGCCTTCGCGGACGTCCTCGCGGCCGATGGTGTCGAGGAGGTCGATGTTGGTGATTTGGACGTCCATGTGTTCTTCTTCGGTGAAGGAGAGCGCGCGGAGGACGTCGGTTTTGGTGAGGATGCCGCCGACGACGCGGTCGTCGTCTTCGGGGGTGACGACGAGGCCGGCGATGTCGTCTTCGAGCATGGTGCGGACGGCGTCTTCGACGCTGTCACCGGGGTGGATGGTGGTGACGGGGCTGGACATGACGTCGTAGACGGGGAGGTCGAGGAGGCGTTCCATTTCGCCGCGGCGGTCGCCGCGCGTGGTCTTGTCGACGTCGCGGACGATGAAGTCGACGAGGTCGTGGACGGTGACGATGCCGGTGAGGAAGCCGTCTTCGTCGAGGACGGGGAGGCGGCTGATGGAGTTCTCGCGGAGGCGGTTGATGACCGTGCCGATGTTGGCGTCTTCGTCGACGGTGACGATGTCCTCGCTGAAGATCTGGTCGACGGTGAGCGCGTCGAGGTTGTCGAGGACGGCGTCGAGGATGAGGTCCTCGGTGACGACGCCCCAGAGTTTGTCGGATTCGAAGACGGGCGCGACTTTCGTGTTACCCTCGACGAGTTTGCGCGCGACGTCCCGGACGTTCTCGGTTCGGTTCAGTTTGGGGACGCTGTGGCTGGAGGGGTTGGTGAGAGAGACGACGCGAGTGTCGTCCTCGATGTGCGAGGAGAGAAGCTGTTTCTGGGTGATGACGCCCTCGTAGTCGGCGCCGCCTGCGCGCGTGACGATGATCCCTTTGGGGTTTTCGTCGTCGAAGATGGAGCGTACTTTCCCCATGCGTTCTTCTGCGTCAACCGAGATGTAGTCCTGGGTCGCGATGTCGGAGATATCCATGAGTCTAGCGGAAAGTCGAGGGGGACAGTCTAAAACCTTGTTGCGGCCCGCGAGAATGTACGGCGGTTCGGCGGGTCGCCGAAGGAGTGATACGCCCGGCCGTGGTACAGAACTGCATGGGAGATCCGGCGTGCTATCTCGATTTCTGTCCGGAGTGTGACTGCCGTGTCACGCGCATGGACGAGGAGTGTCCGGACTGCGGCGCGTCGCTGTAGTCCGAAACACCCATATTGATTTAGGCAAACCTAAATCTATGAGTGGTTCCACGCCCAGTGTCGTGGTGGTCGGCGGCGGCCCCGCCGGTTCCGCGGCCGGCGTCTTCACCGCGCGATACGGCCTCGATACGACGGTGTTCGACCGCGGAAGCTCGTCGCTCCGCCGCGCCGCGTTCGTCGAGAACTACCTCGGCTTCCCCGCCGGTATCGACCCCGAGACGTTCTACGACCTCGCGCACGACCACGCGCGAGAAGCCGGCTGTGACGTCGTCGACGACATGGTCACCGCCGTCTCCGAAACTGACGACGGCTTCCGGGTCGAGACGCAGGACGACCGAGTGCTCGACGCCGACTTCGTCGTCGCCGCGACGAAGTACGACTGGGAGTACCTCGACGGCCTCCCCGTCGATTTCGTCGAGGACGACGAGTACGAGCAGTTCGACTCGTCGCTCGTCGAGCAGGACGGCGGAACAGCCCTCGACGGCCTGTACGTCGCGGGACCGAACGCCGGCGTCGCAGACCAGGCGCTCATCGCCGCCGGCCACGGCGCGCAGGTCGGCCGCGCCATCATCGCGGACGTCCGCCGCGCCGAGGGCTACGAGGGCCGGTTCGCCGAACACTACGACTGGCTCCGCCGCGAGGAGAACCTCACCGGCGAGTGGGCGACCCGCGAGCGCTGGCAGGAACACCTCGACGACGCCCCCGACGCCCCCGACGAGGAGGACCTCCGCGAGCGCTACATCGACGACCGCTTCGCGAAGTACGTCGACGCCGACGACCGCGAGGAACGCAAACGCGACGCCCACCGCCGCCTCGCAGACCACCTCGACCTAGAGGAGGAATCCACGGACTGACGAGGGCTTTTCACGCCGCGTGCCCGACCCACCAGTATGGACTACGCGGACCGCGTCGAGCGCGAACGCGCCGAGAAAGACGAGTACTTCGCCGACCATCCGCGGTCGCCGATACCGATGGGTGAGCGCGACGACTTCGACGGCCTCGACTACTACGACCCCGATCCGACGTACCGCTTCGAACTCGAACTCCGCGAGTTCGACGACCACGACACCATCAGCGTGGAGACCACGCAGGACGGCGAACAGACCTACTACCGCTGGGGCGAGTTCGAGTTCGAACTCGACGGCGACACCCACACCCTCACCGCCTACCGCCGCGACCCCAACGAGAAACAGCTCTGGGTACCGTTCAAGGACGAGACGAACGGCGATACCACCTACCCCGCCGGCCGCTACCTCGACCTCGACGAGGACGCCGAACGCGACGGCGTCTGGCTCCTCGACTTCAACCGCGCCTACAGCCCCTTCTGCGCGTACTCAGACGCCTACGAATGCCCGCTCGTTCCCTTCGAGAACCACCTCGACACCCGCATCGAAGCCGGCGAGAAATACGACGCCGACTGAGAACTTATTTCATGCTTCCAACTGAACGCCCGCTATGCGCCCGCCCTCCACGCTGAGCGCTATGCTCGTCGTCGCCGGCGTTGTCCTGTTCGCGTTCCCGCTCGTCGCGCCGCCGCAGGGACCGCCCGACACCGTCGAATACTACGTCGAAGACGACTTCGGCGACCAGTCCACCAATCCGAACCTCGCGTACGCGAACTTCTCCGAGAACGAGCGCCGCGTCTTCGACGCCGCGCTCGCCAACCGGAACAACACCTACGTCACCGACCCCGAAAACGCCCCCCGCCGAATCACTCCCGACCGCGAAGCCATCACCCTCTATAACGTCAAGTATCAGAACGATTACGACGCGCTCCAGGTGCGACGACTCTCCGACCCACCCAGTGACACCGCCGTCCTCGGCCGATTCGGCTCACTCCTCGCCGGCTGCATCGTCGCCTGCTACGGCGGCTACCGCGCCCTCGCGAACTGACCACACACGTCTGCATCGTCCCCACCGATTAATCGCTCCCGAGATGGACCGCAACAGACTGTATGGGTTGGGCGGATTGAGAACTAACGCGAGACTCACTCTGTTCGTCTCGCTGAGTTCAAATCCCCCTGTCCACGTCACCCTCGGCCGACCCGAGAGACACAGAGGTCTCTCGCGGTCTTGGTTTCGGTAGAAGTGGGTTGGGGCGGATTTGAACCGCCGGCCTCCTCCATGTCAAGGAGGTGTCATAGCCTGACTAGACCACCAACCCGCCTGCGATTTTTCGTATGCCGGCGCTACACTTGACGGTTTCGACTCGGCATCGGCGGCGGGGCGCGACAGGCTTAAGTCTACGTACACACTTGTACATCATAACCCACAATCGGACATTGGTGGTCACTATGCAGGACTATATTCGACGCGTGACGGACGGCGACGACCTCTCCCTCGACAACGCGCGGAGCGCCGCGTCCGCGGTGTTCGAGGGCGCGACGGACGCCCAGATCGGCGCGCTGCTCGCCGGGCTCCGCTCGAAGGGCGAGACCGAGGACGAAATCGCGGGGTTCGCGCAGGGGATGCGGGACGCCGCGCGCACCATCGACCCCGACCGACGCCCGCTCGTCGACACCTGCGGCACGGGCGGCGACGACTACGACACGATCAACGTCTCCACCACCACGGCGCTGGTCGTCGCAGGTGCGGGCGTCCCCGTCGCCAAACACGGCAACTACTCCGTCTCCTCCTCCTCCGGAAGCTCCGACGTACTGGAGGAGGTCGGCGTCGACCTCGACGTCAGCCCCGACGCCGTCGAGAACCGCATCGAGGACGACGGCATCGGCTACATGCACGCGCCCGCGTTCCACCCCGCGATGAAGGCCGTCATCGGCCCGCGCCGCGAACTCGGAATGCGCACCATCTTCAACGTCCTCGGACCGCTCACGAACCCCGCGGGCGCGGACGCCCAACTCATGGGCGTCTACGACCCCGACCTCGTCCCGCTGCTCGCGAACGCTCTCACTCGAATGCCGACCGACCGCGCGCTCGTCGTCTACGGGAACGGCCTCGACGAAATCGCCATCCACGACGAGACCGTCGTCGCCGAGGTCGACGGCGACACCGTCGAGGAGTACACGCTCACGCCCGCCGACATCGGCCTCGACCGCGCGCCAATCGAGGCCATCGAGGGCGGGACGCCCGCGGAGAACGCCGACGACCTCCGCGGCATCGTCGAGGGCGTCGTCACCGGTCCGAAGCGCGACGTGATTCTCGCGAACGCGGGCGCGGCCATCTACGTCGCCGGCGAAGCGGACAGCATCGAAGCGGGAGTCGACCGCGCGCGCGAAGCCATCGACTCCGGCGCGGCCGCGGAGACGCTCGCGACCCTGCAGGCGTCGAAATGACGCGCGTGAAAGTCTGCGGCATCACGAACGAAGCGGACGCCGCCGCGGCGGTCGACGCGGGCGCGGACGCCCTCGGCTTCATCGTGGACGTACCCGTCGACACGCCCCGCGAACTCGACGCCGAGCGCGCGGCCGACCTCGTCGCCGCCGTCCCGCCGTTCGTCACTACCGTCCTCGTGACGATGCCGGACTCGCCCGCGGACGCCGCCCTGCTCGCCGACCGCGTCAGCCCGGACGCCCTCCAGGTGCACGGCGACCTCTCCGCGGACGCCCTCGCGGCGCTCGCGGACGACGTGGACGCGAAACTCGTGAAGACCGTGGACGCCGACCACCCCGAGGCGGCCGCGCGCTACGACGACGCCGCGGACGCGCTCCTCGTGGACTCGACGGACGCCTCAGGAGCAGGCGGCACGGGCCGCACGCACGACTGGACCGTCACCCGCGACCTCGCCGCGAACCTCGACTCGCCGGTCGTGCTCGCGGGCGGCCTCACCCCCGAGAACGTCGCCGACGCCGTCGAAACCGTCCAACCGTTCGCCGTCGATGTGGCGTCGGGCGTCGAAGCCTCCGGCGGCGTGAAGGACCACGACGCGGTCGAGGCGTTCGTCGCCGCCGCGACGGACGAGGTGGTGGCGTGAACGTCTCGCGCGCCGAGTTCGTCGAGCGCTGCGCGGGCGACGACCCCGTGGTCGCGTACGCGAGCGCCAGCCTCGACACCGACGCGTCCCCGCTCGCCGCGTACGCCGCGCTGGCCGACGGCGACCACTCCTTCCTCCTCGAATCCGCGAGCAAGACCGCCGCGAGCGACCCCGACGGGGCCTTCCAGCACGAGTCCGACGACCGGCACGCCCGCTACTCGTTCGTCGGCTACGACCCGGACGCGCTCGTCACCGTCGACCCCGACGGCGCGACCGTCGAACCCCTCGCCGGCACCGGCTCCGCCGACTACGTCACGCCCGAACGCGGCGACGACGTGCTCGACACGCTCCGCACCGCGCTCCCCGACGCCACCCGCCGCGGGTTCCCGGATGCCGACCGCCAACTCCTCGACGGCGGCCTCGTCGGATTCCTCGCGTACGACGCCGTCTACGACCTCTGGCTCGACGAGGTCGGCGTGGAGCGCCCCGAGACGCCGCTGCCCGACGCCCAGTTCGTCCTCACCACGCAGACGCTCGTCTTCGACAACACCACGGGCGACGTGTCGCTCGTGTTCACGCCCGTCGTCGGCCCGGACGCCGACCCCGGCGACGTGTACGACTCGCTCGCCGCCGAAGCCGACCGCGTCGCCGACAAACTCGCGGACGCCGCCGACCCCGACACGGGCGGCTTCCGGAAGACCGGCGAGTTCGCGGGCCCGCGCGACGAATACACGGACGCCGTCGAACGCGCGAAGGACGCCGTGCTGGACGGCGAAATTTACCAGGGCGTCATCTCCCGCACGCGCGAACTCCACGGTGACGTGGACCCGCTCGGGTTCTACGAGCGCCTGCGGGACGTGAACCCCTCGCCCTACATGTACGTCGTCCGCACCGGCGACCGCACCGTCGTCGGCGCGAGCCCCGAGACGCTCGTCTCCGTCCGCGGTCGCACCGTCCTCAACAACCCCATCGCCGGCACCTGCCCCCGCGGAACGAGTCCCGTCGAGGACCGCCGGCTCGCCGGGGAGATGCTCGCGGACGAGAAGGAGCGCGCCGAACACACGATGCTCGTCGATTTGGCGCGCAACGACGTGCGCCGCGTCAGCGACCCCGGGTCCGTCGCGGTGCCGGAGTTCATGCGCGTCCTCAAGTACAGCCACGTCCAGCACATCGAATCCACCGTCACCGGCCACCTCGCCGACGAGTACGACGCCTTCGACGCCGTCCGCGCGTCCTTCCCCGCCGGCACGCTCTCCGGCGCACCCAAAGTCAGGGCGATGGAACTCATCCACGACCTCGAAAACGGCCCGCGCGGCGCGTACGGCGGCGGCGTCGGCTACGTTTCCTGGACGGGCGACGCCGACTTCGCCATCGTCATCCGCACCGCCACCATCGAACACGACGACCACCGCTCGCCGGACCGAGCGAACGGGGAGAGCCGTGAGAAACGCGGTGCTGGCGGGGACACGGTTCGCGTTCGGGCGGGCGCGGGCGTGGTCGCGGACTCCGACCCCGACGCCGAGTACGAGGAGACCGAGAAGAAGATGGGGGGCGTGCTCGACGCGCTCGCGGGTATCACGGAGGAAGCCGAATGAACGTCGTATTCGTCGATAACTTCGACTCGTTCACGTACAACCTCGTGGAGTACGTCTCCGAGCGCGGCCACGACACCACCGTCCTGAAGAACACGGCGTCGATCAACGAGGTTCGCGCGGCCGACCCGGACGCCATCGTCGTCAGTCCCGGCCCCGGCCACCCCGCGACGGAGCGCGACGTGGGCGTGACGATGCCCGTCCTCCGCGAACTCTCCCCGACGGTGCCGACGCTCGGCGTCTGCCTCGGGATGGAGGCCGCCGTCTACGAGTTCGGCGGGACGGTCGGGCACGCGCCCGAACCCGTCCACGGGAAGGCCTACCCCGTCGAGCACGACGGCGACGGCGTCTACCGCGGCCTCGAACAGGGCTTTCAGGCCGGCCGCTACCACTCACTCGTCTGCACCGACATCCCGGAGTGTTTCGACGTGACCGCGACGACCGACCACGGCGGCGAGACGCTCGCGATGGGCGTCCGCCACGAATCCTATCCGCTCGAAGGAGTGCAGTTCCACCCGGAGAGCGTGCTCACGGGGGTCGGCCACGACATCGTCGGAAACTTCCTCACGACAGCCCGAGAACGCTGAGCACGTAGAGCGCGGCGACGACGATACCCGCGACGAGCAGGAGTTTCCACGCGACGCTCAACAGGAAGCGTCCGACGAGCACGATGACGAGCAGCGCGACGATGGCGACGAGGAGATTGCCGAGCGGCGACCCGAGCCCCATCGCGGCGAGTGCTGCTGCGAGCATACCCTGAGGACGGACGACCACGGCAAAAAGCGTGTGGGCTGTCCGCGCCGACCGACCCAGGCGTGAAACTGGACCGCATCCCGAACGGACGACGCGCCGGACACACCCCGGGTTCCACTTTCACTCCCCTTTGGGTACGGTTATACTCGCGGCGGTTCTACGAACGTGACACCCAGCCGGGTGCGGTGACGACACCCGGTCGCCGAATCCACTAGGTATATGGTTCGGGCTACAGTAATACATCGTCGTCACCTGACTCGCGGAATTTACCCATGAAACGAGACCCGACTCCCCTACACGCCGAATCCCGGAGGTACAGACAATGAGTTCAAACGACCTATCCGCGGGCGACCTTTCGCTCCCGATCAAGCGCGTCACCGGCGACACGCTCGAGGACCGCCTCACCGCGAACGCGTACAACAACATCCTGCCCGCGCGCTACCTGAAGAAGAACGCCGAGGGCGACCTCGTCGAGACGCAGGAGGACCTCTTCGACCGCGTCGCGAAGAACATCGCGCTCGCCGAAGCCGTCTACGAGTCCGAGAAGCAGGGCGTCGAAGTCCTCGTCACGCCCGACCAGCTCAAGCCCGACCACCCGCGCCGCGACGAACTCGCGGCCGAGGTGTTCGGCGACGGCGTCACCGTCGAGGACGACGTGGAGACCGAACTGACGGCGGAGAACGTCAACAAGTTCGCGTACGACACCGTCGTCCCCGACCTTCCCGACGAGGTCCGCATGCACGTCGAGGACACCGCCGAGGAGTTCCAGGACCTGATGGAGTCGCTCTCCTTCATGCCGAACAGTCCGACCCTGATGAACGCGGGCGACGAACTCCAGCAGCTCTCCGCGTGCTTCGTCGACTCCCCGGGCGACGACATCACGGACATCCACGAGACCGCGAAGGAAGCCGCTGAAGTGTTCCAGTCCGGCGGCGGCATGGGGTACGCGTTCTGGCAGCTCCGCCCGTACGGCGACCCCGTCGGCAGCACGGGCGGCATCGCCAGCGGCCCGATGACGTTCATGGAGACGTTCGACCAGATGTGCGAAACCATCGCGCAGGGCGGCGCGCGCCGCGGCGCGCAGATGGGCGTCATGCGCATTAGCCACCCGGACGTCATCGAGTTCATCCACTCGAAGAACAAGGACGTCAGCCTCGCGCACTGCCTCAAGCTCAACGACCCCGACGACTACACGTACACGACGTTCAACGAGGCGCTCGAGGAAGCCCGTTCCCTCATCGACGAGGACGGGAAGGTCCCGAAGCACCTCCGGAACGCCGTCGAGGGCCACCTCTCGAACTTCAACATCTCCGTCGGCGTGACGGACGACTTCATGGACGCCCTCCAGAACGGCGAGGAGTTCACGTTCACCAACCCCCGCACGGGCGAGCCGCACATCGCCACCGAGGAGACGAAGGAGATGTACGACCGGTACGACCTCGGCCATCACGTCGAGGTCGGCGAACCACTCTCGATGCCCGCCGACGTGGTCTGGGACCCAATCGTCGAAGGCGCACACGAGAACGGCGAACCCGGCGTCATCTACCTCGAACGCGTCAACAAACAGCACTCCTTCGACGTGGAGGAACACCCCGACCACCGCATCCTCGCGACGAACCCCTGCGGCGAACAGCCGCTCGAGGAGTACGAGGCGTGCAACCTCGGGCACATCAACCTCTCCACGCTCGCCGCGCAGGACGCGCCCGACTGGCGTGTCTGGAGCGAAGAGAACGACTACGACACGCTCGAAGAAGGAATTAGTCAGTTCCTCGACGACGCGCTCGACCACGAGGAGTTCGACCACCGCATCGAACAGGGCACGCGCTTCCTGGAGAACGTCGTCACGATGTCGGACTTCCCGGTCGAGGAGATCGAGGAGAAGGTCCGCGAGATGCGGAAGATCGGCCTCGGCGTGATGGGGCTGGCGCAGCTCTACATCCAGCTCGGCGTGAAGTACGGCTCGGAGGAGGCGAACGAAATCGCGAGCCAGGTCATGACCCACATCAACCACGGGTCGAAGACCGCGAGCCACGAACTCGCGCTGGAGCGCGGGAGCTTCGACGAGTGGAATAAATCGAAGTACGCGAACCCCACGGAGTACCGCGAGTGGTTCGAGCACCACACGGGCGAGTCCGCGGACGACTGGGAAGACGGCTACCCGATTCGGAACCACAACACGACCACCATCGCACCGACCGGCACCACGTCGATGGTCGGGAACACCACGGGCGGCTGTGAACCCATCTACAACGTCGCGTACTACAAGAACGTCAGCGACGACGTGCAGGGCGACGAGATGCTCGTGGAGTTCGACGACTACTTCCTCCGGACGCTGGAGGCGAACGACATCGACGTCGACGCCGTGAAGGAAGAAGCACAGGAACAGATGGCGAACAACGAGTTCGACGGCGTCACCGGACTCTCCACGGTCCCGAACCCCATCGGCGAACTGTTCGTCGTGACGGAGGACCTCTCGGGGAAGCAGCACGCCGCCGTCCAGACCGCCTGCCAGAACGGCGTGGACTCCGCCATCTCGAAGACGTGTAACTTCCCGAACTCGGCGAGCGTCGAGGACATGGACGACGTCTACCGCTACATCTACGAGCACGGCGGGAAGGGCGTCACCGTCTACCGTGACGGCACGCGCTCGAAGCAGGTGCTCACCACGCGCGCCGACAACGCCGAGTTCTCGGACGAGGACGAGGCCGCGGAAGTCCTCCTCGAACAGATTCAGGACACGTTCGGCGACCTCGAAACCTTCCTCGACAACGAGGACGTGCGCGACGCCATCGGCGGCGACACGGACGACCTCGTCGACGTGGAAGTCGACGGCGCGCAGAAGCGTCCGCGCCCCGACGTGCTGTACGGCGTCACCCAGCGCATCGACACGGGCTACGGAAAGCTCTACGTGAACATCAACGAGGACGAACAGGGTCGGCCGTTCGAACTGTTCGCGAACATCGGGAACAGCGGCGGGTTCACCGCCTCCTTCACGGAGTCGCTCGCGAAGACCGTCTCCACGGCGCTCCGCGCGGGCGTCGACCCCGACGAGATTGCGAGCGAACTCCAGGGCATCCGCAGTCCGAAGGTCGCCTGGGACAAGGGCGAGCAGATAAACAGCATCCCGGACGCCATCGGCACGGCGATGCGGCGCTACCTCGACGGCGACATCGACAAGCAGGTGCCGAAACAGCAGAACCTCACCGAACTCGCAGAAGAGGAGGAGTCCGCGGAGGATGTCGCGAAACTCGACGGTGGCGCGACCGCGGATAGTCCGAACGCGGACACCGAACCCGTCGGTAGCGCGACGCCCGACACCGAGCAGGCGACGCCGAGCGACGACGAAGACATGACGAAGAAACTCATCGAGGCCGGCGAGATGCCGGAATGTCCCGACTGCGGGACGATGGACCTCTACTACTCCGAAGGCTGCAAGACGTGCCAGAACTGCGGCTGGAGCGAGTGCTAACCTAGGAGTTTTCTCTCTCGCGGTCTCTCTTCTTCGTATGAGCGCCGGGCCGACGTGTCCGATGTGTGAGTCCGAACTCCTGAAGCGCCACTGCAAGTACGTCTGTCCCCAGCACGGCGTGCTCGCGGACTGCAGCGACCCGTTCACGCCCTGACTTCTGCCGGCACCCGACTGCTTTTGCGGGAGAGGGTCGAACTGACGGGTATGGAGGAGTGGAGCGAGTCGTGGTCGCCGTCGGCCGCCGTGGACGGCGAGCGGTCGCCCGACCCTGGTGCGTCGAGCGAGGCGTTCGGGGCGCTCGCGAACGAGGTCCGCGTCACCGTGCTCGTGCGGTTGGTGCGTGCGGAACGCGACGGCGAGACACCGGTTCAGTTCTCGGACCTGCACGCGGCGGCCGACACGGATAGTTCGGCGGGGTTCGCGTACCACCTTCGACAGTTGACGGGCTGGTTCGTGGAGAAGACGCCCGACGGCTACGTGCTGACCGACGCGGGGCGGCGCGCGGCCGACGCGGTTCTCTCCGGTGCGTTCCTCGACGAGGACGGCGCGCGTCGCGCGAGCTAACGAGTACGAACACGCAAGCCGGCTTCCCGGTGGTCGAACTGGTCGTCGTGTGCCCGTCCGTCAAATAATTGCTGTGGGGTCGTCGCGCGGTTCTACTGCACCAGCAGTCCGCCGTCGACGATGATCGGCTGACCCATCACGTACGAGGACTCCTCGGAGCACAGCCAGACGACCGTGTTAGCTATCTCCCGCGGATCTCCGAGGCGGCCAGCAGGGATTCCTGCCGTGATGCGGTCCATCTCGTCCGCGTTGTCCTCGCCCGCCTGTTGGACCATCGGCGTGTCGATGACGCCCGGACAGACGGCGTTGAATCGAATTCCGTCGTCGGCGTAATCGACGGTTGCGCGCCGCGTCAGCCCGATGACGCCGTGTTTACTGGCGGCGTAGTGCGCGCTCCCGTTCGCGCTCACGCCGGCGACCGACGAGGTGTTGACGATTGCGCCGCCGCCGCGTTCGATCATCTCCGGTATTTCGGCTTTCAGGCACCGCCAGACGCCCTTCAGGTTCACGTCGATCATCCGGTCCCACTCGTCCTCGTCGTAGTCGGCGAGGCGAGCGCCTTCCTCCGCGATGCCCGCGTTGTTGTGCGCGAAGTCGAGCCCGCCGTACTCGTCGAGCGCCGTCTGCACCATCGCGGCTACGTCGTCCGAATCGGTGACGTCGGTGTTGACGAACGTCGCTTCACCGCCGTCTCCTTCGATCATCTCGACTGTCTCGTGGCCGCCGTCCGCGTCAACGTCGGCGACGACAACCTTCGCTCCCGCCTCGGCGAACCGGACCGACGACTGCCGCCCTATTCCCGAGCCTCCGCCAGTAACGACCGCAACGCCGTCTTGTATTCCCTTCATGGTATCAGTCGCCGCGTCCGCGGACGCGACAGTATACCTGTTTGGGATATAATGTGAAATATTTACCGCAGATCCTGAGAAGCGGTTTTTATTGCAGGTATCTTCGTTTCTCGGACTTTCCCGTCCGGCTACTGCTCCGCGAACGTCGCGCCGGTCGCGGTGACGGTGACGGTCTCCGTGGGGTGGTCGTCGCCGGCCGCGGCGTCGAGCGCTTCACGCGCGAGTTTTTCGGCTTCTCCGGTGTCGAGTCCGCTTTCGTAGGTTTCTTCGAGGTAGTCCTGTGCGTTCGGTGCGCCGTTCCCGAGGGCGTTCGCGCGCCACTCGCGGGTCGCGCCCGAGGGGTCGACTTCGACGAGCATCGGGCCGTTGCCGTCTCCGGCGACGAGCAGCGCGGTTCCGTACGGCCGCGCGCCCCCGGACTGCGTGCGTTCCTGGACGTGGTCGGCGAGCGCGGTGGCGAGCGCGTCCGCGGGCATCGGCTCCTCGTACCGCACGCGCTCCTCCTGGGCAGTCTGGCGAGCGATGTCGACGAGGCGGCGGGCGTCCGCGGCGTGCCCGGCGGTGCCGACGGCGAGGTGGTCGTCCACGCGGTGGAGTTTCTCGATACTGTCCGTCTCGACGAGCGGCGACCCGCCATCGGGCGCGGCGGCGAGGACGACCGCGTCGTCGCCGCGGACGCCGACGACGGGCGCGCCCTGCCCGACGGCCTCCCGGGCGTACTCGACCTGATAGAGCCGGCCGTCCGGCGAGAAGATGGTTGTCCCGCGGTCGTACGCCTGCTGATTCTCCATCTCAGGCCACCTCCCCGGGGTCGGCGTACTCTTCGACCTGCACGTCCTCCTGGGTGACGGTGGCGACGGCGACGCCGTTCCCGCTCGCGGTGTCGCGCTCGCTCGCGCTT
>Ga0207813_100699_pt1 | contig 15535 bp, 12 predicted proteins | sample A23E3SouthBayCA_2_FD_187730 | JGI IMG/M metagenome (GOLD analysis project Ga0207813, IMG submission 187730) | Aerobic enrichment media microbial communities from Eden Landing Ponds, California, USA - A23 E3 (4) (SPAdes) | ecosystem: Environmental > Aquatic > Marine > Unclassified | place... | reverse complement strand
TGCCGTCGAGATCCGTGACGGCGAGCGTGACTCCGACGCCGGCGTCCCGTAGCGTCGTCGCCGCCCCGGACGCGGCGACCACGTAGTCGGCGCCTGCGGCCGCCTCGACCTCCTCGGCCAGGGTCGGGCCGGCGCCGGCGACGGCGACGGTGGCGCCGCTGAACTCGGGGAGGGAGTCGAGATCGAACGGCTCGGTCATCGCAGCCAGTCGGTCGCGGGCGCGCTCGTCGCCGGCACGGTCGAAGCCGAAGTCGGCGAGGATGCGCTCGTAGACGGGCTCCCAGACGTGGAACTCCATGGGGGAGAGCCGTCGCTCGTCGACGTGAATACTGCGGAGATGAATGGGCCGGCGTGGTACCAAAGTACCCCTACCCAGGTACCGTACCGGCGTCCACCTGAGTATTTTTGCGGACCCGGCATAAGCTTTCTTGTCGAATCCGGGGACGACGCCCCCGCGTTACTCACTGCGTAACCTTGATTGACTGGCTGGGAGTGGGTACGGTATGAACCTCTATCGGACCAGTGAGTCGGGGCTCGTCGCCGTCGAGCCGCTCGATCCCGGGGCGACGACGGGGCTCGCCGCCGCGCTCCTCCGGGGTCCCGGGGGCGCCCTCGGCGCCGAGGACGTACTGTTCGTGACCACCGCCGCCGACGACGGCACCGCGACCGCGATCGCGCTCGACGCCGCGGGCGACGCCGTCGTCGTCGGTGCGGCAGACAGCGAAGTCGGCAGCGCGGTCGTGACGGACGCGCTCCAGCGCGCGAGCGCCGTCGCCGAACAGTCCTACGACGCACTCGACGAGCGCTATGCGGGCGACTCCCTCCGCGAGGCCCACGCCGACTACTTCGACCGGGAGCCGCTCGCCGCCGAGGCGTTCAACGACGACCAGCGCGTTCGCCTCGTCGGCCCGGCGTTCGCCGGCGACGCGATCGATCTGGCGCGGTTCCTGAGCGACCGCGAGGTGGCTGTCGACCCCATCCGCGTCGAGGCGTTCGGCGCCCCTACCAGCGACGAGTTCCTCGTCCAGTTCGACGCGATCGACGGCGACGGCGCCGAGACGGAAGCCGACGCCGACACTGACGACGCCGCGGACGACCAGTGGGTCGCCGGGACGAATGCAGCCGAGCCGTCGGCGACGGCTACCGACGCGACCGACGCGGCTGGGGATGGAGCCGACGCTGACGCGGATGCCGGCACGGCGAGCGACGCCGCCACACTCGCGGAGGCCGAGGCGACGACGGAGCCCGCAGGCGACGGTGCAGCGGCGGACGAGCCACTGGAGCTCCCGGTGCTGCTCGAGGCGGTTTCGGAGGGGGTTCGGGACCGGCTGGTCGGCACGTTCGACGCCGACCCGACGGACGTGGTCTCCGTCGAGCGCGGCAGCGAACTGCTCGTTCGGCCGGACCACCCCGCCTACGCCGGCGGCGTCCTCCGCTACCGACTGCGGGTCCAGTCCGACGGCACGGTCGACTTCGCGGTGAACATCTACGGCGGCAGCGAGGCCGAAAAAGAGCAGATGCGCGCGCTCATCCGCGAGCACGAGACGGCGATCGAGTCCGAACTCGGCTACGATGTGGCGGACGGCTACGACGGGTTCTACGGGAGCCGGGAGTTCGCCAGCTACGACCAGGTGGCGGCCGCCGAGATCGTCGACGAGTTCGACCGCCTCGTTCGCTTCTTCAACCCGCGCGTCATGCGGGCCTGAGCGTCGCGAGGCGCCCGACATCCCGGCTTCTCTCCGCTCGACCCATCGGACGGGCAGAGGGAAAGAGTCGTGACCCCCGCGACCCCAGTTCCAGCCATGCGAATCGTTCAGCGCGGTCACGGCGCGGAGGGTCGTGACCGGGTGACTCTCGTCCCCGAGACCGTCGACGACCTCTGGCACCTCTCGCACGTCCTCGAACCCGGCGACCACGTCGAGGGCGACACCACCCGCCGGATCCAGCGCAACGACGATCAGATGCGCGACACCGGCGGCGAGCGAGAACACCTGCACGTCACCCTGGAAGTCGAGGACGTGGAGTTCGCCCGCTTCGCCAACCGCCTGCGGGTCGGCGGCGTGATCCAACACTGCTCGATGGAGGACCAGATCGGTCTCCACCACACGATCAACGTCGAGACCCACGAGGAGCTCACCATCGAGAAGTTCCTCAAGCCGGACCAGCGCGACCGGATCGAGGAGGCCGCCGAGGCGACCGACGCCCCCGACGTGGCGATCGCGACCGTCGAGGAAGGCGAAGCCTACGTCCACACGGTCCAGCAGTACGGCACCGACGAGTACGTCTCGCTGACGGCGCCGACGGGGAAAGGCGAGTACGCACAGCCCCGGGATCGGCTGTTCGAGGAACTCGGCTCGGCGCTCCAGCACGTCGACGCCGAGGCGATCATCATGGCCGGCCCCGGCTTCACGAAGCGCGACGCGCTCGACTACCTGACCGAGGAGTACCCCGACGTGGCCGAGAAGGTCACGACCACCGTCGACACCTCCGCCGCCGGCGACCGCGGCGTCCACGAGGTGCTCAAACGCGGCGCCGTCGAGGAAGTGCAGGACCAGACACGGATCGCCCGCGAGAGCGAACTCATCGACGAACTCACCGAACGCATCGCGACCGGCGAGCAGGCGACGTACGGCGTCGAGGAGACCGCCGAAGCCGCCGAGTTCGGCGCCGTCGAGACGCTGCTCGTCGTCGACGATCGTCTCCGAACCGAACGCCAGGACGAGGGGGACTGGGAGCGCGACGCCAACGAGATCATCGAGACCGTCGAGCAGAAAGGCGGCGACGTGGTGGTGTTCTCCTCGGAGTTCGCCCCCGGCGAACAGCTGTCGAACCTCGGCGGCATCGCGGCGCTGCTGCGCTACCGGATTCAGTAGCGCCCTCGGCGACGGATCTGCCGGAAAACTTTACGAGGCTTCCCGCGTTCTATACGGGGCATGGACAACGAAACGACTCGGCGAGCCCTCCTCTCGGCGGCCCTCGGCGCCGGCGTCGGCGGGATGGCGCTGACGGATGCACGGTCGTACCTGCGACAGTTCGCTCCCCTCTCCGGGAGCAGCTGGGGCACGGCGTCCGCGAACGCCCCCGACGAGATCGAGAGCCCCTACGGGCCGGCGACCGTGCGATACGACGACTACCACGTCCCCCACGTCGAGGCCGACAGCGAGCGGGCGGCCTACTACGCCGTGGGGTACTGCCACGGCGCCGATCGGCTCTTCCAGATGGACCTCTACCGCCGACTGCTGACGGGACAGCTCTCCGAACTGGTCGGCGCGTCGACGGTCGACTCCGACGCCTTCCACCGTCAGATGGACTTCGAGGCAGCCGCCGAGGCGACGTGGGAACGAACCGAGGGCACCGAGACCGGTGATGTCGTCGAGGCGTACGTCGACGGCGTCAATCACGCTCGCGAGGCCGAGCGGACGCCGCTGGAGTACCGGCTGCTGGAGGCCGAACCGCGGGCGTGGACGCCCACCGCGTCGCTGCTGGTCTCGAAGCAGATCGCGTGGGGGCTGACTGGCTCGTTTCGCACCCTCCGACGTGCGCTGGCCCGTGACCGCCTCGGCAGCGAGGCGACGGCGACGCTCTACCCGCGGCTCTTGGACCACGAGACGCCCATCCTCCGCGAGGGCGAGGCGTCGTTCGCCGAGAGTGTCGCCGACGCCGCCGTGCCAGATCCCGGGCTGGTCTCGTGGCTCGCCGACTTCGAGACCGATCCCGGGATCGGCTCGAACTCGTGGGTGGTCTCGGGCGAGCACACCGCCTCGGGCGACCCGATCGTCGCGAACGACCCGCATCTCGAGCTCTCGGTGCCGCCGGTCTGGTACGAACAGCACGTCGTCGGCGCCGAGTTCGACACCCGGGGCGTCGCCTTCCCGGGCGTCCCGTTCGTCGTTATCGGCCAGAACCACGCGGGCGCGTGGGGGTTCACCAACGCCGGCGCCGACGCCATCGACTTCTACACCTACGAGACCGTCGACGACGGCGACGCCTACCGGTACGGCGACGAGACACGGCAGTTCGATACCCGAACCGAGACCATCGCGGTCGACGGCGGAGAGAACGTCGACATCGAGGTGAAGCGCTCGGTCCACGGCGCCGTCCTGACGCAGTACCCCGACGGCGACGGCTTCGCGGTCGCCGACGAACTCGGCGTCGCGTGGACGGGGCTCTCGGCCACCCGAACCGTCGAGGCGGTCCGCGAGCTCAACCGCTCCGGCGGGGTCAAAGAGGCCGAAGCGGCGATCCGGAAGTTCGACGAACCGACCCAGAACTTCGTCTACGCCGACGATGCCGGCAACACCTACTTCTGGGTCACCGGCCAGATCCCGATCCGGACGACCGACGGCGAGCCGGTCCGTGGCACGCGGATCTTCGACGGCTCCGCCGGCGAGGGCGAGTGGGGTGACGGCTACAGTCCCTTCGGCGAGTCCTCGTGGGAGGGGTTCGTCCCCTTCGAGGAGAAGCCGGGCGTCCGGAACCCGGACTACCTCGCCACCGCGAACCAGCGCATCACGAACGACCCCGAGCACTACCTCTCGGAGGGTTACGCGCCGCCGTTCCGGGGGCAGCGGATCTACGACCGCCTTGACGCCCGCGCCGCGAGCGACGAGCCGATGGACGCGGCGTTCCACCGTGACCTCCAGACCGACGTGGTCGACGGCCGCTACGAGCTGTTCCGGCCGATCATCAAGGCGGCAGTCGAGGTGGGACCGTCGCAGTCCGGCGACCTCGACGCGCCGGCGGCCGAGTCGCTGCTGGAGTGGGACGGCGAGATGCGTCCCGACGCCGCCGAACCGTTGCTGTTCGACCAGTGGCTCCGGCTGTTCCGCGAGACGACGTTCATCGACGAGCTCAGCAACGCGGGGCTCCCGGCGGGGTTCCCGGAGCCCAACGAGTGGATACTCGGGACGCTCCCGGCCGATCACGACGTGTTCGACGGCAACCGGGCGGCGGTAGCCGCCGAGGCGCTGACGACGGCCCGCGAACGCATCGACGAGGAGGGCTGGGAGACGTACGGCGACTGGAACCGGGTCCGGTTCGAGCACCCCTTCGACGAGCCGTTCCTGAACTACGACCAGCACCCGACCGCCGGCTCCGCGGGAACCGTGCGGAACTTCCACAGCGAGGCGTCGACGGGCGCCAGCTGGCGGATGGTCGCCACGTTCGACGGCGGCTCGCGAGCAGTGCTGCCCGGCGGCAACTCCGGCGACTATTTCTCGGACCACTACGACGACCAGCTCACGACGTGGGCGAACGGCGAGTACAAGTCGATGGCGCTGACTGCGCCCGACGGCACCGACCTGACGTTCACGGAGGGGGAGCGATGACTGCTCTCGACGATCTACGCGGGGACCGCCGGCAGCGGCTGGCAGTGACGACTGTCGCCGTGGTCGTCGGGTTCGGCCTCGCGACCCTGCACTGGGCGGGCCTCCTGATCGCTGGGGCGCTGGTCGCGCTCCCACAGCGCTCGGTCTCGCGGGGGCTCGCAGCCGGTGTCGGCGTGGGGGTGCTGGCCGTCCTCGCGTTCCTCGCGACCCTCGCGCTCGCGGGAACCCTCGGGCCGACGCTGGCGATGGGCCAACCCAGTCTGCTCGCACTCGGGATCGGTCTGTTGCTCCCTCCCTTCGGTTCGCTGCTCCGTGGGGTGGTCTAACCCCCCGCCACAGAGAGCTTATGGGAATCGAACACGAGAAGGGAGTCTGACTGAGTCGGCGGACTCACCGGCGGAGTTCTGGGCGGACTCGTCCGGCGACGCCGCGGCGGAACGATCCCTCGATCTGCTGAACGCGATCGGGGACGGGCTCTATCGACTCGACGGCGAGTGGCGGTTCGTGGGTATCAACGACGCGGTCGTGCCGCTGACGGGATACAGCCGCGAGGCGCTCAACGGCGGCACGTCTCGACGCTACTGTGCGACGCCGACCGCGAGCGGGTCGAGATCTGGGTCGAGTCCGAACCCGGGGGAGAGCACGACGTTCTCCTTTACGCTGCCGGCGGCCGAGGTGTGAGTCAGGGGCTGCCCGGCCCGAGACGGCCGCGGCTCAACGGGGGTCCAGTGCCTCCACTAGCGCGTCGCCGACGAGCTTGAACGACGCCACCGTCAGCACGAGCAGGCCGACCGAGAACGTCGAAACCCACCACTTGTCGACCATCGGCACCCGCCCGTAGGTGGTCCCGCGAGCGATGATGTTCCCCATGGACATGAGCGTGTAGCTCTCAAGCCCGAGGTAGGCCAGTCCCGCCTCAGTGAGCAACAGCACGGGTACCTGTTGAGTCGCGGTCGGGATCGCCACCACCGACACCGCGGGGACGACGTGTTTACCGAGGACGTGACGGTCGTCGCCGCCGAGCGCTTTCGCCGCCTCGACGAACTTCGATTTCCGCAGGCGTCGGGCCTCGCTCCGAACCACGCGGGCGGCGCCGCCCCAGCCGAGGAAGCCGAACAGGAGGACGATCACCAGCAGCGACTCGCCGGTGATCCAGATGAACAACAGGTAGACCACCGATTCGATCCGATGAACGCTCGGACGCGCCTGCTCGCCCGACTGGGCTTCGCCGTCCTCGCGGTCTACCTCGTGATCACGGTGACGTTCCTCGTCATCGTGTTCACGCCGGACGTGAACCTCAAGGCGAAACTCGGTGCCGCGATGATGGGCGGCGCCACGCCCGAGGAGATGGAGCGACTCCGCGAGACGTACATGGCGACCCGCGGCCGTGATCGCCCGCTGCTCCACCGCTACGTGGACTGGCTCGTCGACATCACGCTGTTCCGGTGGGGCGTCTCCCCGAGCATGGGTGAGCCCGTGACGGGGCTGGTCGCCGATGCGACCGTCCAGACGGCGATGTACCTCGTCCCCGGCTCGGTCGCGGCGTGGGTGCTCGGCGTCGCCGGCGGCCTGCGCTCGGCGCGGGACCCCGGGACGCGGCTCGACCGCCTCGGTCGGATGGCGACGTACGCCCTGCTCGGCATGCCGGGGTTCTGGCTGGCCTACGTCGCGCTCGTCGCGATCGACGGGGCCAGCCCGCTGACCTACGACGTGGTCGTCCCCGCGGGCGTCGTCGCCGCCGCCCTCCTGGCCGGGCAGGTGAGCCTGACCCGCTCGGCCAGCATCGACGAGTTCGACGCCGACTACGTCCGCTACCTCCGGGCGAAGGGACTCTCCGAACTCGGCGTGGACCGGCGGGTGCTCCGGAACGTGCTCGTGCCCGTGCTGTCGATGACCGCCGCGGAACTGTTCTCGGTGTTGGTGCTCTCGGTCGTCGTGATCGAGTCGCTGCTGGGCATCGAGGGGATCGGTTGGCTCACCTACGAGGCGGCGCAGAACAACGACATCCCGCTGATCCTCGGCTCGACGATGGTGCTGATCGTCGTCGGGATCGGCGGCAGCGTCGCCTGCGACCTCGCGAGCGCGTTGCTCGATCCGCGGTCGCGGTGAGCGGTGAGTGGTCGCCATCTGGTCCAGTGTTCCGTGGGCGAACGGAGTGAGGAAGTTTGGTCGAGCTTTTGCCAGGGCCTCTCTGGGGGGCCCGCAGCAAAAGGTCGAGGTTCGGGGTCCTTTTTACGGGCCCCCGCCCCATCCACAGCTATGGGCACCCATATCGTCCCCGTGGGTTTCGACTACGACCGGCTGATCGCGCCGCTGATCCGCGACCAGTTCGACGTGGACCGGGTGGTGCTGCTCGAGGGCGCCGTCGGCAGCGAGGCCAACGTGGAGTACTCCCAGAACCTCGCGGGCAAACTCGAACAGGACTTCCAGAACCTACTGGGCGCCGAGACCGAACGCGTCGCACTCACTGACGTGTACGACTACGATGCCGCCTTCGAGCGGGCGTACGACTTGATCAACGCCCACCTGGACACCGGCCGGGAGGTCTGGGTCAACATCTCCTCGATGCCCCGCCCCGTCAGCTTCGCGTTCGCCACCGCGGCCCACTCCATCACGCTCGAGCGACAGGACGACCGTCACCGTATCCACACCTACTACACGGCCCCCGAGAAGTACCTCGAGACCGAGATGGCCGAGGAGCTCCGGGAGACGCGGGATCTCCTCGCGGAACTCCGGGGCGACGGCGGCGTTGACGACGCCGTGCTCGCGGACCGGCTGGAGAGCATCGGCGGCCTGCTCTCGGAGTTCGACGAGCGGGGCACCACCATCGGCGCCAAGAAGATCGGCGACAACCACATCGTCGAACTCCCGGTCGCGGCGTTCTCGAGCGTCGAGCCGTTCGAGGAAGTGATCCTGTTCACGCTGGGCGAACACGGTGAGTTCGAGAGCGTGAGCGAACTCGCGAAGACACTCGCCGCCGACATGGGCGAGGAGTACACCGACAGCTTCCGGTCGAAAGTCATCTACAACGTCGACCGGCTCGGCCCCGGCGGGAAAGCCTACGTCGAACAGGAGGCACACGGCAACTCCCACCGGACGTCGCTGTCCCGCATCGGCGAGCTCTGGGTGCGGGCCCACGCCGACGACGAGCCGGCCGCGCTCTCTTAACGCTCGCTCTCGCTCACCGTTTCGTTGTACCAGTCGAGCGCCGGATCCGTCGCCGAGACCGCCTGCACCGCGCCGGCAGCGTCGAGGTAGAGCTCGCCGTCGTGGCTGACTGCGGTGTCCCGGAGCACGCCTCGTGCCTCGCTCGGGGTGAGGCTCTCGTTCTCGGCGATCATCAGCGTCAACGTGCCCGCGACCAGCGGCGCGGCCGCGGAGCTCCCGTACAGCTCGCCCGCCGCGCTGGTGTCGGCGCCGTCGGGCGCCGAGATATCCAGCGCCGCCCCCGTGGAGCTGTAGGAGCGGCGCTGCCCGCTCACTGCATCGGCGGCGCCGACGGCGATCACCCCATCCGCGGTCGCGGGCGCGACCATCCCGCCGGAGTCGCTGCTGATCCCGAGTTCGTGGTGGGAGGCGAACAGGTCGACGCTGGTGTCGTTCGCGTCGGGGCCACCGCGGATCGCGACGTAGTACTCCCCCGTGGGGACCGTGGCGTCGATCGCCTCGGTTTGGCCGGTGGCGTTCGCCGCGGACTTGGCGACCAGCGGGTCCTCGCCGTCGACGGCGCGGTAGAGATACAGGTCGTAGTCCGCGTCGCCCTGCCAGTAGAGGCGCAACGAGACCGCGCCACCGATCTCGCCGTTGCCGAGCGTGTTGTACCGGGTGCCGTTCTCGAACGCGAGCCAGTCCTCGCTCCCGGTGCCGTGCCAGTGGCGATCGGCGTAGTTCCCGGCGGAGGTGACGAAGGCAGTGTCGTTCTGGGCGGCGGCCGACGCGACCCGGTTCAGCTTCGCCATCCCGTCGGCGCTGCTGGGGAAGTAGCTCCCGGCGTCGACGACCACGTCGACGTCCTGCTCGCGCAGCCAGGAGACGGCTTCGGCGTACGTCTCAGGGCCGCCGTCGGGGCCGATACTCGCGAGGTAGAGCTCCGCGTCGGGCGCGGTCCGGCTGACGATCTCCGCGACCGCGGTGTCGTGGCTCGTGTCGGCGAACAGCCCGGGCGAGCGCCCGGAGAACCGACGGGTGGCGGCGACGGCGTCGCTGATCCGACTGTTGTCGGCGGCGAACTGGCTGCCGACGATCCCCACCCGCACGTCGTCGCCGGTGACGCCGGCCGCGTGGACGGCGCTGAAGCCGGACAGCGTCGCCGGATCGCTCGCCGCAGGGGTCGGATCGACGGTCGACACCTGGTCGGCCGGGCCGGTGTCGCTCGAGAGTGCGCCGATCGGCCGGTCGTGGACGGCGCTGCTCGATCCGACTGGTACCGCGAAGGAGACGCTACTGACGACGATGACGGCGACGAACAGCGTTGCGGCCGTCTCGATCCTCATCGCGTGACCTCCAGTGTCTGACTCATCCCGATCTGCGGTACTGGACGGCGACCGCCGCGAGCGCGACGAGGCCGCCAGCGAGGAACAGCGCCGCCGGGGGGACCGTGCCGAACAGCGCCCCCGAGTCGATGGAGTCGGCGACCCGCGGGCTCGAGGGGCCGGCGATCCCGCCGGTGCCCACCGAGACGGTCGCGTTGACGAGCACTGCCCCGACCAGCACGGCGACGGCGGCGCCGACGTACTGCCGGAGCGAGTCGAGCAGCCCCGACCGCTCGGCCTCGTTCCCGACACAGACCACGAGTGAGTCGTCGACGGGAGCATACACCTTCATCTCGCGGCCCTTGACCGAGTAGCGCGTCTCGGAGACTTCCACGAGATCCGCGTCCTGTAAGTTGCTGAGGTGGTGCCGGGCGTTCTGCAGCGACGTGTCGATCGCGTCCGCGAGCTCGGAGGCCGTCCGCGGCTCCTCGTGCAGCGCCGTCAGCAGCGAGCGGGCCGTCTCGGAGGAGAGCGACCCGATCAGCGGCTCGACCTCGTCGTCGTCGAGCCAGAGCAGCCGCGTGCCCCCCTCCTCGTCAGCCTCGCCGGCGGTGACCGTGTCTGATTCGGACGGCAACAGGCCGGACATGTGTAGCTCTATCACATGGAGGAACTAAATGGTTCGGTAACGACTGAACCGCCGCGTTGCCGCCAGCTCAGCCGGAACGACGGAGTCGCCCCAGCAGAGGCGTCGTCTCCCCGACCACGGCGTCCGCCGCCTGCACCGCCTCGTCGGCGTCGGCCGCGCTGGCGTCGCCGCCGTAGTGGGCCCGCTCGTACAGCGCTGCGACGCGGTGGACGCGAGCGTCCCTGACGCCGAGGCTGTCGAGGTAGTCCGCGACGGTCTCGCCCGCCCGTCGCGGGCGGCGCTGGGTCGTCAGTACCGTCTCCACGCGGTCGTACGCCCGCTCCACGTCCGCGACCGGGGCCGTGCGGGGCTGGTAGCGCAGCCAGACGAACCGGTAGAGCCAGTCGTCGACGCCGAAGCGGCGTCCGGCGGCGACCGCGCCGAACAGGAGCACGAGCCCGTAGCCCACCTCTTCCGGCGTGGGTAGCGACATCCCACTCGACCCGCCGCCCTCGCCGGGGGTGAAGCTCCCGAGCTCGCCGGGGCCGGCGGTCCGCTGCCCGCCGGCGATCGCCGCCAGATCGGGCGTCGACGTTTCGCCGACCGTGTCGTTGGCCCCCGACTCCCCCTCTGGCGTCGCCGTCGGGGTGGGCGTCCACTCGCCGGGGCCGCTCCGGTTGGTGTCGACGCCCCTTTCGCCGGCCTCTCGGGCCTGGGAGAGGCGCCGCTCGCCCGTCTCCTCGCGGGGCGAACTCGGGGTCGGGTCGAACGCGACCCAGCCGACCTCCGGGAAGTACACTTCGACCCACGCGTGGGCGTTGAGCCCGCGGACGACCCACTCGTCCTCGGCGACGCGTTCGCCGGTCGTGTAGCCCGTCGCCATCCGGGCGGGGATGCCCTGGGTTCGCAGCATCACCGCCATCGTCGTCGCGTAGTAGGTGCAGTAGCCGGCGTTCATCTCGAACAGGAAGGCGTCGGCGACGTTGCCCCGCGGGCGCTCGACGTTCAGTGAGTACTCCTTGTCCGACTCCAGGTACTCCTCGATCGCGACTGCGGTGGCGTACGGCGTCGACGCGTTCGCGCGGTCGGCGACGGCCGCCGCCCGCTCGCCCACGCGGTCGGGCGTGCTGTCGGGGAGCCCGAGATACCGGTTCCGGATCGCGTCAGGGTAGTCGGTGTCCGCGTTCCGGAGCGCTCGCGTGGTGTACGCCGGGCGCTCGCTGACGACGGTGTAGGACTCGCCCTCGGCGATCGGCGCCGCGGCCCGGAGGCCGCCTTCGGCGGTCACCTGCGTCGCCTGCTGGACGTTCCCGCCGACGGAGACGGGTTTCCACATCGCGGGCATCGAGTTGAGCGTCGTCTCGGCGGTGATCGTCTGCTCGACCGTGGTGGTCACCCCCGGCGGCGACGCCAAGTCGCCGTCGTACCTGCGGGTGTCGCCCGTCCGCACCCACGAGCCACCGGTGAACCGGTCGTACGCACCGACGCGCCAGTAGGAGCTGCGCTCGGCCTCGACGGTGAAGCGGACCGCCGGGGAGAGCCGGATCGAGCCGACGATCCCGACCGAGTCGGCGTTGTCGACGACGTTCCCCTCGAGCGTGGGCGCCGAACTCCCGGACACGATCGGGCTCGGCCCACCCCCGGGGACGACCGAGACTGCCGACGTGACCACCACCATGACGGTGACGACGAGCGCGACTGTGTCCCAGTGGGCCGCGATCGCCCGCCGCGGCCCGAGTTCGCCGAACCCGACGGCGGCGGCGGCGCCGACGACCCCCGTCAGCGTGGTGAGCGAGCCGGCGTCGCCCGTGAGCACGAAGAAGCCGAGTGCGGTCCCGCCGACAGCGACGCTCGTCGCGTACCGGCCACGGAGCGCGAGCAGCCACGATCCAAGCAGTGGCGCCGGTAGCACCGCCAGGGCCCACACGTCGGCCTGGACCAGCCGGAACACCGAGAGCCCGCTGAGCAGCGCTACGAGATCGCGGATCACGACGCCGAAATCGATCAGCGCCCGCTGGCTGGCGGGGATCGAGAGGTAGTACGTCAGCATCCCCCCGACGAGCACGGCGGCGCTGCCCAGCAACGCCGTCCGGGCGTCGACGCGGGCGGCCAGCACCGCCCCGAGCGCGACCACCGCGACCACTTCGGCCGCGAGCAGCGTCGTCCCGCCGACCACGTCAGTGACGTGGATCAGCACCCGGAGGTACGACGCCGTCAGCAGCAGCACGCCCAGCATCGCGGGCTGGACCACGGCGTCGCGGAGCGACCAGTCCGGATCGGTCCTCCCCCACGAGCGCTGCCGCGACTCACCCGCCGCGCCGGCGGCGGTCGTCACGGCTCCACCTCCGCCGGCTGGGCGGGATCGGCCGCCACGCGGCTGTCGACTAACTCGGCGAACCGGTGCTGGCTCCCGCGCACGTCGACGCTCGCGTCGTTCGCCCGACCCTTGATCACCACGTCGGCGTCCGGATCGGGGATCGGCCCCGACTCGATCACCGCGAGCGTCCGGAGCATCGCCTGCTGGCCGCCGTACTCCGGTCCGATCCGCATCTCGCCGCGCGGCAGCGAGAGTTCGACGGGGACGCCCTCGCCGACGAGTCCCAGCACGACGCTCGCGGTCGCCTCGGCCATCGTGTCGGCGCCGTCGGCGTTGGCGCCCGCGGCGACGGTGATCGACTCCGCGTCGGTCTCGGCGGCGAACTCCGTGACGACGAGTTCGTCGCGTTTGGCCGTGGTTTTCCAGTGGATGTCACGTAGCGGGTCGCCGGGGACGTACTCTCTGAGCTCCTCGAACTCCCCGCGCTGGTCGCTTCGGCTGTACTCCTGTAACCGCCCCAGCGAGCGACGGCCGACGGTGCCGAGGCGTCGGACCTGCGGATAGACGATCGTCGTCTCGGTGCCTCGGAGCTCGATCTCCTGCTCGAACAGGCCGAACGCGTCGGTCGCGGTCAACGTCGCCGGGCCGAGCGCGTGTTGGCCGCGGCCCTCGTATGCGACCTCGTAGCGCAGCGGGTCATCGCCGACCGTCGTCTCGAACGTGATCTCGGCGTCGCCGTCGGCGCGCTCGGTCACGGTGGCGTCGTCGGATTCGACCGGCTGCAGGCCGCCCTGGACGCGCTCGGTCACGTCGGCGAGGAAGGGGCGGGAGAGCGCGCTGCCGTCGCGTCGACGGAACGAGAGTTCGGCGGTTCGGCACTCGCCGACGTGGGCGTTCGCTGGCGGCGTTCGGTCGACGACAACGTCCGGGGTGTTCCGAACCTGGAGGTAGCCGGCGGCCAGCACGACCGCCGCGGGGGCGACGACGGCGTTGAGCGACCGCGGGCCGAACGTCGCAGCGAGCACCACTGCGAGCGCCGCGACGCCGACGACGGCGCGGCCACGGCGCGTGAGCATCACTCGACAGCGACCGACGAGACCGCCGACGCGACCACGTCCTCGCCGGTCTCGCTGCCGGTTCGCGGACGGATCCGGTGGGCGAACACCGTCTGGACCTCCGCCTGGACGTCGTCCGGCGTGACGTAGTCGCGACCGTCGAGCAGCGCCCGGACCTGCGAGGTGCGCGCCAGCGCGATGCTCCCGCGGGGGCTGACGCCGAGTTGGGCCGTGTTCCGCGTGTGTTCGGCCAGCCGGGCGATGTAGCCCCGAACCGGCTCGCTCAGCGTCACCTGACTCGCGGTCTCGCGGGCGCGCCGGAGCGTGTGGCCGTCAGTTACCGGCTCGAGCTCCTCGATCGGGTGGTGGCCGGCCGTCCGGCCGATGATCTCGGCTTCCTGCTCGTCGTCCGGGTAGCCCAGCCGCAGTTTCTTCGCGAAGCGGTCGATCTCGGCCATCGGGAGCTCGTAGGTGCGGCCGGACTCCACGTCGTTCTGGGTCCCGATCACCACGAACGGTTCGGGGAGCGGGCGGGTGTTGCCGTCGACGGTCACCTGGCGCTCCTCCATCGCCTCGAGCAGCGCGCTCTGGGTCTTCGGCGGCGCGCGGTTGATCTCGTCGGCCAGCACGACGTTGGCGAACACGGGGCCGGCCTGGAACTCGAACTCCTGGGTTTTCTGGTTGAACACGTTCACGCCCGTTACGTCGGAGGGCAGCAGGTCGGGGGTGAACTGGACGCGGCGGAAGGAGGCGTCGACGGAGGTCGCCACTGAGCGGGCGAGCATCGTCTTCCCGGTGCCGGGCACGTCTTCGAGCAGCACGTGGCCGCGGGCGACCGTGGCGACGAGGATATGCTCCACGGCGTCGCGCTTCCCGACGATGACGCGTTCGACGTTGTCGACGATCTCCCCGATCAGGTCGGCCGCGGCCTCGACCGAGAGCGGCTCGAACGCCGACGGGCCGGGGTCGCCGCCGGTCTCGACGGCCGCGTCGCCGCCGTCCGACCGAGGGTTGTCGCTCATCGACCCTGCCCACCTCCAGCGGGTTGACTGCGGAGGACGGAACGCTCGTACACGGTGATTATGTGTGGCTGTGTCTACCTAACTCTGCCGCCAGTGGCAGTCGGCTTCTCGCGTGCGCCGGACCCGCGGGATTAAGTCAATCCGACACGTGGCTCCGACAACTCGGGCCAGGCCATGACACGTACACGGACGCGAGGTGGGTTCGTTTTCCGCGCGATCGACGGCGCCCGGGAGCTGTTCGGTCGCTCGGCCGCGGTCGAGGCCGCGGACTACGTGCCGCTTCTGGTCCGGCAGCTGTTCGGCGACGTGCTCGGCTACGACGACATCGCCTACTCCCAGTGCGAGCAGTGGGGTGAGGTCACGTTCGTCGACGAGAACGGGCAGCCGGCGGTCGTGCTCGCCGCGGCGGCGCCCGGCGACGACCTCCGGGCCGCCCGCCGGCGGGCGCTCGACGCTCTCGACGACGCGCCCGCGGTGCGGTACGCCGTCGCGACGAACCGTGACCGTCTGGCGGTGCTCGCCCGCGCGCAGTCCGGCCACCCCGACGCCACCGAGCGCCGTGGCGTCGCCACCCGCGAACTCACCGAGATCGACCTCCGGGCGACCGTCGAGCGCGTCGGCGATCGCTCGATTGCGGAGGCGCTCACGCCCGGCCAGCAGCTCTCCTTCGCGAAACTCACCGCGCTCCAGCGCGACGCCGTCTCGTCGGCGCCC
>Ga0207813_100692_pt1 | contig 15655 bp, 16 predicted proteins | sample A23E3SouthBayCA_2_FD_187730 | JGI IMG/M metagenome (GOLD analysis project Ga0207813, IMG submission 187730) | Aerobic enrichment media microbial communities from Eden Landing Ponds, California, USA - A23 E3 (4) (SPAdes) | ecosystem: Environmental > Aquatic > Marine > Unclassified | place... | reverse complement strand
ACGACAACGCAGACTTCGCTCGTCAATTCTGCAAACTAGAGAGCAATCCGCCGATCTGGATGATTCCCTCTACGCGGTTGTGATTAGCGCGATAATCACCACCAGAACGCGACTTACTCTGTTGTACCCGATTATAAGAAAGTGAATAGCCCTATGAGTGCCGAGGCCAGCTTTCTATCCACACATTTGCGAGGAGAAGTGAACGAACGTCAGAGAATCACGTCTGCTGCCCTCTGAGAGAGGACAGTCGTAATCAACAGGCGAATAGAGTACACTCTGACGACCACTGGAGGGGTGACTCGATCACATATCGTCCTGGGTTTCTACCGCGTCGCGACGTGGCCGACTGAGAACTCAGTCAGTGAGTCGGACAGTTTCAATCCCGTTCTGGGTTTCTACCGCGTCGCGACGCTACACGCTGTCGAGCAGTACGCGGCCGAGCAGCAGGTTTCAATCCCGTTCTGGGTTTCTACCGCGTCGCGACTGAACGATGAGGCGGTGCTTCACGCCGTGAACAACGTTTCAATCCCGTTCTGGGTTTCTACCGCGTCGCGACGTGGCAAGATCGGTCAGGTGTTCCGGAACTTCATGTTTCAATCCCGTTCTGGGTTTCTACCGCGTCGCGACGGGGCGGTTCATCGACAACGACCGTGGTGAGATGTTTCAATCCCGTTCTGGGTTTCTACCGCGTCGCGACGATATCCCCACTCGTGGGCTTCCTTGTCCCGCAGGTTTCAATCCCGTTCTGGGTTTCTACCGCGTCGCGACACGACAGTGGAATCAGCCGCAGACTGGATATCCCGGTGTTTCAATCCCGTTCTGGGTTTCTACCGCGTCGCGACCTGGGCGGCGGCGTAGCCGCCACCGAGCCCGAGCATGTTTCAATCCCGTTCTGGGTTTCTACCGCGTCGCGACAGTACGCGAGAGGCGCTCTCGATGTCGAGCATCAGGGTTTCAATCCCGTTCTGGGTTTCTACCGCGTCGCGACCGAGCAATGCAAGCTCGTCTATCTCGCTGCTCTCATGGTTTCAATCCCGTTCTGGGTTTCTACCGCGTCGCGACTCTTGAACTCGCCGGTGGCGAGGAAGCCCTGCTGTTGTTTCAATCCCGTTCTGGGTTTCTACCGCGTCGCGACGCGGAAAGAACGCTGGTTTGTGCAAATGCCCCGGAGTTTCAATCCCGTTCTGGGTTTCTACCGCGTCGCGACCCGATGTGCCAGCCGATGCGACGACTCAGGCCGACGTGTTTCAATCCCGTTCTGGGTTTCTACCGCGTCGCGACCGTATTTGCTGCTGTTGCGTGCCGACCGCGATATTTGTTTCAATCCCGTTCTGGGTTTCTACCGCGTCGCGACGAGGAGTTCGTTCAGCAGAAACTCGCTCAGGGGGTGTTTCAATCCCGTTCTGGGTTTCTACCGCGTCGCGACCGTCGCGGGACTGGGTATCGCGGTCCTGTCGTTCTGTTTCAATCCCGTTCTGGGTTTCTACCGCGTCGCGACAGACCGAACAGCCCCATCAGCGGGCTGATGACTGTCCAGTTTCAATCCCGTTCTGGGTTTCTACCGCGTCGCGACCAAGTAGCCGATGAACTTTACCACGATATTCCAGATGTTTCAATCCCGTTCTGGGTTTCTACCGCGTCGCGACCGATCTCTTGCTGTTCGTCTCGAACCTCCGCACTGATGTTTCAATCCCGTTCTGGGTTTCTACCGCGTCGCGACAGACGAGGGCTATGCCGTCGTCGGCGACGTGTCCGTTTCAATCCCGTTCTGGGTTTCTACCGCGTCGCGACCCGCACCATCGTCGGACGACGTCGTGGACAAACTGTTTCAATCCCGTTCTGGGTTTCTACCGCGTCGCGACACTGACCTCACCGTCGAACCCGCGGCCGCTGACTGCAGTTTCAATCCCGTTCTGGGTTTCTACCGCGTCGCGACCGTCAGCAGCAAGATGAATGCCCCTGTCGGTACCGTCGTTTCAATCCCGTTCTGGGTTTCTACCGCGTCGCGACCGAGCAGGGCAGTTGGGCCGAAGCTGCGCTCGATAAGTTTCAATCCCGTTCTGGGTTTCTACCGCGTCGCGACTCTTGCTGACGCCGACTTCTCCCGTGTCAACGAGGTGTTTCAATCCCGTTCTGGGTTTCTACCGCGTCGCGACCCATCATTTTCCTCCGCGTTCTCCCAGGTATCGGACCGTTTCAATCCCGTTCTGGGTTTCTACCGCGTCGCGACCCATCGATTCGACGCGAGACAGGGCCGAGCTGAATGCGTTTCAATCCCGTTCTGGGTTTCTACCGCGTCGCGACTCGGGATTTCGCGCTTGATGTTGCCGACGAGGTCCTGTTTCAATCCCGTTCTGGGTTTCTACCGCGTCGCGACCCGGGACGAGATCAATCTGAAGACACCAGGAACCGTTTCAATCCCGTTCTGGGTTTCTACCGCGTCGCGACATCGCAACTACCGGATGGCCGGCGTGGAAGCGAGTTTCAATCCCGTTCTGGGTTTCTACCGCGTCGCGACAGGGGGTGAATTTTGCACCAGAGGACCTATAACTTACGCACAGTCAACCAGAGAAACCCAACTGATCATGGACCCCCGCTGTACACAGATAATAAAAAGGTCGACGAATCAGCCAAGCCGAGCCAACCGAAGTTGACCACCAAGTGTTAATTGAATATGTCTTGTTTTCCCCTGTTTTTCAGTATCCACCGCGCCGGCCGATTCGAGTGAATCAAGATGGCGGCCGACGGTACTTCGAGATTGCCCGCTCTGTTCTGCAACTTCTGGCAGTGTCGTCTCCTGTCCCACTGACGCGACCGCTTGTAGCGTTGTATGGGTTTTCGAGGGTGGGGCCGTCATCAATTCTGGTAGTCGGAGTTGTCGCACCTCTTCGTCGATGTCAGTGAACTGCAGCACTGTATCGATCTGGTTGGTGGTGACCAACGCAGCAATGGTGAATGCAAGAAAAATCTCTCGTGGACCGCCGCCGAAATTCGCGATTGTCTCGCCCTCAGCTGCCATGAGTACATCGACGCATTCCATCACTGAAGTCGAAAACTCGTCGTACGTGATCTGCTCAACAACGATGTCGACATCAGGCCCAAGTTCTGAGAAAATCTGCTTTACGTCCGCAACTGCGCTATCTCCGTCTGAATCGTCATCGTATGGCCTGAGCAGGACGACTACGTCACCGGCGTTTAATCCCTGATCTAGTACCGGCCGCACAACTCGCGTGTCGTAGTACCCGATCGTCGAGACGTAGGTTCGCATACATACAAGACAGTCGCCTGCATCTAAACGGTTCTGTCGCACAGTTCTGCAAACGTCTTCGGTCGACTGCAGACTTCTGCATACATATCATATCTTGGATAAGTTTAAAGTGGCAATGCAATAGACAGGGAAGATGTGCGAGTAGACAAACCACAAAAATCCAGTCGGAGGGGTCGATGCGACAGGTTGAGTTGACGCTTAAACCGACCGACTCGTTCGTGATCCCGAGTGCAGACGGCTACCAAGTTTATGGGGCTCTGCTCGGGGCGCTTGACGACGTCGCGTCGGACGTGAGCGAGCGCGTACATGACTCCCAACTGGGAAGTCTCCACAACAGCGGCCTACTGGGCTCGTTCCGAGGTTCTGAGCGCAACCACCACAAGCAGGTCGACCCATCTGAGGAGTACCGGCTCTCACTCGGTGTGACCGACCCTGCGGACCAGAGTGTTTTTGAGGCGTTGGCGGATGCATTCGTTTTCGGTGGCGACTCACTCGAGCTCTCAGAGGGACAGTTGTTGGTCCGTGACTTCGCGAGCAGTAATACTACTCACGAGGAATTACTGGAGACAGCGGCTACAGCTGTCGATAATCGACCAGACACTTTCGAGATCGAAATGCAGTTTCGCACACTGACCTGTATCGAAGAGGCCGATGAGATCACGACGATGTTCCCCCATCGTGGTTCGGTCTTCCGGTCGCTTCTGCGACGGTGGAACAAGACACTCCCTGAAGATACGGTTGAGCGTTGTGAGCTTGGCATGACGCGCGAGGACTTCGAATCAAACCTCATCGAGAAACCTGATGCGCACACGTACAATACCGGGAGCGTGTTGGTGAACCGTGGGGAAGATGGGTCGCCGATTCTCGCACAGGGATTCACCGGCACTTGTACATACAAGTTCAAGGATGCAAGTGAGGCAGTCCGAACGGCGGTTACAGCGCTTACTCGGTTCAGTGAGTACGCGGGTGTCGGGGGTTCTGTTGCGCGTGGGTGTGGGACTGTTGAGGTGGCGGTGCAAGTATGAGGGGTTCGTCGATTTTCCAAGACACCAGTCAACTGAACCCCGTGCTCTCGGAGTTTCTCACTGACGTCGATCCCAGACTCCTCGATGAAGGGTGGGGATTCGAGGTGGCAAAGGGTGTTAATTATGGGCAGACCGACCAGTCGATGGTCAATCATGTCCGTAACGGCGTCTTCGCGCTCGCACAAATCAATGATATTGTGCCCGCGTTCGGAGCCTACGAGCTCGATGACGACGAACTTCGGCAAGCTATTGCCCTGTTCGTGATCCACGACCTACATAAATATCGAGAGGAGGAAACGACAGCTCAGACAGAATACAATATTGATTGTAGCGAGGTGGAATCGTTGGTCGAAGCGGTTAGCGTTGACGAGTTCGCTCCATCGCTCCGGGTTGAGGACTTCCATGCCTGCACGGTCGATCACGAGAACAGCTGGAAGTCGAATCCCGAGCAATCCACGCGGACATACGACAGACTCCGGCCGTTCGTCCGACTCGCCGATGCGTTCGCCTCGTGTGAGACACCGGAGTCCGCGGCGAGCGAACGAAACGAGCGTGCGCTCGACGAGGCGTATCCTGGCGTCAACCTCGCCCTCCGGTACCATGTTCTCGACGACGTCAAGGGCATCTTCACGAACCTGTTGAACGGGGTCGTTGCCCGAGAGTTGCACGACCGTGCGGGATACGAACTTCTTCTCATCTATCAGGATGGCTGCGTGTACCTCACCGACGCAGATCATCCCGATCCGACGGTTGATGAGACGCTCATCGACGAACTCTATAGCCGTCTCACAGAGGAGATCGGAGAATCACATCCCGCATACGATGACAGACAGCGACTCGCAGAGAACCTCGGTGTCCAGTCACAGGGGTTCTATACTATCAACGAGCAGGATTTCTTCTACGCGGGAGCACCGAACGTCCTTCTTGCAGTCACGGTCAAAGCTGTACAGGATGCCGACCCGGATTCGGAACCGACGGACAGTATGCGGGAGACGATGGAGCTGCTGAACGAGCGATTACCGACAAATATCGACGCAACCACTCGCGTCGCCCCCGGGTACGCCCGACTGGCGTACACGATCAAGCGGGCGTTCGTCGACCCGCTCGTCGACGAGGGTACGCTTGATGATGGTGCACTAGTTGCCACCTGTCGGCTGTTTGGCCTTGACGACGAAGTCACGGATGGACTTCGAGCGCTAGGCGACGACGATGATGTGAGCTTGACCGCTGGCGGGAAATGGGACTACAGCTACGCTATCGGACAACACATCGCCGACACGGTCCGGCAAGAGGGGTGGTCGCCAGCGGCCGAGCACCTCGCTGAATTCCTGTTGGAACAGCTCGAAACGCGAGCGCCCGACTGGCACAAAACGGTGATGTCAGAACATGCCGGCGAGTTCGAGACAGAGCTCACTGCGTACATCGCAGACGTGGTCACCATCGATGGGCGCTCAACTGAGACGGCTGGGGGAGCGGAGCTCCTCAGTGACCCGTTCGACGAACATCACGCCACCCGCCGCGGGAAGACGTGTACATTCTGTAACCGCGGGACGACAAGCGCGAGAAAAGCCGATATGAAGGCACCGAAGTCGCTCACGACATTTCAAGCGGGTTACTCCAATCGTATCCCAGCCGACGCCAGCAAGCCGGAGAAACTTCTGGTATGCATCCCGTGTCAAGTAGAGTTCTCGCTGCGTGAAACCGGCTCTACCCGTCGCGAGGCGGGGCGCTTGTTCATTCACCTCATCCCGGATTACTTCTACACACCGACGATGTGGTCACTGTATGATGGTCAAATCTTCGCACGCTTTACCGGGGAGGCGATGACACGAGTCGGACGACTCGCATCGGCTGTATTCGGCGTGACCACGGAGGACGCGTCGGATGATATGTCATCTACCTCGTATACCACCGTGCTTGAAGAAGCAACATGGTACGAGGAGGGAGGTCGCTCGATGCTCGAACAGCTGGGACAAGAATTCGACTCTGACTCTGGCTTCGGGACACGTACGCTCTCGTTCTATAAGCCTCAGGACAACGAGACCGAGTTCCAGTTTTTCGGTGTCTTCCTCGGCCTGTCCGTTGCGGCTGCGATGGGAACAAGAGTGTATATCTCACAGTCGCCGCTTCCGGACCTCCGTGGCAGGGACTTCGACGAGGCGGCTAGGCTCGATGCTGGGTTCACAAGGGTTGCGGACTTCTACGGACAGGAAATCCCACTGTCGGCACTTCGAGAACGCCTTGGGGCTGCGGCGGCGCTAATCCAACTCGGCTACGAACTGGCGATGGACGATGCACGATTTCCGAACTACCTCCGTGTCGCTCGAAACAAGCCGCTCCCGGGCTCACATCTTCTGAAAAAAGTTGCGAGAGATGCCGATGACGGCAGTGCGCCCAGCTATCTGCTCGAGGAGGCCGACTTTCTTGATCAACACGTATCGCAGCGATCACGAACGATGACCTCACGACACACGACAACAACTGAATAATGACAACGGAAACAACACCTAAAGACGATATTACCTATCTTGCGGAACTCGCGTACGACGCAATCCGGCCCGCGTCCGGAAACGACAAACCGTATGCAATCGAGCGAATGTTCCGCGAGTCGGTGAAAGCAGTGAAAGAATCGAACAAGTTTCGCATAGACGCCGACGAGGCTGCACTCCGAATCACTGGCAGACTGCAAAAGCTCCCAGACCGAAGCGACCAGGTCTACCGTGTGTCGAGAGAAGACAGTGAGCACGGTGGCCATCTGAATGAACGCATCGAACGTTTCGCTGAGGCGTTCGCACAGCGATTACTCATCGATTGGTGTGGAGGAAAGCCGTCACTACTGAAACGACGCGCAAACGGCTTCGCGGACGGCTTCTACGCAGCGACACTCCAACTGAAATACCAGTCGAGTGATGAGAATAGCGCCGAGATGACTAACGAAGAATCCACGTAATAGTAACCAATGTTCGATTACGACACCTACCCCAATCTTGAAAACGGGACTGTTGCTCCGGACGAAATGACCATTGCCCCGCAGAACAACTTCACCAGTGTTCTGGTCCTTCGGGAACTGGAGAGCCACGCAATTTTCACCACTGACGGACAGAGCGCCGATCTCGCGAGTGTTGCCGTCGGCTCTGGTGACGACAGAGAGACATACTCGCCCGGGCTGATGTTCATGCGCAAGCAGACTGGAAGCGACCGGCGTTTTGGCAAGGCCCTCCAGCGTGACCTGCTTAACATTGAATGCACGATGCAAGTTAACGGGATGTGTCAGGATTGCGTTGAGTGTATCCTCTATGGCAGCGCTGCCAGTGATGACGCTGACCAAGCGCTTTCGATTACCTCACGAGTGATGTACGATACCGCGTACACGCTTCGGGACGCGACCGCTGCGATCGACGAGAAGTTCCAGAATGCACCTGGGGATGACTACGCCAAAGAAGCGGAGGCAACAATCCGCGAACCGGACTTTTTCGAACCGGGAACGCTGTTCCCCTCTGTCATCACGCTCCGCGATGCGACGCCGGCGGAACTCGCATTTGTTCTCGGAATCACCGCGAAGAACAAGCGATACGGTGCTGCCACGAGCCGACTCGGGCGCGTAAAGAACCATATTCTCGGAGTGTACACGGGTAGCGAGGAGGGGCCTGCGAATCTCGGATTGACACGCGATGTGATCCAACGACTCCGCGATGACGACACCATCGGATCGGAGACAATCCAAGACGTGATTACCGCGTCTGCTCACGACCCGGAACTCGTCGGAGAGCACCTCCAGGAGGCCTTCGAAGGGCGCATCGATGCTGAACGCGGGAGCCTCGACATCGAACGGGTTCCCTCGGAGACTGTCGATGACCTCACAGCGGCGGCGACAGGAGACGACTTGGCCGATGTGCTGGAGACACAGCGCGAGGCGTCCCGAGCTTTCCGCGACCAGTCTCAGGAGGAGTAGCCCGATGCAGTCGGCATTAGAGGTAACGCTCCGAACACAAGGAGAAATCTGGTTCGCAAGCCGCGAGGTCGGCCGTCTCGCGGACACGGAGCCGTACTTCCTCAATACGGCGTTGTACTACGCTTTTGGGCTTGCGTCGGGACGCTACGTCGACCGGCTGTTCGAGCCGACGTATCTTGAGGACACTGCAGATGTCGCCGACAAGGTCTACGTAACCCCCGCGACGCCCACCGGCAGCATCGCAAATCGGATCACGTCGACGTATAACACCAGTACCGACGACTATGCGACGATTAACTACTCCGCACAGGACGACCCAAACGAGGGTCGGAACCTCCCATCGTACGGTCGCCGGCGAGTACTTGGTCATGGGAATGAACTCCGCTGTTATGTCCTCGGACGTGGCATCCACGCTGACCAACTGGGCGAAGAAATGCCGGGCTACGTTCGTCTCGGAAAGAAACGCGGGAAAGCAAGCGTAGAAATCCGACAGCTCGCGGTTGACGACGGAACAGGCGAATATGAACTTGGCCATGCTATCGGCGCGTACGACAGTGCCCAGACGCCCGTCGGCGACCTGATTACCAAGCAGATGCGGCCAACGCCGCTGGTCGCACAGGGGACGTACGACGGGCCCCATGTCGCCCTCTCTGAACCGACAGCCAACTCAGGGGAGAGTGACACGGACGACAGTGCCGTTAAACTCCCAGCCGACGTAAAGTTCCTCAAGAGGAAACGATGACGGGGTCACTTCGACTCGCTGGGGTGGAACTCCGTCGACACACTGATTCCAACTATCCCATCGATGACGAAACATTCGAGCCATACGCGCACCAACAGGAACTCCGTGAGCTGTTCGAAACGCGTGAGTCCTTCCTCGCGGTAAACGACAGCCCGACCGGCGGCGGGAAGACGATGTCGTGGCTTGCCCCAATCCTGGAATGCCGTGAGCACGCACTCGCACTCTACCCGACGAACGCGCTCATTCACGATCAGGAACAGAGCCTCAGAGCGGAGATCTCGGAGAAATTTCCTGAGAGGGAACTGGGCGAGGACACGAAACTGCTCACTGTGACTGCCGACACGCTACGAGGGAAATATGCCGACCGGTTCCCGACGGCGACGAGCAATGGAGCTCGACTCCGCCAACTGCTCAGGGAGGAATTCTACCACGGCGAGGATCAGGTTATCCTCTTGACTAACCCGGACATTTTCGTGATGATGCGACGGAGCCTTTACGGCCGTCCCGGTAACCCTGGCGCACGAGTCCGAGCGCTAAATGAGTTCCAGACCGTCGTAATTGACGAGTTCCACCGTGCCGGTCGCAAGGAGCAGAACACGCTCTTGTTTCTCCTTGACGAGATGTACGACCTTCCGACGTATCGGTGTGCGCTTTCCCGGATCGTCCTGTTGAGTGCGACACCAACGGACTGGCTCGAAGACAGGTTTGAGAACGGGATGGGGGCGTCATACCACCGCGTGACGGAACGGCGATCGGGGGGTGAACAGCGACCGTTTATCGACGCGATGTCTCCAGACTGTGGTGCCGTGATGCCGCCTGTCGACCTTGATGTCCGCTCGTCGTCGACCTTCGGTACGGCGAAGGAACTACTCCACGAGAACTGGGAAGACACCTGTGAGTTCGCATCGCGACCTGGAAAGACCGTTTTCATCCTCGACGGCATCCGTGAGGTTGAGGACGTGTACACGCGCCTTGATAAGGCACTCGACACTCAGGAGGTAGTCCGCATTGATGGGTTCCACCGCGGAGACCTCGAAGCCAAACTGGACCGATTCGATGTGCTGGTGAGTAATTCGGCAGTCGAGGTCGGCATCGACTTTGAGGTCGATCGGTTGGTGTTCTCGGCACACGACCGCGCTAGCTTCCTCCAGCGACTGGGTCGGCTCCGAACGGAAACAGCCCGTCAGTCCGCCCGCTGTTACGTCCCATCGACAGTCAAGGCGACGCTGGACGAGCGCACGGGGTCCGAGTCGGTCACACGTGAGACGCTGACCCGAATTCTAGGCGACGCGTACCATGACCCGCGCGACAGAGCATCGTTTGACTGGCGCTACTCCGCCGCAGAAGCATATCACCACCTGCGAAGACGAACGCGTGATGCAAACCCCGAGCTAGCCGAGCAGATCCGGAATGACGGATGGGACCGCATCACTGCTCACTTCGCACCAGAGTCGGGTTTCACACGCGAGGATCTTGAACGCTACATCGACCCGATCGAGAACGCCGTCGAAGACACACTCAAGTGGTACAGAGGAGACTCGCTACAGGTTCTCGTCTACGATCCGCATGGCGAAGGCTGCGAGGCTGTTCGGGCGTACGATCTGTTTTACCTTCTCCGCCACGGCGATGTTGAGTTCCACCCCCGTGAAGAATTCGAACGGATAGTCCCGGACCGGCATCACTCGACGGTCGAGCACACAGCTCCCTACGTGACCGGATTTTGTACGTACCGTGGGACGATACCACCGAATGAGGACGGCTACGGGCGCGAAGTCGCACTGGAAGCCACACCGGAGATCTACCGATGGCTAAATACGGAGACGGACCGCACAGCGCGGACACCCCGTACCGTCGGCGACCTATCGGTTCAAGTGAACGTCAGTGATGGCTCTCGGCGAATCGGCGAAAGTATCGAATACCTCCGCGAGAGAATGGTTGATCTCGATATTCTTGCATACGTTGTTGACGACGCCCCGTATGCGGTCAAGAACCAGTATGACCTCGGTCCGTTCTTTTTCCTATACGGGTTAGTTACTTCCGATGGTCTCCGATCAATCGCACTCGGGACCGACGCGCTGTACCTCCACTGTGCCGTCCGAGACGAATCGGACTCGGTCGATCTCGAACGGTTTGGGGTGGATATCTAATGACTGCTAGGTCAAGCTTCAGGGACGAACTGGTGTACGTGAGTGCGCTCAACGAATTCGTCTTCTGTCCGCGACGGTACTACTACCAGCGGTTCCACGACGAAATTGGGGAACCGTACGAACTGGTCGACGGTCGATCGAAACACGACGGTGCAGCGAAACGTGGCGGCTGGGTCCGAGAACGGTATTTCCGCTCGGACAACCTTGGACTCCATGGCAAAATCGACCTCGTCGAAACCGATAACGGAACGACGACGCCGGTCGAACGAAAACGTGCTGAGAGTGGCGAGTACTACCCGAGCGACGAGTTACAGATTGCCGGGTACTGTATGCTACTTGAGGATGCAATCGGGGAACCGATTAACGTCGGATACATCTACCTCTATTCAACCGATACACGGCACGCGATTCGGATTACAGATGAGCACCGGAAAGCAGTAACTCGCGTGGTTGAGCAAATCAAGCAGTTGTCATTTGGTGATGTCCCCCCGCTCGTCGATAGTCGGTCAAAGTGTGAGGCGTGCTCGGCCCGGAACTACTGTATGCCAGCTGAGACAGCGATGCTCGCTCCCGAGCTGGCTGAAGGGACTGAATGGGAAAGAACCCGTCCGGGGGAACCCTGATGAAGGCAAGCGACGGAATGTTTCTCGATTCTGTCGTGTACGTCACCACACAAGGAACGCAGGTGCGAACAGACGGGGGTCAAATCATCGTTCACGATGTCGACGGCGATGACGGTGAACTCGCCACATTCCCGACCGAGAAACTAGAGACGATCAACGTCTTTGGCGGCGTAAACTTCTCTACACCGTTCGTCGCCGAGGCGAATGAACACGGCATCGTCCTCAACTACTTCACACAGAACGGGAACTACCGCGGGAGTTTTGTCCCCGAGAGGAACACGATTGCCGAAGTTCGACGTGCACAGTATGCGCTGGGTGATAAGACAGAACTGGACATTGCGAAAGAGATGATTCGGGCGAAAATTCGGAACGCACGGACACTACTCTCACGCAAGGGTGTCACCGGCACAGATGTGCTACGTGACTTGGGTGAGCGTGTTGACAACGCAAATTCGAAGGACGATCTCCGCGGGACTGAAGGCGAGGCCGCTGAACGGTATTTTGACCGGCTTGATGAGACACTGGTGGATGGGTGGACGTTTGAGACGCGGAGTAAGCGTCCGCCGGAGGATCATATCAACTCACTACTGTCGCTGACATACGTGATGATGAAAAACGAAGTCCTCACTGGACTTCGGAGCTACAATCTCGATCCGTTTCTTGGTGTCCTGCACGCAGACCGACATGGGCGGCCCTCGCTGGCGCTTGATCTCCAAGAGGAGTTCCGTCCGCTGTTCTGTGACGCGTTCGTTACGCGCGTGGTGAACCGTGGAACGTTCACCCACGACGACTTCCGGGACGACAACCATCTCTGTGACGGCGCCTTCCAAACATATCTCTCGAAGTTCGACGCCTACATGGAGGAAACGCTGACTCACCCGTACTTCGAGTACGAGGTAAGTCGACGAAAGGCGATTCACCAGCAATCGATCCTCCTTCGGAAGGCGATCACTGGTGAACTTGACTCATACCACGCGCTGGAGGTTTCTCGGTGAGACTCGCAATCACTTATGATGTGAGCGATGACTCGAACCGGCGACGGGTGTACCGGACACTTGAACGGTATGGCGCCTGGCGACAGTATAGTGTATTTGAGGTTGATGTTTCCAAAGCCGAACGTGTGGAGTTGGAAGATGAACTCTCGAACCAAATCGACGAGAGTGACGGCGACCGGGTTCGGGTGTACCGTCTGTGCGAATCCTGCCTCGACGATATCACTGACATCGGCTCCGATCCGCCCGACGATCAATCGAACGTGGTATAAGGGTATTCTTCGCGGACCTTTTTCAATCCTGTGTACAGCAGGGGTCCACGAAGACTGGTTGTTGAATGACGGATTGAGCGCAAATTATAGGTGATATCCGGTGTAAATCACCCCCTGTCGCGACGGACCAGAAACCCACTGCGGGATTGAAACACTGTCAGTAGACGTTGGTGTTGTTACTGACGGTGAGTCGCGACGGACCAGAAACCCACTGCGGGATTGAAACCACAGTTGTAGTATGGAGCAAAACCGACTTGCTGGGTCGCGACGGACCAGAAACCCACTGCGGGATTGAAACTTCATGCCATCGGGAGCGCCATAGGGCACGCCGTCGTCGCGACGGACCAGAAACCCACTGCGGGATTGAAACTTGTTGGCCGCGTTGCAGTCCCAGACCCCGCCTTTGTCGCGACGGACCAGAAACCCACTGCGGGATTGAAACAACACGCCGCCGGATTCCTCGACGAACTCCGCGAGATAGTCGCGACGGACCAGAAACCCACTGCGGGATTGAAACGGTATCAAAATCAACGGGTCCGCATCTGATTACACGGGTCGCGACGGACCAGAAACCCACTGCGGGATTGAAACACAAGCGGCCCGAGCGAGACCTGGAGTCCCTGCGCGGTCGCGACGGACCAGAAACCCACTGCGGGATTGAAACAGTTGGATAGATGTTGACGCCGCGTCGGGGCTTGACTGTCGCGACGGACCAGAAACCCACTGCGGGATTGAAACGAGACTCAGAACCGTCCGATGGCTTCGCTACCGGGTTCGTCGCGACGGACCAGAAACCCACTGCGGGATTGAAACAAATCGGCCGTACAGCGCCGTTCTGTGCCGCTATGAGTCGCGACGGACCAGAAACCCACTGCGGGATTGAAACTTGATGAGCAGACAAACCTGACGGCCGTGCGAGTCGGTCGCGACGGACCAGAAACCCACTGCGGGATTGAAACAGAACGTCAGCCGTGCCGGTCGGTGATGTAGCGTCTGTCGCGACGGACCAGAAACCCACTGCGGGATTGAAACTCGCTGTCACGACGAAAGCCAGCGGCTCCGCCTACGGTCGCGACGGACCAGAAACCCACTGCGGGATTGAAACCAACAGGATTGCTCGAAGTGACAGAGGTCAGCGGCGCGTCGCGACGGACCAGAAACCCACTGCGGGATTGAAACGTGGATGACTTTCTCGACGACTATCCTGCACTGTTGTCGCGACGGACCAGAAACCCACTGCGGGATTGAAACTGCCGCCGTTGTGGTCGACGAAGGCATCGGCCCAGTCGCGACGGACCAGAAACCCACTGCGGGATTGAAACACTCCTTGGCCAGCAACTCGGCCATCCCCGTCTTGCGTCGCGACGGACCAGAAACCCACTGCGGGATTGAAACATGTCGACGAAATGGTCCTTGATGAGTTGGCCGGCTGTCGCGACGGACCAGAAACCCACTGCGGGATTGAAACAAGACGTTGACGAAGACGCGTACTATCGCGCACTGGGTCGCGACGGACCAGAAACCCACTGCGGGATTGAAACATGGTCAAGAAGGGGACACGCGAGTCTCACCGGTCGCGACGGACCAGAAACCCACTGCGGGATTGAAACTCCGCGTCTGCCAGCCCCAGTTCCGCGGCCACCGCGTCGCGACGGACCAGAAACCCACTGCGGGATTGAAACCGCCGTTGACGGGCAGGGCAACTGGGCCAACGGCAACGTCGCGACGGACCAGAAACCCACTGCGGGATTGAAACACTGGAGTGTCTGGATATGCACAGGACGACCTGCTTGCCGTCGCGACGGACCAGAAACCCACTGCGGGATTGAAACATCAACCACGAGCCAGTGTTCGCCGGCACATCCTCGTCGCGACGGACCAGAAACCCACTGCGGGATTGAAACCCGTATCCCCACGGTCGAGCCGGATCGATCCCGCCGTGGTCGCGACGGACCAGAAACCCACTGCGGGATTGAAACTCAGCCGATGCTGATAGACCACTCACGCCGGCCGTCATGTCGCGACGGACCAGAAACCCACTGCGGGATTGAAACACGTGCCTAGGACGAGACCCACCCTGGAGTGCGAGGGTCGCGACGGACCAGAAACCCACTGCGGGATTGAAACTAGAGTGTGGCGCGCTCTGTGGGTTCTACCCGATGTCGCGACGGACCAGAAACCCACTGCGGGATTGAAACATATATCCGGGGTAGTAGTAGTACGGATTCCGCTTGTCGCGACGGACCAGAAACCCACTGCGGGATTGAAACTGACTGTTGAACCCGACGCTTGCGCGAATCCATGCGTCGCGACGGACCAGAAACCCACTGCGGGATTGAAACAGGTGCAACCCAGAGAGATGGCTGAAGCTTCGTCTCGTCGCGACGGACCAGAAACCCACTGCGGGATTGAAACTCGAGCCACGGAACCCGCTCACGCTGGCACCAGCTAGTCGCGACGGACCAGAAACCCACTGCGGGATTGAAACTATCTGGGATAAGGACAGCAGCCACGGCCAAGTCACGTCGCGACGGACCAGAAACCCACTGCGGGATTGAAACTCCCATAGTTAGCTACCTCCGTTCTGTCTCTGCTGGGTCGCGACGGACCAGAAACCCACTGCGGGATTGAAAC
>Ga0207813_100688_pt1 | contig 15755 bp, 17 predicted proteins | sample A23E3SouthBayCA_2_FD_187730 | JGI IMG/M metagenome (GOLD analysis project Ga0207813, IMG submission 187730) | Aerobic enrichment media microbial communities from Eden Landing Ponds, California, USA - A23 E3 (4) (SPAdes) | ecosystem: Environmental > Aquatic > Marine > Unclassified | place... | reverse complement strand
CTGCCTGTGCGGCGCTGAACCCGCCGCCAGACGCCGCGATTTCCTCCATCATCACGACGACTTCCTCGGTCCCCATGCCCGCGCCACCGTACTCTTCCGGGAGGAGCGCGCCGAACCACCCGCCGTCCGCGAGTTCGTCCGCGAACTCGTGGGGGTATTCGCCCTGTTTGTCCTGCTGGCGCCAGTAGGACTGGTCGAAGTCCTCGCAGATGTCGCGGATAGAGTCGCGGACCAGTCGTTGTTGGTCGGTCAGCTGGACGGTGTCTCGGTCTACCATTGAACGTTCGCTGATGCCTGTGGGACTGGCTTAAAACTATGGTTGGGCTGCGTCCCGTACCGCCGCCGCGATGTCGTCACAGGCCGCGAGGTCAGTGAAGAGGGCGGCGAGCGCGTCCGCTGTTTCGGCGGAGACGGCGCGGCGTGCGCACTCGTCGAACTTCGCGCGAAGCTCGGCGTCCGTGAGCGGGTTCTCGTGGGTTCCGGGCGGGTTCTCTTGGTGGCGTTCGTAGGTGTTCGCGGCGGTGTCGATGCGGACGGAGGCTTCGTGGGAGTCGTAGTGGAGGTCGTCGTCCACTTCGAAATCGACGCGCTCGCGGACGCGTTGGACGGCGGGGTCGTCGATGGCGTTGTCGTCGAACGCGCTGAGGCCGACGCGGTCGCGGACGGCGGCGCTTGCGACCGTGTACTCCATCGAGAACTTCGCTTCGAGGCCGGTGTCGGGGTCGGCGTGGTGGAGCGCGTCGGCGGCGCCTTGGGCGACGCGGACGTGAATCCGTTCGATGTCGTCGGGGTCGATGTCGTGGTCGTCGACGAGCGCGGCGGTGCCGGCGATGCTGGTGTGGGTGAAGTAACAGCAGGGGTAGTATTTGACGTGGATGCCGCGCTCTTCGAGCGTCCACACGTCCGGTTCGAACGTGAACTCGTCGCGCACGGTGGGGCCGTAGAGGTCCCAGAATCCGCGGTCGCCGCTGATGGCGGTCGGGTCGGCGGTGAACCCTTCGCGGGCGAGGCGGGCGGCGGTGACGCCGGAGCGCGCGCAGAGGCCGGCGTGGAGTGGTTTAGTCATCGACCCGAAGTTGCGTTTGAGGCCGGCGGGCGTGGATGCGGCGGTGTTGAGCGCGTGTTCGGTCTGGTCAGCGGTGAGGTCGAGTAGGGACGCGGCGGCAGCGGTCGCCCCGAGCGCCCCGAAGGTGGCGGTTGCGTGCCAGCCGTCCTCGTAGTGGTCGGGGCTGATGGGGGCGGCGAGCGCGCATTCGAGTTCGAAGCCCGCGGCGAACGCGGTGATGAGGTCGCGGCCGGTCGCGTCGGTCTCAGTGGCGAGCGCGAGAATCGGGGGGACGAGGGTGACGCTGGGGTGGCCGTCCATCGCCCACGCGAGGTCGTCGTAGTCGAGCGCGTGGCTGGCGGTGCCGGTGTGGAGCGCGCGCTGGGTGGGCGGGCGGTCGTCGGTGAGGCCGAGGATGGTCGGGGCGTCGTCGGGGGTGACGCCGTCGGTGCTGAAGGCGGTGGCGCCGGCGTCGTCGTGGGCGCCGGCGAGGGTGACGCCGACGGTGTCGAGGAACGCCCGTTGGACGGTTTCGCGGGCGTCAGCGGGGATGTCGTCGTAGTCCAGGGTGGTGACGAATTCGCTGAGTGTGGTTTCGGGCGATGGCATGGCTGGGTGTCGCGCGGGGACCGTGATAAACGTTCACCACCCGGTTCTGTTCGACCATACGGAACACTAAGTATCTGGACGGGGAAGGGGTGTACATGACCGAAAACGGCGCGGCAGGAGACGTAGACTCGGTCGGGTCCGTCGAGACGCTGTTCGACATCATCGAACACGTCCATCAGGCCGGCGGGGTCACCGTCTCCGAGGCGGCAGCGGAACTCGACTACGCGAAGAGCACGGTACACAGACACCTCGCGACGCTCGAACAGCGAGGATACGTCGTGAACGACGACGGATACTACGTCGGACTGCGGTTCCTCGAACTCGGCGAGGACGCCAGAAATCGACGCCGGGGCTACCAGCTTGCGAAGGAAAAAGTCGAGGAGTTGGCGTCGGAGACCGAGGAGCGCGCGCAGTTTCTGGTGGAGGAGCACGGCGAGGCGGTCTACATTCACCGTGCGCTGGGGAGTCGGGCGGTGCGGACGGATCCGGGTATCGGGAAGCGGATTCCGCTGCACGCGACGGCATCGGGGAAGGCGATGCTGGCGGCGATGCCGTCCGAAAAAGTGTCCCGTATTATCGAACAGACAGAGTTCGTGGAGGTGACCGCTGAGACCGTGACCGACGCGGAGGAACTGCGCAACGAGCTCGACGAGATCCGGGAGCGTGGGTACGCGTTCAACCGGGAGGAGAACCTCGACGGTCTACACGCGGTCGGTGTTCCAGTGAAAAACCCCGACGGAGGGGTTATCGGTGGCCTGAGTGTTTCCGGGCCGAGTCACCGGTTTACGGGTGAGCGCTTCGAGGACGAGCTTCCGACGCTGCTGTTGGGGACGGCGAACGAGCTCGAACTCAACATCGCCCACTCGTAGCTGTTCCGCATCGCGGAACACTCGATGCTGGTGGGAGGAAGAGTAATACGGCCGGCCCGGCGACATGCGTGTATGACTGACGCGGACGACAGTGCGGACGCCGAGAGCAGACCATCGGGGAAGGTCGCGCGCCTCATCGACGAACACGACCTCGTCGGACTGGGCGACGACCTCGAAGACCGGTGGACCGCCGAGGGAGACCGCCGGATGAGTCTCCGGGACCTCGCGGACTACGTCAACCGCGAGCTGTTGGCGGCGGTGCTCGCGGACGCGGACGCCCAGCCACTCGACGGTGAGGTGGAGAACACGTACCGCGTGCTGACGGACGACGACGTGCGCGGCGCGACACGAACCCGGGCACGGCGGCAACTCGAACGCGAGGGCGTAGACGTCGACGAGGTGGAATCTTCGTTTGTCACGTATCAAGCCGTGCGCTCGTACCTGAAAGACGAACGGGGCGCGGAGTACTCGTCGACGGGACCGTCGGCCGCGGACCACCGCCAGACGATTCAACAGCTTCAGGGACGGCTGCGGTCGGTGACGGAGAGCAAGCTCGACGCGCTGGCAGGCGACGATGTGACGCTCGGGGAGTTCCGCACGCTGGTGAGCGTGCGGGTCGTGTGCGAGGACTGCGGCGGACAGTACGGGGTCGGCGAGCTTCTCGACCGCGGCGGCTGCAACTGTGAATAACAATAGTACCGTTGTTATTCTATCGGGGCGTGGAGGACGTAGTTTATGTGCGTTCGGGCGAAGAACGGCACAACGGATGACTGTACAGCAGGAATCAGAGCGAACCACCGTGGCGGTCACGAACGTCGGGGGGATCGACGAAACGAGCGTCGCGCTCCCGCCGGGTGTCACCGTGCTCGCGGGACGGAACGCGACGAACCGCACGTCGTTCCTCCACGCGATTATGGCCGCGCTCGGTAGTGACGACGCCTCGCTCAAAGGCGACGCAGAGGAGGGACGAGTCGAACTCACAATCGACGGCGAGACGTACACGCGACAGTTCACCCGTCAGGGCGGCCGCGTCACCACGAGCGGCGACCCCTACCTCGACGACCCGACAGTCGCCGACCTCTTCGCGTTCCTCCTCGAATCGAACGACGCACGGCAGGCGGTCGCGCGACGCGACGACCTCCGCGACCTCATCATGCGCCCCGTCGACACCGACGAAATCGAACGCGAAATCGAACGCCTCACCGACGAACGCGAGGACCTACAGGACGAACTCGACGAACTCGACTCGCTGAAGGCCGACCTCCCGGACCTCGAGGAAGAACGGACCCGCCTCACCGACGAGATCCAAGAGAAGCGCGCGGAACTCGAACGCGTCGAGGACGACCTGGAGGACGCGGACGCGGACGTGGAGGCCCAGCGCGCGGAGAAACAGGAACTCGAGGAGCGACTCGCCGACCTCCAAGAGAAGCGGAACACGCTCGAAGACATTCGGTACGACATCGAGACGGAGAAGGAGAGCCGAGAGGAGTTGCGCGCTGAAAAACGCGACCTCGAATCGGAACTCGCCGACCTCCCGGACTCGGCGGCGGACCTGGACGACATCGAGGAGACCATCGAGCGCCTTCGCACGCGTAAGCAGTCGCTCGAATCCGACGTGGACGAACTCCAGCGCATCGTCTCGTTCAACGAGGACCAACTGGACGCCGCGACCGACGGCAGTATCGCCGCGCTGGACGACCAAGAGTCGGTGACGGATCGACTCGTCGCCGACCGCGAGGTCGAGTGCTGGACGTGCGGGAGCACGGTCGAAACCGACCAGATCGAGGCGACGGTCGAGCGCCTCCGGGAGACGACACAGGAAAAGCTCGCGGACGTTCGGGAAATCGAGAGCGACCTTGAGGACGCGAAGGCGGAGAAGCGCGAGGTGGAACGAGAGCGCCAGCGGCGTGAGTCGCTGGAACGAGAGCTCGAGGAGACGACGACGGCACTCGAAGAAACGACGGATACCATCGCGGAGTTGACCGACCGGCGGGAGGCTGTGACGGCGGATATCGAGGGGTTGGAGGAGGAGGTGGCGGCGCGTGACGACGAGACGTACAGCGAGGTGCTCGACCTGCACAAGGAGGCGAACGAGCTCGAATACGAGATCGGGCGGCTGGAGAGCGAGCGCGACCGTGTCGAGGACGACATCGAGAGCATTGAGGACCGACTCGCCGAGGAAGACGAGATTGAGGAGCGGCTCGAAGCGGTGCGAGACGAGTTGGAGCACGAGCGCACGAAAATCGAGCGGCTGGAGCGGGAAGCTGTCGAGGCGTTCAACGGACACATGGACGACGTGCTGGAGCGGTTGGCGTACGAGAACCTCGATCGGATCTGGCTTGAACGCACCGAGCAACGTGTTCGAGAGGGGCGGCGGAAGACGACGAAGTCGGTTTTCGACTTGCACGTGATTCGGTCCACGAGTTCCGGGGCGACCTACGAGGACACGATCGACCACCTGAGCGAGAGTGAGCGAAACGTGACCGGGTTGGTGTTCGCGCTCGCCGGCTATCTCGTGCACGACGTTCACGAGACGGTGCCGTTCATGCTCCTGGATTCGCTGGAAGCGATCGATTCAGCCCGTATCGCGGCGCTAGTCGAGTACTTCGGGGAGTTCGTGCCACACCTAGTTGTCGCCCTGCTGCCGGAGGACGCGCAGGCGCTTGACGACGACCATCGACGCGTCACCGACCTGTAGCGCGCTGTCGTTCCTTCATAGGGCCGTTCCGGCCGACACCCAGAAGAACCGAGCACATGAGGTATAGTCATAAGATATAGTTAGATGCTATAGTTGGACTGTTTACCCAAAATCTATAGCGAGATCGTGTATCGATGGGTGCCGATGGACGAGGGGCTAACAGGCAGAATAGCGACAGTAGAGCGGCATACTATCCAGCCTCAAATTATAGTTATACAGTATAGGTATAGAGTATAGTTGTGAGTTGTCGCTGTTAGTTGTGGCTCACATTTATGCATGATGCGTGTATCTACCATTGTATGCTGACGTACACCCCGGTGTCGGAGGCGGGCGGCGTGGGGAAGACCACGACCGCCGCGACGCTCGCGGTCAGTCACGCGCGAAACGGCCGAGACGTCCTCGCAATCGACATGGACACCCAGAATGGGAGCCTGTCGTACTTCTTCGGTCCGGACTACGACCGGGGCGATCCGGAGGCGGACAACCTCGTCCGGCACCTAGTCGGTCGACCGAAAGGCGACTTCGCGGACCTCACGCACGAGGTCGAGGCAGGCGTAGATCTCGTTCCATCCCACAATATGCTCGAAGACGTTCACGAGTTCCTGTTGAACGAGAAACAGCAGGCCGAACGCCTCGGCGAGTCCTTCAGTATGTACCACCAGCTCCACCGAGTGCTCACGGACGCGAACGTGCGCGACGAGTACGACGTGATCATCGTCGATACTGCGGGAAAGGCGGGGCCGATTCTCTACAACGCGCTGGTTGCGGTGCGAAATGTCGTCATCCCGTTCGAAGCGACCGCGAAGGGCCAAGAGTCCATCGAGGGCCTGGACGACTTGGTGGACGGCCTAGAAGAGAACATCGGCGTCGACGTTGGCGTGCTCGCCGTGCTTCCGCTGGGGTTCAAGAACACACGCGACCAGCGAGAAATTCTGGAGGACCTCCGAGCACAGGGATTCCCGGTACCAGTGGTTATCGGGGAGCGGAGTTCGCTGATGGAAGGCTGCTGGAAACAGCAATGTAGTCCATTTCGCTATATCGAAGAGCACCGGGACCGGGAGCGCGAGTACGAGCTTGAAACCCTCGAACAGTTCGAGGAGCTTGCGCGCCACCTCGAGCGGGAGGCTGGCCTCGACACGCCCGAGGAGGTGACTGCGTAATGGGACTCAAGTCTGGGTCCCGTGACGCCGGCCTCGACGACGAAGAGGGCGAAGAGAGCGCAGAGACCGAGGAGAGCACGGAGACCACGGAAGCCGCGTCTCCGGCGGTCGAGCAACCGGAGTCGGCTACTGAGTCGGATGCGTCGAGAACAGCGGACACGGTGGGGTCCGAGAGCGAGGATGACGACGGTGACGACCGGCCGTCGATGAGTTCGATTCCCTACAAGCTCCGTCGAGACAAGGTGAACGAGGGCCGCGAGCAGGTCCCGTACTTCCTCCGGGAGGATGTCGTTGCGGGCGAGGACGAGCTCCAGGCGGAACTGGAGGACGTGCTCGGGGAGAAGGTGTACAAGTCGGACTACCGAGAAGCGGCGATGGTGGTCGCACAACGCCACCCGGACCTCGTCGCGGACGTGCTCCGCGAGTGGGGTTACGACCTGGAATAGCCGCGTCCATTCGCCGACGCCACACCACTGTGTCCGCTGTTCTCCACATCGCAGGCCACACTACTAGATAATAGTTATACTGCATAGCTATACTGTATAACTATACCTTCGGTGTGTGGCGATTGTGGATGGAGAGCCGTGTATCGGAACGTTCTTTTTCGAGTGTGCGAGTGAGTGGCGTATGGCGTCTGCCCTCCAGAGTCCGCTCGTTCGGTACGGCATGGGTGCGAGTTCCGCGATCATCATCTTCATCGTCGCGTTCACGTTCGCGGAGGGCCTCATGCAGACGATACTGTTCGTCATCGCGGTGACGGAACTCCTCATCGTCCCGCAGTTCCTGAAGGCGGCGGCCGAGTAGCGACGGAGGCCGCCGGAGTTATCCTGACGGGTGTCGTTGCGGCGGTATGGATACGACGACGCTCATCACACTCGGTGCTGTCGGCGTGGTGGTGGTCGGGGGCGTAGCGGTGTTCCTGTGGCGACGGTCGTCCGCGGACGAACGCGCCTCAGAGCGCGCCCACGAGGCCGCACAGGAACGCGAACCACCCGTCGAGCTCGGAGAGTCGTACGAGTTCGGCATCACGGAGTTCACTGACCACCATTCGGGCGAGCGCGTGGCCGTCGGGAAGGTCGAGGGGTTCGTGGTGTTCACCGAGGACGTGCCGGACTCCGTCGAAGAGGGTGACGTGATTCGCGCGAAAATACTCTCGTTCAATCAGGGGAAGACGTCGGCGGACGCGACGTTCGTCGAGACGAGTTAGTCGTCGGTCGCGACGACGTCTTCGGCGTCGACGCGGTCCTCGGTGAGGTCGGCGTCACGCCACGTCCCACGCTGGTACCATAGGTAGGCGAGAACGCCGCCGAGGACGTTGGATACGGCGAACGCGACCCAGATACCGGTCTCGCCGAGCGGGCCGGACGCGATCCACGCGATGGGGAAGCGGACGAACCCGAGAACCACGACGGAGATGACGGCGGCAGTGAGGGTTTTGCCCGCGCCGCGGAAACTCCCGACGTAGGCCTGCGTCACGCCGATGAAGCCGAACGTGAGCGCGACGTATCGGAGGAACTCCGCGCCGACGGAGACGACTTGGTCGGCGTTCGCTTGGTCCGCGCCGACGAACGCGGAGATGATGGGTTCGGGGAACGCGAACACGACAAGGCCGGCAAGCGCGAGCACGACGAACAACACTTTGCTCGCGAGGTTCGCGGCGGCGGCGGCGCGGTCTGGCTGGCCCGCGCCGATGTTTTGGCCGGTCATGGTTTCGACGCCGCGCGAGATGGCGATAGCTGGGAGGAAGATGACGGAGAAGACGCGGGTGCCGACGCCGTACGCGGCGACGACGGCGTCGGGGAAGAACGCGACGATGAACAGGAGGAGGTTCATCGAGATGGCGCGTCCGCTGCCTTCGATGGACGCGGGGCCGCCGATGCGAACGAGGCGGCGGAGGTAGTCGAAGTCGGGCGCCATGTCGCGGATGTTGATCTGGACGCCGCGGTGGCCGCGGAACATGATGGCGAGGCCGACGACGAGCGCGAGCGCGCGCGAGAAGACGGTGGCGATGGCGGCGCCTTGGATGCCGAGTTCGGGGAACGCGAGCGTGCCGACGAGCGGTGCGTTCTCGACGACCGTCCAGCCGAAGATGAGGAAGGGGTCGAGGACGATGTTGAGGACGACGCTGCCGAACATGACGAGCATCGGCGTGATAGTGTCGCCGTACCCGCGCATGAGCGCGATGAAGACGGCGAATCCGAACATGAAGAGGAGGCCGAGTGAGATGACTTCCATGTAGCTGGTGGCGAGCGGGAGGACGTCTGCGGACGCACCCATTACGGAGAGGAAGTCACTGACGAAGACGTAGCCGATGGCGCCGAGCAGGATGGAGATGATGACGGCGAAGGTGATGGTTTGGGAGGCGGCGTACTCGGCTTCCCGCTCCTCGCCCGCGCCCGTGAACTGGGCGACGAGAACACTTCCGGCGACGGAGACGCCCATCCCGAGGGAGATGAGGAGGAAGACCATCGGGAACGCGAAACTGATGGCGGCCAAGGCGTCGGTGTTGTACTGGCCGAGCCAGAAGGTGTCGGCGAGGTTGTACGCGGTCTGGAAGAGGTTGGTGATGACGATGGGGAGCGAGAGGTAGAAGAGGGGTTTACCGATGCTGCCGGACGTGAGGTCGAACTCTTCCGGCCCCTTGAAGAAGCGCTCGATTTGCTGGCGGACGCCCATCAGGCGGTCACCTCGGCAATCGTCGTGGGCGGTTCATCGTGTGAGGAAGGCCTCAGGAGAGAAGTGCGCGTCATTCGTTACACGTGCTTACTGACTGGTCAGTCAAAAGCGTTCTGCGTTACGCGTTCACAGCCCCCCGAACCACAAACCGACCGCGCGCGCTGTCTTCAGGAACGCAACCACGCTCGTCGTACCTCGCATCAGACGAGGAGAAGGAACGCGCTGAGGGTGAAGCCAACGAGGGCGATGACGAGGCCGCCGATGGAAGTGCGCGCCATTCGGAAGACCGTCGCGCGTGGCGAGCGGTCCGAGACGACGAGCGGGGAGAGCGCGGTGCCGTCGTCCGTGGTACGGCCGACAACAGTGACCATGTCGCCGGGCTCGATGCGCTGTTCGGTGTAGCGCCGCGTACCGATGGAGAGCGCGCGGAAGAGTGGCCGAATGAAGCGGGGCGGCGTCTGCCACCACGACGAACTCGATAGCGTGTCGTGGTCGCGTTCGAAGGACCGGATGGAGTCGGGCGGTGTGTCGTTCGGGCCGACGGTCGCGACGGTCGTCGTGGCCGCGGTAACAGTTCGGGTGGCTTCGTCGATGGAGACGGTCGCGATGGACGTCGTGAGGTCGAACGGAACGGCCGCGGTGGCCTCGTGAACGGTGACAGACCAGGGGAGGACGTAGAGAAAGCTGAGGCGTCGTTCCTCGACCTGGTAGCGAAGGGCGACGCAGTCAGTAGCGCTGAACGGCGCGACGAGCGGGTCGTCGGGCGGTTCGACGGTGCCGGTGAGGCGGACGAGCGCGTTCGAGTCCACGTCGGCGAGCGACTCGGTCGTGGGGGTGCGAACGACCGCCGACGCGCGCCAGACGTACCGGGCGCTGGCCGCGAGAACAATCGTGGAGACGAGAAGGAGAAACGCGCCGAACAGTGTCGACACGGAGATATCCAGAGAGAACGGCATAGTCGAGAGCACGTGGAATAGTAGTATGTGGCTGTCGGGGAGTTTCAGACCGAGAAACTCTGCGGAACCATGAGGGGCGTGGCCTGTGTAGGAGTCGGTGGCGCTGCGTCCGCCGGCGCCCCCGCTGACGTTTCTTCTCCATCGATGAGGGAAGCGGCGACTGAGAGGAGGAAGTCGCGGCCCTCGCCTGTGAGCGTGTACGTCGCTGACTCGGTCTGCCACCGCACCAGCTGGCGGTCATCGGTCTCGGTGTACCGAACGGTCGTGCCGTTCACCGTCACCGCCTCGCCGTCAAGCTGATGGTCGGCGGCGGGAACGCGTTTCGTGACGAGGAGGCTGGTGTTGTTCGGTTTGGTGTACGTGAGCGTGATGGTCGTCTGATTGTCGTACCCGATGAGCATGCCGTCTTCGAACCGATAGGGCGCGGGAACGTCCGGTTCGGGGAGCGAGACGGTCGTGTTCGTTCGGAGTTCGGTGATGTTGTCAGTGGTGACGATGCGGTTCGTGGTGACCGTGGCGGAGTCGGGGATGTTCGGGTCGAACCGGCCGGCCGCGAACTCGGGGTCGAGCGTGACGTTCGTCACCTCGATAGTGACGCGTGACGTGGTGTTGTTGGTCGCGTACGTCATTCGGGCTTTCACCGGAATCTGTCGGTCTCGGTCCACCCAGACGCGCGTCGTCCGGTTCGCCGTCTCGGCCTGTGTGACGAACTGGTAGGGGCCGCCGCCAGCGCCGATCCGGACCGACGCGTTCTCGCCTTCGACCGCGTACTCGACCGCGAACCCGTCGTTGGCGTCGGTTTCGCCCTCGTAGGTCGTGTTCCCGTCGAGCAGGTTGCCCATCCACTCGAAGAGGTCTGCCGGCGTCGTGCCGTACGTCACGGTCGCGCGATTCGTGCGCGGAACGTACTGGACCGTCGCGGACTCGTTCGTGACGATGCGCATCCCGGCGATGTCGGCTGGCTGGCGGTACGTCGCGTTCGTCCGGCCGCCGCTGTGCGCGACTCGGTACGTGACGTTTCGGTCGAACGTGCCGTTCAGCGTGACGTGGACGGTCGCCGCGTACGCGTCCAAGGCGTCGGCCTTGGCTATCGCGGCCTCCTTCACCTCGGCGGCACTCGGCTGTCCGTCGTCCGGCAGCGCGGCACACCCCGCGCTCACGGAGAGGACGGCGAGACACAGGAGGACCAACAGGCGGGAACGCATGACGACCGGTACGTCCGACGGCGTCGCCGTAAACCCCTCGGTGTCGTCGTCCGCCAGCGGCTGTTTCAGAGCGCGAAACTCCGCACTATCGGTTAAGATGGAGGCTCGACACGGTTCAGACGATGCCGCCCTCCACGGACATCGCCTCCGATAGCGACGCTCCAACCGGACGCGCAGACCGCGCTCGCCCGCGGTGGTGGTCGTAGTGGCCACCGGCCAGCGCTCGCGACGCGCCGTCCGCACCGTCCTCGCGTTCGGCGTGCTCGTCGGGAGTCTCGTCCCGGCCTACTTCTGGTTGCTCGCGGACACCACACCGTTAGCGTGGGACTTCCGCGCGTACCACCACGCAGCGACCCTCGCGCTCGACAGCCGGCCGTTCGTCGGCGTGTCCCCGCCCGTCGGTGGCGGCGAATGGGTGTATCCGCCAGTCACCGTCGTCGCGTTCTACGCGTACACGTTCGTGTCGTGGAGTACGGCGTACCTCGCTCACGCGGCCGCGAGCGTCATCGCCGGACTCGCGTGTGCACGTCTCGTGCTCGACGACCTCCGAGAGCGCGGTATTCCGATTCAGCGGACCGACAGCGTGCTCGTCTACGCGTTCTTCACGCTCAGCACGTACCCGATGGTCGTACTCGGCCAGGGCCAGCTCGGACTGTTCATCCTTCTCGCCCTCCTCGGCGTGTACCGAGCGCTCCGCGCAGATCGACAGCGGACGGCCGGCGGATTGCTCGCAGTGGCGTCCGCGTTCAAGCTCTTCCCACTGTTCGTCCTCGTCTGGTTCGCCCGGCGTCGCACGTGGCGGGCGGTCGCGTGGTGCGTCGGCACCCTCAGCGCTCTGTCCGCGGCGGGCGTCGCGCTGTTCGGCTGGTCGCTCCACCGAGAGTACGTTCAGTTCATCGTGTTCGAGCGGAGTCGCGTCGACGAACTCGCCGCGGGAATGAGCCCGAACGTCTCGGCGCTCACGCTCCAGCGACCGCTCGCAGCGCTCCTCCCCGACGCAGAGCCGGTCGTGTACACCGTGCTCGCCGTCGTCCTCCTGCTGCCCGTGCTCGGCGTGTTGTACACGCAGGTCGGAACCGGACGCGACCGGGCCGTCGCGTACCTCGGGACGCTCGTCGTGATGTTGCTCGTCTCCCCCGCGTCCAACGTCCACCACGTCCTCTACGTCTACGTACCGCTCGTCGCGCTCCTCTACACGGTCCACGACCCGGTCGTGCGCGCGTGCTTCCTGACGGGAACGGCGCTCGTCCTCGCGCCGGTACAGCCAGCGATACTCGCCGACGTGTTCGGCGCGCTCGGCGCGCCCGCATCGCTCACCGCGGCCGTGGTGACGGCGAGTCACGCCGTGCTGTCCGTCGGCTCGCTCGCGCTCTACGGACTCCTCGTGATTCTCGGGGGCTGTGTCGTGCACGCGGCGCGCGCCGCGGCGGTCGGCGAACCGGCGACGACGCCGAGTGACCGGCGTGTCGCGGAACAGGACTAACGCATCAGCGCGTAGAGGATGACGAGCACGGCGATGCTGTCCGCGCCCTGCCGGAGAATCGCGCTCTGGAGCGGCGAGAGAACCGTCGCGGCCTCGAAGACGTATTCTAGGAGGAACGGTGTGAGGACGAGGACGAGCGTGCCGGTGGCGACAGCGAGCATCGCGGTGCTGTCGTTTCGGCGATACCCCCGGTAGGCCTGGACGCTCACGAGGCCGCCGACGCAGACGAGAAACGCGTCGAGAACGACCGTCCAGACCGCAATGGTCGCGAGTCCACTCATCGAATCTCACCCCCGATCGCGCGTGTCGGTCGGTTACGTGTCATAGATGGCGTACAGGATGACGGAAAATCCGAGGAGCTGTGCGCTCGACCCGACGAGCCCCACTGCCTCGCTGGAAAGGGTAGTGGCTGTCGAGAGCGAGAGGTTCAGGAGTTTCGGAACGGGGACGACGAACAGGAACCCCACGCCGAGTGCGAGCAGGTGCCGGCTGCCAGTGCGCCGGTAGCCGCGGCCGATGCGAACGACGAGCACGCCGCCGAGCAGCGTTGCGAGGCCGACGCTGAGGAACAGACCGAAGACGAGGAGGGGTGTGCCGCCGCTCGTCGTTATCGAGACACCGCCAACGTTCATCGGAGTTCCTCGAAGAGGTGTGTGAACTGGTCAGCGGGATCATCGCGGACGAACACGTCCACGGCGAGGTCGCCGGATTCGAGTTCGACGACCGCGCGCTCGAAGGTTGCCGTGTAGACGGCGTGGTGGTTGCCGTCGGACGCGATTCGCTGGCGTTCGACGATCAAGTCCTGTTCCTGGAGGCGGTCGAGGCGGCGGTAGATGGTCGGCGGGGACGCGTCGCAGCGTTCGGTCAACGCTTTCGCGGAGAGCGGTTCGACGCTGGTCTCCTTCAGGATTTCGCGGGCGTACTCGTCGTCGAGCAGGGACAGTACGACGCGTTCGTCCTCACACATGACGCGTCACCGGTGCGGCCGACCGACGCAGCGCGTTCTGGGAGCGACCCCTCAGCGTTGGGGCTGCGGTGACGCCGGGTGCACACCCCGAACCGGCAGCCGACGCCGGTCCCCAGTCGTCAACGCTCATACACGCCATGGCACAGTATCGCGTATGATTCTTTGCATCTCCACGCGATACGTATGAGGTCACGCGACTGCATAGGCAACCGGCTGTACTCTAATTAGAATCAGGAACCACGTATTAGGAGTACTCGAAGACGATGAGTGTGGTAGGCAGATTCACAGCACGCCCGAACGGTCTCGCGGAGCGGTGCGAATCCGAAAGTAACGGCGAAGACAGCTACGTATCGGCGGTCGTCTGCATGGCGTGAGTGCTCACGCTCGGTGTACTCCTCCGAAGAAGAACGCGGGGTTAGTCGTGGAGGGCGTCGAGGAGATCTTCGTCCTCCTCGATGAGCCGGTCAATCTGCGCTTCGTGCGCTTCGTGCGCTTCGAGGTCGTTTTCCCGCGATTCCATACTCATGATGAGTAACTATTGGTCGAGGGTGCTTGAGAGTTTCCCCTCTTACCTAAAATTCAGGCGCTAATGCCCCGTCCTTAAGCAGCAACACAGGCCGAAGGCCGAGTAGCGCAGTAGGGCGGGGATACAGCGCCGTCATCGTCTCACGTACACTCCGCGACAACCGACCCACAGGCCCACCGGCATGTTTATTGGTCTCTACAATGTATCTATATCGTACATGGAACAGTTCACAATCAACGGCCACGAAGTCGTAGACGGCGACGTGAAAGCCACCGGCAACGGCGCTCACGTCTACGTTCCGAAACGCTGGCGTGGCGCAGACGTGAAAATCGTCCGCACATCTGAACCTACCAACGAATAGATGAACTACAACTACAGGTATCGGCTAAACCCGTCCGACGGTCTCCACGAGCGGTTAGCGTGGACTGTCGATACCTGTAGGCAGGTCTACAACCATTTCCTCCACCGCCTCAACAGGCACGACGACACGTCGTCGTACTCCGAGCAGGAGCGCTTGCCGGACCTGAAAGACTGGTGGGCAGACCTGCGAGATGTTCACTCGAAGGTGCTTCAGAAAGTCGTCCAGCGATTGTACGACAACCTCTCGACGCTCAAGGCCCGCAAAGAGAACGGCTACAATGTCGGGGAATTGAAGTGGAAAGCACCGGGTGAGTACCAATCGTTCACCTACAGTCAGTCCGGCTTCAAACTCAAAAACACGAGTGGTCGGACTCGATTGTGGATCTCGAAGGTTGGTGACATACCCATCACGTTCCACCGCGACCTCCCCGACGACGCCACCATCAAGACCGTCACGGTCAAACGCGAACCCACCGGCAAGTGGTACGCCATCCTCGGCGTCGAGACGCCCGACGACCCGCCCGCGAAGCCCGACGAGGTGACTGACGCAGTTGGCATCGACGTGGGCATCCTGAAATACGTCCACGACAGCGATGGAACAGCCGTTGAGTCACCGGACCTCTCGGATGAACGCGAACGGTTGGAACGCGCTCAACGCAACCTCTCGCGGAAGGAACACGGCTCGAACAATTGGGAACAACAGCGCAAGACGGTCGCTCGACGCCACGCCGATTTGAAGCGCAAGCGCCGAGACTTCTTGCACAAACTCTCGGCATACTACGCCCGAGAGTACAACCTTGTAGCGGTCGAGGATTTGGACGCGAAGGGATTGGTCGAACTGCCCGGTAATTCTCGGAATCGATCCGGGGCCTCATGGGGCACGTTCCTGCGAATGCTCGAATACAAGTGCGAGCGCGAAGGAACGCACTTCGTTGCCGTGGACCCCCGAGGAACGACGAAAGAATGCGCGTCGTGTGGCGTCGGAACGGACAAACCGCTGTGGGTCCGCGAACACTCCTGTCCGTCGTGTGGGTTCGAGGCGGACAGAGACGCGAATGCGTCGTGGAACATCCGTTCTCGCGCTCTCGAACAAGTAGGGACGGGCTGTCCCGAATCAACGCCTGTGGAGACTGCGCTCCCTACGGACACCGATTCGGTGCCTGCAAAGCGCGTCATGGAAACAGGAAGCCCCCCCCCCCCC
>Ga0207813_100687_pt1 | contig 15868 bp, 9 predicted proteins | sample A23E3SouthBayCA_2_FD_187730 | JGI IMG/M metagenome (GOLD analysis project Ga0207813, IMG submission 187730) | Aerobic enrichment media microbial communities from Eden Landing Ponds, California, USA - A23 E3 (4) (SPAdes) | ecosystem: Environmental > Aquatic > Marine > Unclassified | place... | reverse complement strand
CCCGCCGACCTGGACGCCGGTTACGAGGCCGACGTGGGTATCGTCGCCGACGCCGGCGAGGCGGCTGGAGAACTCCGCCGGCTGCTCGCCGAACGAACCCCGCCGGCCGACCGGTGGGACGCCGCGACGGTCGGGACCGCCGTTCGCGAGGAGTACCGCGACCACCTCCGCGCGTCGGGCCTCCTGACAGCGACCGAGGACGGGCTCCACACGCCGGCGCTCCTCCGAACGGTTCGCGAGTCGATCTCGGACGACACCATCGTCACGACCGATATCGGCGGGTTCCGCCTGTGGGCGATGCAGGCGTTCCCCGTCGCCCAGCCCGAAGAGATGGTGTCCGCTGGCTCGTGGGCCGGCATGGGCGTCGGTCTCCCCGGTGCCATCGGTGCGAAACTCGCCGAACCCGACCGACCGGTGGTCTGTCTCTCGGGGGACGGCGGCCTCCTGATGTGCATCCACGAACTCGCGACCGCCGCAGAGGAGGGGCTCGATATCGTCCTGGTCGTCGCCAACAACAGCGACTACGGCATCATCAGCAAGAAACCGCAGATCCGGGACGTCGTCGAGGACCACGCGTTCACGTGGCAGAGCCCCGACTTCCCAGCCATCGCCGAGGGGTTCGGGTGGTGCGGGGTGTCGGTCGCAGACAGCGCTCGCTTCGAACGGGCCATATCGGACGCCCTCGACCGCGAACGACCGACTCTCATCGATGTGGACGTCCCCACTGGCGAACCCGCCGCGTCCGAGGCAGCGGACTTCGACACCGGCCTGTCGTTTTGACTTTCTCACCCGTTGGACGTACCCGGGTGGCCGCCGCTCGGTGGCGAGGACAGCACGTCGATGAGTCCTTCTCTGCCCGATCCGGGGTGAATCGAGGTGTGCGATCCGAGAAACGCCCCGAATACGGCCTGCAATCGATCGTATTCGAACCCGGTGAAGCGCCGGTCAACTGGCGCCTGTGATTCGAACGCCCGTTACTCAGCGTCCTCGCTCTCCGATTCCTCGTCAACGATCGAGTCTGACTCCCAGTAATCGTGACCGGGGTCCTCTCGGAAACAGGCCGCCGCCGACCGCCCGTCGTCGAGGAGTTTCGGGGACTCGCGGGTACAGACTTCTCGCGCTTCCGGACAGCGCGTGTGGAACCGGCAACCCGACGGGGGGTTCACCGGGTCGGGGATGTCGATGTTTCGGATCGGGGGGTCCTGCTGTGCGGCTTCCTTGGCCTTTTCCGGGTCGACGACCGGCGTCGCCCACGTCAGCACCTTCGTGTAGGGGTGCTTCGGGTTCACGAGAACCTCCTCGACGGGACCGATCTCGACTATCTCGCCGAGGTACATGATGGCGATTTTCCCGTCCGCTTTCTCGGCGAGGTACCGGGCGTTCGAGAAGTCGTGCGAGATGAACAGGTACGAGGTGTTGAACGTGTCCTGCAACTCGAGCATCAGGTCCATCATCTCGACGCGCAGGGAGACGTCCAGCGCGGAGACGGCCTCGTCGGCGAGGATGAGGTCGGGGTTCATCAGGAGCGCGCGGCCGAGGGCCACGCGCTGTTTCTCGCCGCCCGAGAGCTGGTGAGGGAACCGGGTCGCGTAGTCTTCGGCTGGGACCATCCCGACCTGTTCGAGGAGCTGATTGATGATCCGCTCGCGGTCGGCGGGACCGAAGTCGGAGCGCCACTTCTTCAGCGGCGTCGCCAGCGACTTCCTGACCGTCCGACTCGGGTTCAGTGAACTCCCGGGGTCCTGATGGACGATCTGCAGCGAACGGCGGATGTCTTCGGCCGTGTACTCGGGGTCGTCGATGGTCCCCTCGAACGTCTCCCAGATGTCCTGCCCGCGGTATTTGACGCTCCCGCCGGTCGCTTCCTGCAGCGCGACCGCGGTCTTGCCGAGGGTCGTCTTCCCGCACCCGGACTCGCCAACGACCGCCAGTACGTCGTTCTCTTCGATGTTCAGGGTGACACCGTCGACCGCGCGGACGATCTCTTCGTCCCCGCGGATGCGGTCGACGATATCCGTCAGGTCGAAATGGACTTCGGTGTCCTCCAGTGACACCACCGACGCTTCGCTTCCCGCCGAGGGATCGACCGTCCGGGCGACCAGTTCGTCGGGGTCAGCTTGCGGCCTGTCGGTCTCTACCCTGTCCTCATCGACGACCCCCTCACCGATCGAGTACGATATCGCGTCGGCCGACTCGTCCCAGTGGAAACACGCCGACATGTGGTCGTCTTTGACCTCGTGATAGAACGGCTCCTCGGAGATACACTCTTCAGTCGCTATCGGACACCGCGGGTGATACGAACAGCCCTTCGGGACGTCCACCGGGTCTGGCGCCTCCCCCTCGACGATTCGCATCTCGTCGATGTCGGTGTCGAGGCTCGGAACGGACCTGAGTAGTGCCCGAGTGTAGGGGTGGGTGGCGTCCGTTATGATCTCGTCGGCCGGTCCGTGTTCGACGAAGTCGAATGCGTACATCACCGCGAGGCGGTCCGCGAACCCCGCGACGAGCGGCAGGTCGTGCGTGATAAACAGGATCGTGATGTTGTACTCCTCCTGGATGTCTGCCAGGAGGCTCGTAATAGATCGCTGCATCAGCAGGTCGAGCGCGGCCGTCGGCTCGTCCATGACCAGCACTTCCGGTTCCAGGACGAGCGACAACGCGATCAACGCACGCTGTTGCATCCCGCCGCTGAGTTCGTGGGGGTACGAACCCAGCACGCGCTCGGGGTCGAGATAGAGGTCTGACAGCAGTGTCCGCGCGTATTCCATCCGCTCATCGATGTCACCGCTGTGAGCGAATATCGTCTCCTCGAAGTGTTCGCGGACCGACATCGTCGGATTGAACGACGACATCGCGCCCTGGAAGACCATCGAGACCTCCTCCCAGCGGAACTGCTTGAGTTCGCGGTCCGTCAGTTCGAGCAGCTCTATCGAGTCCCCGTCTTCGGGGTGATAGGTGATATCGCCGCTGAGCACGCCCGGGTCGACGACCGCGTCCATCAGCGCCGAGGCGAACATGCTCTTTCCGGACCCGCTCTCGCCGACGATCCCGAACACTTCGTCCCGGGGGATGTCGACGTTGACGCTGTCGAGGACGCGAGACACGCCACGATCCATCTCGAACCGGACTGTCGCGTCGCGGACCTCGAGTATGGGGTCCTCTCGTGTCGGAGCGTCTACTTGTGGGCTCGTCGTGCTACTCATGACAGACCACCCGCTGGCAGGATCGGTCCGTGATCCCGTGAATCATGAACATGGGTGTGATTGAATAACCCCGCTAATAAATTTTGTTCTGTGGGACCGATGCAGAATCCGGGATCGTCACCGACGCGTCGGCTGACCGACTGGCGTCGGGGCCGGGTGCGCTCCGAAGCCCGACCGACTCTCGATGATCTGCTAAACGCGAACGTCACGTGATAACGGTCATTAATCACCGCCCCGTACCCGCTGAACATGACCGGAGTCCGGTGTCACCGGGACGTGACGTTTCGGCAGACCTCAGCACGCGACCTCGAACTGGACCTGTACCTCCCCGAGGGAGAGCAGCGACGACCTGCGGTCATCTGTTTCCACGGCGGGGGATGGGAGAACAACCACCGGGGGATGTTCGAGTCCCATCTCCGTGACCTGGCCGAGCAGGGCTACATCGGAGTCGACGCGACGCATCGGTTGTCCGGGGAAGCCACGTTTCCCGGGCCGATCAAAGACGTCAAGTACGCGATCTCCTGGCTCAAAGAACACGCTGACGAGTACGGCGTCGACCCGGACAGGGTCGCGGTCGCGGGCCACTCTTCGGGCGCGCACCTCGCGGCCCTCGCAGCGGTCACGCCTGACCATCCGGTACTGGACCCGGCCCGTCTCGACGCGTCATCCGCGGTGAACGCGGCAGTGGTGATGAACGGACCGTACAACCTGGAGCAACTCGGCCAGACAGCGCCCGCCCGCCTGTTCATCTCGGGATTCATCAGACGCCTGTTCGGGGCGGAGTACCTCGACCGCCCGAACGCGTACCGGTTGGCCTCCTGTGTCACCCACGTCGACGGCACCGAACCCCCGTTTCTCGTACTGACGAGTGTGGACGACGAAGAGGTCCCGCTCTCCGAATCGGTTCAGTTCCGGAACCGGCTCAGGTCCGCCGGGACACCGGTCGAGTTCCACGCTGCCGACGACGGCGGTCACCTCGCGTTCACCGGTAGTGGTGAGCGATACGAGGAGGGGGTCTCGCGCATCACGGCGTTCCTCGACCGGTACCTGTAACGCGAGAACCCGTGCGCCGATGGGCTCCGGTCGGCGTGACCCGCGAACCCGATTTTTATATCGACGGGCGCTGATATCGGAGCAATAGATGCGAAACGACGGTCATCCAGATCTCGAACAGCCAGTCGAACCGGAACACGACTCCACGGAGTTCGCGCCCGGATCGGACTCGGTGCCGACGCCGGTGGACCCATCGTACGACGAACGCCTCGCGACGTTCGAGCGAGATATCGAGGACCTCAAAGAGGAGTGGGAACCGTTTCTCGCGGACCACGTCCCGGAGGCCCCACCGACGCGGGCGGTTCGGGAACTCGATGAGTTCGACTTCCGGTCCGAGAGAGCGTCGGACCGTCAGGACTTCGACCGGGTGCTCGAGGGTGAGGGCGACTGGGAACGCGTCGCGCTCCCGGACTATCGCGGCCCGGTCGGTGACTGGACCGGGTTCTACCGCACCGAGTTCGATTACGACACGCCGACGGACGACAGGGTGTACCTGCGGTTCGAGGCGGTCGATTACGTCGCGACGGTGTATCTCAACGGCCGGTGCGTGGCGACACACGAGGGGTTCTTCGCGCCGTTCGAGGTCGACGTGACCGACCACCTCCGGGAGACGGGGAACCGACTACTCGTCGAGGTGGAAAACGAGGTCCCCATCGATCCCGGCGGACCCGACGCGCCGGACTACGACGGTGAGAAACTGTTCGCGGACGCGGGCCTCGGATGGGACGACCCCGAAATCGGCTGGCACCAGCACACCGCCGGCGCGGGTATCCGGGGCGCCGTCACCCTGGAAGAACGCCCTCTCGTCCACGTCGCCGATGCGTTCGTCAGAACGTGTTCCGACGGCGCCGTCGAGGCCCGAATCGAAGTTTACAACGCGACCGACGAGCCGAGAGACACCGACATCGACCTCGCGGTGTATCCGCGCAACTTCGACGGAGACCCGGTCGATTGCGGCGTCCATTCGCCCGCGACTGCCGACCCGGGTCGAAACGAGTACCGTATCCGCCTGAATGCCGACGCTCTCCGGCGTTGGAGTCCCGCCGAGCCCTGGATGTACGCCCTCCGGATCGAACTCCCCGGTGACGGCCGCCCGCTCGACACGTACGACGTCGACTTCGGGGTGCGCCGACTGGAGATGGAGACCGATGAGGCCCCGAAGGGGCGACTCTCCCTCGACGGTGAACCGCTGGCGCTACGAGGGGCGAACTGCCCGGAGCACCTCGCCAAGGCGGCTTTCGACGGCGACGAGGATCAGATCGTCGAGGACCTGCTCATCGCCAAATACGCCAACGCGAACTTCCTTCGACTCACCCAGCGCCCGCTCCCGGAAGCGGTCTACGAGTACTGCGACCGACTCGGACTGTTGACGCAGACGGACCTGCCGCTCTCCGGTGGTCTCCGCCGCGGGAAGTTCGTTCAGGGCGTCGACCAGGCGGCGGAGATGGAGCGGTTGATCCGGGGGCACCCGTCTGCGGCGATGGTCTCGTTCGTCAACGAACCGCAGGGAACAGAGCCGCGTGGACTCGAACACCGTCGCCTCGATCGCGAGGAGTTCGGGCGATTCGTCGACGCGGCGACGGCGGCCGTCAGGCTCCGGAACCCCGACCGCATCGTCAAACCGGGAAGCGGTGCGGTGTACCCGCTCGCCTCCTGGTTACCGCCGGTCGAGGGACTGCCGGACTTCCACACGTACACGATGTGGTACTACGGGGGCCATCTGGGCCCTCTCCACGCCGGAGAGCTCCCGACGGTGACGAAACGCGGTTGGATGACGGGCGTCGGCGAGTACGGCGCGGAAGGGCTGGACAGTCTCGAACTGATGCGGTCGCGGTACCCCGACGACTGGCTCCCCGCGGACCCCGACGACTCCTGGTCTCCGGACCGGATCGCACAGTGTCAGACGTACGAACAGCACGTGCTCTGGTACGACGAACCCGACACGCTGTCCGATTGGATCGAAGCGAGCCAGCGACATCAGGCGCGGATGGTGCGGACGATGACCGACGCGTTCCGCCGGCGTGCGGACCGCGTGGTCTCTATCGCGGTGTACTTCTTGATCGACGCGTGGCCAGCGGGGTGGATGAAAGCGCTCGTGGACGCGAACCGGACCCCCAAACGGGGGTATTTCGCGCTGAAGGACTCGTTCAAACCCCGACGTGTAAATCTCAGAACGGACAGGGGCTCCCTCTACGCCGGCGAAACCGCCGAGATCGAGGCCTGGTTGCTGAACGACCGCCCGACACCCCTCGAAGACTGCGAGATCCGCGTCTCGGTCCGAATGAATGGGGACGAACTGGAGCGGTACGTCGCGTCGTCGGTCGGTGTCGACGGAGTCGCGAGCGAGCGCAGCGCGGTCCTTCGTTTCGAGGTACCCGAAGTGACGGACCGGGAGGCGGTTCACGTCGACGCCGGGCTGTACGACGCCGACGGCGCTCTCGTCGATAGCGAACGGGAGAACGTCGAGGCGTTCGCGCGCCCGGACCCGAGCGACGCCGTTGCGGTCAAGTTCCTCGGTGACGAGCCACCGACGTTTTCCGAAGCGGGGATCGAGGTCTCCATGTACGACGGTGGGACGTTCGAGACGTTGCTGGTCGAATCCCCGGCCGCGTTCGAGCGGTATCGGGAGGCGGTCTTGGAGGGCGTCGCCGACGGCGGACGGGCGATATTTCTCCCGACCGGGGGGGAAGGCGAGTGGGAACTCGACGGGACCACTGTTTCGACGCGGCCGGTGGCGGGGTTCGAACTGACCGAACCCCATCACGAGGAGATGCCCGAGTTCGAGAGCGGACTGCCCTTCGTCGCCAGAAACGAGGACGAACCGGAGACCGCAGCGTTCGAACGCGACGACTTCGGGTTCTGGTACAACGGCGAGGCCGATCGTCGCGACCTCCTCACCGATACCGTCCTCGAGGGCGACGACCTCGTGTCGCTCCTGTACACGTGGGAGACCGACGGGTCGGACGCCGCCGACACCGCGAAGCGAAGCGGGTCGAAGACCCGCCTGCCGGTCGTCGCGAGACGAGCACACGGCGACGGCTCTCTCGTGTTCTGCGAACTACGTCTCGACGGTCGCGTCGGGAACGTACCCGTTCTCGACCGCTTCCTCAGAGCGCTCGTGACGACGTCCGTGTGACGTGCGTGAACGCGAACGCCGGGGCCCGGTCGTGTCGATCATCCGGCGCTCACTCGTAGACTCGGTGGTCCACTTGCCGGTCTCGAACGTACGACCAGTCGAACTCGACGCCGAGGCCGGGCCCCTCCGGAACCGGGAGCGTGCCGTCCTCGTCGACGGCGTCGAGGCGTTCGCGTAACCCGTCGGCGTAGGCCTCGTCCGGGCGACAGCCGTGGTCCCACATCGGGTTGAACAGACCGTTCTCGTAGTAGTGGGTGTTCCGGATCGACGCCATGCAGTGGCGGATCGCGTGGCCGCCGCCGTTGAGTTCGACGTCGACGCCGAGACCTTCGGCGGCACCGGCGACTTTCATCAGCCCGGTGATCCCCTGTTCGAGTCCCGCTCGGATGCTGTCGGTCGCGCCCTCCGTGACGAAGTCGACGCGCTGTTCGAGCGTCTCCAGGAACCCCGACACCTGGACCGGCGTGGTGAGTTTCTCCCGGAGACGTCGGTTTCCCTGGAGTGAGTGCCCACCGTCGAAGTAGGGGTCCTCGTACCAGAAAAACCCCTCCTCGTCGCACGCCTGGCCGACCTTGAGGGCGTCGCCGAACGTCCGGTACTCCCCGGCCGGATCGAGCATCAGGTCCATCTCGTCACCGACCCGGTCGCCCACGGCGTGGACGGTTTCGACCTCGCGGTCGACGTCGCGCCACTCGTCTCCCCCCGGCCACCCGTGGATCTTGAACGCGGGATACCCGAGTTCGAGACACCGCTCGGCGAAGTCGGCGTACGCTTCCGGGCTGTCGAGGCCGCCGTTCTCGTCCCCGTGCGACGTCGACGCGTACGCCGGGAGCCGCTGTCGACGACCGCCCAGTAGTTCGTAGACCGGTGCGTCGTGGTACTTCCCCGCGAGGTCCCAGAGAGCGAGGTCGGGGACTTCACCCCGGCCGGTCGCGTGCCAGTGTGCCTCCCGTTCGAGGGGGTTTCTCCCCAGGAGGTAGTCCGCGTCTTTCGGGGACATCGATCCGGTGAACAGCGCTTCGCCGGTGACCCCGACGTCAGAATGGACCTGTAAGATTCCGTACGTCCCCCACCCGCCGGTGCTTCCCGGTTCGTACACGACGTTGTGGCTGTTCGGGAAGGTCCCGACGTCTTCGAACTCCGGTTCGAACGTGGTCACTTCTACTGCGGTGACTTCGGGTGGCATAAGAGCCGTATCGCGATCGGGCCGCATATAGGTGTCGGCCCGGTGGCGTCTCCGGTGGTCGTCCAGAGCGAAACGGGCTCTTCTCGGCGTCGACCGCCGTCATCCGATCCGCGGTAGTGCCTGCTGGGTGCCCGGGTCCGTAGTTCGATCCGCGGTCTGGTTTCGAGCCGGCGTCTCCGGGACCCACTGCGGTCGGATCACGTCCGTTCCCCCGACGGCGCGGTACTCGAACCGGATCGAGACCCGTTCGATCTCTCGGGGCGACTCCTGCCAGTAGCTGACGACCATCGTAGAGACGAGTCCCGAGTCCGTGACGTACACCGTCGCCGTGTAGTTCCAGACCTGGCGACCCGACATCGGGTCCGGTTCGAGATCCGGAGGTGGGTGGCCCGGTGCGGTGTACAGACTGTGGTACCGCTGCCCGTTTCGCTCGACCACCCGGTGATCGAATTCGAGCCCGGTGAGGAAACGGCCGATAGCGAACTCGGTGAACGCGAACGCGTCCGCTCTCGGTGGATCCGGGACCCGTCGGACAGACGTGTCCCCGTCGGTCTCGGATCGTCGGTACCCCGTCCCGGCGGCGACGTACAGGGTGTCGTTACCGAACCCCAGTCCGCGCTGGGTGACCGTGTACCCGCCCTCGTCGACCGCTACGCGCCGGAAAAAGCGCGTATCGTTGGTTCTCGTGTTCCGGTGTGTCCGCACGTCGGTCAGCACCCACGTGTAGGACCGGTCTCCGAGAGCGAGCTGGTGAACGTCTCTGAGTGCCGAGGTGTCGATCTCGTCGCCGTTATAGAAGCCCAGTTCCGGGGCGTTGCGCGTCGCCGTCGGCTCGGTTGTTTCGACGGGAACCGGCGTCACATCCGTTTCCGGCCCGGACGCAGACTGCCCCCCGAACACACCGGTGTTGCACCCGCTCAGTACGACGAGGGCGACGACCGGAAGGAGGCGCCAGTCCATCAGGGTGTCTTCGGACGGATCGACCAAGGAACCTTCGACGATCGGTGACGTCGACGCACAGCCGTGTCGCCCGGCGTAGGCGACAACAGTAGTCTTTTTTCAGTCGGTGTAGACACCCATCACATGATACCGAAAGACCTGATATGGCAAGTCTGTCAGCGAAAACGGCACTTCCGACTGATCTTTTTGGTAATGATCTTTCTCGCCGCGCTGAGTCTCCTGTCGTTTTCCGCCGTCGAACCCGGTTCGGCGACGTACGTCGTTCTGGTCGTCGACCTGATCGGGATCGCACTGATCGGCCTGTTTTCGGGGTACGTCGTGTACTTCTGCAACCGATGGGACGCCTGATTGAGCGGACGGGCGCCTACGGCCTCTCACTGCCGGTATCGAGCACGCGCACAGTTCCGTTCCGGGTGACGACGACGCGCGCGTTCGTCGGAACGTCCTCGAAAACGCGCTCGGTCCCGTCGGGGAAGACGACGCGCACCCGCTGCACCTCCGCTCTCCCCAGTCCGAAGTGTCGGGTCCGCGTCGACTGTGAGAAGAAGTTGGCCTCGCTGCTCTGGACAGCGGACTTCCGTCCGTCACTCGTCGTCACCGAGACGTCGGCACCGAGCACCGACACGTCGTCCTGTTCCACTCGGACCTGTAACCAGTTCCCGGTCGTGACCCGGTTTTCGTAGTACCGGAACTCCCCGTGCGTGTTGGCGACGATGACGTCGAGCGCGCCGTCCCGGTTCGCGTCGAGCACGGCGAGTCCACGGCCGTTCGAGTGTTCGAACCCCAGGTCCTCGGCGTCGACGGATCGGAACGTCCCGTTGTCCGCCCTGTCCCACAGTGACGGCGTCGTCTCCTGGAGGGTGATATCCCCGTCGTGGTTCCGCAGATAGTACTTCGTCGCGTGTACCAGTTCGCGCTGGCCGTCGTTGTCGAAGTCGCTGATGCTCGCCGACCAGCCCCAGCCGCCTTCTTGAATCCCGTATTCTCTGGCGCGGTCGACGAAGGTCCCGTTACCGCGGTTTATCAAAAGGTTGTTCCCCCGGTTGTTGAAATCGAGTGAGGTCTTGAACTCGCCGATCGTGTCCGCGTCCGGGAGCGCGATATTCGTCACGAAGATATCGGGCTTCCCGTCGCCGTTGACATCCGCGATCTCCGAGGACATCCCGTGCCGATTGGTGTCTGCAAGGACGCGCCGCTCGAATGTTCCGTCGCCCTGATTGACATAGATGATGTCGGGACTGAAGTCGTTGGCGACGTGGATATCGGGCCGACCGTCGCCGGTCAGGTCGACGAAACTCGTCGCGAGACTCCAGAACTCTCCCTCGATTCCCGCGTCCGCGGCCCGGGAGAACCCCGAGCAATCGTTTCGATACAGTACGTTCCCGTTTCCGTTGACGTACTCGCCGTCGACGTCGCCGTCGCTTACCCGTTCGGGGCTCTCCGTGACCCAGTTACCGTTTTGAACGACGAACAGGTCCGGGCAGCCGTTCCCGGTGTAATCCGCCGCCGCGGCACCGGTGCCGTACTCGAGCCGATCGAGCCCGACGTCGCGTTTGGCGAACTGGCCGCCGTCGTTCTCGAGGAACACCGGCGCGTCCTGGCGGGTGACCAGGAGCAGATCCTGCCACCCGTCCTGGTCGTAGTCGAAAAACAGCGCGCTCTTGATCTCGGTCACGTTTATCGGGGGGAGAACGCCCGATTCGTGAAACGTCCCGTTGTCGTTCTCGAACAGGACGGGTTCGTCGCCGCCGATCGCCAGGACGTCCGGCCACTCGTCGTTGTCGTAGTCCGCGACGAATACCCCCCCGTCGCTGTTGCCGGGACTGGTCCCCGTCGTCTGGTATTCGAGTCCGGCGTCGGACTCGTTGAACCACGGGCCACTTTCCGCACCGATATCTCGTGTCTCTCCGCTCGTCAGGGCGGTGCCGATGTCTCCCGAGTACACCGCCAGACCGCCACCCAGCGTGACGACGAGTAACACGACGGTCGCCAATACGACCTGGCGTCGCATGTCTCGTTCTTTGCGGCGACACACATAAACGTTACAGTGCTGTGAACACATGACGCCCCTCGCGACCTTCGAAGAGCCTCGATCGGTGCGGATACCCGATATCCCGGATCAGCCATCGAACCGTACCCGGACCACGCGCGACAATCCCCGGGCGGCGCGTCGGGATCGCGTCCCCGTTCCCGGGGACTCGGCGCCACCGGACACGGGGGTTGCACCCTTCGCGCTCTCTTCGGGTATTCCGATGACGCGTTCGGGTTTCCGGCGAGATCAGCCGCGCGCGGTCACGGAGCGCTGTGTGCCGGATACTCATCGTTCGTGTCGATCCGGTCCGCGCCGGGCATCGGCAAGCACCCGTCCGCCAGCGGGTCGTCGGTCTCGGACATCCACCGGTACAGGTCGGATCGAAGCTCCCCGAACTCGGATTCGTACTCTTCGGGGACGTCACCGTCTCCGCTCGCGAGGTTCGACCGCTCGTGGGGGTCGGCTTCGAGGTCGTAGAACGCGTGTGTCGGAGGGCCGTCTCCGGCTCCCGGCCCGGATTCGGCGTACGGGCGGAACCGGCGGATGTATTTGAACCGGTCGGTCCTGACCGCTCGCACCGGCTTGCACGCCACGTGCCAGGTCTGCTCACAGCGGATCCGATCCCGGGGTTCGTACTCGCCGGTATCGAACGTCGGAACCAGTGACTGTCCGTCGATATCGTCGGGGACGGGCGCGTCCGCGACGTCGAGGACCGTCGGAAAGAGGTCGACGTTGCTGACGAGCGTCTCGTTTCGAACCCCGTCCCGTCCGCTCTGGGGCGGGTCGACGAGCAACGCGATGTTTATCCCGTGGTCGTAGCAGGTCATTTTTCCCCGTTCGAAGTGTTCCCCGTGGTCGGTGACGAAGACGACGAGCGTCTCGTCGGCGATCCCCTGGTCTCGCAGCGCCGACCGGACGGTCCCGACCGCCGGATCGACGGTGGCCGTCACGAGCGACCGGAAGTCGGCGAGCCGTCGCTTGTGCTCTTCGCGCTCCGCGTCGTCGTCGAACTCGACGTGGGGGAGAGGGTCGATCGAACGGTGGTCGTAGCGGTCGTACGCGTCGTCGGGCACCTCGTCGCGACGGAACGGAGTGTGGGGTTCGACGAACCCGAGCGTCGCGAAGAACGGCTCCTCGTCGTCCGCCATCGCCGGCAGTTCGTCGGCGAACGTGCCAGCGACCGACCGAGCCCTGGACGGGGGGTGTCCCCGACCGTCGTCGTCACGGTGGACGTGTCTGTAGCCGAGACGCTCGGGGTGGCTCCAGTCCGTCTCGTGCTGGAAGCCGAAGAGATGGCTCGCGTACCCCGCGTCGTTCATCTCCCGCGGGAGCGTCGGTACCTCGTCGTCGAGTGACCACCCGCGGTGGGCCAGCCCCATCATGCCGTTCCTGTGTGGATACCGGCCGGTGGTCACGCTGCTCCGACTCGGAGAGCAGGTCGGCGCCGTCGAGAACGCGTTCGTGAACTGGACCCCGTCCGACGCCATCTCGTCGATGTTCGGCGTGTCGACGTCCCAGCCGTAACAGCCGAGTTGCCTGCCCAGGTCGTGACAGTTGACGAGAACGACGTTCGGGCGATCGGTCTCTGTTGCGCGAGTCGGCATACCGATCCGCCGACCGGATGCGTCTTATATCCGCCGGGATTCCCCGAACGCGTGAACCTTCATAAGCCCGGCCTGTCAGGTGGCGGTATGGAACTCCCACCGATCGGTCTCGGCACGGCGCATATCGGCGAAGCGGACGACCCCAGTCAGGTCGTCGCGACAGCGCTCGAAGGGGGATACCGGTTCCTCGACACGGCCGAGCGATACGAGACAGAGTCCTTCGTCGCCGAAGGGATCGAACGCTCGTCGGTCCCGCGCGACGAGCTGACGATAGCGACGAAAGTCGACAAGTACTACCTGCGATACGACGACGCGATAGCCCACGCCGAGGCGTGCAGAGACCGGTTGGGCGTCGAGACGATCGACTTACTGTACGTTCACTGGCCCCGCGAGGAGTACGAACCGGCGGAGACGATGGCCGCGTTCGGGGAGCTGGTGGACCGCGGCGTCGCTGAGCACGTCGGCGTCTGTAACTTCACCGTGGAGCTGCTGGCGGAGGCGCGGTCGCACTGCGACGCGCCGGTCGTCGCCAACCAGGTGGAGATGCATCCGCTCGCACAGCAGCGGAAACTTCACGAGTACGCCCTGAGCGAGGACGTGTGGATCGTAGCGTACGGGCCGCTGATGCGTGGGGAGGTGTCAGACGTCCCCGAACTCCAGAAGGTCGCTCGCCGACGTGACGCCACGCCCGCCCAGGTGAGCCTCGCGTGGCTCCGGTCCAAAGAGCGCGTCGTTCCGATCCCGGGCGTCGAAGACTCGATCCGCTACCTCCGGGAGAACTACTCGTCGAAGGACGTCGAACTCACCGACGAGGACATCGCGCTCATCGACGGGATCGACCGCGAGGAAGTCTATTACGGCGGACCTCTCGAGTGACGTGCGCCGGTCGGTACCGAAACGGATATAAGTGGTTGTTATGATTGAACCGCCATGCCGGGCGAACACACGCACGCGTATCCCCCGTCTGAGTGGACCCACGACGACCTCGTCGCAGCGTTCGAAGACGAACCTCGGGCCTTTCCGGTCCCGACGTACGGAGAGGCCGACACGTGGGCCGCGATCAGGGAAGACCGGTTGACGATGCCGGTCGTGGAGAAGGTTCTGGACGATGCCGAGACGATCAGAGAAGAGGGGTATCGCCACCTGACGGCGTCGGAGTTCCTCTCCGTCCACCGCACCGGTCAGCCCGGGAACTACGACAACAACGCGCCCGTCGTGAACCTCGGAACGCTGACGCTGGCCGAGTGTTTCGAGCGGGAGGGGCGCTATCTGGACGCCATTCTGGACCACGCGTGGGGGATCTGTGACATGGCGACCTGGTTCGGAGCCTACCACCTCAACAACGACCGCAACGAGTGGCTCAACAACGAGGGGCTGCCCCACGAGGTAGACCCCGAGGACAACCCGATCGACCTCTCGGTCGCGCGGTTCACTCATCACCTCGCCGAGGTAGATTACATCCTGGGTGACCGGCTCCACCCCGCCTTACGCGAGCGCATCCGCGAGACCGTCGACCGCCGGGCGTTCACGCCGTTCCTCGCAAACGACGACCACTGGTGGCTGACGCCGGAGACGAACAACTGGAACGCGGTCTGTAACGGCGGCGTGCTCAACGCGGCCCTCTACCTCGAAGACGACACGGATCGACTCGCGTCGATCGTGAAGAAGGGCGTCGACTCGCTTCGACACTACCTGAGCAGTTTCGACAGGGACGGCTGTACGTCCGAAGGGATCGGCTACTGGAACTTCGGCGTCCGCAAGTACACTGAACTGGCCGCGGCTCTCGAGACCCGCACGAACGGCGAGTACTCGCTGTTTTCGGTTCCCGTCCTGGAAGAGATGGCGCGGTACCCGCTGCGGATCGAACTCAGTCCGTACCGGTACGTCGCCTTCGCCGATTCGGGCGAGGACGCGAACTTCTGTCCGTACGTGCTCTGTCGGATCGGCGAGGAGTTCGGTCTCGATCAGCTGTCGGCCCGCGGTCGACAACTGCTCGCCGAGGAGCAACCGGCGGGGAACCTCCTCCAGACGGTGCGCGACCTCGCCTGGTGTCGGGACGCGCCCGCCGAGGAACCGCAGTGGGACCGCCCCGAGACCACGTTCTTCCGCGGGTGGCAGTGGTGGGTCTCCAGGGTCGACGGAACCGACCCTGACTCTCCAGTGGTCGCGGCCAAGGGCGGGCACAACCAGGAGGCTCACAACCACAACGACTGCGGGTCGTTCATGTTCCACTATCGCGGCGAGTCGCTGCTGACCGACCCCGGCGGTCCGTCCTACTTCCAGGGGTACTTCGGCGACGAGCGATACGAGCACATCAGGGCCCGGTCGCTCGGGCACTCGGTGCCCTACGTGAACGGGTGCGAACAGGGTTCGACCAAGTACGTCAGCGAGTCCCGCTACGAGGACGAGTCCGGCCCGTTCGCGGCCGAAGTGCTCGACCGGTCGGAGACGCCCGCGAGCGACACGATCGCGCTCGACCTCGCAGGTAGTTACCCGGCCGATGCGGGCCTCGACTCGCTCCGCCGGGAGTTCGAACTCGACAGGGAGGCCGGGCGACTGACGCTCGAAGACCGGGCGACGTTCGCCGACGACGCGCCGGGCCGGGAGTTCGTCTCCGTCCTCGTTTCTGAGTTCCCGATGGACCCGGAGGACGGGCGGCTCGTCGTCACCGGCGAGTCGGGGCGAGCGGTCGTC
>Ga0207813_100685_pt1 | contig 15926 bp, 7 predicted proteins | sample A23E3SouthBayCA_2_FD_187730 | JGI IMG/M metagenome (GOLD analysis project Ga0207813, IMG submission 187730) | Aerobic enrichment media microbial communities from Eden Landing Ponds, California, USA - A23 E3 (4) (SPAdes) | ecosystem: Environmental > Aquatic > Marine > Unclassified | place... | reverse complement strand
CAGCTGCCCGGAGAGCGGTTGGACCGGTCCGTGGAGATGCTCGTACCACTCCCGAACGACTGCGTCGAGCGTCTCGGCACGAAGACTGAGAGGGTCGTGTGTCGTAGCCCAATTGTCCTCAACTTCACTTCGACGAGCGTCGTTCCGGGTGATGTAGAGAACACTCCCAAGTGAATTCTCAGCAATCTCCGCAGCCCGTTCAAAAGCCGCCTTCTCTAAATGTGCATGCTGAGAACCAGTTAGGAGCGTAGGGGTCATCGAATACAGTCCTCAAGATATCGCTCTCACTTCATTTTTATTGGTTCCTCTATGCGTATTCTGACTAACGCGGAGTGAATATCCAACAATGACAAATAGTAAAGTGGGTTGGTTGACTCCACCATCGTATGAACACTCTACCGGACGGCGATAACGGACCGCCGTCTCTTTCCCGTACATTCTCTCCCGAAGAGGTCAACATGGATTTGACCATGTGCGGCCTCCTACCTGACCGAGCAGAAGAGATCGCTCGGTTGTACCGTGAACACGGGAACTGGAACCAGGTCAAGGAAATCTGGTTTGAGGAACGACGTGCGAACCGAAGTACGAAGGGGAGTTCCCAGAAGATATACCGCGTTCTCTCATCACGATTCAAAAACGCACCTGCCACCCTCCCTAATCCAAGTCAACTTCCCACCGTTTTGGATACCTGTTCGTCATCGCGAGACAAAGCTCAAGTGCTCTACCTCTATCTGGTCGCCGATGACGCGCTCGTTCGATATGCCGTTCACGAATATGCCCGACGCCTTGCTGAGGACTTTCCCGAACCTCTTGACTTCTCTAATGAGACACTCACCTCTGTCTTGAATCAGTTCGAATACACTGACGAGACACCGTTCGACTATGCGGACTCAACGACAGAGAGATGGTGCGAAGGACTGCGGTCAGTTATGCGCGAGATCGGCGTCCTGGAGAATCAGCAAACGGTCGTCGGTAATCCACCATCACTAGGAGAGACGCCACTCCTTGTCGCAATGGGCTACTCGTATGAGGAAGGCGACGAAGAGTGGTTCGAATCACCAACTGGACTCCAGTACCTATTCCAGCCGAGTGCCCGTTGGGAGGAACTCTATAATCGGGCAGCAGAGACTGAGGCGTGGGAGTTTGTCGAGCTCCATGGAAGTCTCCAACTGCGGCCGACCGACGAGCCGTACTCATCGATTACGAGTGGAGGGATCTGAATAATGGTCGACACAACGTGGTTTGAGGACTTACCGGAGGACTTCGAGGAATCGGTACGCATCGACCGCGAGGACCAATCTGCAGACGAGAAACGTCACCGGAAACAAGCCATCGAGTCATATCACGTTACGGCTGACTCCCAGCGGTTCCTCGAAGACTTCGTCAAACGACTGCTCGGCGAAGCAGAGGATATGCGTACGGGGTCGAACTACTGGCTCTACGGTTACTACGGGAGCGGAAAGAGCCACCTCCTCACAGTTCTAGATGGGCTGATGGATACTCAGTGGCTCCAAGACCGCTCCGACGAGGTTTGGAGGAACCTCGTCCCGGATGCGTCAGCAAGCGGGGACCTCGATACGCTCCGAACCCAGTGGGAATCCGTTCATTCCGAATATCACGTCATCCCTGTCTCAGTGAACCTACTGAAGTATCAGGGTCAGAAGCAACGCAGCTTCAGTGAAATCGTTCTCCGGCACGCCCACCAGAATCCTATTCTCACGGGCGTCAATAACGGGGTCTCGACTGGACTGTCCTCCCAGCTTGACGTCGCATACTTCGAAGACTGGTATCAAACGACCGACGCCTGGCCGGAACGAGAGGATCGAGCTGCATCGGTCGTCGAGGGAGTGACACCGGACCAACCGCGATACGAGTGGGGAACTGACGGCCTCTGGACCGACGTCCAGGAGTACAGTGCGCTGTCCGACGTTGTGCTTCCGAAGCTGTTCGAGGGCGTCACGGGGACACGCGACGGCTACACCGATCTCCAACCCTCGGATATTGACCCAGAAGAGGTTGTCAGTCGACTGGAATCGCTGCGCCAGGAACGTGAAGCGGAGCTTGAGCAACCAGTCAAGCTCGTCCTCCTGCTCGACGAGGTGAGCCTCTTCATTGGGACCGACTTCGAGCGGCTCACCGAACTACAGACACTCGCGGAAAACGTCGACGACATCGGAGACGGCGACATTCAGCTCGTCGCGACGGCGCAGGCAAAAATCGAAGACGTCCAACCCAAGTTCGCGGCCCACGGGGCCGATTTCAGTATCGTCAAAGACCGGTTCCCACACCGGTATCAGCTTCCGAGCAAGCACGTCGGAGACATCGCCAAACGCCGGCTGTTCCAGAAGTCAGAGACTGGCGAGGACGCGGTTCGGCGAGTCCTTGACGACGCCGACGTGAAACCGGCTGAGTCGCTCGTGTACAACGAAATCAAACAGAACACGAAGCCGCCACTCGATGCGATTGCTGATGAGGAGCTCGTAGAGTTCTACCCCTTCCTGCCGTATCACGCGCCGTTGTTCCTCGAAATCCTGTTCAATCTCCGTCGAGAGGCGAACGACCCAGCAAAGTCCATCTTCTCGGGGACTGCCCGTGCCATCCTCGCACTCATGCACGGGTTGCTGGACGACTGGGTGGACGAGGGCAAGGAAGACCATATCGTCTCGCTGGTCGATTTCTTCGAGTTGATCGAGCCAGAACTCCGTGAGATCTTACCGCAGGATATGCGGGTCGTCGAGGGCGCCGAAGAGACGACCGGCATCGCTGACGAGGTAGCCGACGACGAAAGTGAGCTTCAAGAGTTCGACCTCGACGTTGCGAAGGCCGTACTCCTGCTCCAGCACGTCCACGAAATCGTTCCCCTGAACGAGGGGAATATCGCGGTCGCCGTCATGGACGACCTGAACGGCCAATCGTGGATTAGCACGACCAATCGGGTCGAGGAATCACTGGATCGACTACAGAAGTTCATTCGACCGACGCAGGACGAAAGTGGGCCTCGCTACCGGTTTGCGACACAGGAAGAACGCATCATCTACGACGAGACCGAAGAAAATGAAGTCAACCCCGACTGGGACGACGTCGTCGACACCTTAGACGAACATCTCTGGAATCGCATCACCCAGGACCTATCGCTACCAGAGTCAGTCCCATACGGAGAGTCCAGTGACGAGTATCCCGTTTCGTATCACTTCGGACTCGACGGGACAACATTCGAGAGCAGTATTGAAGCCGAAGGTGGGCTGGACATCGACGTCGATGTGCAGGGCGTCCGCCCAGACATAGAACCAGAGCAAACCGACGAGGACACGCTCTACTGGGAGATCGACACAGATGGCCTCGAAGATCTTCGCAAACGAATGATTGAGTGGTGGGCGCTTCGCGACGCAATTGCGACGCGTGACGCCCCACCAGCCGTCGAGCGTGACCTCGAACAGCGTGCCAACGCCGTCCGAAGTAAGCTGACGAGCGCAATGATGAGTGGCTCCTATAGCGTGAAAGATCGGACGGACATCGGTGGTCTCTCGAAGGCGATCCAAGCCACTGTCGACGTCGAATATCCCGACGACTTCCACCCGATGATGCTCCAGGTCGACGAAAGTCGGCTGCGAGAACTACGCGAACTCGACAGCGATGCACCGCTCCCGCCGTGGGCACGAACAATCCAAGTCCCCTCGTCGAACCAGAATGGTGGGCAGGGTAAACAGACGATTCAACGAAACGTAATGTCCCTCACCGGCCGGCAGCTGAAAGGCCGCGACGAAGGGCTCAATATGAACACCGTTCTCAACGGAATCGTCGAGGAGAAGCCATTCTACGACGAGGCCCGGCCTGCTCTCTGTGCGATCATCTGGGGGTTCTGTCGGGAGGGAAGACTACTACCAATCGACGAAGACGGAAACACGCTGGAGGACGAATTCGTTCTTGACCTCGACAGCCTCTCGACGACGAGGTTGAAACTCCTTCCACGCACAAACTTGAGCAAGCTGTTGGAAAAGGGTGGGTTCAAGGAGACGACTGAAACGGTCGCGGATGGTCTCATCCACCTCCAAGAAGCTAATCAGCAGATTCGCTCGAAGCTGACCGGACTCCGCGAAGACGTCACGCTAGTCGTCGACACCGACGTGCGAACCGACGAAGTCGCTGGCTTACTCAATGCGTTTGCTGATGAGCTGGCGGAACGAATCAATACTACCGAAAATCGCATCTCAACCGTCAAGTCACAAGATGACGGTATCGAGGATGTCATCGACGAGACCAACGAGGCCCAAGAGTGGGTCGAAGAGGTAACCGACGTCTGGAACCGGCGTCTTTCGACACTATACCAGCTCGACGCGGTACTAACGATTCGAAACCGCCAGTTTGACTGGGTTGACGAGGATGCTCAAGCTTCCATCGAGTCCCGCTCATCTGCGGTCTCATCATTCGATGGCGAGTGGTGGACAACCGACGGGTGGAGTACACTCTCCGGAGAATTAGTTCCCGACCTTACACCCGAACTTGAGAGGTCGTGGAACGCGTTCGTTGACAAACGCGGGCTGCGTGAACTAGTCAGTCGTATTGGGGAGCATCCATGGATTCTCCCAGCTACTGATCTCCCCGCAGGCGTCCACGTCGCCTTCGAAGGCGAATACATCACTCCGATGCGCCACCTCCAGCAGTGGTACGAAACCATCGAGAGCGCAATCACGGTGTTGTCTACCGATGCTGATTCAGACAATATCGTTGAGGTTACTGACGACGTGGCGCAGTTAGAGCCGCTCGCTGAAACTATCGAGTACAGTCCAGGTGAACTGGATGGCCGGCTCGATGGACTGTCGTCGATCGTTGGGGATCGAACGCCGGACGACGTCGATCAAATCGGCATCGTTCCTGACGATCGGCAGAAACTGAATCGTCGGCTGGAGCGTCTCGTGGAACAGCAAGATCTTGAGATCGAGGAGACTGACGAAGGGGTGATTATTCGATGAGCCAGACGAGTTCGTCGCCGTATCGTGAATTCAAGGAGAAACTACGGACGTTCGCTCAGGGGCAACACGGGATTCGTAACCCGTTCGTCATCGCTGCTGTCGACCCAGCAGTCGAGCATCGGGTCGCAGATAGGCTCGCAACTTGGTCCGATGGACGAAAGGAAGCGCCAGAGATCCCTGACAACGTAACCGTCCAGCCGATCTGGCTTGACGAACTCCTGCCACGGACCGATGTGTACAAACTCCTCGTCGACCTGGGCGAACCCCTAGCCGAACTCGAGGGCGATACGTCGCCAGGTGAGCGTATCGAGGAGACGATGCAGGACCGGCTTGCTGAAGAACTCGTTCAGCAAATGATCGAACACGAGCTCAGCGAAGCCCAGCTGGAGACCCAGAGCCATGTGGTACTCTTGCTAAATCTCGGCAGTCTGTATCCGTTCACGCGTGCATCGGAACTGCTGGACGAGCTTGACCGTCGGAACGTAAAGTCCACCATCGGAATCCCATTCCCGGGGGACGTCGTCGGCGGGAAGCTGAGCTTCTTCGGCGGTGAATCACGCCATTACTACCCCGCCCACCAGATTGACGGCCAGATCCAGGGGGTGCATCTCCAATGACTATCGACGACCTCTTCCACAGCGATCCGACGCGACAGCTCGAAGAAGTACAGAAAGTCAACGCTCGCGAACGGGCTGAGACTGACGTGAGAGAGTTCTATGAAACCGACAGTGCCGAGCAGGTCCTCGAAACGCTCGGCGAAGCTATCCAGACGCATCCCGGTGAGGCCGCGCGGTTCCTCTACATCCACGCGACGTTCGGTTCGGGGAAGACCCACCTCCTGAAGCTGGTCGGCCTCCTCGCCGACGACGAATCCGAGTTCGCATACCTGGGTGATCGACTTGCCGAACAGTGGCCGGGGTTCGACGAACTCCAGCAGTCAATCACAGACTCTCACGTCGACCGCCTCAAGCCAGTTTTCCTCAACCTGCTTGACCGCGATGCGTCGAAAGAGCCGCCGCTGCCGTTCCTCATCTTCGAGGCGATTGGTCGGGATCTCGGATATCCAACCGACCCGAACTGGCTGCTCGAGTGGGCCTGGACCCTGGATATGGAGTACGATGGGGTCTGGGAGGCACTCCAAGGATTCGAGCATGACGGGAAGACATTCGACGACGTACTCGCCGAACGGGCATCCCTCCGCAGTTGGCTCTACGAGGCGTTACCGGCGATGGAAGAGACATCCGGGACGGAACTCAACAGTCGTTCGGGCGTGAAAGCCTCCATCGAGACCGCAGAAGCGGATGTCGATCCAGAAGAATTCGATCCTGAGGACCTTGTCTCACGGGTCGAGACTGCAACGGCGGCTCTCAACGACGGCAGCAAACGGACCGAATTGCTGCTCGGCTTAGACGAGGTGGCGCTCTTCGTCGGCGACAGTCGCCATCGCTATCGTGAGTTCGAGGACACAATGGAGGCGCTGCAGCGTGGGCCGAATCCGGTCGTCGTCACCACCGGGCAGTACTCCCTCCCGGATACCCGGGAGAGTCTCATCGGTGAGCCACCCGAAGATCACTGGACGCATCAACAGGTACGGCTTGAAGGAGCGGATACCGAGATCATCGTCCGGAAGCGGTGGCTCCAGAAGTCGGACCCCGAGGGACGCGAACGTGTCGAGTCGCTAGTGGCGTCGATGCCCGATCTCTCACTCGACACATACTCGTCGGTAACGAGCGCGGATCCGGACCCAGTCGAGTCCTATCCGTTCCGCGAGTACGACCTGTCGCTCCTGCGGGCGGTGATGCAGGAACTCATCACGCAGGGCCGGTCGACCGATCGCGACTACATTCAGGGTCGAGCACTGCTCGTCCTCGTTCGATCGCTGTTCACGAAGTTCGGGTGGGCGTCGAAGGAGGAGGGCTCGCTCGTCACGTGGGACGTTCTGTTTGACCTGTTGGTCGAGGAGACCACGTACCTCCCGCTCTGGGTCCAGGAGATGATTGACAACACGCTCGTCCCGACGTTCGACGGTGACGAGGATGCGTGGGAAGTCCGCCTCGCGAAAGGACTCTACCTTCTGAACCAGACGCCCGCTGTCCCGTCGACCCCAGAGAACCTCGGTCGGTTGATGGTCGACGACGTCACGGCGTCCGTCGACGACGTCATCGAGCGAACCGAATCGGGACTGGAGACGCTCGTCGACAAGCAGAAGGCACTCACCGAGACGAACGACCAAGGCGACGAAGTCTACACGCTCGTCTCCGAGGAACAGGAGAGCATCCTCAGTCGGGCGCAGGATAAGGCCGCGAAGATCTCGCCGCATCAGCTGTCGGCGTGGGTGGAAACGCGGCTGCGGGAGAACGACGCGTTCTTCAGGAGTGACGGCAGCCGCCACGAGGTCGATGTCGGCGACGAGCGCCTCGTCCCACTACGGTACGAGTACTCCATCCTCGAACCAGTTGACCGAGCACCGTCACCCGAATACGACGCGATTCGTGTTCGTGTGCTGGCCGATGATCACGATACTGTCTCGGAGCAGATCGAGACGTGGCAGGACGTGAACAACGGTCGCGATGGTGGCGAACACATCCTGATTACCGTCGACGTTCCGGAGACGATGCTGGAGCGAATCCGGAACGTCATCGGGATGGGACAGGTGTTGGACGACGAGACCGAATCCCACGAGGAACTCGAACGCGAACACCGTGCCGACAAACGCCGCCTCGAATCCTCGGTGACAGAGATACTCGAAGATGCGTCGGTGTACACGGTACACGAACACCGTGGTGCGCGCTCGAGCGTGCTTGACAGCGTCGTCGAAGACCAGGTCAACGCGGTCTTCGGATCGACTCGAAAGACGCTCTCGCGGCCGCTCGTCGAGGTCGACGACGCAAAGGCGATGGCGAAGTTCTTCCGCGGGAGCGGTGAGTGGCCCCTTTCGGACGCGGACGCCGCGATGCTTGGTGTCGACACCGCCACCGCGGAAGTCGCCGATACAGGCTGGTGTCGCGAGTTCATCGAGACGTACGAGGCACAGAAATCCGTCGACGTCGAGACACTCCTCCAGCAGACTCAGACTGCCAACGGGGACTACCGCGGGACGCCACAGGAGTCGATCGCGGCGCTGCTCATCACACTTGCGACCTCCAACGAGTCAGTCGCGCTCAAACAGGATACGGAGTACGTGTCTGATCCCGCCGCCATCGGCCGACAAGTACGGACCAAAGGGGGACTGACCTCACTCCAGGTCCGCTTCGGCGTCGAGATTATCGACCCGAAGACGGTGCGAGAACTCATTACGACGGTGCTCGGCGAACAGCCGTCGGGTGATGGACCAGACGAGTGGCTGGGCGAGCTCGGCCAGTGGGTCAACGAGAACAGTGCGACTGTCAAGCGGACGCTGAAAGGCGCCAGCCGTGAGTTCGATGTGCCGCTCAGCGCTTTCGAGGCAACGATCGACCCAGCCCTCGGCGGGGACGAGCTTTCCACGTCCGACCTTGGAAGTGAGGATGACCTCGAAACGATACTCGAGGAGGCGAAGATCTTCGCGAACGCTCGTGAACTCTTCGGCGTCAGCGAAGACGGGACGACACTCTGGGAACGCTTCAGCGACGAGCTCGACACGATGATCTCGCTCTATCCGAACGCGTCGATCACTGCCAGTATGCGAGCGACAGCGGAAGGCGATACGGCCCCCAGCGTTTCGACGGTCGAGTCACGGCTTGAGGACGCGAAGGGACATCGCGTCGACGAAACGTCAGCACAGTACCGGCGGATCACAGGTGAGACCATCGCTGACTCTGACCCGAAAGCCATCTGTGACGATTTGAGCGCGTGGCTCCGGTCGAACGAGGACAACGTTCGAGGAATCGTCGATAGTGCTACTGATGAGTTCGACGACGTCGTACTTGGCGACCTGGAGGACATCTTCGAAGCTGTGTGGGCCGGAGAGGATTTGTCAGAAGGTGATGTCGTCGACTCCGCCGTCGTCCAGCAGGCCGAGACGTACGAGCAGGTTCGCGACCTCCTCGACGACACTGACGGTTCGTCTCTTTGGGCGCAGCTACGGGCAGCCGGCAAAGAGCTGCGCGAGGAGCACCCAGAGTCACCAACGACGGAGTCAGTCGAGACTACGCTCGCCGCTTCACGGCCACCCTCGATGCGACGTGTACGCCAGCTCATCGAACGTGCAAAAGACCCGATTACGGGCGGGGATGCATGGGCCGAACTTCAGATGGTCGCTGAAGAGCTTCGCCAGGAGCTTCCGAACGCCGACGTGACCGATGACGTTACGGCAGCTGTTGATGCTGATGAGCGACCGAGTGAAGAACGTGTGAACGAGCTACTTTCAGAGGCGAAGAAGGTGCTGGAGCGTATACAGAGTGTTAACGAGCGACTTGACGGGTTGGAGGACGGGAGTATCGTGTTACTCGAGGACTGAACTGAGCACTGGGTAGCCTTCCACCCTCGCTTAGTGGCCGGGGTTTGATTTATTCCACCTAACTAACTGCTGTCAGTGGTTCATCTGTGACGTCAACATATCCAGGTGGAATCGAAGACTGTGATCGGTTCCGAGAACTAATTGAGCTGTTCGAGGACGAAGAGTAGCGCAATTACTACTATCACAAAGCGCTGGAGACGGTACAAAGAGAATCTGAACGTCCTGATTGGTACCATTCTGACGATCTCGTCTTTGGAGGGTTGATGCTCCTGATGTACACATGGAATTTCGCGGCACGAGAAACCAAAGCGATGGATGGCGAAGAGGTGAAACGTATTCTCGAAAGGCATCACGAAGCGATCGAAAGTGTTCAGGACCGATCCTTAGACGACGCAGACCTATCCGAGAACGGGGACACTCGTCAGGTCATTCAGCAGGTCTGGGGGGATCTGAAAGACCATTTCGGTCAAACGGGCGCATCAAAGGTTCTCAGCCTTCTGAACCCCGATCTCTTCGTCATGTGGGACGAAGATATCCGCACGCGTCGGCGGCGAAAGCAGGATGATCCAAAGGGGACTAAGCGCTCGGATCGTGGCGTCTACTTCCACTTGAAAGAGGCCGGGTACTCATTGAATAGCAACAGTATGGATTTCGGAAAGACTGCTGAAGACTATGTAATCTTCCTTAGGTACTGTAAACAGATGTTGGAAGACATCAGGCCGTGCCCTGTAGTTCAGGAGAAAGAGATGCCTCCTACGAAATTGCTAGACGAAGCTCTTTACGCCTTCTACAAGATCGAAAGTGAGTGATGCTCGAGTGGAACTGACCTAGCAACCATCCCAGCAACATTAAAGGTGGTTGTGTGATTCGGACATAGCATACACATTACCTCCTATGGATAGCGATTCTCTCTCCCAGCGGAAGGCCCAATTGGATAAGGAAGAACGTGAACACCTCGAAGACGTCGTCACCGAGATGCGGGAGCGCGTCGAGGACAACGTCGAGTTCCAGCTAACACAGAAAGGCCTCGAGGACGAGCCTGAGGACGTTGACGCACTGGACGAAGACATTCAAAAGCTCGTCGAGGCCATCGAACTCGAAGCTCCGGACGACGAGTCTTGGTCGGAGGCGTTCGAACAGTACGTTACCGGAGTAGGCTATACGATCGTCAATCGTCTCGCAGCGCTGCGGTGTATGGAGGTACGGGACTTCATTGGCGAAGAGGTTACCGTATTCAAAGAGAACGGCCTGACGCCTGCTGCTGAGACGTTGGTCCACGAGGAGTTCCTCCTGGAGGACGAAGCGATTCTGGAGGCCTACCACAACGCTTGCGACGATCTCGCCGAGGAGATTGAGATCCTCTTCGACCGCTCATCCGCGTACAGTCTGATCGACCCCGACGACGACACCTTCGAGGAGCTCTGCGGAATGCTGGATTCCGTCGAGAACGAGGTTTGGAGGGGTGACGACGTGCTCGGGTGGGTGTATGAGTACTATAACCGGCCCGTCGTTGAGGCCCTAGACGCCAAAAACACCCTCGAACCGGAAGATGTTGGACCGGCAAACCAGTTCTACACGCCCCACTGGGTCGTTCGGATGCTCGCGGACAACTCACTCGGTAAGCTCTATCTCGAAGCAACCGACCAAGCGGATGCTATCCCAGACCCCGAAGCTCTCTCCCCGGAAGAGCGAAAGGACCGTTTAGTCACGCCGGCGGACGCCCCCAGCGTTCCGGAACTTTGCACGTACCTCATCCCAGACGAAGAGCCTGGCGACGCCCCGGACTTCGACCACCCACGAGAGCTTCGCGTCATCGATCCCGCCTGCGGGAGCGGGCACTTTCTCCTCTATGCGTTCGATATTCTGGAGCGTATCTGGTGGGAAGAGACGAACCTCGACCGCGCGGAGATTCCCGCGAAGGTGCTGGAGCACAACCTCTACGGCGTCGACATCGACCTGCGCTCCTGCCAGCTTTCGGCGTTCAATCTGTATCTGAAGGCTCGAACGCGGGCTGAGGAGGAAGCAGGCGAGTTCGAGATGCCCAACGTCGGAATCGTCTGCGCGGACGCTCGCGTCGCCGAGGTCGAGGAAGCTACCGACGTGCTGGACGAGATCACCGGGGAAGGGAGCGATCTGCGCGAAGCGCTGGATGACGTGATCGAAACATTCCAACACACCGAGGCACTCGGGAGCCTGCTGGACGTGAGTGGGACGCTGGAAGAGGCGTTCGACTCCAGTAAAACGCAAGCAGAGCTCAGTGACTACAACGGGGGTACTCACCAGTCGCTACATTCATTTCTGAAAGCGCTCCGTCGGGCAGTAGAGGATCAAACTAGCGATTCGTTTGGTGAGCAGAACCTCCGGAGCTTCCTCCATCTGCTGGTCGTGCTGACTCAGGAGTACGATGTTTCACTGATGAACCCACCCTATGGTTCAGGTGGTCGGATGCCGGACGGCGTCCAAAACTACGTTTCGGATACCTACACCTACAAGGAGGAATACTATATCAACTTCTTTGAGGCTTGTGATCGCCGAACGAAAACTAATGGCCGAACTGGTATGCTTGTTCCGCGTTCGTTCATGTTCCTCAAGACGTTCGAGGATTTCAGGGAGGATTTCATTGGAGGGCAAGGAGCATTCGACTTCCTCGCAGAATACGGCATTGACATTCTTGATAATGCTACCGTTCGTACCGCAGGGACAGTTGTCCGATCCGGGGTTGAAACCGGCCAAAAAGGGACATTTCTTCGGCTTGATGACGTGGAGAAGGGTCAAAAAGAAGGTTCGTTCTTATATTCTGCATTCGTGCAAGGCGTTGAGAACGGAGTGCGTCGTAAATTCCGACAAAATCTGTCCAGCTTTGGCCTCATTCCAGGGACCCCGATGTCTTACTGGGTTCCTGAGGAACTAAGAAGACTGTACTCATCAGATATTGTCCTAGATTCTGACAACGCTGGCGTAGATTCGAAAACGTTGGGCGCAGTAAAACAGGGGCTAGCTACTGGCGATGATGATAGGTTTACTCGCCAATTTTGGGAAACGGAGAATCGAAATTGGCTGCCACTCGCAAAGGGTGGTTCTGATTCTTGGCTCCTGCCCCGGATAAAGAGGACAGCGCTCTGGGAGAAGGATGGACAAGAAATTAAGAGATACTATGGTTCACGCCCGCAGAACACCCAATATTTCAAGAATCAGGGTGTTACGTTCAATAGAGTAAAAGAGAGCGGTAGACGGTTCGGGCTACTTCCCGAAGGATCGATATTCGGGGACAAAGGACCAACTATTTTCCCGAAACGGGAACTCTGGACGCTGATAGCGTATTCAAATAGTCGCCTCTTCACTTACCTAATGCTTGCACAAACCACCGAAAGAATGTGGGAGGTGGGTCAAGTTTCTAAAGTACCTTGGCGTGAAGAACTGGAGTCAACGGAAGTCCTGGAAACCCTCTCGAAGGATGCAACGGGACATCTCGTCTCAAAACGTCAGTACGACTTCGTTTCACCACACTACGCTGGACCAGCCCTCCTCGATGTGCTCGGCAAGGAAGACACGCTGGATCTGTATGAACACCCACATCGTAAACTGCGGGATGAATTGGACCTCGACTCACCATCCTCAACATCCGATACTGAAGCATCTCTATCCGAACTCGGCACTGCTGCAACAGCCCATCTCGAACAAATCGAGGTAAACCTACAGGACTGCGCTGACCGAATTGACGAGGCAGTATTCGATTGCTTCGATATTTCTGAGGACCAGCGTGAGACTGTTCTCCAAGAGATAGCTCTCCGAACAAACGAGGATCCGCGTAAGCGAGAAGAATATGAGCCAAAATCAGTTACGGAACCCGGAGACAAGTTCCCCGAGATGATTAAGGATCTTCTCCTCCATCTCTCTCTGCACGCAGTCAGTAATACAGACGACGGAATTATTCCGATATCACGGATTGAAGGAGAGGACGACCTCCTCGAAGAAATCGAGTCTGAGTTCGAACGGATATGGGGGGAGCATGCCGATGCACGCCTCGCTGAGGCTGATAACGTGCTCGGTAGCCAGAGTGCTGGCGAGGAAGCATACCCCAACCTTCGAACGTGGCTCGAAGAAGACCTCTTCAACTATCACGTCACAAAGTTTGACCGGACGCCTATTCTATGGCGGTTCACCACCGAGCGTCTCGTATCGGATCCAAGTGGGGAGGGTTTCGCCTGCCTAGTGGACTATCACCAACTGGATGCCGGATTGTTCGATCGACTCCAGAACCACTACCTAGAACCCCGTAAGAACTTCCTCAGCGAGCAACGCACAGCAGCAAACCGCCGGCGCAACGACGATTCCCTACCTACGAGTGAACAGGCAGAGGCTGCCGAGCAGTACGACAGGTATGAAAGCGGACTTGAGCAGATAGAGGTGCTAGAAGAGCGACTTGTAGAATTGGTTCAACCTTCCCCCAGAGATTGGGATACGGAAAGCCAAATGATGGCTGAAGAAGCGTCTGGTCGTGTCGCCAGGTTCCGCCGTCGAACAGAAGAACGTCTCGAGATCGTCGATGAACTCGCCGCTATGGAGGACGTCGACATGGGTGAACTGTTCACCGAAAATTTCTACGAGAAGATCGAGGACCAGCGTGGGGAATGGATCACCGCACTGGAAGACCTCGAAAAGGCGTTCAATGCTTATGCAACTGATGCAGATCACCCTGTAGAAGCCCACCTGTACGACCTGTTCGACTACTACACCGACGATCTTCTCGGAAGTTCACACTTCGCGAGCAACGGTATTCTCTACATGACCTACTACTTCGACGACTTCGAGCAAGCCGACCAAGCTCGGCTTGACGATGCCGGTATCTCACGGCGACAGCGACTGATTTCCCAGCTTGCAGGTAACCTAGATGAATATATCGAGCTTGGCGAGTCCATTTCGAAGGACTGCGAGGAAATCTCGTCAAAAATCTCGTCTGACTGGGCTGACCGCGCACTCTCAGAGATCACGACCTCAGGCTATCAGCCAAATCATAAACACGGAGTCGAGATCAACATCACACCACTATCTGATGCCGAAATCGTTCCGAAAACCGTCGATGACGAGGTGCTTTGATGAAGGCACACATCTTCGCTGAAGGATCCAACACGACCGCTGATGACCGAACAAAGCCCGCGAAGGAGTACTTCCAAGGCCTTTTCGGAATGGTGGCCGGATTAACCGAGGAACTCTCTGAATCGACCGAAGCCCGTCTCCACATTCTCTCAAAAGAGTTCGGTGTACTCAACGGCAATCAGTCGATAGAAAATGGCACCAAGTCTCGCCAAGAGACATTTGGAAACCTCTGGGAAAGCGCTCAGGAGGAACTTCGGACTGCTGCGGGAGAGGCAGACGTGATGGTGATCCTGCTGTCGACGGACGCCTTTGAGAAGACAGCAGGCGATATCTGGCCAAAACTCGTTGACGAGGCTAAGCCGGGCTCTATCTGGTGTATAGGCGCTGCCCGAAGTACGCTCGAATCCGTTGACTTCGAAAAACTAGAGGACAAAGGCTGTCAGGTGATTTCCTATCAGCGAGTCGGAGTCGCTCGAATTGGCACGGAAACTCGAGAAGAGCTCTTACAAGCAGTAGATCGGAAAGCTGCAGAATAATGCCCGCAACAAAAACTCTCCCACAGTGCGCTGAAGACGCCATCGAGACTGCCATCGACGAGGCAGCCGACGAGGATCCGGTCGTACTCTGGTGGGACGACGGTGGCTACCTCCGCGACATCGTCCAAGAGGTCAGCCACTCGGTGGGCTGTGAGTTCCACGCGGCCGAGCAAACGCCACTCGAGCTGCGCGCCGACGCCCCGCGCGATCGAATCGCCTGGTACGTACCACAGGCCCACAGCGACGACGTAGACTGGTTCAAGGATGTCGAGAATACCGGTGGCGTCGTCGAAGCGCACATCGGTAAGCTCGCCGCACGCTGCTTCGAGAACGACCGCATCCAGGCGGCCTCGATCCGCACGGCCTATGAGGATGCCGGCGAGGGCGACCGCGAGCAGGTCGCCAAGACGCTCTTCCAGGAGCTCAACGGCGACGGCGGCCTGCCGACGCTCCAAGGCCTCCAGACAAAGATCGTCCTCGATGGACACGAAGATCCGGTCCAGTTTGTTCTCGAACACGGCGCCGAGAACCTTCCCAACGAGACCGGCGATCTGCTACAGATTCGCGATCTGTTAGTCGACAACGGCGTCGCGGCCGTCGACGGCGTCACCGACGAGGACGTTCTCGTGAAACGTACGCGGCGCTGGGCCGTCGCCGAGTGGCTCGTCGAGGAGGGACTCGATCCGTCACTGCTCGACGCCGAATACCGACCCGAGTCCAGTTCGGGACTCGGAATCTCTCGACCTGAACTCCAGTCGCTACTGAGCAAGGTCGACCCAGAACGGGCCGAAGAGCTGGCGCACGTGTACCTCGATCCGGACGCACAGTTCTGGCACGACATCCTTCGATCCTACGACGACCCGTGGGAACTGGCCGACTGTCCCG
>Ga0207813_100683_pt1 | contig 15943 bp, 17 predicted proteins | sample A23E3SouthBayCA_2_FD_187730 | JGI IMG/M metagenome (GOLD analysis project Ga0207813, IMG submission 187730) | Aerobic enrichment media microbial communities from Eden Landing Ponds, California, USA - A23 E3 (4) (SPAdes) | ecosystem: Environmental > Aquatic > Marine > Unclassified | place... | reverse complement strand
GTTCGTGATGCGTGCGACGTAGGTGCGGGTTGTCTCCAGCATCGTACTGTGTTCATAACTAGTTATGAAATAGAATATATTAATGGTTGTGTTTGGAGTGGAATATCCAGTCTTGTTGAGTCTGTGGAAGGTGTCACTGAGTGACGGCGCGTATCCACGGCCTGAAGGCCGTGGTATTGCGCCTGTTCAGCGTATAACACAATTCCGATCGTTACCACAATCATGCCGGTTTCGGTCAGTGCGGTTTCGCCGACCCACAGCGGCGGGCCATCGAGCTCGAGTCGGACGAAGGCCGGAAGGCCGCCTTCGACGTTGAACAGACTCGTCACACCGACGTTGAACGCCCAGTGGAGCCCGATCGAGGCACCGAGCCGCCCGGTCAGGACGTATGGAAGCGCCAGCAACACGCCTGCCAGCCTGAAGTGGAGATACTGCATGGCGGTCAGCACGTCGCCGTGAAAGTGTGCGAACACAAGCGAGGAGACGAACACGGCGACTGCGACTGGAACCGCGCCGAGCCAGCGTCCCGGGAGGATACCATCGAAGCGGCTGACGAATCGTGACGGGACTCCCTCGGTCGCGTTCGTGATGAAGTACCCTCGAAATAGGAATTCTTCGAGGAACGCCACGGCCGCATAGATCGCCACGCTCACCCCGAAGGCATTGAGGAACGTCCGCTCTTCAGCAACGAACCACCCTTCGACAGTCGCCCACCCAGCCGCGAAGTAGATCACGAACACACCGCCGGTCAGGAACAACCCGAACCCGATACTGACCACAAACTCACGCCACCAAGTCCTGCTGAACCGAAGCCCAAGCGAGCGGAACGGTCGATGATCGAGATACCGCGTGGCCAGCCAGACCGTCAGGACCGCGGTCAGATACGGAGTGTCATCTGATAAATGTATACTGACAGCCGTTAATAGCTGACTGTCGTCGTGTTCTTGTTCCGGTGACCAACAGCAGACGATCAGCGCGGATCCACCTCTTGAGTGAGACTGCCCTCATTCGCCACCAGTGCACTCTATCATTCCAGAAGTGTATTCTAGACCACAGTTAAGGTGAACGGCGTTGTATCCTCAACATATGGAACCAGCAGACAATACGGCCAGTAGTGAACGAGACGATCTCGTGTTTACTCAGCCGTTACCCGAGTACGTCGATTGGCTCGTCGCAGTGGCTATTGCACTCGGTGGAATGGCACTGACCGTCGGTGGAACTGCCGTAACTTTCGTCGTCGATCGGGACTTGATTGCCGAAGATATCGAGGCTGGTCAGATCACGGTTGTCATCTTGGAACGGGACCTCACAGAGGCTGAGATGCTCGAGTTCACATTGGAGGTCGTGAACTGGACCGGGGTCGGCCTCCTCGTAACGGGTATCGGACTCGTTCTGTTCGCTATCGGATACGTCGTGTTCCGTCATCGGGCCTATCACAACGTGGAGGGAGACATCGACACGTACCGATCGTCGGCGATTCTCGGCGCGGTCGCGACGACGATTCTTTCGTTCGTCCCTCTTTCGCCAATCCTTGGCGGTGGCCTCGCAGGCTATCTCGAACAGCCAGTGACGGGGCGGCCAGTAAGTGTCGGTGCACTCTCCGGATTTTTGGCGATGGCCCCGGCACTGACCCTTGTGGGATTCGTCACTGTTGGCCTGTATTCGGGACTCGCTACCGTACAAGAGACCGGACTTGGTTTCGTGGTTGTCGCGGGGATGTTCTTCGGATTGCTGGTGCTTGCTGCCTACGGAGCCGGGCTCGGTGCGCTCGGCGGCTTCGCGGGGGGCCGTCTGGCCGATAGCAGGTGAACATAGGAGACTCGCTCGGATGTGGTGGGATGACTATTCAGGTAGACATACTATAGTAGTCAGGATGTCAAAGAACCATTAGCAAGGGTCTGATTCCATCCGGACTTCCGCTCACTTTCGTGTGATAGTAATCTGTCAGGAACTGTCGACACAGGCCGTATTTTCAAACTGCCGAGAGCGCGGCCCTCCTCCGAGTAGTCTTTTTATATTAGCGCGAGAAACAGCCGACGGAATGGGCCTGTTCACGTCGGCCGCGAACCGGCGACGCGTCGCCGTCCACGTCGCGGTGGTCGCGACCGTACTGGTGGGGTCGTATCTCCTCGCTCGGCAGTATCTCCCCTTTCTGCGGTCGGCCGAGCAGTTCCGTGCGTGGCTACTTGGATTTGGCCTGTGGGCACCCGTGATGTTCGTCGCCGTCCAGACGCTGCAGGTCGTGGTCGCTCCAATCCCGGGGCAGGTCATTGGCGTCGCGAGCGGCTACGTCTTCGGCGTCTGGTACGGCACCCTCTACAGTATGGTCGGGACCCTCATCGGCACTACCATCGTGTTTGTGATCGCTAGGCGGTACGGCCGCCCGTATGTCGAGCGGTTCGTCGCCCCCGAGTGGATCGACAGGTTCGACACGAACTCCGCTGACAGGGGGGCGCCGCTCATCTTCGGCTTCTTCCTCATTCCGGGTCTACCCGACGACGTGATCTGTTTTGTCGCCGGCATCACCAAGATCTCTATGCCGTATCTCATCGTCCTCGCCGCAATCGGCCGGTTCCCGTCGATCCTGCTGTTCAATCTCGCGGGCGCACAGGTGGCTGACGACCGGATCATCAGCGCCGTGACCCTCCTCGTCGCTCTGCTCGTAGTCAGCGCCGTGGCCCTGTACTATCGCGATACGCTGATCACCGTGCTCCGCCGGGAGAGTGCCTGATACTGTCGGCCATACGTCTGTCAGCGGTGGTGCAGGAGCCTTCTCTGTGATACGCATGTGCCGAGAGGCGAGTTGATCATGGAGATACCGTTCCTTCCAGCGCCCGTCTCTGGGGTTGTTTCGCAGAAGCGCGAAGAAAGTCGCGCACTTCAGGGCGGGGACTCAATCCAGTTCGATCACGACCGTTTCACAGTCCTCACACGCGAGGACTGGCTGTTCCGGGTTTTCGTATACTGAACTTGTGCCGCCACAGCAGTTCTTTCGCGTCGATTCCCGTACTGGGCCGCCACAGACCGGACACGTTCGAAGGAAATTGCGCAACGGCCGTGCGGCGAGCGCTCGAACGTCCGGGGACAGCTCCCAGTCTTCGAGCGCTTCGACCGCAGCCGTCTCGGCGATTGCGACAGCGCGGCGCAACCAGACGTCTTGACCTCCCGCCAGAAGTACGTGGTCGTCGTGGAGTTGTGCCTCGACGTCCACCGGCGACGCGTCCTCGACGCGGGTGAGCAATTCGGACTCGTCGGCGGATCGCAACGTCGCCATACGGTCGGTCCAGGCCTCGCGGAACGCGTCGTTCAGAAACAGCTGTTCGCCGTCGTCCTGGATGACCCCCGCGGCGACGAGCGATTCGAGGATGGCTCCGGGATCCGGGCCGTCCGTTCCGTCGCCCACGTCCGAGAGGGCGTCGGTTTCGCGTGGTGGCTCGCTGTGGCCGAAATCCAGCGGGAGCGGTTCGACGAGCCGCGGAGCGAACCGCGGCGTGCCTGGGACGACGTACCCGCGAAGCGCGAGCACAGCGAGCCCGACGGCAACGGCGAGGACGGCCGCGACCGCGCTCCAGACTGCGATCACGGCACCGACGACCGCGATGATGCCGAGATTGACGGCGGTACACGGTCGACAGCGGTTCTCGCCGGTGTACTCGGGGCGACGCAATCGATCGAGGAGTGGAAACTGACTCATAGCTGTTGGGCTGGTCGCGTGACTGGTTCGTCGTGAACGGTATAATAGATGGTGGAATTGTCGGCGAGGCCGACGACCCGGCTCGGCGACGCCGATAAACACGCGTTCGAGCCACGCGTTCGAGCCGTGCGCGAACGCTCGCCACGTTACCACGCTCCACACGAAAAGCGACTCACCGGTGTCTCCGTCACGGTCCGGGTACTTGACGGACCAGCGATTTAGCTCTTGCAGGAGTACAAACAGTTACCCGTTTGTCGGTCGTATCGGGAACACGAACCAATGAGTGAGTCAACCCCCGAGGACCCTCCCATCACACTGTATCGACTGCAAGCCTGTCCGTTCTGCGAGCGGGTCGTCCGGACGCTTGAGGAGCACGATCTCGACTACCAGTCGCGGTTCGTCGAACCGCTCCACTCCAAACGCGACGCCGTCAAGCGCCTCACCGGGCAACGATCCGTTCCAGCTATCGTCGACGAGACGACGGGCGTGACGATGTCCGAGAGTGAGAATATCGTCGAATACATCGAGACGACCTACGGAACGGGGGCATAACGGATGGACCTCGGTTTCGATGTCGTCGAACTCGACGAACCGGACTACCCCGAGGAAGGGGCGTCCGCTCCGGAGTTCGTCCGCCCGCTGGTCAACGACGAATACTGGGAGGACGTCGCCCTGTCGGAACTCACCGCCGACGGGCCCGTCCTCCTCGTGTTCCATTCGATGGACGGGGCATTTCCGGCGACGTACATCTGGAAGGAGCTGGCCGATCGGGCCTTCGACGAGCAGTACGACGTGACGATCGTCGGCCTCTCGATCTCGACGCCGTACGAGCACAAGACCTTCATCGCGGATCGCAATCTCCCGTACCGGCTGTTCAGCGACCCCCAGAACGGCGTCGCCGAGATGTACGGCGTCGTCAACGATCTCGGCGGGTTCGCGGGCGTCAGCGAATCCCGGCCGGCAGTGTTCCTCATCGACGGGGATCGGACGGTCCGGTACGCCTGGGCCGCGCGGGAGTGGCCGGAGTTCCCGGACTACGACGAGATTGAGAATGCACTCGACCGGCTTTGATCGTCTGTTGGTGTGACCTGCGACCTACACGTCGATTTTTCGCAGCGTCTCTGACCGACCACAGTACGGACACTGGAAGTCCTCGACTGTGACGTCGTCCGGCATGTCGTAGGTGTAGTGCAGTTCGGCCATGTCGAGTTCGCAATCGTCGTTCTCACAGGAGACCTCGAGTGTTGCGGGCATACCAGCCTGTAATAGCGGCCGTCGGATAAGTCGGCGGGTCCGATATCACCCCCTGGGGGAGCCCGTCAGGTACCCGGCCGCGCCTGTACCCAGACGCCGTAGAGTACCGGGAGGGGACACGAACAGCACGGACACCACCCATTCCGGATCGGCGACCGGCCCGAGCATTCGTTCCGCGGAGGCGAAGAACCTTACCGCGTCGCCACCGAACTATCGGCCGATGTCTGTACCGACAGCTACGCTTCCGAACGGCGAACTGCCCGTCGTCGGCAAAGGGACCTACCGGCTCGACGGCGACACGGCCAGGACGGCCGTCTCGGCGGCGCTCGACACCGGCTACACGCACCTCGACACCGCCGAGGGCTACCACAACGAAGGCGAAATCGGCGACGTACTCGCCGAACACGACCGCGAGAACCTCTTCCTGACCTCGAAGGTACTGCCGAAGAACCTCGATTACGAGTCGGTGATCGACGCCTGTGAGTCCTCGCTGGAACGGCTGGGCACGGACTACCTGGATCTGTACCTGATCCACTGGCCGAACCCGGCGATCTCGCTGCGGGAGACGCTGAACGCGATGGCGACGCTGCACGACCGCGGGCTCGTTCGCAACGTCGGCGTCTCGAACTTCAGCCGATATCAGCTCTCGGCGGCGCTGCACGTCTCGGACGTCCCGATCGCGGTCAACCAGATCGAGTTCCACCCCTACCTCCAGCGACCCGAACTGGTCGAGTACTGCCAGGACAACGACGTCGTCGTCGAGGCCGCCGCACCGCTGGCCCGCACCGAGGTGCTCGACGATCCCGTGGTCGAGGACATCGCCCAGAAACACGATCGCACGCCCGCGCAGGTCGTGCTCCAGTGGGCGATCGAGAAGGACGTGGTCGTCCTGCCCCGGTCGACTTCAGAGACGCACATCGAGCAGAACTTCGAACTGTTCGGCTGGGAACTCAACCTCGAGGATCGCCGGCGCATCGACGATCTCGATCGCGACGAGCCCGTCTACGACGACCGGGCCAAAAGCTGGGAGGACGACGTCTGGGGCATCGCGGAGTAGTTCTTTTAAGTACTTCTCGTCGCAATGGCTGATAGTGAGCCTTCTGGGGTGGCTGCTTTTCTAGCGCCGGCGCTTCGCTGTCCCGTTGTAGCATCCACTCTTCGCTGTCCCGTTCGCTTCACATCCGGGCGGCGGTTGCCCGCGGCGGAACGCTCTTGAGCTGGCCGATCGAAGCCAGCGTTATGGCCGCCGCGGCGTCGCTGACCGAACCGCACGTGCTGGCCCACACGAAGAGCCACCTGTTTCCCGACGACGACAGCGAGAGCTACGTCGTCGCAGATACGCAGTTCGCCCAGGACCGGTGGATTGAGGACCGCCGGATCGCCGCCGGAGTCAAATCACGACTCGCGCCGTTCAACCACGTCCGGGTCGGCTCAGGGTATCCCGACCTGGTCGGCGTCCGGAAACTGGAGGCGGAGTATCTGGCGGTCGAGCGACTCGGCGAGGAGCCGCCGCTGGTCGTCATCGAGGCGAAGGGCCGCGGTAGTGGGGGCGTCGACGTCGAGCGGGGCGTGATCCAGGCCTACGACCGACTCGGCGAGGCTAACGTCGCGTTCGTGAGCGCACCGGCCGGGGCGATCAGCGCGACCGATCGGACGCTTGCCCGCCAACTCAACGTCGGCGTGCTCGGCGTTGACGAGGGTGGTTCGATCACGGTGCTCGAACGGCCGCGCGTGGTCGGCAACCGGACGGCCAAAGAGGCCACTGCGATCCGGTTTCAGGCCAGCGCACAGGGCGTCGTCGACCGCAACTTCAGTCTCAACCACCCGAAAAACTACCTCGCGGTCCCGCTTTCGATCGCTCACGACCGCGATCACCGCGAGTTGATCGAGACACACGTCGTCGGCGCGGTCGACGGTGCGATCGACGGCGCGGCGTTTCTGGGGCTGATCGAGGAACGCGGCCCGGACTACCGACTCACCTCCCTCGGCGAGGAGGTCGTCCGGTTCGGGCTCCGGGAGCACCCCGACCTGGACGCTGCGCTGGCCGCCTTCGAGCAGTGGCAGCGCTCGCGCAAGCGCTTTCTCGACGTCGCGCCGCGCTGGGGACAACTCGCCCGGCGGGTCGTCTTCGCGTATCCGGCGACGGAGTTGCTCGTCACGGAACTCCAGACGATGCACGACGACGGCCTCGCCAGTCCGTCGCTGGTCGAACTCGTCGAATGGCTCCACGAGCAGCATCCGACATTCACCGTCGAGTTGTTCCTGCGGGGCGAGACGGACGTGCGCGAGCGTGCGCTGACCGACGACGGCCGGCTTCGCACGCCGGTGCTCGAAGAGGGAGCGAGCTACCACTCGCCGACGGTCTTCCAGCTGAAAGCGATGCTGTTCCACGCCGGTATCCTCACCGAACGCGGCAGCGAGCCCGCGAATCTCGATCCGCGGGCCGACGAGTGGGCGCTCTGTGAGCCCCTTTCCAGAGGCCGTTGACCGTTTTCCGCCTGGCCAGTCACTCCTCAAGTTTTCCTTGCCACTGCTGTACCTCCGATAGCAACTCCACCGGCGGCGTCTCCGCAATGTCGAGATCGGCCAGCGCCTGTAGCACGTCCTCAGCGTCGTCGCCGAACCGTTCGACGAGTTCGTCCCGCTGTTGCTTTTCCTCTGCACTGGGAGCTGATTCGTCGGCGGCGTGGCTCCCGGCCGTCGACTCGTTCTGGGCCTGCTCCCCACTACTCGCTTCGCCACCGTCCGCACTCGCTGGGCCGTCGACGAACTGCCCCGAGGAGAGATCGAAGACGGCCTGTGTCGTCCCGCCATCGCCGCCACGGACGTCGATCGCCTCGTCGTTTCGGAGCCGATCGAGCACCTGCCGCGAGCGGTCGACGACCGGTTCGGGTACGCCCGCGAGGTCGGCGACGTGAACGCCGTAGGAGCGGTCGGCCGGTCCCTCGCGGACGGTCCGCAGGAACGTCACCTCTTCGCCGTCGCGGTCCGAATCCGGATCGCCGTCAACCGCCACGTGGACGTTCTGGACGGGGTCGAGTCGCTCACCCAGCTCCGTCAGTTCGTGGTAGTGGGTCGCAAACAGCGTCTTCGCGCCGACCTCGTTGACCAGGTACTCCGTGGCGGCCCAGGCGATCGAGATGCCGTCGAAGGTCGCCGTCCCGCGCCCGACCTCATCGAGAATGACCAGCGAGTCGTCGCTCGCGGAGTGCAGGATGTTCGAGAGTTCCTGCATCTCGACCATAAACGTCGAGCGGCCCTGCGCGAGTTCGTCCAGCGCACCGACGCGAGTGTAGATGCCGTCGACGAGGCCGATCCGCGCCTGTCGGGCCGGCACGAAACTCCCGACCTGTGCGAGCAGCGTGATCAGTGCCGTCTGGCGCATATACGTCGACTTTCCGCTCATATTCGGCCCGGTCACGACGAGGAACCGCCGATCGCGGTCCATCCGGACGTCGTTGGGGACGAACTCGGTCGTCCGCTCGACGACGGGGTGGCGACCGGCCTCGATCGAGATCTCGTCCCCGTCGGTCAACTCGGGGCGAGTCCAGTCGGCCCGGACAGCGTGGGTCGCCAGTCCCGCGAGAGCGTCGACCTCAGCGAGCGTCCGCCCCACGTCCTGTAAGAGTTCGGCGCGTGTCGCCACCTTCTCGCGGAGCTCATCGAACAGCTGGCGTTCGAGGTCGTGACGCTGCTCCTCGATCCGGAGCAGCTCCCGCTCTTTCTCCTCGAGTTCGTCGATTGTGTACCGCTCGGAGTTCTTCAGCGTCTTGATCTGCTCGTAGCTGTCGGGCACCTGGTCGGTCTCGCTGTTGCCGACCTGGATGTAGTAGCCGTCGGTCTTGTTGCGCCCGACCGAGAGGTGGGTGATCCCGTGGCGTCGCTTCTCGCGTTCCGGGAGCGCTTCAAGCCACCCCTGGATCTCCTCGTTGCGTTCGATCAACTCGTCCAGCTCCTCGTCGAAGCCCTCCCGAATCAGCCCGCCCTGGGTGATCGTCCCCGGCGGATCATCGACCAACGCGGCCGCGAGCGTCGACTGCAGATCGCCGGCGCGGTCGAGATCGGCCCGTTCGAGCACCGCAGCGAGTGGTGAGTCGGCCAGTCGATCGGTATCGGCGACGATCTCCCGGGCCGTCGGGAGCAGGGCAAGCGTCTCGCGGGCGGCGACCAGATCTCGCGCGTCCGCACTCCCGGAGGCGGCCCTGCTCGCCAGCCGTTCGAGATCGTAGGCGTCACCGAGTACCTCCCGCAGTCGGTCGCGAGCGAGCGCGGCCTCGGTCAGTGCGGCCACCGCGGACTGGCGGCGCTGTAGCTCCGCGCGGTCACGACGCGGTCGCTGGAGCCAGCTTTGCAGCAGGCGCCCGCCGGCGCTGGTGACGGTGTGATCGATCGTCGCGAACAGCGATCCCGACCGATCGCCCTGCATCGTTTCTGTGAGTTCGAGGTTGCGCTGGGTCGTCGCGTCGAGTTCAACGTGATCGCCGTCGCCGTGGGCCTGCAGGCGCGTCATCGAGGCCAGCACGCCCTGGCCGGTCTCCTCGACGTAGTTCAACACCGCACCGGCCGCACGAACGGCCGCGTCGGTTTCGATCCCGACGCTGTCGAGTGCGCCCTCGCCGAACTGCTCGCGGACGCGGTGGCGCGCCCGCCCGGGAGCGAAGGCCTCGGCCGTGTGCAGCGTCAGGGCGGCGTCGGTCCGTCCCCGAAGGCGTTCCAGCAGGTCATCGTCGTTTCGCACGTCGGGCCCCGGCAGGATCTCGACGGGGTCGAACCGGTAGATCGTCGTCAGCAGCTCGTCGGCGTCGGCGGCGGTCGTGACGTGGAACCGGCCGGTCGTCACGTCCGCGAACGCCAGGCCGTAGTCCCCATCGTGGACGACCGTCAGCAGATACCGCGCGTCCGCGTCGGTCACCGCAAGCAGGGTCCCGGGTGAGACGACGCGGGCGATCTCGCGCTCGTGGCCGTCGCCCGCCTCGCGCTGGTCGGCGACGGCGACGCGATAGCCCCGTTCGACGAGTGACTTGAGATACGGCGTCAGCTCCTCAACCGGAACACCGGCCATCGGATACGAGGAGCCGTGGCTGGATTTCTGGCTCACCTTCAGATCGAGCTCGTCGGCGACCAGTTCGGCGTCGGAATCGAAGAACTCGTAGAAGTCGCCCACCTGCATCGCCAGTACGTCGGCGTCGGTCTCGGCTTTCAGATCGAAGAACTCGCCGACGATGCCGGTCGCCTCGGTCATACTCTCGGGTGAGAGCGGTATCGGTTAAAACACTGCGGGTCACTCCGCATCGTCGCGAGGGGCGACGGTCCGCGGCCTATCGACTCCCGGTTACGGGGGCGAACCACGGACGGCCGCCGCACGATGCCGCTGGTCGGCCGGGACGGGCCCTCGAAATACTTTCAGTGTCCGGACCCTTGCGCGTAGGTATGTCCACGACTATTTCGACGCCTGCGACCGACGAGACCTGTGCGTACTGTGACTCGCGTATCTTCGATCACGATCCGATCTGCGTTCGCGACTGTACCGACGACTGTGGATCGCCGCTGTACTTTTGTAACTACGCCTGTCTCGCCGCACATATCGACGAAGACGATCTCACCGCGGGCGACGCCTGCAAGTGGGAGCCCGACGGCAACGGCTGTTGCTAGGGCGACCCTTCGTCGTTCCCGGCCGGCGGTCCCTCATCTCTGGCGTCAGCGAGCAGGCCCCTCGCGACCTCGCGGGCCCGTTCGGTGTCGCCGGCGGCGAGGAGTTTCCGGACGCGGTCCGACGCCGCCACTGTCCGGAGCGCGTCGCGCCGACGCTGTGCCGCTGTATCCCGGTCGGCGAGTTCCCCGCGGAGATCCCCGACGAGGGTCGCCAGCTCGCCTGCCCCGTCGAATCGCTCGGAGATTTCGTCCCGGAGGGTCGCGCTCACGGCCGGCGCGCGGCCCTGCGTCGAGACCGCCGCGACGACGGGATCGGCGCGGACGGTCGCCGGCACGACGACGCTTCCGGGGTCGCGCGCTCCGGAGTGGTCCGCCCGATTGACGAGCAGGGCCCGGTTCCGGGCGGCGTCTTCGACGGCCGCGTTCACTTCGAAGTCGTCCGTCGCGGCGACGACCAGCGCCGGCTCGATCCGGTCGATCCAGTCGGGCACGTCCGACGGACCGGGGGCTGCCTGTTTCAGCGTCGCGTCGCCGAACCCCCTGTCGGCGAACGTCGGCGACACGACGACAACCTCGGCCTCACGGGCGAACCGTCGGGCCTTTCGAGCCCCGACCGGCCCACCACCGAACACGAGAATCCGGGCGCCGGAGAAGTCGTGGAGGAGCGGAATCATCGGACGACACCTTCTGTCAGTCGTCACTGGCTTCGGACCGCTGCTCGCTCAGGTGCTCCCAGATCTCCGTGCAGCCAGCGCCGACCTCGACGTCGGAGACGTGCGCTCGATCCGTGTCGTCTTCGTCTCTCTCACGTTCCACCGTGCTCGAAGTCTGGCCGTGTTCAGTCATCGACTGTCCGTACTCGGTCCGATCCCATAAGGCCGCGTTCAGGCGTAATCGCTACCAGTTCTTGCGAGAAGCGGCAGCTCTTTCCGCCTCTTGCGGGCAGACTATTCGGGAACTGTCCCGGTGCAGTCTGGCGATTCGCTCCCGATGCGGCGCTCAGGTGTCGATGACGCGCGGCAATCGTCGCGGCTGCCGACGGGCTTACTTCCGGAGCGGCCGAAACGTGTCCATGCCCACGGCGGTTCACCAGCTCGACGACGGCGCCTGGATCAGCGTCAACGACACCCGCGAAGTGACCGTCAGCGACCTCTGGCGGCTCGCTACCGACGAGTTTTGCTCGTGTCGGCTGACCGACTTTCTCTCCGAGGGGTTCGTCGAGGTCGCCGCTGACGGCCCGCGCGTCGAGGCTCGCGTCGCCGGGCAGTGTATCCGGTGTGGGGCCAGCGGCGTGACCGGCTGGCTGACGCTGGGTCGCGTCGATCCCGACACAGACACCTTCTACCCGGTCGCTCCGGGCGCGATCCGCCGTTCGAACCGCGCCTCACCGGGATCGGACTGACGGCTCGGACATAGCGGCAATGCTTGTGCCAGTGCCGGAGAGACGGGCAAGGTTGACGGGGCGGCCGCGGTTATACGTGCGGCTCACGTCCCGACGCACATGCCGACCAAGGTCGAACGCTGGAAGGACGAAGCCTACGGGACGGAGATACGCGACCACCTCGAGCGGTTCGCGTCCGAGGGGTTCCAGTCCATCCCGGAAGACGAACGCGACGCGTGGTTCGAGCGCTTCAAATGGTGGGGACTGTACCACCAGCGCAAGGGCCAGGAGAGCTACTTCATGCTGCGTATCGGGACACCGATGGGCCGGATGACGCCGGAGCAGCTCCGGACCGTCGGCGAGGTGGCCCGCGAGTACGCCACCGGCCCCGTCGACAATCCCGAGTTCGGCGCGGCCTACGCCGACTTCACGACCCGCCAGTCGATCCAGCTTCACTGGATCGACATCGAGGACGTGCCCGACATCTTCGAGGAACTCGAGTCGGTGGGCCTCTCGACGATGCAGGCCTGCGGTGACTCCTGGCGCAACATCGTCGGCTCGCCGGTCGCCGGCCGTGACGCCGACGAGCACGTCGACGTCTGGCCGATCGTCCGGGATCTGCACGACCGGTTCAAGGGCAACGACCTCTACACGAACCTGCCCCGGAAGTGGAAAGTCGCGGTCACCGGCGACTACCGCGGCGCGGGCCAGGGCGACATCAACGACCTGGCGTTCGAACCCGCTGTCAAAGAGCTCGATGGGGAGTCCGTCGAGGGGTTCAACGTCCGCGTCGGCGGCGGCCTCGCTCGCAAGGAGCCGCGCTTCGCCCGGGACATCGACGTGTTCTGCCGCCCCGAGAACGTCCCAGCGGTCGCGGCCGGCCTCTCGGGACTGTTCCGGGACTACGGCGACCGCGAGGACCGGTTCAACGCCCGGATGAAGTTCCTCGTCGACGAGTGGGGCCCCGAGAAGGTCCGGTCGGTCCTCCAGGAGGAGTACGTCGACTACGAGTTGCCGACTGCCGGTGAGGACCTCAGAGAGGAGTACGACTACAACGCCGGCCGCGCGGACGCGCCGGGCGATTACGTCGGCGTCTACGAGCAGCGCGACGGCCAGCACTTTGTCGGCCTCTCGGTGCTCGTCGGGCGGATGGCCGCCGAGGACGTCATCGAACTCGCCGACCTGGCCGACGCCTACGACGCTTCGATGATCGGCCTGACCCAGCGCCAGAACGTCATCGTCGGGGACATCGCCGACGAGGACCTCTCGGAATTCCTCGAGGAGCCGCTACTCGAGGAGTATTCGCCCGACCCCCATCCGTTCATGCGGGGATCGATCGCGTGTACCGGCACCGAGTACTGCTCGCTGTCGATCGTCGAGACGAAAAACCGGATGGTCCGGTACGCGCGCTGGCTGCGGGACAACGTCCCCGTCCCAGAGGGCGTCGAGGACTTCCACATCCACCTCTCGGGCTGTACCGCCTCGTGTGCGCAGCCCCAGATCGCCGACATCAGCCTGCGCGGGATGAAGACCCGCAAGGACGGCGACGCAGTCGAGGCCTTCGACGTCGGCCTGGGTGGCGGCCTCGGCGAGAACCCGCGGTTCGCCGACTGGATCGAAATGCGTGTACCCGCCGACGAGGTGCCGGGATACATCGCCAATCTGCTTGGGACCTACGAGGCCGAACGCGAGGACAGCGAGTCCTTCCGGTCGTTCGTCGCCGACCGCGACGAGGACGAACTCGCCGACCTCGCCGAACCCGAGGCGACGAGCTACGAGGACCCCTACCTCGCGAACACGAAGATGACGTGGTACCCCTACGCGGAGGACGATTCGATGAGCGCCTCGCCCTCGCCGACGGGCCCGAACGACGAACCGCTTCCGACCGACGATTGAGATGGCCGACCGCATCCTGAAGGCCAACGCCTTCACGACGTTCGATCTCCTGAAAGGGAGCGTCGAGGGCCACGGCTTCGCCGAGGACGCGCCCGCCGTGCTCAACGTCCGGACCGCCCGTCGCGACCCCGACGAGGTCACACTCGAACTCGAACTCGACAACGTCGACCTCGAGTCGGTGCCGGCCCACGCCGACCGCGTGACGCTCTCGTCCTCCGAGGCCCGGACCCTCGCGACCGAACTCCGGGCAGCCGCCGATCGCGTGGACGCGGCGAGCGACACGGTTGAGGGGGAGACGGCCGACGGTGCCGACCCGGGAGGAGGAGAGCCGTGACCGAACAGGCGCTGATCGTCGCGGCCCACGGCTCCCATCGCAACGCCGACTCCGCTATCCCCACCCTCGACCACGCCGACGCGATCCGCGAACGCGGCTGCTTCGATCAGGTCCGGACGGCGTTCTGGAAGGAAGCGCCAAGCTTCCGGTCGGTCGTGCGGACGGTCGACGCCGAGCGGGCCTACGTCGTCCCGCTGTTCGTCAGCGAGGGGTACTTCGTCGATCAGGTGCTGCCGCGGGAATTCGGCCTCGGGGTCGCCGACGTAACTGGCGAACCGACCGAGCCCGAACTGATCTACACCGACCCGGTCGGGACCCACCCCGAGATGACCGACGTGATCGCGGCGCGGGCCCGCCGCCGGCTGGACGACGTACCCGAATCGGACGCCGCGCTCGCGGTCGTCGGCCACGGGACCGAGCGAAACCCCAACAGCGCCGAGGCCGTCTACGATCACGTCGACGCGCTGGAGGCGCGGACCGACTTCGCGGAGGTCGGCGCGCTGTTCATGGACGAGTCCCCGTACGTCTCGGCGGTCCTCGATCGCTTCGCGGCCGACGACGTCGCCGTCGTCCCGCTGTTTGTCGCCGACGGCTTTCACACTCGCGACGAGATCCCCGAACTCCTGGGGATTGCCGACGACCCGCGGTCGGGCTACCCAGTTCCCGGCGAACGCGACGGCCGGCGGATCTGGTACGCCTCGGCCGTCGGCACCGACTCGCTCGTGCCCGAGGTGATCCTCGAGCGGGCGGCCGAGGCCGGTGCCGACCTGGACCGCGACACCGGGGAGGCGCCGGTTCGGCCCGACGCCGCTGAGGCCTTCCGCTCGTGGATCGATCGCTCCCTCGCCGAGGGCGACACCCGAGGCCGGGAATGGGGCGACCTACTCGTGACTGGCGACGGCGACACCTACGAACTGCGCCACCGTGCCGATCGCGACGCCCACCGCGGGGCACTGACCGAGCGCGACCCCGACACATTCGGGCGGTTCGTCCGCAGCGACGACGACGGCCGCTTCCGGCCCTTTGGCGGCGAGCGCTCGCTTCCGACGGGGTGGGTGCTGCCGAACCTGGGTCCCGAGAATCTGCTGGCAGCGATCGCGGCGGTGTATCCCGGCGCGATCGAGACCTGGGCCGACGATCCCGACCCCGTCCCCTTCCGCGAGGTGGCCGCGCGCCAGACCGGGATCTACGCCGGCGTTTCCGACCTCTCCGACGGAGCGCTCGACGACCTCACGACCGCGGTGTGTGGCAACTGCGCCAGGCGCCGCGAGTGGACCGAGAACGGCGATCCGGACTCCGTGGCCGATCGCGGTGTTGACGAATCCCCGGCGAGCGACGGGACCGAACCCCCCTGTCGCGAACCGTGTTCGTTTTTGATCGCCGCGGCGCGGGAGATCCTTGAGACCGACCACGCAGGCGAACAGCGCTCTGACCACCCCGACGCCGACGTGCCGCCGGGGGATCTAACCGACCCGGACAGCCGATACCGGGTCCGCTACCGGCGGGCACGCGGCACCGAATCTACCCGACACTGATGGCTACGACAACGAACGGAACGGTCTATCTCGTCGGCGCCGGCCCGGGCGATCCCGAACTCCTGACGGTTCGAGCCCGGCGCCTGCTCGACGAGGCTGACGTCGTCCTCCACGATTCGCTGGTGGGCGACGGCGTCGTCGCATCGATCCCCGACCACGTGCGCGTCGAGCACGTCGGCAAGCGCGCCGACGGCGAG
>Ga0207813_100682_pt1 | contig 15967 bp, 19 predicted proteins | sample A23E3SouthBayCA_2_FD_187730 | JGI IMG/M metagenome (GOLD analysis project Ga0207813, IMG submission 187730) | Aerobic enrichment media microbial communities from Eden Landing Ponds, California, USA - A23 E3 (4) (SPAdes) | ecosystem: Environmental > Aquatic > Marine > Unclassified | place... | reverse complement strand
AGCGCCAGGGCCGCCAGCCTGGGGTTCAACGCCCACGCCGCTAACGTCGTCGGCGCGGCCTTTCTCGCGCTCGGCCAGGACGTCGCCCAGGTCGTCGAGGGCGCACACGCCATCACGAGCGTCGAAGCCCGTAAAGACGGCCTGTACGCCTCCGTCACTCTGCCGGCGCTGGCGGTCGGCACCGTCGGTGGCGGCACGGGTCTCCCCACTCAGTCCGAAGCGCTCGAAATCCTTGGACTCGCTGGCGGTGGCAATCCGCCGGGATCCAACGGTGACGCGCTCGCCGAAGTGCTCGCAGCGGGTGCGCTGGCGGGCGAACTGTCGCTACTCGGTGCGCTCGCCGGCCGCCATCTCGCGAGTGCGCACGCCGAACACGGTCGGTGATCCGTCTGTTTTGTTCGTCACTCGCGACTCCTGGACCCCGTTCACGCTTCGGACAGACCGAAACTCTCGGCCGCGAGGACCGCCCCGCCGAGCCCCAGCCCGATCACAGCGGTAACAGCGCGGAAGCCCACCCCCTTCAGGGGTGGGAGGAAGCGCGTAAGCCACACTACCCACCCACCAATAATCTGCATTGTTGACTCTCCCACGCTATTCAAAAATATTAATAAAGAGTAGCTACTACTTTGATACATATGGCGTGGGAGGTAACTCGAACCGTGCGGGTTCGCCTTGAGGTGCCTGACAACCGCAAGAGTGACCTCCACGCCACCAACGACAAGTTCCAGTACTGCGCGAACCGCACGGCAGACTGGGCGTGGCGCTACCCTGAGGAAGACTGCGTAACTAGCAAAAGCGAAGCTGAAAACGCAATCTACGACGACCTTCGGGAAGAAACCGACTACCTGCACGCGAATCTCGTGCAGAAAGCCATCAAACGCGCCACCAAAGACGTTGGAAACTGCGTTGACCGGCTTGCAGACTCCGACAACACCAGCAAGCCCGAATACGACACGTTCAGTATCGTCTACGACAAGCGAGCCGCCACGTACTACCGTGACAAAGTAAGTCTCGCCACGGTCAACGGCAGAGTCGAATGCGACTACGACCTGCCCGCCAACCCCGAAGGGACGCCGCACGGCAAGTACCTGTTGAACGAAGACTACTCGTTCTCAACGAGTACTGTCCACTATGATAGCGAAGACGATGAGTTTTACCTCCACGCGGCAATGGAACGAGATATAGACGCGAGTAGTCCTGAGAAAGCCGAGGATTCGAGAGTCCTTGGCGTGGACTGCAACGTTGACGACCACATCGCCGTGACCTCAACAGGCAAGTTCGTCGGTAACGCTGATTTCCTCAACCACCAGCGCCGGGAGTTCGAGAAACGCCGCGCCAGTCTCCAACAGACTGGGACGGAAGAAGCCCACTGGACGTTCCAGCGTATCGGTGACAAGTTCGGACGGTGGTGTGAAGACTATCTTCACCAGTATTCAAAGGAACTGGTTGCTGAAGCCCAACGACACGGCTGTACGCATATCGCGTTCGAGGACTTAGAACAGATACGAGAGCGTATCAGTGACGGCAAGAAGTTTCAGCAGTGGGCGTTCAACGAACTCCAAACACAGACCGGGTACAAAGCAGAGTCCGTTGGGATTGTAGTCGAAAAGGTAGAGCCGAAGTACACGAGTCAGCAGTGTTCGAAGTGTGGCTGTACGCTCGAAGAGAATCGTGACGGCCAAGACTTCGAGTGTCTTGACTGTGGGTACTCGGTGAACGCAGATTATAACGCGGCGAAGAATATTGCGCGGAAGTTAGCAGTGAAACTCCGGCAGGGGCAGAAGTCCCCTGCTGGAGGGGCGTTCTGTCAGTACGCCCTCAAGCTGGGGGTGATGACGGTGAACGCTACTGAAGTGGCGTCCGACGCCCCTGTTCGGCAGAACGAGAGTCCACCAGCAAGCCCACCCCTTTAGGGGTGGGTCACTGACCAGAAAAGAGAGTCCGAAGACGATCGCTCCGGCACCGGCGACTACCTCCCCCAGGCCGCGGGTGCGCGCGCCGATCCGGAGATGGCCGACCCCGACTGCGCTGAAGCCCGCACCGAACAACCCCATCGCGACGACGCTCAGGTCGACGCCGGCGAGGGTGAGCGGTCCGAACCGCCCGGCCGTGACGATGAGGGCCCGGCCAGCACGCCGACGAGACTGCTCGCCAGATCGAGCCGGAGACGCGTTTGCTCCGTCATGAGTCGGATTCCTCGCCCGGCTGTTCGTCGGACTCGAAGGCGCCGGTCACGAGTGCGAGCTGATAGGTTCCGCTCACCAGCAGTGCGACTGCGGCTCCGGCGACGAAGGCAAGACTCGGACTCCCCCGCGGGGCCAGCAGCGCGAGCACGACCGCAGTCCCCGAGACGAGGTGTGCGACGCCGCGTTTCGGCATGCCGAGCGCGACGTTGTCGTACAGGCCGACGACGCCGAACGCGAGCGCGACGGTTGCGAGCGCGACGACCGTGAGCCCCTGTCCGAGCAGCTCGGTCCCGTTAGTCGCGGCCACGACGACCAGCACCAGCCCGAGGAGGAACCCGACCACGCCGGCACCGATCCCGAGGACGAAATCGCGTCCGTCTGCCGAAAGGGAAGCGGCCATTGTCGGCTGTTCACGCCCGATACATTTGAAGCTTGATGGACGACTTCGGTCCACACAGCGCACGCCGGGCCGGCTCACGGAGCGGTCCCTGCCCCGTTTGTGGTGCTCCGTCACAGCCGACGGTAGACGCCGTCCGATTCCGTGATCTCGCCCGCGCGACGGAGCTTCTCCAGCGCCTGTTCCGTGTACGACTCGGGGACGCCTCGCTCTCGCGCGTAGGCGGCGATGGCTTCGGCGGTCGGCTCCCCGAGTTCGGTCAGCGCGTCCGTGACGATCTCCTTCCGGCTGCGTGATCCCCCTTCCCCGCGCTCGGCGCGATCGCCAGCCTGTGCGGCCGCGTCCGGGTCGACCCCCGCGGCTTCGAGATACGTCTCGTCGTCGACGCCCGCTTCCTCGAGTCGCTCGCCCATACTCGCAAAATCCGCCAGCTCGGCGAACGCCTCGTCCATGTCCTGGCGCTTCGCCAGCATCGCCGCCCGCACCTGCTTGGCGTGATCGGGGTCCTCAGTCGTGACGAACTGCTTGAGCCGATCGAAGCGCCGCCGTGCGCCACACTGAGGACACTGTGTCGTCTCCGGCCGCCCCTCGAGGACCCACAGCGCGCTGCAATCGCTGCATCCGACGACCGCGTACATACCTGGGACTACGTGCCGGGCCACAAGAACGTGCCGTCCGGCGGCGAAGATTTTTGTCGGTCGACAGAGATATGCTTGCTGTGATCCGTTCAGGGCCGATCCACGATCGGTCAGTCCATCGCCGCCAGCTATCCGGCCTTTCGGGATCCCGGCACGGGCTCTCTGTCCACGACGGCAGCAGATACTCACGGCGACCGGGGTGGGTCTAGCGTGGCGGCCACCTTCTACGTGCTTGCGGTGCTGGCGACGCTGTCCGGGCTCGGCATGGCGTGGGCGCTCGGGGCAAACAGCAACTCACCGCCCTTCGCCCCCGCGATCGGTGCCAACGCCATCTCGACGATGCGGGCGGCGTTCGTCATCGGCATCCTCGCGGCGCTCGGGGCGGTCACGCAGGGTGGTGCGATCTCCGAGACCGTCGGGGCCGATTTGACCATTGGCGCACAAATCACCCCACTTGCCGCGACCGCCGGTCTATTGACCGCGGCAGGGTTTATGACCTTTGGCGTCTACACCGGCTATCCCGTGCCGGCGGCGTTCGCGACGACGGGCGCGATGGTCGGCGTTGGGCTGTCGCTCGGCGGCGATCCAGCGTTCGGGACTTACCGGCGGCTCGGACAGTTCTGGCTGCTCGTCCCGCCAGTCTCTGGGGGGATGGCCTACGGCACTGCGACGCTGCTGCGCCGGGACGACATCCCCGAGACGGTCGGGGTGCCGCTGCTGGCGGCGGTCGTGTTCGGCATCGTCGCGAACGTCCAGCTCGGCGTGATCCCGTCACCGCCCGGTACGGACCAGAACTCGCTGGCCGGGTTCGCCTCGATGCTCGTCGAGTTGCCGACCGTTGGTGGCGTCGGCCCGATGGAACTTCTCGTGACGGCCGCGTTCGCAGTCGGGGCCTTCCTGGTGATCCGCCGTCGGACCCAGCGGTCCGCCGAACGGGGGATCCGGACGTTCCTGGTCGTTCTTGGGGGCATCGTCGCCTTCTCCAGCGGCGGCAGTCAGGTCGGGCTCGCCACCGGGCCACTGCAGGCACTGTTCGTTGAGGACCTCGGTCTCGACGTGATCGTCCTGCTGTCCCTCGGTGCGGTCGGGATCCTCGCGGGCGCGTGGATGGGATCGCCACGACTCCTGCAGGCCACCTCCCGCGAGTACGCACAGCTCGGGGCCCGGCGGTCGATCGCGGCGCTGGTCCCCGGTTTCATCATCGCACAGGTCGCGATCGCGCTGGGGATCCCGATCTCGTTCAACAACATCATCATCTCGGGCGTGATCGGCGGCGGACTCGCCGCCGGCTCGGCGGGCGTCTCCCGGCGGAAGATCGGCGTGACCGTCGCTTTCTGGCTGATCACGCTCTCGATGTCGGTCGCGATCGGCTACGGACTCTACGCCGCCTTCTCGACAGCGCTCGGGATCGCCTGAGTCCGCTCGGTGCGTCCCGTCGGTCACCGCACGACCGTCACCGTCACCGGAGCCTCGCCGACGACCGCCGTCGTCACGGTCCCGAGCAGGCGTCGGGCGAGCCGGCCCCGATCGCCGCCGTGGCTCCCGATCACCACGTGATCGACGTCGTGTTCGTCGACGAACGAGAGGATCGCTTCGGCCGGGTCGCCGACCTCGACGACCGTTTCGACTGTTCGATCGTCGTCCTGGTCGGTGCTCACTCTCTCGACGATCTGTTCGGTGCGTTCGCGTGCACTCTGGCGACGCTCCTCGTCGGCTCCGACGATCCCGCCCTCGCTCATCGAACCGTCGATCGGCGTGACGACGTTCAGTACCGTGACCCGACACTCGAAGGTCTCCAGTGCGTGTGCCAGCGCGTCCTCGGCGAGCGGCGAGCCGTCGAGCGCGACCAGCACGTTGGACGGTGCCATACAGAACGGTCTTTCCCCAGACCCATTAGCTCCGGGGCTGGGACTTCGGCCCCCACTCCGATCCCATTTCGGCTATCTCGGCGGCTTCTGACCGAATATCCGAGAGGTGCCACACGATGTCGGTCAGCGTGATGATCCCCAGCAGCTCGACCCCGTCCATCACGGGCACTTTCTTGACGCCCTCCCTGGCCATTCGCCTGGAGACGTGCTGGATCGTCTCCTCTGGCGACGCGGTGATGACGGCTCCGTGTGAGAGTTCGCCTGCCCCGATCTCCGAGAGCGGCCGGTCAGTCCGATAGGCCGCCCGCAAGGCGTCGGTCTCCGTGATGATCCCCGTCGGATTTCCCTCCTCGCTGACGAGGATCACCGACCCGACGCCGTGTTCGAGTAACTTCCCGACCGCCGCCCGGAGCGTCCCGCTCTCGTCGCAGGTGACCACGTCGGTCGTCATCAGCTCCTCGACGAGCATGACAGAGTATAGCACGCTTCGGAACAAAAGACTACCCGTCCGTCGGCCCGACGCTCGAACCGCCGGCCATCTCGTCTGGATCCGTCGAGCCGTCCGCTATTGGGCCGCTGTGCTCGCGCCGGTGGCGGTATTCGACGATCGCTTCCTGCAGATCGTCGGCCAGCGCTCCCCGGAGCCGATCGGCCGCCCGCACGTCGATGTCGACGGCCTTCGCGTCGTCGCCGACGAGGCTGTAGGTGCCGGCGGTGTCGACGACCAGCGTCGCCAGGTCCCGGCGGCGCTGGAAGACCGTCTCGGCTGTGACGAGCGTCTGGATCCGGTAGATCGGGACGATCGTGATCCGGCGCGACCAGAACCCGTTTCGCGTGATGACGTAGTCCTCTTCGAGTCGGTAGCCGCGGTTGCGCCACTTGAGGTGTGCCGCCGGGGGGATGAGGACGACGCCTCCGAGCAACCAGTACCAGGGGGCGGACAGCGACGTGAGCTGGACGACCGCGTACGCGGCCGCGACCAGCACGGCCAGGACGATCCCGTAGCGGGCCGCGTAGCGCTCCCGGGCACGCTTTGGCGGTCGCTCGAAGTCGAGCCCCTCGAAGTCCTCGATCCGCCCGGCCAGCTCGATCGCGTGTGCCCGCTGTGCGATGGGAATCGCCGACTGGGAGCCGGATCCGCCCTGGCTGCCCCCGGCGTAGCCGGCCGTCTCGATCGAGAGGCTGGCGTAGCCGAGTCGACGCGCGATGACGTTCTCGGTGAGCGTGATCGTCTGCACCTTGTTCTTGGGGATCGAGCCGCTGAACCGCTGGAGCAGTCCCCGCTCGTAGCGGTACTCTTCGCCCTGATCGGTGAGGACGAACCCATAATACCGAGTCATGGCGATCGCGGCGCTGACCACCGCCGAAGCGACGACGAGCCCGACCAGCCCGACAACGAGGACGGCGACGCTCGCCGTCGCGGGTGCAAACTCCGTGAACACCGACGGGCCGACGATCGACGCCGGCACGGCGAGAATCGACAGCAATCGCAGGTCCATCGAGACGATTCCGAGGACGACCAGCTCGCGGCCGTCCAGCTCGAACAGCGTCTCGCCCCTGTCTTTCGTGTCTTGTTCCGGCACCTCGCTCTCGCCGCGCTTGTGGCGGCTGACCTCTTCCTGGATGTGTTCTGCGTCCGTCCGGCCGACGTATCGCAGCCGCGCCTCGGTCTGGCCGCCGCCGGCGGTCTCTAGGCGGACCTCCGCGATATCCAGCGCGCGCTGGATCACGTTCTGGCGGATGTCGACGTTCTGGATCCGCCCGTAGGGGATCTCCCTGGCCCGTCGCGAGATCACGCCGGAGTCGATATCGAAAGTGTCCGGAGTCAGTCGGTACTCGAAGCGCTGGTAGTACGCCAGTTGCCAGCCCAGCGAGAGCCCGATCCCGAGGAGTACGAGCACGCCGAACACGGCGACCCCTTCGACGCCACCGATCGATCCGGCCCCCGCGATGCCAAAGATCGCGATCCCGACGACCAGCTGCAGCCCGCCTTCGACTGCCCGGTACGGAACCGAGAGTGGATCGAGTTGCATGTTAGACGGCGTCCTCTCCCTCGGATTCGATCGCCAGTGCTTTCAGCCGCGTCTGGAGGTCGTCTGCTTCCAATGGTCTGATCCCCGGGATCGTCACGTCGGCCCCGCGCGAGCCGGCCGTGTAGACGACCAGCGACGAGAGCCCCATCGCCCGTTCGATCGGGCCGCGACTCGTGTCGATGTGCTGGACGCGAACGTAGGGGACGACCGTCCGAACGCGCGTGATCACGCCGCGATCGAGAAACAGCGAGTCCTCGCGGACCTCGTAGGACCAGGATCGATACAGCAACAGCGCGTGGGCGGTTCCGAGGGCAGTCGCCACCACGAACACGGCCGGACCGATCCACGGCTGCTCGGGCGCGAGTGCCCCTGCCACGGCGGCCGAGATTCCACCCAGCACGAGCGCGACGATGACTGCACGGCCGACCCACAGCCACCGCACCCGCGGATCTAGCGTCCGAGTGTCGGTCGTATACGCCTCGGGATCGGATCCGTTCCCCTCTTCCGACGGGTCTGTCCCCTCCGATGACTCTTCGTCAGTCAGTTCGTCTGCCCCCACTGACGTGTCGGCTGACTCGTCCATCGTCGGTTGATGCGTCCGTCTCCGGCTTATAGCCTGTGCTCGACCTGTCGGATTCGACCGGCCGTGACTGCCTCCCCGGGCGCGTAATGCACGAGCGGCTCGCCTGACGGACGGTCGAATCCCGAAGCCGAGAAGAGTGTGTTCTCCCGAATCGTCAGATCCGCCGGCGCGATCGCCCACGGATCGTGCGCGATCGTGCCTTCGAAGAGGGTCCCGCTCGCGACGAAAAACCGGTAGTTCTCGACTAGGAACGCCGCCGTCGACCCGGGCTCGGCCGGGCTGGCCGGCCCCCGTGGCTCGATTGTCGCGTCGAAGGCCGCTGGCTCGACGCCGTCGTGGGTCCGGTAGCTGCGAAAGCGAATCCCCTCCTCGCTCTCGGTGACCTGCATCTCCGCCCGGTAGTACGGCAGCCGGAAGAGCCGCCGGGCGATCGCGACGCTCAACGAGTCGTCGGCGTCGAGATTGTAGAAGTAGACACCGGAATCGTCGCCGTGGCGGACGTACGTCCGGAGGTTCAGCTCCGGGAACGACCGGCCGATCGGCGAGAATCGCGGCCGGATGTCCTCCATGACGAATCCGACGACGCTCAGCCAGGCCCGTCCGTCCGGACCGGTATCGACAGCGAGGGCGTCCGGCAGCGTCGGCGCGACCACGTCTGGATCGATCGGCCAGTGTGCGAAGACGGCATCCCGCCAGCGCATCGACAACAGGGCGGTGTGATCGGGATTCGGCATACTCCCCGTAGGGTCTCGACCGGCTTGTACGGTCGGATCAGGTACCGTTCGGCTCGCTCGGGGAGGGTCGTGAACCGCCAGGAAAGCGGCTGAAAGCGACGGGTGGGTCGCTTCCAAAGGTCTTTGCCTTTCCCGCCGCTAGGATGATCCGATGCAGGAAGCCGGGGCGATCCGGGCGGCCGCGCTTGAGGCCGTCGAGGATGTCGACCCACACGTCGTCTACGAGCGCATCGAGGCGCTACTCGATCAGGAGCCGATGGCTCCCGGTGTCTTCACGGTCGCGTGTGCGAGCGCGATCCTCGAACGATCCGGCAGGACGATCGACGACCTCGCCGCCGAGGACGCGCTCGCCGAACGGGCAGCCGGCGTGCAGCTCATCTATTCCGGGCTCAGCCGGACGCGCGCGCTCGCGTCCGATCCGCCGTGGACGCGCGGTGACGCCGAACGCGGCAATCTCGACGTGCTCGTCGCCGATATCCTCGTCGCCCGGGGATTCTATCTCCTGGCCCGGACCGAAGCCAGCGACGAGGCCGTCGCGGTCGTTCGGGCGTTCGGACGCGATCAGACGATCGCACACGAAACCGACGACGCGATCTCGCACGATCTCGAACGGGACGTCTTCGAGTTGGCCGCCGTCGCGGGTGCGACCGCCGCCGGAACGACCCCCTCCCCGCAGCTCCGGGAGTTCGCGACCGATCTCGGCCGCGACGGCGCCAGGACGCTCCCGGGGACGCTCGAGGAGCAGCTCACGGCCGTCATCAGCGTCGATTCCAGCGGGACCGACGGCGTCCGGACCTCCGCCGATCACTGACTGCCCACCGTTTTCGCTGCGGTCGAATCGAAACGCCTAAAGACAACTCGGGGTAACCAACAGGTGCGCGCCTGGGTAGCTTAGCGGTAAAGCGCGTCCTTGGTAAGGACGAGAGCCCGGGTTCAAATCCCGGCCTAGGCTTCATTTTCTTTCACGCTTCGCGGTCGTATTGCGCCCGCCACGCGATAACGGTGGATCGGTCCGCAAGACGCTGCAACTATTCAGCTAATCGTCCATCTCCGCCTGACGTACGACGGTGCTGTCTGGACAGATTTATGTGCTCCCTAGATAATACCATGGTATGCCTGAAGGAGTCTTATCCGAAGACGATACAGCACGCAACAGGGCAGCAACCGATACCGAGCGGACGCTCGTCGTCGGACAGGAGCGCCCGATCAGAATCAGCACCGGTCACCGGATTCGACATCACTCGGGGAAGTGCTCACGCCCCCACGGACACAACTACGAGTTCGTCGTCGAGGTCACCGGCGAACTCACCGAACAGGGCTGGGTCGTAGACAAAGGAGATATTACCACAGTATTATACGAGTGGGACCACCGTTTCCTGCTGGAACAGGGCGACCCGCTGATCGATGCCTTCGAACAGAGCGGCGACGGTGACGCTGTCGTCGTTCTGGAACAGCCACCGACAGCCGAGGTTATGAGCCTCAAGCTGGAGGAGAAGATGCTCGAAGCGTTCCCGGACACCGTCTCTGACGTCTCAGTACAGGTCTGTGAGACGAACGAGCTCTGTGCGTCCTACTGATGCCCGTCAACGCCGACAGCGACGCCTTCGAGGCTGATCGCCCCAGCGAGTCCGACACCGCGTTGCCGATCAACGAGCTGTTCTACTCTCTGCAGGGCGAAGGCAAGCTCTCGGGCGTCCCGACGGTGTTCGTCCGTACCAGCGGCTGCAACCTGCGCTGCTGGTTCTGCGATTCCTATCACACCTCCTGGGAACCCACCCACGCCTGGATGGACGTCGAGGACATCCTTGACGAAATCGCGAGCTATGACGCCGAACACGTCGTGCTGACCGGCGGCGAGCCGATGATCCACGACGAGGCCGTCGAGCTGTTGAACCGACTCGGCGACCGTGGCTACCACACGACCGTCGAGACCAACGGCACGATCTACCGCGACGCCCACATCGACCTCGCGAGTATCAGCCCGAAACTCCAGAGTAGCACCCCAACCGCCGACCGCGATCCCATGGGCGACGGCGACTGGGCCGATCGACACGAGCAACAGCGGATCGATATCGACGCGCTCGCGGCATTGGTCGACGGGTATCCGAGCCAGCTCAAGTTCGTCGTGACCGACCGCGAGGACATGACCGAGATCGAAACGCTCCTTTCGCGGATCCGTGGGGCAGCAACGGCCGCGGTCCCCGCTGAGGACGTGTTGCTGATGCCCGAAGGCACGACGCGAGACGAGCTGGATCGCACGCGAACCGCCGTCGCCGATCTGGCGATGGAGTACGGCTACCGCTACACCCCGCGGCTCCACGTCGATCTGTGGAACGACGCGCCCGGAACCTAACGAATCACCTATGAGTGACGACACCCAACTCGACGACCGTTCGACGGACGAATCGCTTCCCGTGCAGACCGATCCCACTTCCGGAATCGACCACGAGAAGGTCCAGCGCGGCGTCAAACTCGTCCTCGAAGCCATCGGCGAGGACCCGGATCGGCCCGGACTCACCGACACCTGGCAGCGCCGCATCCCCGAGATGCTCGCAACGCTGAGCGAAGGCGACCGGCAGGCGGCCAAACCCACGATGCGGACCTTCGAGGCGACCAGTCAGGATCTCGTCGTGAAAACCGGTATTCCTGTTTACAGCCTCTGTGAGCACCACATGCTGCCGTATCACGGGACCGCTCACATCGCCTACCGGCCGGACGGCGACGTGGTCGGCCTCTCGAAACTGATCCGATACGTGCGCTGGCAGTCCCGGCGCCTGACGATGCAAGAAGAGCTGACACAGGACATCGCTCACGGGCTGGCCGAGGAACTCGATGCGGAAGCCGTCCTGGTGGAGATATCGGCGACACATATGTGCGAGGCGATGCGCGGCATCGAGACGGAGACGACCACCACGACCCGGGCGACCATCGGCGAGCCGACCAGCGGCGAGCGACAGCGGTTCCAGGACGCGATCGCGCGGACGGACGGTGAGACGCGATGACCGAACACGACCGCGCCGTCGTCCTGGTCTCCGGCGGGATGGACAGCGCCACGGCCGTCTACGAGGCCATCGAGAGGGGCTACGACCCCTACTTCCTGCACACCTCCTACGGCCAAAACACCGAATCCAAGGAACTAGCGTCTGCGAAGGCACTGGCCGAGGAGGTCGAAGCCGCCGACTTCCTGCATGTCGAGACGGAGCATCTCGCGGCGATCGGCGCCTCCAGCCTCACCGACGACGGGATGGACGTCGAAGACGCCGATCTCGACAGCGACGAGATCCCCAGTTCTTACGTCCCGTTCCGGAACGCTAACCTCCTCGCCATGGCCGTCTCGTATGCGGAGGCAAACGACTGTTCGGCCATTTTCATCGGCGCTCACAGCGAGGACTTCTCGGGATATCCCGACTGCCGACCTGACTTCTTCGAGGCGTTTCAGCGAGTGATCGACGTCGGCACGAAACCCGGGACCAATATCGATCTCGTCGCGCCGTTCGTCGAGTGGTCGAAGACCGACATCGCCGAGCGGGGACTCGAGTTGGGCGTCCCATACGAGCACACCTGGAGCTGCTATCAGGACGAGTCGCCGGCGTGTGGTACCTGTGATGCGTGTGCGTTCCGACTGCAGGCGTTCCAGAACCTGGGCGAACGCGATCCGATCGAATACGCCGAGCGGCCGGACTACCTGTAACAGCGCGAGAGTCCCGCCCTTCCCGTGAGGGACGAGTGTTCCGACACGCAGTCGGAAGCGAGGACCGAACAGGGCGGGCGTGAATCGCGTAAGCTCTGGCGAGAAACCGCCGTGTTACTGCTGGTCTTGAGTCTCCAACGTATCAAGCCCGGCTTCTAACACCTCTGCATAGGCTTCTGAGAGGTCCAAGCCATTTGCTTCTGCGTAGTCCTTCACTCGGCCACCGAGCGTGTGCGAGATGTCGATGTTTGGGCGCATACGAAAAGACTTTTAGGCTAAAAGTATAAACATCTGTTGTCGTGAAGCGCACCAACACGTTCGCCGTGCGCGCGCTCACAGACAACGATGAGCAGGTGCTACGGAACCTGTTGGACGCTTCCGCCGCTCTCTGGAACGAAGTTAACTACCAGCGCCTCATGCGCTACAACGACGAAGATGGCTTCGAGGGCGACGTGTGGGACGCCGATACAGGCCGACTCGAAGGTAAGTACAAAGCCGTTCTTGGTACATCCACCGCCCAACAAGTAATCGGGAAGAACACAGAAGCGTGGGAGTCGTTCTTCACGCTCAAAGACCAGTATCACGACGAGTCGAACACGTCGGTCACGGAACATCCAGAACCACCGGGGTTCCGTGGCAACGAAGACGACGGACGTGTCCTCAAAGGCGTCATACGAAAGGACGCATACAGCGTCGAATGGGGCGACCGCTCCCGGATTGAGATTGTCGTCGGAAAAGAACTCCGGGGTAGGCACGACAGCCCAAAGAGCCGTCTCCGACTGGAAATCGTTGGCGACCCAAACTGGCCCGACTACGAGGACCAGAGTCGGTTGGAACTGTGGTACGACGAGACTGATAGCACGTTCAGGGCTTCGCAACCCGTGACTGTTTCTGACGAGACACGGGACACTCCACTGGCCGACGAGAAGGCCGCTCTGGATATTGGTGCAAACAATCTTGTTACCTGTACCACCACGACTGGCGAGCAATACCTGTACGAAGGCCGCGAGTTGTTCCAGCGATTCCGGAACACAACGCGAGAAATCGCCCGGTTACAGTCGAAACTCGAAGACGGCAGGTACAGTAGCAAACGTATCCGGCGACTGTACCGCAAGCGAACCCGTCGTCGTGACCACGCACAAGAAGCACTGTACCGTGACCTGCTCGAACGACTGTACGCCGAGGGTGTCGATACGGTGTATATCGGTGGCTTGACCGACGTGCTGGAGACGCACTGGTCGGTCGAAACCAACGCGAAGACTCATAACTTCTGGGCGTTCAAGCAGTTCACTGAGCGGCTGGTCTGTACCGCCGAGGAATACGGTATCTCGGTAAAGGTCCGGTCGGAAGCATGGACAAGTCAAGAGTGCCCGCAGTGCGGTTCGACAGACCGGACGACACGGCATCAGGACACGCTCACCTGTCCGTGTGGGTTTGAGGGGCACGCCGACCTCACAGCGTCAGAAACGTTCCTGAGACGTCATCAGAACTCGGAGAGTTCTGATTGGCGAACGAGACGCGGAGCGTCTCGTCAACGGCACACAGAACAGGCAGTCAGGCCGATGGCACGGCCCGTGCGGTTCGAGTGGGACGACCACGAATGGTCGGAGTCACCACGCTCTCATCGTCCCAAAGAACAGCGCACAGACCCGAGTACCGTTCACCACAGCGAGAATGTTGCCTCCGGGGAGTCGTAGGCCGGCTGGGACTCCCACGGAGGAAACCGCGCCGTCGTCGGGCTTCGCCCGACTGCCTGCGGGACGTAGTCCCGCTCTGTTTACGGCGCGGAGGATGTCATACCGACGCCTGAGAGTGGCCCGCTGGCTACCGCCCCTGGGTCAACCGGAACCCGATCTGCTGGGGCAGCCCGGCCTCGACGACCTCGTGGATCACGGCGTCGGTGTCGTACTCGACCCGCCGTTCGTCGACTGTCCGCTCGTCTAGGTCGACGATGCTGTAGGCGGCCCGGTGGTCGCGGTCGCGGGGCTGACCGACGCTCCCGGGGTTGAGGACGATCCCGTCGTCGTAGATCTCGTGGTGCTGGACGTGGGTGTGCCCCATGATCAGGACGTCCTCTCCGCCGAGCAGGTCGGGGCTGAACTCCGAGGGCCGCGTGTAGTGATCCGGGTCGTCCGGGTGGCCGTGGACGAGCTTCACGCGGCCGCCGAACAGCGTCCGCTCGGTTGGCAACGCCGCCAGCCACTCGATCTGCTCGTCGGTCAACTGCTCGCGGGCGTACTCGACGCCCGCGGCGGCCATGTCGTTGAATCCCGGATACTGGCCGGTGACGACTGCCCGGTCGTGGTTCCCTTCGATCGTCGGCGCGTCGGCGTCCCGAATGGTATCGACACATTCCCCCGGCCAGGGGTTGTATCCGACCACGTCGCCCGCACAGACGAGCTCGTCGACATCGGGCATGTCCTCCAGGACCGCGTCCAGGGCGACGATGTTTCCGTGTACGTCCGAGATGACCCCGATCTTCATGTCCCCGTCTCGTATCGGGTCGAACTTAGTACGCCCGTTCTCCCTGCGATCGCCGCTCCGAAGACGGCCGTCGCCACGCCGGCGCGCCCTCCGACTCCACGGACCGGCCCGACTGCCCGAACCGCATCGCTTTTCACAGTAGTGTTAGTATGCTTGTAACAACAGATGAATCGACAGTCGAGCACGCACGACAACGGGGTGTGATCCCATGGACGAAGAAGACGCCGTCGAGGCGCTCACACGGCTGGGATTGACGACGTACGAGGCGCGCGTATTCGTCGCGCTCCAGCAACTCGGGACGGGGTCCGCGAGCGATATCGCCGAGATCACGGCCGTTCCGCGTTCGCAGGTCTACGGCGCGGCCGAGGACCTGCAATCCCGTGGGTTGCTCGACGTCCAGCAGACGCGGCCGACGGTGTATCGGCCCGTCTCGCCCGAGGAGGCCGAGCGCCGGCTGCTCTCCCAGCTCGAGTCGGTCGGACAGGACGCTTTCGCGTATCTGGACGACGTCCGCGGCAGTGCTGACAACGACGAGGAGCGCAGCGAGGCGATCTGGACGGTTCGCGGCCAGCCCAACGTGCGCGACCGCGTGATCGATCTGATCGGCGACGCGGACGAGCGGGTCGTCTACGGGACCCCCGATCCCGAACTTCTCGAGAAGGAACTCCTGGCGGCGTTGCAGGCGGCCGCTGAAGACGGAATCGACGCGACGGTCGTCAGCGACGAGCCGGCGGTCTTCGACGCGGTCCCCGAATCGATCGAGACGGTCCGACAGCCGGCGGACGACCAGCCCGAGGCCAGCACGGCGCGCCTGTTACTCGTCGACTCCGACACGCTGTTGATGGGCGTCATCTCGGCTGATCTCGGTGACGACGGGGAGATCGCGTTCTGGAGTGCCGGCACGTCCTTCGCGACGGTCCTGTCCATCCTCTCCGAAGAGATGATCGAACTGGATGGGTAATGGGCCCGGTCGTTCACTCCCCGTCCGGCAGGTCGTCCTGCACGCGTTCGCCCGGATACCGCCGCAGGTCGTCGTCGCTCAACGACGCGTAGTAGCGTGACTTCGTCTCCTCGTCGCTGTCATCCCAGTCGCTGCCCATATACGCCAGCACGTCCGTGTCCGAAAGCGACAGCACGCGTCCGTCGAGCCCGCCGCGGGTGACGTGGGCGGTCTCGACTTCGGCGAAGTAGTAGGTGCAGTTCTCGAAGGTGAACGAATCCAGTACCGAGCACTCGATGTTGCCGACCGCATCCGCGAGCAGCGGCACGTCCACGTGTTTCCCGGGCACGGTTTCGACGTCGAGATAGTCGAGTTTGTCGACGTCGCGGCCGCTGACCTGTCCGGCGACCGCC
>Ga0207813_100680_pt1 | contig 16030 bp, 10 predicted proteins | sample A23E3SouthBayCA_2_FD_187730 | JGI IMG/M metagenome (GOLD analysis project Ga0207813, IMG submission 187730) | Aerobic enrichment media microbial communities from Eden Landing Ponds, California, USA - A23 E3 (4) (SPAdes) | ecosystem: Environmental > Aquatic > Marine > Unclassified | place... | reverse complement strand
CGCGGTCAGTTACGTGACGGCCGACGCCAACGTCGCCCGCTCGCAGATCCCCGACGACCGATCCCCCACCCTCCCCGCCGACGACCGATCGATCGGCGACAGACCAGACGTATCGACCGTCGACGGCACACCCGGTGGAGACGACTCCGAAAACCGTCTCGCCGGAACGTCCGCCCGAACGCTCGACCCCGACAACGTCACCGAGAGCGACCCCGGGACGCCGGGCGGTCTGACCGTCGTCGCCACCCAGGGCTTTTACACCTCGAACGAACGCGCGGAGCTCGTGGTCTTCGACGCCGACGGGGACGTTGTCTACTACGACAGCACCTACCGGGTCTACTTCGACGTGGACCCGATCCCCGAGAAACAGTACACCGTCGAGTTCGTCGCCGCCCGTCATCTCGACGGCGCGGACTGTGCGGACGTTCGGACCGAGCGGTGCACGTACAACACCGTCCAGCGCGTGAACCTCACGACCGGCGAGCGCCGCGAGGTGTACGGCGAGGTGACACCCCAGATCACCTCCGGCCGGTGGCACGACGTCGACCGCGTCAACGGCACCCATCTCGCCATCGCCGATATCGTCCGCGACAGCGTCCGCGTCGTCGACACGCGGACCAACCGGACGACCTGGGAGTGGTCGGCCAGCGACGCCTACGACCCCGACCAGGGCGGCGCCGAGGGGGACTGGACCCACATCAACGACGTGGAAGTGCTTCAGGACGGGCGGTTCATGGTCAGCGTCCGCAACATGGACCAGGTCGTCTTCGTCGAACCCGGCGAGGGGGTCCAGGGCAACTGGACGCTCGGCGAGGACGACAACTACGACATCCTCTACGAACAGCACAACCCCGACTACATCCCCGCCGAACGAGGGGGGCCAGCGATCAGCGTCGCCGACTCGGAGAACAACCGGGTCCTCGAATACCAGCGCATCGACCCCGAGACGGGCGAACCGACGACCGCATCGGACGGCGAGTGGGTCCGCTCGTGGGGGTGGCGCGACAGTCGCTTCCAGTGGCCCCGCGACGCCGACCGTCTCCCGAACGGCAACACGCTCGTCAGCGACACGCACGGCGACCGCATCGCTGAGGTCGACCCCGACGGCACCGTCGTCTGGAACGTCACCGTCTCGATGCCCTACGAGGTCGAACGCCTCGGCACCGGCGACGAGAGTTCCGGCGGACAGAGTATGGCCCGGCTCCGCGAGGAGAGGGCCGCGAACGAGTCACTCCCGCCGACCGGCGCGGTGACCCACCCGGACCGGACCGTCGTCGAGATTGTCTGGCTGGGACTCAAAGACACCGTACCGAGCCTCCCTGTCAACGGACTCCTCTTTGCCCTGCCCGCGTGGGTCCGGTTCCCCGACCTGGTGTTCGGGGGGCTCTTCCTCGTGAGCGGCCTCGCGTGGCTCTGCTGTGAGGTCTACTGGTCGCGCTACCGGCCGATCGAGTATCTCAGACGCCTGCCCGAGCGCACGGGACTGGCGCTGGACAGACGGTAGCGCCACGGGAGAAGTCGCCCTGCCGGGTCGCCTCACGCGGAGTACTGTCGAGCAGGTCCGGACAGCGTCGCTCTCGAAGGTGGCGCGTCCCGGGAGGTGGCGACGGGAAACGGTGTCAGATCTCGCGGACGCGCGGGTAGTCGTCGTCGAGCGCCTGTGCGTCCTCGTGTAGCAGCGCGACGACGGTGTACTCGGCGTACTCGGAGACGTAGTCCACCAGGCGCGCGATCCGGTCGGAGTCGATCGACTCGATGGAGTCGAGCAACAGGAACGGACACGCCTCGTGGACCTCGTGGGTGAGATACCCAGCCAGCGCGAAGATCAGCCCCGTGACTTCGCGCTCGCTCTCGCTGAGGTGGTCGATCGAGTCCTCGTAAGTCGTCCCGCCGTCGGTACTGCGGACCACGTGCAGGTCGAACACCGCCTCCTCGACGGTTCGACGACCGTCCTTGACCCGCTGTTGTTTGCGCTCGATCCAGATGCGCTCTAAGTTCTCGTAGCCGAGTATCTCCAGAACCGACTCCATGTGGCTGTTGAACTGCTCGACGGCCTCGCCCTCGATCTGTTCGATCCGCGTCCGGAGGTCCTCGATCTCGGCCTGGACCTCCTCGCGCTCGGCTTCGAGGGTCTCGCGCTGGTCGAGGCGTTCCTCGACGGTTTCGATCTCCTCGGAGACCGACTCGAGGTCGTTCTGGAGGCGACCGAGTTCGAACTCCAGTTGGTTCGCCTCCCGGTGGAGGTCGAGCAGTTCGCTGTGGGTCTCGTCCTGCAGGTCCTCGACCTCCGTTTCGAGGTCCCCGATATCGTCTTCGAGCCGTTCGCGTTCCGTCTCCAGCGAATCGACGCGGTCGCGCCGCTGCTCGAGTTCGCTCTCGACCCGTTCGATGCGCTGCTCGATCTGTGTCCGCTGGCGCTGTTGTTCCTCGTAGGTCGCCTTCTCGGTTTTCAGATCGTCGATGTCCGACTGGAGCGTCTGGCGTTCCTGGAGTTTCTCCCGACGCAGGTCGCGGATCCGATCGAGAGTCGCCTCGATCTCTCCCCGGTCGACGGTGCTCCCGCAGGTCCAGCAGACCGCGGTGTCGTCGACTAACTGACCGGTCACGTCGTCGCCGTCGTCGTCGCGCAGGGCCGTCGCGAGGCCGTTGTCGGACTCCGAGAGCATCTCCTCGTTGAACTGGACGACCGTCTGGAGATCGTTGACCGTCGCGTCCAGTTCCTGGCGGCGCTCCCGGAGGCCCTCGATGCGGGCGTCGACGTCGTCGACTTCGGCCATCGGCGTCTCCGGGAGCGAGTCCAGTTCGGATTCGAGATCCGAGAGTTCGCTCTCGAGCGCGCCGATACTCTCGCGTTCGCTCTCGAGACTGTAGCGGGTGTCCTCCAGGTCAGAGCGTGCGTCGCGGAACTCCTCGAGTTTCTCGTCGAGTTCGGCCTTCTGCTCGCGGGTCGATCCGACGTCCTCGTCGGCTTCCTCGATCTGCTCTTTTTTCGCTTCGAGTTCGGCTTCCTTGTCCTCGATGTCGGACTGGATCTCCTGACGGCGCTGCTCCAGGGACGGCAGTTCCTGACTCAGCGACTCCAGGTCGTCGAGTTCGGTCTCGATCTCTCGGCGCCGATCTTTGAGCCGATCGATCTCGGCCTCGATGGCAGTAGTGTCGACCGGCCGCATGATGAGTTCCCGGAGGTCGTCGGTGCCCTCGACGGCCCGACGGGCCTCGTTGGTCCCGAGCAGGAAAGCAAAGAGGTCGGCCAGTTCGGGGTCGTCGAGATACGGATCGCCGCTGGCGACGACGGCGCCGTTCTGTCGCCGGAGCGTCCGGGTGTACGTCTCGTCGCCGACGGTCAGTTCGACGTGGCCCTCGTCGGCGTCACCTTTCAGGGAGACGTGTTCACTGCCGAGTCCGGCCATCAGGCTCTGGAGTAGCGACGTTCGGTTCGTCGCGTTGCGACCGGAAAGAACCGTCACCCCTGGAGAGAGAGTCACCTCCGTCTCGTCGATGCCACCGATGTTCCGCACAGACGCCTGTACGGTCTCGGCGACTGATTCGCTCGCGCCCATGCCCCTTAGTGAAAGCTATGGATGTATAAACTCTCCTGTTGTTGATCCGTCGACGGGCCACAGGGGGGCTCTCGGGCGGACCGCAGCGGTCGTACCGGTCCCGGAACGGCCAGCGACGGGTGACACGGGGAGGGGCCTGCCTCGCCCGAGTTTCGCACCGTCCTCGCGGTTCCGGACGCCGCCATCCGTCGGGGTCGACACGCACCGGAAAACAGGTACAGCGGTCCGTGTCAGCGTGTCTCTCCCGGGAACAGGATTACGCGCCTATGGCTGTAATCACTCGGTGCGGCGACACTCGCAGGCGCCTTGTTCCAGCAGCGAGACGGGGTCGTACTGGCGACCGCAGTCCTCACAGACCACCTGGACGTCGGTGATGACGTCGACGGACCCGATGTCGAGGCGGTCGGTCGACCGGAGCGTCTCGACGTTGCGTTTCGTGACCGCGGTCAGTCGGCTCTCCAGGCGCTGGATGGTCTGGATCGACTTCTCGACCTGTGTCTCGTCGTCACCGGACTGGTACTGGACGTCGCGGAACTCGCGGAGGTACGTGTGGATCGCGTAGTGACTGACGAAGTCACCCTCGAGTTCGTCGACGTCGATCCCGTCGCGTTCGAGGCGGTTGCGCGCCTGCGTCCGCGCGCCCTCGGTGACGTCGTCCCCGGTCAGCAGTTCGTACGTGTTCTTGACCTCGCCTTCCAGCGGCGCCATGTTCGCCGACTCGACGGCGCTGCGGAGCACCTGCCGGTTGAAGTAGTCCGCCAGGTCGCGCAGGCTCTGCTCCTCGCGCCCCTCGCCGAGCCACCGCCGTTCGAGTTCCTCGCCCAGGCCCGTCAGGTCGTACTCGTCGATGACGCGTTCGACCTTGTTCGTCGCTCCCTCCGATCCCGACTCTCCGGAGGCGTCCTCACTCATTGCTCGAACGTTCCGCCGAAAGGCGCATAGTTCTTCCCCTCGCCGTCCGCGCCCGGCCGTTCGTTCGCGCGACCGGCCGCCTCCGCTGCCGGGCGGAGAAACTGGATCGAGCCGTTCCGACCGGATTTAAGAAGGAGTGGTGCCAACGGCGACCGATGGGACTGCTCGACAGCCTCAAGGGCATCTTCGGTAACGACCTCGAACCCGATCCGGAGTTCCGGTGTATCAAGTGCGGGGCCGACCTCCAGCGGGACCACTACGAGTGCCCGGAGTGTGGCGCTCCCTACGTCGCCGCCACCGAGGACTGACAGGGACCACCCGGGAGAGCGGCGGCGAACGCGCGGCGGTAGCGGACGCGCGCCGGTCGCGCACACATCGAGAGTATTTAGACGCCGTCCGTCGAACGCGGCGTATGAGCGAGATAACCGGTTACGAACTGTTCGAGGTGCCGCCGCGGTGGCTGTTCCTGCGCGTCGAGACGGCCGACGGGCTCGTCGGCTGGGGCGAACCCGTCGTCGAAGGCCGGTCCCGGACCGTCCGGACCGCCGTCGAGGAACTGATGGACAACTACATCGTCGGCGAGGAGCCCGACCGGATCGAGGACCACTGGCAGACGATGTACCGCGGCGGCTTCTATCGCGGGGGGCCGGTCCTGATGAGCGCCATCTCCGGGATCGACCAGGCGCTGTGGGACCTCAAGGGCAAGCGGCTCGACGTGCCGGTCCACCAGTTGCTGGGCGGGCGTGCCCGCGACCGCGTCCGGGTCTACCAGTGGATCGGCGGCGACCGGCCCTCGGACGTCGGCGAGGCCGCCCAGAAGCAGGTCGAGTCGGGTCTGACCGCGCTGAAGATGAACGCCACCTCCGAGATCCGGCGGATCGACTCCCCCGCTGTCCTCCAAGAGGCCGTCGACCGCGTGAAGGCCGTCCGCGAGGCGGTGGGCTACGACGTGGACATCGGCGTCGACTTCCACGGCCGCGTCTCCAAGCCGATGGCCAAACGGCTCGCCGCGCGCCTCGAAGAGTACGAACCCATGTTCGTCGAGGAGCCGGTCCTCCCCGAACACAACGACGCCCTCGGTGAGATCGCGGCGCACACGACCACGCCCATCGCCACCGGCGAGCGGATGTACTCCCGGTACGACTTCAAGGAGGTCTTCGAGGACGGCCACGTCGACGTGATCCAGCCCGATCTCTCCCACGCCGGAGGGATCACCGAGGTCAACAAGATCGCGGGCATGGCCGAGGCCTACGACGTGGCGCTGGCGCCACACTGCCCGCTGGGCCCGATCGCGCTGGCCTCCTGTATCCAGCTCGACGCCTGTACGCCCAACGCGCTCATCCAGGAACAGAGTCTGAACATCCACTACAACGCCGAGAACGACGTGCTCGACTACCTGGCCGACAAGAGCGTCTTCGACTACGTCAGCGGGTTCGTCGACGTACCGACCGAGCCGGGGCTGGGCGTCGACATGGACATCGAGTTCGTCCGCGAACAGGCCGCCGACATGGACGAGCGCTGGCACAACCCCGTCTGGCGCCACGCCGACGGCAGCGTCGCCGAGTGGTGACGATCGGAGAAACTGTCAGTTCGCGTTCTATTCTGGAATTCTTACGAGAGTGCCGATCGGTGGCCCGGGAGTCCGCAACTCGCGGAGCGGAGAACCAGCGCGCGATTACGACGGCGGCGAGGGCTTGCGGACGCGGGAGACGTAGGCCGCCAAATCAGTCGTCGAGACCATGCCGATAACCCCCTCGGTGTCGTCGACGACGGGGAGATGGTGGACGCCGTTCTCTAGCATCGCGTCGGCGGCGTCCCTGATCGAGTCCTGTGCCGACGCCGTGATCACGTCGGTCGTCATGTACCGCTCGACCGTCGTCTCCGCTTTGGGCTGGCTCTTCGCGACGATGTCGACGAAGTCGGTGCTCGTCAGGATCCCAGCGAGGGCGTTGTGTTCGTCGACGACGACGAGCGACCCGATCTTTTCCTCCAGGAGGACCTGTGCGGCGTCTTCGACGAGCGTGTCGGGCGTGACCGTGGTCACGTCGGAGGACATGACTCGGCCGACGAAGATGTCGTCCATGCTACTGCGTATCAGACCCCCCGGTACAAGAGTGTTTCTACGGATCGCTGGCCGGATCGATCTGACAACACAGGTACCGGACGGCGAAACGGTTGCTGGTACGATATGTTTCGATCGGTCCTGATCTGTCGGCGACTGCTGGCGGTGCCGTTATTGAACTGCAGTCCAGTGTGCTCAGCATGAATGCAGACGGTGGCCCCACGCGCCGGACGTTTCTGTCGCTCGCAGGTGGGGCACTGGCGGCGGGCGGGACGGTCGAAGCCACGGATCGCGTCGCGAGGCAGGGGGTCGCATCCGATCTCCGGGACCGATCGGGTGAAGCGTCGGTGGTCCTCAGGCTCGACCGGGCCGGACTACCGGACGGCGCGGTGGCGTCACGGGAGCGGACGGTCCGGCGGCTCAAGCGACACGCGGGCGAGACACAGCGGCAGGTCCGGGCGGCGTTAGAGGCGGCGCCGGGCGTCGACGTGCGCAGGGGGTTCTGGCTCGCGAACGCGCTCGTGGCGACGGTCGACCTCGAAGCCGTCTCGCTCGACGAGATCGCGGCGCTGGACCACGTCGAGGGTGTCCACGGAGCGGACACCCTGTCCGCACGGTTGCCGGGCCGAGGGGGGGTCGGTGCGGAGAACACCGCCCGGAGCGGCGCCCAGGCCGGTTCCGACGAGGGGTGTGGCCCGTCGACCGCCGATCCGTTCGAGACGTGCGACGCGAGCTGGCCGCTCGAACTCATGAACGCGCCGGAGGTGTGGGAACGCCACGGTACTCGCGGGGAGGGCGCGCGGGTCTGTATAGTCGACACGGGCGCCGACCCGGACCACCCGGACATCGACGTCGACGGCTGGGTGGAGTTCACGCCCGAGGGCGAGCGCGTCGACACCGAACCCACCGAATACGGGGAGGCGACCGGTCACGGGACGAACGCGGCGAGCGCGGCCGTCGGCGGGGACGCCAGCGGGATGCACATCGGCGTCGCACCCGACGCGGAGCTGTACGTGGCGAGCTTCGGACCGGACCCGCCCGAGAGCTTCTTCGTGACGGGGATGGCGGCCCTGGAGTGGGCCGTCGAGAACGGCTGTGACGTCGCCTCGATGAGTTTCACGATGGAGGGTGGGTGGGGGTACGTGATCGAGCCGGTGGAGAACGCCGTCGCGGCGGGGACGCTCCCGCTGACGCCGGTGGAGTACCCCGCGCCGTTCGCGTACAACGCGACGACGCCGAGTATGCTCACGACCGCGCCGCTCGATACCGATCTCACGCCCCGGCAGGACGCCAACGGGGGGCCGATCCGGCCGGGGCGCGCCTTCCGCGGGTTCGACCTGCCCGAGGCGTGGCCCGAGCGGACGTTCGTCCCCGACGTCTCGACGCCCGGGACGCAACTGCCGCTGGCGGTCTCGGGATCGCGGTTTCCGGACCGGAACTGGACGACTGAAGGACGGGGAGCGAGCTTCACGAACCCCTACGTCGCGGGCATCGTCGCCCTGCTCCGGTCGATCGACGGGTCGCTCACGCCCGCCGAGATCCGGGCGACGATCAGGGAGACGGCGTTCCAGCCGTCGGGCGCGGACGACCCCGTGCCGAACGACCAGCACGGCTACGGGATCCCGGACGCTCTCGCGGCGGTGACCCGCCACGTCGACGCCGACCGCGAGATCGCGGGCGTCGTGACCGACACCGAGGGGACGCCGGTCGGCGACGCGACAGTGACCGCCGCGAGCGGGCCGGAGGCGACCACCGACGAGGACGGGTCCTACGCGCTCGCGGTCCCGTCGGGGACGGAGACGGTCACCGCCGACGCGGTGGGCTACGAGCCCGTCGAACGGACGGTCGAGGCGGGCGCGGCCGACGCCGACCTCGCGTTCGAGACCCGCGTCGTCCCGGACGCGGAGCGCGTCGAGCCAGTCCCGACGCAGGCCGCCCCGGGCGAGACGATCACGCTCGCGTTCGACGTCGCACACGCCGACGCCGCGCTGATCGAGGTGGCAGGCGAAGGGCGGCGAGTCGCCCCGTCGGCGTTCGACCTCGCCGTGAACGGCTCCGCGGTCGCAGTCGGGGAACCGGTCTCGCTCCCGGCGGACACGCGGCGGCTGACGGTAGAACTCACCAGCCACGAGGCAGCACGCGGGACGGTAGAGGTGGGAGTGGAAGTCGGGAACCGGGCGGGCGAACTGACGACCCGGGCGTTCGCGCTGGGCCCGGTCCACGTCCACGAGACGCCGCTGCGGGTCGGCGCGGATGAGGACATCCAGCGGGCGCTCGACGCCGCGGCACCCGACACGCGGGTCGAACTCGCGGACGCGGCGTGGGAAATCGAGGCGAGCGCGTTCGAACCGACGTTCCCGTCGTCGCTGCTGGACGTTCCCTTCCTGGGGCCCGAACTGGAGTCGGCCCGGGACGACGAGGCGGGACTCGTCGTCGACAGACCGCTGACGCTCACCGCCGCGGACGGGGCCGACCCGACGATCAGCGTCACCGGCGTCGGATCGACCGGGCGGACGGTTGGCGTCCGCGTCGGTGCGGACTACGCCACCGTCTCCGACGTCGCCGTCGAGGCCGACGGCGCGCTCGCCGGAGTCAGCGTCCTCGACGGCACCGGAGTGGAAGTCGAGGGCGTCTCGGTGTCGGGCGCGGCACACGGCGTCCTCGGGGAGATAACGTTCGGCCTCCTCGCGCGGGCGAACGACCTGCGGACCGGCGAGAGCGGCGTCCGCCTCGACTGGCTGGCCTGGAACGCGCTCGTCTCCGAGAACCGGATCCGGGACGCGGCCCGGGGGGTCGTCCTCGACGGCGGACTGTTTATCGCCGAGAGCAGGCTCGAACGCAACCGCTTCGAGAACGTCGGAACCGAAGTCGTCACCGAGGGAGAAGGGGTCGACTTCGAGCGCGTGGCACGCGGGGAGGGAACGGCGACTCCTGAGACGGGGACGGAGACACCTGACCGGCAGACGGTCACACCAACCGAGACTCCCGACGGGCGGACGGCCACGCCGACCGACCGGACGGGAACGCCCGTCGGGGGGACCACGGACGGGGCGACGGACGCCGGTAGCGAAGCGACCGCGACGGACGCGGCGGCCGACACCGGCGGCGCGGACGGCACGGATGGCGCGGGCGGCGGGACGACAGCCACCGACCCCAGCGGGACGCCCACAGGCGGGGACGCCAGCGCCGAGACAGACGGCGGCGCCGGACCCGGGACCAGCGCACGGACGGCGACCAGCGACTCGGGGCCCGGGTTCGGGCTCGCGAGCGGCCTCGCGGCGGTCTGTGGAACGGCCGCGCTCCTGAAACGTCGGCTGACCGAGCGAGACGGCGAGCACTGAGACGGTCGATCGTCGACGCGTGGCAGGACGGCGACCAGTCGCAAAGAGAAGGCTTATCGGGGGGCGTGGCACACCCACCGGCATGGTCGAGTTCACCGTACCGGAGATCGACTACTCCCGGTACAGCAATCGCCAGCTCGCGGCCGTCCCCCTGGCGGTCCTCGCGGTCGCGCTGGCGGTTCTCGTCGGTTCCTGGGCGATCGCCGGGTCCCCGGTCGCGACGGGAATCGATTTCAACGGGGGGTCGGAGCTGACTGTCGAGACACAGCTATCACAGGAAGAAGTCCGGTCGGCGTTCGACACGACGCCCGTCGCGGTCCAGGGCGTCCAGGCCGAGGCCGACACCTATCGAGTCACGTTCGACTCCTCGGACGTCAGCGGCCTCACCGATCAGGCCGAGAGTGCCGACATGACCGTCCTCCAGAGCGGGTCGACGCCCGCGACGTTCGGGGCCGACAACCAGCGCTGGGCGCTGATCGGCCTCGTCATCGCGTTCGCGGGGATGAGCATCCTCGCGTTTGCCCTGTTCCGGACGTTCGTGCCGAGCATCGCGATCGTCATCTCGGCGTTTTCGGACATCGTGGTCCCGCTGGCCATCCTGAGTCTCCTGCGGATCAAGCTCTCGCTGGGGACGGTGGCTGCCCTCCTGATGCTGATCGGGTACAGCGTCGACTCGGACATCCTGCTGAACAACCACATCCTGCGCAGGCGCGGTGACTTCTACGAGAGCACGTACCGCGCGATGGAGACCGGCGTCTCGATGACGGTCACGTCGATCGTCGCGATGGCCGTGATGGCGGTCATGGCGACCTACTACGACATCGATCTGATGGCCCAGATCGGGCTCGTGCTCGTACTCGGGCTCAGCACCGATCTGATGAACACCTACATGTTGAATCTCAGCCTGTTGCGGTGGTACAAGTTCGAAGGGGTGAACCGATGAGCGCCCTCCGCGAGAACTGGCGGATCGCGCTGCTGATCGTGATCGTGATCGCCAGCGGCGCCGCGTTTCTCGTGCCCGGCGTCCCGCCCGGCACGGCTGGCAACGCCACGAGCCCGACGAACCTCCAGTACGGGATCCAGTTAGACGGCGGGACGAGCATCCAGGCGCCGCCGGTCGGCGTCACCGCCGAAGGGGTGACCGTCCCCGCAGACGGGGAGACGGCGCTCGAACAGAACGTCTCGAGCCGACTCGGCATCGACGAGATAGACGTCCGTGTCGACAACGGGACGGAGACCGTCGAGGCGTTCAACCGGACCGTCTCGCAGTCGGACCTCCGCGCGGCCCTCGAAGCGGAGGGGTACCAGCCCGAGACCGTCCGGGACGGCGTGACCGAGTTCACCCGCGGCGAGATGGTCCGGGTCATCGAAGACAAGATCCGCGAGTCGGCGCTCGGGAGCGGGACCGTCTCGACGGTCCAGACGCCCGGCGGCCAGCATTTCATCTCGATCACGGCGCCCGACCGCGACCGCGATGAACTGCGGTCGCTGATCGACGAGCGCGGTGTCGTCCGCGTCTACGCCGTCTACCCCGGCGGGAACGACACGCACGTCAGCCAGCAGGTGCTCGAACAGGACGAGTTCTCGCGGATCGGCGCGGCACAGGAAGACCAGAACGGCAACCCCGTGGTGCCGGTGACGGTGCGTGACTCCTCGGCGCCGGGGTTCCAGCAGTCGATGGTCGACGCCGGGTTCGGTCGGCGCGCGACCTGTACCGTCGAGGCCGAAGGCCGGTCGATAGCGGAGACGACGGAGATGGCCAACGGCACCGGACAGCGGTGTCTGGTGGCGACGCTGAACGGCAACGTCGTCTTCGCGGGGGGCGTCCGACAGAACCTCGCCTCCTCGTTTAGCGACGGGACCTTCGCCAACGACCCGAACTTCCAGATGTCCACGCGGAACATGTCCGAGGCGCGCGAACTGTCCGTCAGCCTCCGGGCCGGGCGCCTGCCCGCGCCGCTGAACTTCGAGGAGGCCCGCTCGACGTCGCTCGAGCCCGCGCTCGCCGAACGGTTCCGCGTCAACTCCCTCATCACGGGTATCGCCGCGGTGATCGCCGTCAGTCTCGTCGTCTACGCGCGGTACGGTGATCCGCGCGTGGCGCTGCCGATGATCGTCACCGCGCTCTCGGAGGTGTGGATCCTGCTCGGGTTCGTCGCCTTCGTCCAGTACCCGCTGAACCTCTCCCATATCGCCGGGTTCGTCGCCGTCATCGGGACGGGGGTGGACGACCTGATAATCATCGCCGACGAGATCCTCCAGCAGGGCCAGGTCGCGACCGGCCGCATCTTCCAGAACCGCTTCCGCAAGGCGTTCTGGGTGATCGGCGCGGCCGCCGCGACGACCATCGTCGCGATGAGCCCGCTCACCGTGCTGGGACTGGGCGACCTGACCGGGTTCGCCATCGTCACCATCGTCGGCGTCCTCATCGGGGTGCTGATCACCCGCCCGGCCTACGGTGACATCCTCCGGAACCTCGTGCTGGACGAGGAACAGGAGTAGCGGACTCTCGTTTTCTGACCGGCACTCATTCCGTCGGTACAACGTATCGAGAGAATTCGCCACATCGGGGTGGCGAACGTTTTTACGAACGTATAGCCGACAGTATCAGAAATCGTCAAGCGTCGTCGGCGTCGGGTCGGACTGGTCGCGGCCGCCGTCGGCCCGCGCCTCCGCATCGCCGTCGATCCGGCCGCCGTCGGGTTCGAACTCACCGAGCGAGGCCTGCGAGGCCGCCGCGAGCACGTCCTGGCTGGTCTTCCACGACGCGCGGGCGCAGTCGGGCAGACAGTCGTGGGCGGCGACGTAGTCCTCAAGGAACTCCCGGGTCGTCGCGTCGCCCGGATAGCCGCTCCCCACGTCGCCGTACTCGGCGGCGAGGGCATCGACGTGGGCGTCGCGCGCCACTTTGGCGACGATGCTGGCCGCGCCGACCACGTCGTAGGTCTCGTCGGCGCCGTGTTCGCCTCGGATCTCCACGTCGGCGTCGACGGCGTCGGCGACGCGGCGCTCGAACCGGACGGCGTTGGTGTCGCCAGCGTCGACGTACCCCGAGAGCCCGTCGGTCGCTATCTCGCCGAGGGCCTCGGCGTGGGCCGCGACTGTCAGCGAGTTCATGTCCGTCTCCTCGTCGTCGATGCGCTCGACGGGGATCTCGGCGACCCCGACGGCGTCGGCGACTCCGCGGATCGTCGCCGCCAGCTGTTCCCGGCGGTCGGGGTCGATCCCCTTCGAGTCACCCACGTCGTCGGGCAACTCGTCGGGGTCGACGACGACCGCGGCGGCGAACATCGACCCGAGGACGGGACCCTTACCCGCCTCGTCGACGCCGAACCGTGACATGACGGGCACCTTTCCGCTCGGGGGTTATAAGTGGTTGCGGTCGGTCCGACGGTCGTCCGACGCGCGTCACGCGCCGGGCGGCCGGTCCACGCCGATCATCGCCCGAGAGCGGGTGGACGTCGCGTCGGTGACGCCGTCGATGGGACCGGGGCCGAGTCACGCGACAGCGGCGGGACGGATCTCGCGGGTTCGGTCGGCGTCTCCGGCGGGCGGCCCGACCGGGCTTGACAATCCTTAAGACCGGTTCGTGGCTACGCGCAGTCAATGAGAGTGGTCGTTTCTATCGGCGGGAGCGTGCTCGTCCCGGAGGTCGAGGCCGGGCGGGTACAGGCCTACGCCGACGTCGTGGAATCGCTGGACGCGGGGGGTCACACCGTCGGGACGGTCGTCGGCGGCGGGCCGACCGCCCGCGAATACATCACCGCGGGGCGGGAGTTGGGCGCCGACGAGATCGAACTCGACGAGATCGGGATCGCCGTCACCCGCCTGAACGCGCGCCTGCTCATCGCGGCGCTGGACGAACTCGCGGCGCCGACCCCGCCCGAGGCCTACAGCACGGGACTGGAGGCCATCCAGCGCGGGGACGTGCCCGTCATGGGCGGGACCGTCGCCGGGCAGACGACCGACGCCGTCAGCGCGGCCTTCGCCGAGTACGTCGACGCCGACCTGCTGGTGTACGCGACGAGCGTCCCCGGCGTCTACGACGCCGACCCCGAGGAAGACCCCGAGGCGACCCGCTACGACGAACTCACCGCGGGTGAGTTGGTCTCGCTGATCGCCGATCTAGAGATGGACGCGGGATCGAACGCCCCCGTCGACCTGCTGGCGGCCAAGATCGTCCAGCGCTCGGGGACCCGGACGATCGTCCTCGACGGATCCGATCCCGACGCCGTCGAGCGGGCGATCCGAACGGGCGAACACGACGGGACCGACGTTCGCCCGGCCGAGGGCGACGACGACCCCGAGGAGTGGCGCGACTGATGGACCGACAAGCCGACCGAGAGATATGACAGAAGCGACCGACGAGTCCGGGGACCGGACAGCGACCGACGGGCAGGAGCGCAACCGCCTCGTGACCGATGGCGGCACCGAGAGCGCGAGCGACAGCGACGTGAGCGGCGTCCAGAGCGGGGCGCTCCGCCGCGACGACGAGGACCGAGCGGAGTACGTCTTCTGGGCCGACGAGGTGGCCGACGCCGTCGAGGCCCGGAACCCCGACGAACCGATCACGATCAAGGGCGGCATCTCCCCCTCGGGCGTGCCCCACCTCGGGAACGCCAACGAGATCATGCGGGGCTACTACGTCGCCGAGGTGCTCCGCGAACGGGGCCACGAGGTCCGGCAGGTGTTCACCACCGACGACCGCGACCCCCTGCGGAAACTCCCGCGGAAACTCGCCGATCTGGACGGCAACATCGTCGAACTCGGCGACGTGAACGCCGGGGCGCTGGGCCGGAACCTCGGGCGCGCCTACACCGACATCCCCGACCCGTTCGGCTGCTGTGACTCTTACGGCGAGCACTTCTCGACGCTGATCGACGAGTCCGCCGAGTTGCTCGGCGCCGACATCGACGTGGTCTCGACCACCGAACTCTACGAGTCGGGCCGGATGGACGACGTGGTCGAACACGTCCTCCGGAACCGCGAGCAGGCCCGCGAGGTGCTCGCACAGTACCAGGACAAAGTGGACGCCGACTACGTCCCGTTCAACCCATTCTGTGCGGAGTGCGGGAAAGTCACGGAGACGGTCACGGCCGTCGACGTCGATGCCCGGACCGTCGACTACCGCTGTACCGACGTCGAAGCGGGCGAGCGCACCATCGAGGGGTGTGGCCACGAGGGGACCGCGACTTTCCGCGAGGGGAAACTCCCCTGGCGCTTCGAGTGGCCCGCCCAGTGGCAGGTGCTGGGCGTGGACCACGAACCGTTCGGAAAGGACCACGCCGAGGGCTCCTGGCCGTCGGGACAGGACATCGCCGAGAACGTGCTCGACGTTCGGCCGCCGGTTCCGATGGTCTACGAGTGGTTCACGCTGGACGGCGAACCGTTCTCCTCCTCGGCGGGGAACGTCGTCCTCACTCACGACGTGCTGGAGTTCGTCGAACCGGAGGTGCTCCGCTACTTCTTCAGCAAGAACCCCACCCGGGCGCGTGACTTCAGCGTCGAGAACGTCAACCAGCTCGTCGACGAGTTCGACCGCTTCGAGGCGACCTACTACGGCGAGCGCACGGACGTGACCGACAAGCGCCGCCGAGAGGTCAAGCGGATCTACCCGCTCGTGGTCGGTCGCGTCGACCCCGAAGCGACCGACTTCGGCGCGTCCTGGAAGTACCAGCACCTCGATTTCGCCGTCGAACTGGCCGACGCCGTCACGGTCGGTCGGGAGACCCGCTACGACGGATCGAGCGTCGAGGCGACGACCGACGTGCGGACCGCCGGTCAGGACGACGGCGGGGACGGCGCGACCGGACGGACGGCCGAGGGCGAGTCGCTCGCCATCGCCGACCGGGTCACGGACCTCGTGGCGTTCGGCCCGGGCCGCGACGCGCGGGTCACGCTGACGGAACCGGGCCCGGAGGGCGTCGAACCCGACCCCACGGCGCCCTACGCTGTCAGGGACGCCCTCGTCGAGTCGGTCTTCGCCGACCGGGTGCGGATCCCCTACACGTTCGCCGCCGTGCTGGGGATGACCGACGACCCGTCGATCCGGGCCTCTATCGCCCGGAAGGAAGGACACGTCCCCACGGACGCGCCGGAGTGGGCCGTCGCGGACGGCTTCGACCGGATCGAGCGCGCCCGCGAGTGGGCCCGCC
>Ga0207813_100679_pt1 | contig 16052 bp, 17 predicted proteins | sample A23E3SouthBayCA_2_FD_187730 | JGI IMG/M metagenome (GOLD analysis project Ga0207813, IMG submission 187730) | Aerobic enrichment media microbial communities from Eden Landing Ponds, California, USA - A23 E3 (4) (SPAdes) | ecosystem: Environmental > Aquatic > Marine > Unclassified | place... | reverse complement strand
CCACACAGTCCGCCGCCCCTAACCGCGAAAACGAAGCCGAACCCGCCGAAAACGGTCGGCTGGCGGACGCGACGCCTGCTGGTGGGTTCGGCCGTCATACTCGCCCGTCCCTTGTCAGACAGTCACAATAAGCGTTGTGGAGGCGGATCGACCGAACCATTGATACGATCTGTCGCCGTCGGAACAGTTGATGGTCTCGCTCGCTGCGATCGCCCTCCTGGTGGCCCTGGTCGTCGCCGTGGGTACGGTGTTCTACTACGACGGGTGGCGTCGCTGGCGTCGGCTCACGGACGGTCGACTCGTCTACGGTGTCCCCTGGGGGACGCTGCTCGCCGTCGCGCTGGTGGTGGCGTTTTACCTGTTCGTGCAGGGCGGCCTCTCCCACTGGGACGACCCGCTGGTGTTGCCGTTCGTCTCGTGGTCGTACTTCTACCCGCTGGGTGTGATCACCTCGGGGTTCGCGCACGGCTCGCCGGGACATCTCATCAGCAATATGACGGGGACGCTTGCGTTCGGGCTCGTGGCCGAGTACGCCTGGGGACACTACCCCCCGGCGCGACGGCAGCGCGATTCGTTGCTGGCCGGCGACGGCCGTTTGTGGTCCCAGCCCCGCGTGCGGATCGCGCTCGTGCCAGCCGCGATGTTCGCCGTTGCACTCCTGACTGGCGTCTTCTCGATGGGGCCGGGGCTGGGCTTTTCGGGTGCGGTCTTCGCGATTGCGGGCTTTGCGGTCGTGACGAAGCCCCGTGCCGCCATCGGAGGCGTCGTCGGCTCGAGCGCACTCGGCGTGCTCTATCAGGCGTTCGTGAACCCGGTCGTCACCGGGTCGGTCTCGGCCGGCGGGCCGTCGCCGCCGTCGTGGGCGTCGATCGCGTTTCAGGCGCATATGCTCGGATTCGTCGTCGGCGCACTGGTGGCGGTGGGACTTCTCCGGGTCCGCCGACAGCGGGTGTCGGCCTCGACGCTGTTTTTCGGCGTCGTCGGGTTCGGGCTCGCGCTGTCGCTGTGGTTGCTGGTCTGGCCCGGCGACGACGTCTACTACCTCTATCGCGCCGCCGGGGTGATCGTCGTCCTCGGGCTGGCCGGGCTGGTGACGATGGCGGTAGCCGGGAGTGATCGGTCGGTCCCGCGCGCGCTCGCGATCGGCTGGCTGGCCGTGCTGGCGTTGCCGCTGGCGCTACTCCTGGCGACGCTCACGCTCTCGCTGGGGGCTTCTCTGTCGGGGCTCGTGCCGGACGCGATCGGTCTCGTGCCCTTCATCGCGCTGCTCGCGCTCGCGGTCGCCGCACTCGCGGCCCCGGCGGTCCCGACAGCCGCGTTCGGACGGGACAGTCGGTGGGCAACACACCGTAGAGTCGCGCTGCTCGGCCTCGGGACAGTCGGACTCCTGCTGGTGCTCCCGGGACTGCTCTACGGTCCGATCGCCGTCGATACCGACTCGGTGACCGACACGGGCGAGGTTGCCGTCGACGACTATCTGGTCACCTACGAGGAGAACGTCACCCCCGGACAGACGCTGCTGACGCTCGACATCGGCAACGCCACGGACGAGACACAGAGCGGACTGATCGTCGCGAGCGACGCTCGGAGTATCTGGACGGTCGCCGAACGGACGGACGCCGTTGCGTTCGACGGCGAGGTCAGCGTGCAGGTGGGCGGGCTCGGCTGGCGCGAGACCGTCCACGCCGAACGGAGCGGGTGGGACGTGGTCGGCAACGATTCGGCGTACGCGGTCGATCTAACCGTCGACGGGAAGACGGCCCGGTCGTTCACGAGCGAACCAGTGGAAGCGGACGTTCGGATTGACGGCTACCGGATCGCGGTCGTTCCCACCGACGAGGCGTTCGACGTGCGGGTCAGCCGGGACAACTCGGTGGTCGGGACAGTCCCGATCCCGGCAAGCAACGAAACGGCCTCACTGGGGTCACTGGACGTGCTGACTGAGGAGGGCGACGACACGACGAAACTCGTCGTCGAGTCGGACGGAAGCCGAATCACGATCGCTGAGAAGGAGACGTACGAGTAGCCGCTCGCGTGACTGATCGGTTCGTGGCGGCAGACCTACCGAGAAGTCGCCGAGGCTCTTGTCGAACACAGTGAAACAAAGAGATCCATATGAGAGTTGTTAGGTGAGTTCGTGATGGATAGAGGACGCGCATCGGTCACTGTCCTACGGTAACCAGAGAGGGGACGCATTGGCAGACAAACCGTGGAGTTAACACGAGTAGGAGAACGTGATACCTTCCGGTTCGACCCCAATTTGAACGTCTTCCCCATCACGTGAACAGAACTCGGCCACCTTGACGCCGGGATCGTACTCGTGTCTCAGTTGCTCTCCATCGTTCATCGAGACTATGAGATGGTCAACGCGATTTTCGACCCCCTGCGATTCGTCAGCATGACCCGCATCCAACGAGTACGTGTGTTCGAGTAGCAGGGAGCCATCCGTCGCGTAGACAGCGACATCGAGAGAAATCTCGTGATCAGTACTGTTCGTCGGAATGATTTCGACGGTCGTTCCTTCCCCACTTTGTGCTCCGCCGAGGCCCAGACACCCGGGCATGAGGACACTACTCCCGAGAGCGGTGGAGAGGAGGGCCCGCCGTTTCATACGTAGAAACTGTATTCTGATCGGCAAATGTCTTTTTACTGCCTGGTAGATTCGCACGTCCCACAGCATGGCTGATTCAGTCGAGTGAAATTTGGAATGAACCTGGACACCGTGCTGTATCCAGCCACTATATTCATCACCGCAAACGCTCCCACGTCAAGTTTTAGATGGCCTTGCACTAGATCTGGCAAGGGCCATCACCAATTATGTACGGCATGATCGAGCGAGCCTTGTGGACGGGTGCAATCAACCCGATATGCGTTCGACGAGCCCCAATAGCGCCGTCAGACGCGCTTTTCGTCGGCGTCGAAGTGGATGTCCAACTCGTCTAGCTTCTCCGCCCACTCGGCGCGTTTCTCCTGGTGGTCCTCGAGGAACGCCTCCATGAGTTCGGCGGCCTGTTCCTTGCAGCCGCCACAGAGCCGGTCGCCGCCGACGCATTCCTCGTAGACGTCGGCGGCGAACTCGTCGTCCTCACCGGCCAGCAGGTACGCGTACAGCTCGTAGACGGGGCACTCGTCGGCTCGCCCGCCGAGTTCGCGCTGTTCCTCCGCCGTTTCGCGGCCGCCGGTCGTCGCGGCTTTGACCTTATCGTAGCCGTCTGCCGGATCGTCCAGAAGCGAGATGTGACTCGCGGGGATCGACGAGGACATCTTCCCGCCGGTGAGACCGGTCATAAACCGGTGGTAGATGGAAGAGGGGGCGAGGAAGCCGTACCCGCCGTGGTCGAGTTCGACCTGGCGAGCGAGTGCTTCGGCCGCCGTCCGTGAGAGTTCGAAGGCGTCGATGTGTTCCTCGAAGACCCGTTTCTCGCCGTCGATTGCCTCGATGAGGGCGTCGAAGGCCTCGTCAGTGGCGTTGCGGTCGAGAAATCGCGTCCGCGGGCGGAGCGGTTCCTTGCCGGCTTCCTTGAGCATCATAATGGCCGAGTCGGCGGTCGTGGCGTTCGGATCGGTCGCGTCCGGGTCGCGGTCGTTCTCGAGATAGCGGGCGGCGTCCGCACACCGGATCGTCTCGTCGGGATGGCGCTCGCTGAGGGCCTCGTAGGCCTCGGCGATGATCGCGCGCTCCTCGGGATCGGCCTCGAAGCTGGCGAACGCCTCGGTCACCTTGAAATAGCGCATCCGGGCGGCCAGATCGCGGGCCAGACGCATATGCGGGTCCTGGTCAGGGCCGACCGGGATGACCGTCGGCTTGGGCTCGTCCAGTTGCGGGTAGAGGATGTCGGCCATCTGCGTGACGACGCTCTGCATATGGGAGACGTCGGTCTCGCCGTCGAAGTCGTAGATCGCCCCCAGTTCCGAGAAGTTGGCCTTCGCGCCCAGCTCGAAGCCCAGGTCCTGCACCTCGCGGTTGTCCGACTGGCGGTAGAGTTCGCCCGCCTCGGGATCGAACCCGAGCGCGAGCAACGAGAGGACGTAGTCGCGGGCGTGTTCGTCTATTTCCGCCCAGCTCAGCTCGCGGGCGGCGTGGGCCTCCAGGTCGGCGATCAGGCCGTAGGCGTCCCCGCCCTGCTGCTGATGCCAGATGATCTCATCAAAGACCAGTTTGTGCCCGATGTGGGGATCACCGGTCGGCATAAACCCCGAGAGCGCGGCGAAGGGGTCGTCGTTGCGCATCGCCTCGGCGACTGGTCGGTAGTCACGGTGACCGAAGATGACCCCCCTGCGCATCAGGTAGTGCGGATCGGGAATTTCGGGGAGAACGTCCTCGAACTCCTCGATCCCGAACTGGTCGAACAGCTTGCGGTAGTCGTCGACAGTCGCCGAGCCCCACGGGTCCAGCGCGACGTCGTCGGCTCCGGATGCCGCGCCGCCGTCAGTTCGTGGTCGTCGATTGCCTGTCGGTTCGTCTGGTGGGTCGTCGTCCGTATCTCGTGTCATTGGTAGCAGTGTCGTGTCGGGTGCTCTTGAAACAACCGTACCGAGAAAGCGGAGGGAGCATCGCCGACCTCACCGGCGGGTTAGGCCCGCCGGGTGGCGGCCGCGAGACTGTCCACTTCCGGGGTCTGCCAGCGCCAACGATCGGTGGAAGTGGACGCCATATGCGGTAAATACGCAAAGCGGACCTTATTTCTTCCGAGACGGCTCGACGCAGCGTGAGAGCTGCGAGCACGAACGGAGAAGTGGTGAACCGTCGACAACGCTTGCGAGCGCCCCGAGCGGGAGCGGTGGTTCACTTTCACCGCGGTCGGGGAACCCTTAACCTCACGGACTGCCAACCACGGGGCGAATGGCGGCCACCGACGCCGAGACGATCGACCGGCCACTGATCGACGCAGACGCCCTCCAGCGGCGGCGCTACCAGATCGAACTCGCCGAGACGGCGATGGACAACCACACGCTGGTGTGTCTGCCGACCGGTCTCGGGAAGACGACCGTCTCGCTGCTGGTGACGGCCCAGCGACTCCACGAGGTCGGCGGGACGGCGCTGTTGCTCGCGCCGACCAAGCCGCTGGTCTCCCAACACGCCGACTTCTACCGGGAGGCACTCTCCATCCCCGACGAGGAGATCGTCGTCTTCACCGGCGAGGTCCGGCCCGACAACCGTGCGGAGTTGTTCGAGGACGCCCGGGTCGTCATCGCGACCCCGCAGGTCGTCGAGAACGACCTCGTTGGCAACCGGATCACGATGGCCGAGGTGACCCACGTCACCTTCGACGAGTGCCATCGCGCGACGGGGGATTACGCCTACACCTACATCGCCGAGCGCTATCACGAACAGGCCGAGCGCCCCCTGGCGACGGGGATGAGCGCCTCGCCGGGCGACGACGAGGAGTCGATCCTGAACGTCTGTGAGAACCTCGGGATCCGCGAGGTCGCGGTGATGACCGACGAGGACGCAGACGTCGTCGAATACACCCACCGGACCGACGTCGACTGGAAACGCGTCGAGTTACCTGAGACGGTCATCGAGATTCGCGATTCCCTCCAGGAAGTGATCAAAGACCGGCTTACGCAGTTGAAAGAACTGGGCGTGACGGGAAAGACCCAGCCGGACATGTCCGAGCGGGACATCCACGAGATCCAGGGCAAGCTCCAGGAGCTGATGAACAACGACCAGAGCGAGGGCTACCAGGGGATGAGCCTGCTCGCGGAGGTCCGGAAACTGCGGACCGCCGTAACGTATGCCGAGACCCAGAGCGTCGAGTCCCTGCGGCGGTATTTCGAGCGCCAGCGCAACGCCGCCCGGGCCTCGGGCTCCTCGAAGGCCAGCCAGCGACTGGTCAGCGAGCCCAAAGTCAGAGAGGCGATGCGCAAGGCCGAGGACTTCGACGATCTCCACCCCAAATTCCGACAGACGCGGATGCTGCTCGCGGAGACGCTGGGTATCGAGAACGGCGAGCGTGTCATCGTCTTCACTGAATCCCGCGACACCGCCGAGACACTGACGGACTTCCTCTCCGGGCACTTCGAGACCGAGAAGTTCGTCGGTCAGAGCGACACCGACGGCAGCGACGGCATGACCCAGAACCAGCAACAGGAGACACTCGATCGGTTCCGAGACGGTGAGTTCGAGGTGCTGGTCTCGACCTCGGTCGCCGAGGAGGGCCTGGACGTCCCAGAGGTAGATCTCGTGCTCTTTTACGAACCGGTGCCGACAGCGATCCGCTCGATCCAGCGCAAGGGTCGGACCGGTCGCCAGACCGAGGGCCGGGTCGTCGTCCTCATCGCCGAGGACACCCGCGACGAGGCGTACTTCTGGAAGGCCCGCCAGGACGAGAAGCGGATGTACGAGGAACTGGAGGCGCTGAAATCGATGCAGGGGGAGATCGAGGCCGAACTCTCCCAAGCGAGCGTTTCGGAGTTCGAGACGAAGGCGGACGACCGCAGGGAGTCCGCCGAGAACGCGAGCGGTGGAGCCGCGAGCGGGGCGGACGACCGCAGGGAGTCCGCCGAGAACGCGAGCGGTGGAGCCGCGAGCGGGGCGGACGACCGCAGGGAGTCCGCCGAACAAACCAGCAGCGATTCCGAGGACGCGTCCCACGACAGGGGAGCGTCCCGTGGCGACGAGCCGGCCAGCGGCGGCGATTCGGGGGGAGCGGGCCAGACCGGGCTGGATGCCTTCGCGGGCCCGACCGAGAGCGGGGGCGACGCGAACACGGACACCGGCAGTCCGGGTCCGGGGGGTCGTCCCGAGGCCGACGACGACCCGGAAGACACCGTCGCGGAAGCCGGGGTCGACACCGGCGAGGAAAGCGTCGAAGTCGTCGTCGACCAGCGGGAGCTGGATTCGACGATCGCCCGGGACCTCTCGAAGCGGGAGGGGATCGAGACGCGGCTGGAGACCCTGGAAGTGGGCGACTACGTCTGCTCTGATCGGGTGGTCGTCGAGCGCAAGACCGTCAGCGACTTTCTGGACACCCTCACTGGTGGGGACCGCTCGCTGTTCGAGCAGGTCAAAGACGCCGCCCGCTATTACGACCGGCCGGTCGTACTCATCGAAGGATCGGGCCTGTACGGCGAGCGCAACGTCCACCCCAACGCGATCCGCGGAGCGCTGGCGTCGCTGGCGGTCGACTTCGGCGCGAGCGTCGTCCGGACTGACGACGAGGACGACACCGCCGCAATGTTGGAGGTACTCGCCACTCGCGAGCAGGAGGAGTCCGACCGGGCCGTCAGTGCCCACGGCGAGAAGGCGGCCAAGACGCTTGCCGAACAGCAGGAGTACGTCGTCGCCTCGATCGCCGATGTCGGACCGGTGACCGCCCAGTCGTTGCTCTCGACGTTCGGCAGCGTCGAGCGCGTCCTGACGGCCGACAAAGAGACACTACAGGAGGCCGAGGGCGTCGGCGAGGTGACCGCCGAGCGGATCCGCGAGGTCGTCGCCAGCGAGTACGAACCGTGATACGGGCCGTTGTAGGTTATTTCCGGCAACGGCCGACCTCGGGGTCGGCTCTGACCGGTACATTGCGACAACGGTCCGGATGAAAGTGTCTGCCCGGCCAGCCATCCAGGCCGATACGACTGTTGCCGACCGATGACAGTAGGCTTTTGACCCCAGGACGCACATCTCGATGTATGTTTGGAGGCGGCGGAGGCGGTCTGAATCCGCGGAAAATGGAACAGATGATGGAGCAGATGGGTATCGATATGGAGGACATCGATGCCGAGGAAGTGATCATTCGGACCAGTGAGGAGAAGCTGGTCTTCACGGACGCCGAGGTTCAGCTTATGGAGGCCCAGGGCCAGAAGACCTACCAGGTCGTCGGCGAGCCAGAGTCCCAGCCGCTTGAGGGCGGCGACAGCGCCGGGGAGGCGAGCGCGGACGAGGACACTGGCGGCGCGTTCGACGCCCAGGACGTCGAGATCGTCGCTCAGCGTGGCGGCGTCAGCGAAGACGAAGCGCGGGACGCCCTGGAAGACAACGACGGCGACCTCGCGGCTGCGGTCGCTGATCTAGAGTGACTGTCCTATTAGTCCGTGAGAATCGGGAGTACCTCGTCGAACCCGGCGAGCGCCTGGAGACTGATCTCGGCATCATCGAGGTGCCCGACGACCCCACTGCGGGCGATGTCGTCGAGTCACATCTCGGGGAGACGTTTCGGGTGCAGACGCTTCGCGGCCCGGACCTCTTCGAGCACTTCGAGCGCACCGGCGCGCCGATGATGCCCCGCGACATCGGGCTCGTGATCGGGCACACTGGCGTCGCCGCGGGCGACCGGGTGCTTGATGCCGGCACCGGCACGGGCGTGCTGGCTGCCTACCTCGGCCGACTCGGGGCCGACGTGACGACCTACGAGCGCGACCCCGAGTTCGCCGAGGTCGCCCGGGAGAATATGGCGACGGCCGACGTGGCCGGGCGGGTCGAAGTCAGGACGGGTGATCTGACCGACCACCTGGAGGAGCTCGCGGGCGAGGGCTTCGACGTGCTAACCCTCGACACGGAGGACGCCGCGGCGGTCGTCGAGCGTGCCCCGACACTGCTGGTCCGGGGGGGCTTTCTCGCGGTGTACTCGCCGTTCGTCGAGTCGACCCGGGACGTCGTCGCCGCCGCTCGCGAGGTCGGACTGACGGAGATCGAGACCCTGGAGACGATCCAGCGGGAGATGGACTTCGACGATCGCGGGTCGCGACCCTCGACGGCCGGCGTCGGCCATACCGGATATCTGACGTTCGCACGACGACCGTAGTGCCAGCCAAAGCAGACGGCTAGCCGACCGTCCGGATCAACTCGAATAACTCCGAGCGGAAGCTGTCGGGATCCGTGTCGAGATCGACCGCCAGCAGCGCTCCGAGATCGCCGGCGGGGTAGGCACCGCCGGCGACGTAGAAGGTGCCGTCGTGACTCCAGACGCCGACCCAGCCCTCAATCGGCAGTTCTTCGGCCCTGTCGCTACAGGCGATCGGATCACGGCCACGGTAGCCGGTCAGGCTCGCGCGCTCGCCAGTTCGGACCCGGAGTTCGGTACGGCGAGTCTGTTCGAGATCAGTAAAGCCGCGCTCGCGCAACCGGTCGGCGAACCCATTTCGGACCCGCGAACGGACGATCCGGGCGACCATCGAGGGAATCGATCCCGGCGGCGACGGGGAGAGACCGAGCCGCGTCGCGAAGAAAAAGCGCCAGGGCCGATCACACTCGGTCAAGTCGGCGGCGCGCTCACGTAGCCGTTCGTCACCGTAGACGACGGTGTGACCGTGGACAGTGACGACCGGGAGGCGGGCGAGTACGCGCTGCTCTGACTCGATGCGGTCCCAGCCCTCCGCACGGAGGTGTTCGACCGGGAGGACCGGTTCGGGAACAGTCACGTCAGTGATCGTCCTCGCGCCACTTGTGCCCACATTCGGTGCAGGTCAAAAACCGGGTCTCGGACTCGTCGGCCGCGCGGATCTGCTTCATCTCCCAGAACGCGCGGTCGTTGTCACACTCCGGACAGTGAGCCTCCGTCGTCGGCCGCATATCTTCGGAGCTGACCTCCGAGGTATCGACGACTTCGCTCTTTTCCTGGCCCTGCGTCGTGACCGACTGTCGATCGGCCGCCTCGTCACGGGGCTTTTCCGCGCCGCAGTTCGAGCAGACCCACACGTCACCCTCCGTTTTCATCATCGATCCGCAGTCGTCGCAAAATTCCATATCGACGGGTTTAGCCGCTGATCTACTTAAGTACCGTGTTTCGGGTACCGATCTCGCGTAAGTGACGAACGCCTGTCTGCCGACGGCGGCCCCACCGCCAAAAATTACCGGCAGCGACCGTGGGATTGCTTGCTGTGCGGGCCACAGCGAGAGCGATCCGGTGATCGCCGTCGGGGTTGCGGACGAGGATCCACGCTGGACCCCTGCTCTCGATCATCGGCCGTCCCGGTCTGTCCTCCGGACGCAGTCGTCTCACCGGCCCGTGCCGTGCTCGCAGACTGGGTCGTGTCTGGGGCACCGCCGCGATCGAGACCGGCGTCGGCCGACTCAGTCTCGATGAGCGTTTCCAGCCGCCGTTCGAACTCCGACTCGTCGATTTCGCCGGTCGCGTACTGCTGTTTGAGCGTCTCCAGCGCGTCGTCTTCGCTGTCGCTGTCAACGCTCGACAGACCGCCGTCGCTGGAACGCAGCCAGATCCCACCGGCACCGACGAGAGCCGCGACGACCAGCCAGTAGACGTCCCTTGTCATTGCGACGGCAGCGATCCCGCCGACGATCACGAGCAAGGCGAGAAACCGGACGTGTCCCGTCGAAGGCGATTGAATTGTCTTATTCATACACTACTGTAACGACCGGGGCGGCAAAATGCCTGTGATCCAGTCGCTGCGTCACGGCGGCGGAGCTCATACGGACCGTTGTAGCAATGTGCCGGTCAGAGCTGACCCCGAGGTCGACCGTTGCCGGAAATAATCTACAACGGTCCGTATCAGACGTTCGAGTCCCAGTGGTCACAGGGATCCATATCGTCCATATAGCGGCCGTCGTGTCCGCAGTAGGGGGCGATGCCGTTGTCGGTACGGACGTAGCTAAAGTACTCGCAATTGCCACAATACTGGTCAGGTCGTCCGCGGACGGTGACCGAATCCAAGAACGCGTCGTCGTCGGCCGTCGCGGTTCCGGCACCGTCGCTGGCAGGTCGGGTGGACTGTGTTCGGTTGGTCTGCGTCTCGACCTCGCCGTCGGGCGTCGACCCGAAAAAGCCGATGCCGCCGAGCCCCTGCTGTGGTGTCGACTCCTCGATCAGGCGGATGCGGCCCTCCTCGGTGACTTCCATATGGGCAGTCCCGCCGGGCGTCTTGCGCGTCTCGAACGTCGCGACCGCGAGGAACAGACACCAGACGGTCGTGAGCAGGCCGGCGACGTAGACGAGCGTCGTCACGAGAGTCAATCCGGGATTGGGGTCAGCCGCACCGAGCCACTGCTGTGGGTAGGCGACGGTAAACAACGCGACACCGAACACGGCAACGCTCGCGCCGATGACTGCGGCGGCTCGAGTCGAGCGCCCGGCCGGGAGGACGACGAAGCCGCCGAGCAGCGCGACGGGGGCGCCGATCCCAGCGAGGATCCCCGCGACCTCGCGGGACTCGAACGTGCCGAGTCCAAGCACATTGCTTAGACCCGTCGTCGCGACGAGGATTCCGCCGACGACGAGCGCCGCCCCCACGGAAAACAGCGCAATACCGGCATATAGCCGCTGTGAGTCCACGGCCGCAGTCCGGTCCTCGTACACGTCCGTGAGGCTAGTCATACGGGGCTGTAGGCCGACCACCATCAAAACTACCCGTCAGACGCGCGGCAGACACGCGTCAGCAGGGTGAGTGGCGACAGTCTTCACGGATACCTGGGGTGCGCCCATACCGACTCCGAAAGCTCTAATCGCCACGGGCTGGAACGGACGGGTATGAGCGAGGACGAGGAAGACGAACCCGCGGTCGAACTCGGTGAGGGCCAGGACGTCAGGGGAGTCCCGGTCGCACAGGTCTCGGCGCGGCTGATGTGGGGCATCGAGAAGAGTGACGTGCGGCGTCGCGAGGGCGACACCGTGATCCGGACGCCGGACGGACCGCGCGAGCTCGGCGACGTCCTCGATGAGATCGACCGGACGTACTTCGACCGACGCCAGACCTTCGAATCAGCCGTCCGGGACGTGATCGGACACGGCCCTGTTCCGACCGAGTAGAGCGGAACCGACGACCCTAACCTGCCCGAGCGTGTTCGGTCGGGTATGCTCCAGTTCGTGACGGGTAACGCCGGCAAGGTCCGGGAAGCCCGGTCGCTGCTTGAGGCCGACATCACGCAGTTCGAGTTCGATTACACGGAGATTCAGAGCCCGGACCCGAAGGCGATCGCGGCTTACGGGGCACGCGAGGCGTACCGGGAGGCCGGTGAACCGGTCATCGTCGACGACTCCGGCCTGTTCGTCGACGCACTTGAGGGGTTTCCGGGCCCGTATTCGGCCTACGTCGAAGACACGATCGGGATCGAGCGCGTCTGGCAGCTGGTCGAACCCGAAGACGACCACGGGGCGGCGTTCCGGGCCGTCGTCGCGTACTGTGACGGAACGGACGAGCCATCAGTACGAACGTTCGAAGGGGAAGTGACCGGCGAGATCGTCCCGCCCCGAGGGGACGGTGGATTCGGCTACGACCCGATCTTCGAACACGACGGCCGGACCTTCGCCGAGATGGATCCCGAGGAGAAAAACGCCGTCTCACACCGGGGCCGAGCGCTCGAGGCGTTCGCGGAGTGGTACGAGAATCAGTAGCGACCGGAGCGAGCGCGTGCCGTCGGCGCGTAGCTGGTTTTTTCTCCTGTGGCAGCCCACCGTGAGGTATGCGCGTCAGCGTCATCGGCGGCAGCAGCGTCGACAGAGAGACCGACAGGCGGGCTCGCGAAGTCGGCCGTCTGCTGGGCGAGCGCGGCCACGAAGTCGTCTGTGGGGGACTCGGTGGCGTTATGGAGGGGGTCTGTCGCGGCGCGATCGAAACGGGCGGTCACACGATCGGGATCCTCCCCGGCGAGGACCGGGCCGCGGCCAACGAGTACGTCGAAATTGCAGTCGCCACGGGACTGGGAAACGCCCGGAACGCGCTGGTCGTCCTGAACGGCGACGCGGCCATCGCGATCGATGGCTCGACCGGCACGCTCTCGGAGATCGCCCTCGCACTTGACCGCGGGCTGGCGGTCGCGGGTCTGGATACCCACGACATCGAAGGCGTGCAAGCCGTCGAGACGCCCGAGGAAGCGATCGAGTACGTCGAACGCGAGGTCAGCCGGCAATAGCTTCTTGACGCTGGAGACGCCAGATACGGTATGGTCGTCGATCGAGACGAAGCCGTATCGCTCGACGAGAGCGACGATGAGGACGGCGAAGATCCCTCGCTGCTCGATCGGGTCAAAAGCTACTACTGCAAGGTGTTCTCGCCCGCGCGATACTGACGAACTCAAGACCTCTGGCGGGAACTCGTCCGGGCAGTCAGAACACGAACCGTTCGAGGAGCCGTCGTCCGAGCGACGGTCGTCGGGAGGGGTAGACGGTGACGGTCGTCGCACTCGTGGGGGGAGTCGGTGGGCTATCGTCGAGCAGTACGTGTCGGAGTCGGTGATCGGCCCCGTTATGGATAACCACGTTGGGCGAGGAGTCCTGACCGCCGTCGGGGCGGACAGCCCTGGACCGGACGGGAACGGAGAGCATCTCCGAGAGGTCCCCTTCGAGGTCGGCGATCGTCTCCTCGTGGCGGTCGGTCCTGTCGCGTCCGGCCGGGTACCACAGCGAAAGCGTCCCGTCGTTTGCTGTCACGAGCGTCTCCGCGAGCGTGACAGACCGCGGTCCGTACGGTGTGCCGTCCCCCGAGAGCACGACGTGCTCGGGACTGTCATAGCCGAGGTTGTCCACCAGAAGGACGTCACAGGGGGCGTGTCTGACGACCCAATCGACGGGATCGCCGAACAGCCGCGAGCGGAGCCGGAGGGGTTCGTGTTCGGTGAGGATCGTCTCGACGTCGTGTTCCTCGGCGACGTTGACGATCGCGTGTTTCGTGTCGTGGCTGACGATCTCCTCGGCGTCGATAGTGACCGCAGACTCCGCGGCGAACTCGCTGATCCGCCGCTCGAAGGAGCGATCGGCTGAGGACTGGACGGTGGCCTCGTCAGTGAGCGGGGCCTGATCGGGAATCTCCTCGAAGCGGACGGCGATCACGCGGCCGTCGTTCGGACGGGCAATGTCGGCGGCCATCGAGAGGAGCGAGCGCTCGCGTTCGGCCCCGCGGTCTTTCGTCAGCGCCACGAGTACGTCGTGTGACTCCTTGAGGGAGTCGGATTCGATGTCCGCGATCGCGTCCCGGCCGACGCGCCGTCGAATCGCGTCGCGAGCGACACCTTCCCGGCGGACACGGGGCCGGACGTAGATCGCGTACCAGACGACGCTTCCGAGCGTGATGAGGGCCGCACCGGCGAGTGCGATCACCCCCATCTGAGTCAACAGCAACACGCCCGTGACGGCACCGAAGATCTGCATCCAGGGGTACAGCGGCGAGGTGAACGCGGGCTCGTACTCGGTGCTGCCCTGGCGGAACGCGACGACGGCGACGTTGATCAGCGCGAACACTATAATCTGGAAGGCACTGGCGAGTTTCGCGATTTCGAGGATCGGAACGAACGCGATTAACACCAGCATAACCGCCCCCGTGAGCGTGATCGACGCGACTGGCGTCCCGAACCGATCGCTGACGGTCGACAGCGACGGGGGTGCCAGCTTGTCGCGACTCATCGCGAAGGGATACCGCGAGGACGACAGCACGCCGGCGTTCGCCGTCGAAACCAGCGCGAGGACGGCCGCGACGATGACGACGACAACCCCGGCCTGACCGAGCGTTGCCTCTGCGGCGACAGCGACCGGCGTCAGCGAGCCGGCAACGGCCCCGGGATCGGTGATCCCGACCATCACGGCGACGACCGCCACGTACAGAACTGTTGTGAACGCGAGCGAGCCGAGGATACCCAGCGGGATGTTCCGATCGGGGTCTTCGACCTCTTCGGCGACGCTGGCGACCTTCGTGACGCCGGCGTAGGAGACGAACACCAGCCCCGTCGCAGCCAGCAAGCCGCCGACGCCGTCGGCGAAGAAGTTCGCGTAGTTGGCCGACTGGACGCCGGGGGCGCTCCCGGCGGCGAACCAGCCCAACGCCGCCAGCATAACGACGACGATCGCGACCTGGAGCCGGCCGGTCTGTTTCGCCCCGAAGAGATTTACTAGGATGAGCACCGTCGCCAGCCCGAGCGCGACCGGCTTCAGCGGGAGATCGAAAATGAGCAACAGGTACGGGACGCCGCCGACCAGCGCCAGCGCACCCTTGAATGACAGCGAAAACCACGTCCCGACGCCAGCGATCGTCCCGAGCAGCGGCCCCATCCCGCGCTCGATGTAGATGTAGGTCCCGCCGGCTTCCGGCATCGCGGTCGCCATCTCGGACTTCGAGAGGGCAGCAGGAACCACGAGCAGACCCGCAAGGAGATACGCGACGATTACGGCAGGTCCGGCAATCTTCAACGCGAGCGCCGGCAGAATGAAGATGCCGCTGCCGATCATCGCACCGATACTGATCGCGAGTACTGACGGAAGTCCGAGGTCGCGTTCGAGTTCCTTCATTCGGTTGCCTCCGGTCTCGTAGGAGTGTTCGACATCTGGTCACCCAGCGCGTTCGACAGCGTCGTCGGCACGCAGATCGGTTCGTGAGCGGTGTCCTCGTCCGTGGCCACGGTGACCGTCGAGGCGTCCGCGACACCGACGGCCTCGAGCGCCACGATGTCTGCCACGGGAGCTTCTTCGACGGTCGTGGATCTGTTCGGTTGCAATGCCATTGTTATGAGAGATGCCGTGTCCGGTGACTGCTGTCCATAACGAGAATATACAGACGGAACACGATAAATCCTCGGCTGATATTGACGTATCGTCAAAATAAGGGCCATAATATCGTGTTACGTCTCAAAGGTGGTAGAACGGGACGCCCAGCCGAACAGCGGTATCGCTCCTGCGAAGGGTCGAAAACACCATAATTGTGCATACAGTAGAGGGCAGTCAATGAAAGACGGTGAGTTGGACTCGGTGGACCGATCCATCCTCTATTATCTCCAGCAGGACGCGCGACACACCTCTTCTAGCGACATCGCGACCGAACTCGATCTGTCCCCGAGCACAGTGCGGACGCGACTCAACAAGCTCGAGGAGAGCGGGATCATCCGGGGATACAACATCGATATCGATTATGATCGGGCCGGGTATCCGCTGTACACGAAAATTATCTGTACGGCACCGGTGACCGAGCGAGACGAGCTCGCCAAGGCGGCCCGCGACGTCAACGGTGTCACGGCCGTTCGGGAGATTATGACCGGAAAGCGCAACGTGTACGTCAACGCGATCGGGAAATCACACGACGATCTCAACCGGGTCGCCGAGGAGCTCGACGCGCTCGGGCTGGAGATCGTCGACGAGCAGATCATCCGCGACGAGTACGTCTGCTCGTACCAC
>Ga0207813_100675_pt1 | contig 16165 bp, 14 predicted proteins | sample A23E3SouthBayCA_2_FD_187730 | JGI IMG/M metagenome (GOLD analysis project Ga0207813, IMG submission 187730) | Aerobic enrichment media microbial communities from Eden Landing Ponds, California, USA - A23 E3 (4) (SPAdes) | ecosystem: Environmental > Aquatic > Marine > Unclassified | place... | reverse complement strand
CTGGCGAACCGGACCGCCGCGCGCCCGCTGTCGAGCGGCGGGACCCTGCGCTCCGGAAGCCAGTCAGACCAGGCGGTCGATCGTCTGGTGGAGCTGGTCGCGAGCGGCCTCGCTGTCGGCGTCGGGGAGCGCGAAGCTCGTCTTGCGCTCGTCGGTCTCGGCCATCTCGCTGAGGAGACCGGCGTTGCGGTCGACCTCGGCGTAGACCGTCAGCGACTCCGGGCTCGGGTCGAAGACCAGTTCGAGCTCGTCGAGGTCGCCGGCGAAGGGACCGCCGCTCGGCCGGAACTCGAACTCCTGGAAGAAGCGCCGGCCGACGTAGCGGCCGTAGGGATCTGCCTCGCAGTCGGCCGACCGGAACGAGAGCCCGAGGTCACTGGCGGCGTCGAAGACCGCCTGCATCCGCTCGGTCGGGACGACCTCCAGCCGGTCTTTGTCCTCGGGATCGACCGCCATCGACACCTCGAGGTCGGTGTCGACCCACACCTCCGCGTCGCCCCTCGTCAGCGGCGTCGCGTAGGGGATCGCGACCTCGGTCTCGTGATCCGTCGACTCGCCGGGCTGGATGGTGAACCCGTCGAGGTGGAACGACTCGACCGTGGCGTCCTCGTAGCCCTCCTCGCCGCGGAACCGGGTCTCGACATCGATATCGACCCGTTCGACCGTCTGCTCGGCGTCGCCGCCCTCGACGTGGACCGTCGCGCCGATGGTCTCGCCCGGGCGAACCCGCTCCCGCTCGAGGATCGTGTCGACTGTGGCGTTCCCGATACCGATGGATGCGAGTACCTTTTTCATCGCGAGTGACAGTATCCGCCGCCTCCGGTATAAACTATTGGCCGGGTCGTCGCGACCGCGAAGATCCCCGGCTGCTGCCGAGTCGTGGCTGTTTTCTTATGAATTGGTCGACGAATCTCGGTCGCAAATCACTTATTACAACACGAGTAAAAGAATCTTTCCGAGATGGCGATTTCGCAGTCTAAAGGGGTGAAAGGCTCTCTTTTCACCTCTCGGAATTTTGAGTGTATAGGAGTAAGTATTTATGTCTGGGGTTCGCGGGCACGCATGTGTCAGACAGATCTAACGGTTCGAGCGAGGGGCATTCGCCTCGTCGGCGCCAGTTTCTGCAGGCGCTGGGGGCGGCCGGGATCACGGTAGTCGCGGGCTGTTCCGGCGGTGGCGGCGACGACACGCCGACGGACGCGGGCGACACGCCGACCGAGACGCCCACGGACGCGGCCACACCGACGGACGCGCCGACGGCGGCCCCGACCGCGACACCGACGGGAACGGCGACGCCGACCGCGGAACCGACACCGACGGACACGCCGACTGCATCGCCGACGCCGACCGAGACGCCGACGCCCACGGCGACGCCGACACCGGTTCCGGACGGGAACAACGTCTACCTCCCGCTGGACGGCGACACGCCGACGAACGAGGTCACCGGGAACGCCGCGACAACGGAGGGTGACGTTACGACCGGCGCGAGCGGCAAGGTCGGCAACGCCTTCCAGTTCGACGGGAGCGACGACGCGCTCGTCCTCGGCGGGACCGGCCTCAACAAAGAGCAGGCGACCACCAGCGCCTGGTTCCGCTTTTCCGGTCACACCGAGTGGGCGCGAGTCATCCAGGTCGGCGGAGACCCCGCGACCGCGCCGGTCGACACCGGCGGCTGGTCGCTGGAGTTCGACGGCGGCAGTAACACGCTCACGGTCACCACGTACGGCCCGAAGACGCGAGACGCGAAACTCGACCTCGAACCCGACACGTGGTACTTCACGGCGCTCGTCCTCGACGGCGAGAGCGTCCGCTGGCACATGTTCGACGAGTCGGGCGAGCTCGACGCCTCGCCCGTCGAGACCAGCCAGCCCCGGACCGTGACCGGGGCGGCCCAGCTGAACCTCATGGCCGGCGACGGCTGGTACACCGCCGGGGAGATCGACGAGGTCCGGGGCGAGGACAGCGCGCTCTCGGCCTCGGAGGTCACCCAGCGCTATCAGGACGCCGGCGGCGGTAACTAACCGGTCGTCCGGCGGGCGACGCCGCGCCGCAACTCGTTCGACCGAGTCGGTCGCATTCCTTTTCCCGTCTCACCTCGAACCCCGCTGCATGAGCGACAGCGAGTCCGGCGGTCCCAAGCAGGTGTCGGACCCGGACTACCACAGCGAGAACCACACGGCCGCCCAGACGTGTGGGTGGACCGCGAACGCGCTCCGGGGGGAGGGGAAATCGCCACCCGTTGCTTGCGGTAATTGCGCTGGAGACTATCTTTCAGCATCGTAAACAGGCACAGCGAGAGACTTCCGGTTCCCTCGTTTCGGCGCCCCCACTCTCTGCTTAATCGTTTCGACTCTGTTTCGATATCCGCGACCGGCATAGACAGTTACACCACTACTGGGGAACGAGGGTGGCCGCTTAGACTGCGTCCCCCGTTCTAGCGGTGTCCATATCTCCCGCGACCCTCCGAAAGTTGTAGCTGTTGCGGAAGCTGTTCTCACCCGAATCACCCGTGGGCGGAACCTGCCGGGGAAGCCACCGAGCGACGAGAGTAATTCCGTCCTAGCAGCGTACGCTGGTGGAGATTCTTGGACCCGCAAACACTGATAATTCAAATCAAACACGATCCATAGTCGTCTCGAACCGCATGCAAGCGGACGCCTATGGAACGATGAGAGAGATATACAGTCGAGAATACGACATAGACTGGCTTTCGGCTCCTTCCAGATGGTCGCTGGGGAACTGACACCTGTTACCCGCCAACGGGTGGCTTGTCAGTAGGACGCTCGAGTGTTGCGCTCCTGGACAGAACATTCTACCCCTCACTTTGTGACGAGCGGCTTTTGCAGGCGACTTCCGATCGAGAGAAGGCCCGTTCAGCGGCTGCTGACGCCGGGCTGACAGCCAGTTCGGTCTCCCAACCACCTGGGGCTATAGAACACTCCAGTGCGACAGATGAGTGTCAATCGACCGTCTTCGCATCCCCCCACAGCGACAGTCGTTCGCTATTGTGCTGGGAACTGCTGTGCGACCGAACTCATCTACGCTGCGCGCCCCTCAGTGAAGGACATACGCAGGATCGATCGGAACCCACCCATCCCCTTTCGGAGCTCATCGACGAGTATGGCCTCACGGAGTGCTATCCAAACCGTCCAGCGACGGCTGTGCAGGAGTAGCTTCCAGTGAGACTAGATATGGTGAGCGACAGCGGTGCGATCAGGGGACTGGCCGTCTGGTGGTCCGACGGCTCACCTCAACCTCGTCTGGCGGTCGCTCGTGTCTCACGGTCGGGGTGGCCCAACGGGGAGCGCGTTTCAGATCCATGGACAGGGTCGGCAAACAGACGGCGGCCCCGGGAGCGCCATCCCCAGTCGTCTTTCGGGTCGAAGCGCTCGGAATCGCTATGTCTGGGGCTTCTCGAGCAGCGACTGCGCGTCCGATACCGTGAACACGTCGGTCATGCCCGGGGCGTCGAGCTTGTAATCGCTGGTCGGGGTCGTGTGGCTGTAGGTGCGGTCGATCCGGGGGTCGCCGTCGCTGGGGTCGTACAGCGCCTCCATGATATCGACGGCATCGGACTGGCTGGTGACGACCCACAGCGCATCGTCGGGCTCGCAGGCGGCCATCTTGTCGAAGTCGGTGACGGCTGCCTCTGCAACGTCGTTGTTGACCCGTTCGGCTTCGATCGTCAGCACGATCTCGCCCTGGCTATCCAGGCCGACGACGTCCAAGCGATGGCCATCGTCGCGTTGGTAATAGGATTCGACGGTTTCGACGCTCGAATCTGGGTCCTGGCGATAGGTGTGTGCGATATCCTTGGCGAAGGCGACGAGCATGACGTGATGGGAGGACTCACCGAGGTCACCCTTGCCGGCTCCGTGGTCGATCCCCTCGCGGTTGTGTTCGCCGATCACTTCTCGACCGTCGGCGCTGACGCTGTAGAGTAAGTGTGGGTGGCTGGTGTCCTTGCGGAGAATGTCGGCATCGATGAGGTCGACCATCGCCGAGGCATCGAGGCCGGCGTACTCTCGCAGGCGGACCATCGAGTCTCGCCGGAGGTCGTACTCCAGCGAGTGGGTGCGTCGCTGCTGGGCGTCCCACACAGTCTGCAGGAACAGCAGTTCTTCGACCGACCACTCGGCATCGGCGATCTCTTCTGTGGAGCGCTTGAGCGAGGGCGAACAGACCGGAATGTCGTCGCGGTCGACGTCCGCGAGTGAGTGACAGCACTCGATCGCCGCTTGCATGCCGTCGATATCGGGGTCGTATTGTGTCGTACAGCTCTTGCACTCGATGGCGTGGCGCTCGGCGTCGTAGGAGAGACAGTCGGGCAGCCGTGCGGTGTAGGGCAACAGCGAATCCGTCCGTCCAGAGTGTGTTCGGGCTGGATCGGCCGCCTCCCCGTCCGGTGTTTCCGCTGACGATTCCTCCGGTGCGTCCTCGGTAGAGACTGTTTCAGCCTGTGTATTTGCTGGCTGCTCGTCGACGAAACGCGCGCCATCGGCATGTGTCAGCGACGACACCGACAGTCCGCGCTGGCGTTGTGTGGTTTCGACCACGAGCGTTCGCGCGGCTCGATAGGCCGATTTCGTGGCGCCTTCGAGTAGCTGGTCACCCGCAGGGTGGCCGGGAAGCGCGGGAAGCGATCTGGCGAGAAACGGGCGCGGTATCGGCTGGCCAAAGCCCGCCCCCGGCCGGACGAGCCACTCGCCGCTGGGCATGCTCGCGAGTCGGGATTCGACATCGGCATGCGAGAGCTCGGCGGTCGTGAAGACGCTCGACACGTCGTCGTCGACACGGACCTGCCCGGCGACGACGGTCGCGATCTCGTTGAGCGCTTCGAGATACGTGTCGTCCGCGGGATCAGGCGAGTCCAGCTGTTTGGGATACTGGACGCCCAGACACATCGCGAGGCCGAACGACCGCCCCTCCGAGAGGAACGTGTCGACGAGACTCGAATCCGCCACCCCACCTGCCTCGTCCACGTAGCAGTTGACCAGTGGTGACTCCTCGCTCGTCTCATCTTCTTCGCGTGCCGTGAGCGCGCTCCAGAGATCGGAGAAGAGAACGAGCGTCAACGCCCGCTTGACGCGCTCGTCCATGCCACCGAAGTCGAAGATGACGACCTGGTCGTCGTCGACGATATCCGCGAACGAAAACCGGGGAGCGTCCCCGTGACCCTGCGTGGGTTCGCCGCCCATGCTCGTTTCCGACCCCTCGTCGTGAGCGCCCTGTGCCCCTTCAGACCGGGTTGGGTGAGCGGATGGGGTGTGACTCTCGTGTTCCGGTCCATCCCCGTCAGGAGTCCGTGTGGGGGCTGTCGATGGATTGCTCTCGTCGTTGGGACTGCGGTGTGTGGTTGTGGGCTGTTCAGCAGTGTGGTTAAACAGCGGTGCGAGCCGGCCGTCCGTGGCGATGGTCTCGATACGGCCGAGTGCGCCGCCGACAATGTGCGTAAAGACGTCGCGGTCGCGCTCGACCAGGCCGTTGAACGACCGCGTAAGCCCCTCGGTCGTCGTCGCCGGTGGCTCCTGATGGGTCTGGATAGTTTCGAGGCGCTCGTGGAGATCCGTGTGTGAATACCTGTCCGCGCCGTGGATCGGGTCGAAGAGCGCGCGGACCATATTCGAGATGAGCTTCGTCGATTCCTGGGCCTGATTGTAGCGCTCGCTACCCATGAGCCCTTCGAGGATCTCAGCGTAATGTCCGGCCTTGCGCGAGCGAGCTTCCTCGCGGGGGATACCCGCTTCGAGCAGGCTTCGGATGTCGAAAAACGAGAGCGCTGGGAGTACTCGCGTGAGGTCGAAGTACTGGACGTTCTCGAGGCTGCCATGGGTCGCGTAGTGGGCGCGAAGGTAGTCTTCGGCCGCGCCGGCCTTGTGGTAGAAGTGGATATCGAGACCGTCCGTGGCCCCGTGATTCGTGAGCGCGGCCGTCTGCATCGCGACGGTCTTGCCGCTGCCGGTCCCGCCGATGATGAACTGGTGGGTCGGCTGGACGTCCGGGCGCAGATAGATCGGCTCGCCCGATGGCTGGCGGTCGTTCGTGAGCGGCATTCCCAGTGCCATGCCCGGTGGTCGATACTGCAAGAGGGTACTCGGTGGGGGGAGTGCCAGCGCCGTCTGCTCGGCCGGCCGCGTCGCGAGTGCGCGCTCGCCCTGGACGGTCAGCCCCGCGCCGTCGAGGAGACAAAACGCCGGGAGTTCCCCGGGCGTGAGGACGATCCCGCGACTCGAAGACGAGCGCCAGGGGAGTCGCGAACTGGTGGCTTCGTAGGTCGGGTCGTGGATCGTCCGCTCACAGAGGTCGTCGTAGACCTGCGTGCCGGCGTCGTCTGTCTGGAGCCAGCCCTTTGATTCGTCGGTCTGGACGCGGCCGGTCACTTCGTGATTCGGCCCGCTGACCGGGCTGAGGGCGCTCGCCAGTCGGCGGGCGACGCGGTCGGCTTGGCCAGGGGTGTGACGAGTGAGTGCAACTGCGCGTGCCGAGACGGTCATCGTCTGGTGGCACTCTCGGGTCTGGACCTCGTCGATACGCGCCTGTTCTGCGGGTGGCGGGACGTACTCCGAGGAGTCTTCGACGCTTTCCGGCCAGAGTTCTCTGAGCAGTCCATCGGCGATGTTGCCCTTCCCGCGTTCGAGGTCGTAGACGTATTCCTCCGCAGCGTCGCGGGCGCTCCCGTTGAACCGACAGACCGCCTGGTAGACGACCGGCACCTCTGCATCGCTCATCGCCTCCAGCACGCCCGTGAGTGTGGTCTGCGTCGCCTGGTCGTCGCGTGGTTGTGCCCTTTGGCGTGTCTGTGTGTTCGAGCGCCCGCGTCGGCCGCTCGTCCGTTGGGTGGGTGACGTTGGTGATGAGAGCGGCGTCAGCCAATCTCGTCGCTCGGTCGCCGTTGCCTCGTATTCGACGCCGGCGATATATGGGTGGGCGAGATAGTCCGGATCGACAGGTGGTGCCTGCTGGTCTGGGTCGCTTCGTTGGGTGGGTGTCTCGGATGGCGTAGCCGATGGCTCGGGTGGGATGGATTCGGAGCGGGACGGATCGGCGCGTGTGGGATCTTCGTCGGTGGTCGTCTCCGCCCGGACGGGTAAGTGGTCCTCCACGAAGCGCGGGTGGTAGGTCACCTCGCTCAGCTCGTAGGTTCGTGGCAGCGCCGTCCGAAGCACTTCGATGAGCGTCTCGCGGAGGTCCTCGTGTGTCGTGCCGACGAGATACCGGACGGTGGGGTCGGCTCGCCCATCGGAGACGACGAGCCATTCGACCAGTGGGGTCTGTGTCGAGCCGGTGAGGCGGTGGCGAAGCCCGGTCTTGGATGCCCGCTCGAGCGCCGAATACAGGCGCTTCATCGCCCGCGATACGTTGTGGTGTCGTAGCGGGTCGGTAGTCGGGCGAATCTCGATATACGTCCTCGGTTCGGGCGGCTCTCGTGGTTGGGGGAGCGCTTCCGTGTCGATATCGAGTGCGACCGGCAGGTCTATTTCTGGGTGAGTTTCGGTGTTCGGTTCGAGATCGATTGTAGAATGAGTCGCTACAGGATCAGCTTCGGGTGCGTCCCGGTCAGATGCCATTAGTGAGTACGTACAGCAACGGCGGTGTCCGGGTGAACGTTATTGCAGGGTGCCTGCGATTGGGTGCCGGTTTCGTTCGTGGCTGAGTTGGTATGTCCGGTATTCGTGTTTCGCTGATGGCTCAGTCCGGGTGACCTGTTTGGGGGAAGCGATGAACCTCGACAGCACACAATGAAAGCCCTCGGCGCGCTCGCTCACGGCGCCACGCGCCGTTCGCCGTCGAGGCTCTCCTGCGTCAAGCCTCGCACTCCCGGTCGCTGAGGCGGGATATCCACGCTCTCCGCACTGCACTCGCGCGGATAGTGGCCCGCTCAGGCGACTCCACAAGCGCGAGCGCGCCTCACGCCTTCGCCGTTCGGCATCAAGGCGCACGCGCCTCGCACGCCTCGCCCGTTCAGTCCACTAGGAGCAGGTGTGGTCGGCGGGCTGGAGCGTGGCCCTGTGAACGCGTCGCTGTGCGCGGCCGGCTTGTCACGCCGATGCTTCAGTGTCACCGGCCGTCAGCGGCGCACGGATGGTCACGTCGAACTCGATGGTCTCGTACGGCACGAAGGGCTGCTTCGCCGACCCTTCCTCCCGGTACTGGACGATGCCGTACTCAGCGAGGACCTCGACGTCCTCGTGGACGGCCGAGTAACTACGGTCGAGCCGGTCAGCCAACTCCGAGATACTCTCGGCCGACTGGCCCATCAGCGACCGCAACAATTCGAGCCGACGGTCCGTGAGCAGCTTTCGGATCCCTGCGGCGGTCTCGAACGAGACGACTGCGTCGCGCTGCTCACCGTCCTCGGCGGCGCCAGCGGCCTCGATGGCCTCGTCGAACGCGTCTTCGGCCGTGGCAATCGTGATGCGTAACGTGTCGGGGAAGTTCATGTCTTCGGGTCTGGGCATGTCGTGATTATCGTCGGGCATTGATTTCGGTCACTTCCTGACGGAAACGGGCAACGTGATTCTCGAGTCCCTCGAACTCGATGCCGGTCACTTCGCCGCCACGGTGGCGGTGATGCGGGCCGACATCGGAATCGTGCGCGTTGTCGTACCTGAGGATCTGCTCGCTCTCCTCCGGAGCGTAGTACTGGAACCGGTAGTGGTACCCGCCCGGGTACGACGAACTCTCGACGGCGAACAACCGGACTCGCGTCCCCTCGTCAGCATCGACCTCGAAGTCCCGGTCGAGAACGACATCACCATCGGCCATGTTGCCTTCTGTGTTATCGGCTATAACCCGATAGCATATAACATTGCTGGCGGTCGGGAGACTGGTATCGTGGGGAACGTAACCGCATTCGACAGCACGCGATGAAAGCCCTCGACGCGCTCGCGGTCGCTGACCGGGATATCCTCGCTCTCGGCACCGCCCGCGCGGATAGTAGCCCGCTCAGACGACTGAACTGGACGCGAGCACGCCTCGCCCTTTCAGTCCGCCAGGGCAGTGGTTTGGTTCGCCGTTTTCGCCATCGGCTGGTCGGTGTGTCGTGACGGCACGCCCCGCTCGCCGCGTACCGCCCGGAGCGTCGCTCGCGACAGACCATTCCGGGCGTGCGGGCGCTCCCGCACCGCGAGCGCCCGTACCGGGCTAAAGTGAATGTGCCCTCGCGCCAGCACCAAGCGCGCTTTCGGTTGCGTCGCCCTGCGGTCGACGGACGCGAAACCGGCTTGTGTGCTGGACTCTCGCTCCGGTCGGGTCGGCGCGCGGTGCTGGCTGTGGGGTCCTCGAAAGCGCGCTCGCTCGCGTCCGAAGGGCGCGAACGAAGGCGCGAGCGAGCGCGCGCAGATGAGTCTCGTCGGACGTGTCGTCGGAAAACCGCGATGTTGGAGCATCGCGGTGGCGGCGCGTGAGCGCCTTCAGTGGTACCTGAGTAGATACCAATGTCCAGTAGAACTCGATTCGATAATGAAGTTTCGGGCGACGAACGCGCGGTCGAACAGGGCGGCGAAGCGGTCGACGAACGACCGGAGCTGCGGCGGTCGGTCGAACAGGAGATACAGGGGAAAGTCGATACGAACCATCCGGACGGGCGGCTGGCCGGGATGACGCTGGAGGCCGAGGAGTGCTTCAACGCGCGGGAAGGCGAGATTCGGCGAACGCGACAGCGGATGGACCGAGAGCAGTCCTCGAACCGTGAGGAACGAACGCGAAACGTGGTGAGTGGCCAGACGCGCTATGCGACGGAAAAGCCACCTGAAGACCCTCGTGAAGGTCTCAGTAGCGAGCAACTGGCGGCGGTGAACAAGCGCGCGGCACAGATCGCGGATGACCTCGAAGATCGGTCCAGGGCGGGGGCAGCGTATCGACTCGCCAAGAAGGTGTGCGAGGGCGTGGATATGTTGCACGCGGCGTTGCTGGTCACAGAGGAATTGCACGCATCTCCAGGAATTCCAGTCCCGATCGAGACGCTCGAAACGGTGCCTCGCTCGGCGGTGGATATCGAGGGCGAAATCGTGCAGTTGTGGGAACCGAATAGCGCGAAGATTCAGAGCGTGGGGCTCATCGAAGACGAGTCGGGACGGACGAAGTTCACTATCTGGGAGCGAAGTGGCCAACCATGGGTCAGTGAGGGCGAGCGCGTGCGGTTGCGCAACGTCGAGAAGAGCTGGTACGAGGGGCGCGTCTCGGTAGCCGTGACGGGCTGGAGTCGCATCGAATTCCCCGAGAAAGGGCAGTGGTGGACTGAGTAGGACGCGATCTCTCTCGTTTTCTTTTGCCAGACCGGCCCGACCCCACCGCCCCACCCACCGCTCCGTGCTCGCTCTCCGCCAATCGCTGCGCGCGCAGCCACGACCTTTCGGTGGAATGCTCCCGTTTGGAGCCAGTGTCAGAGGGGGTGCCCTCCGTGTATTTTCTCGCCCCCCTGAGGGGCGCGGGGGAACCAACGAGTCCCCCGCGAGTATCAATGGGACACCGTGCACTCATCGCCTACGAACGGCCGGACAGTACCTACAATCTCCATTACACCCACTGGGGTGGGATGCATCTCAGGCTCAAGCAGGAGATCAGTCGCGAGACGCCGTTCGGTGGTGAGCAACCGACCGAACCGAGCCAATCGATCTATACGCAACTCCTCGATGCGATGACCGAGTCCGCGATTCGGGATGCTCTGGACGGCCGTGAGTCACCGTCGCTCCCGGTCGATATCGACCCATGGGCGACGCGTCTCACACTCGACGAGATCATCTGCGAGCATCTGGATTTCCTCCATCACGAAGCGTTCTACGTCGTCGACTGCAACTTCGAGGTGACTGCCTACCGAACGCACTGGTTTGGCCTGCAGTACGACTGCGCTGCTGTCTCTGAGGCGCCCACAGTCGGCAATGGAGCGCTCAGAACAGTTCGCTGGTACGACGGCAAACCAGTCGGTGATGGCTTCGCACAGGGCGAGTTCCGCGCGCTGAAAGCCGTCGCTGGTGACCTCATCGAGCGCGGCACCTTCACGCACGGCGAGGCCATCGAATACATCGAGCAGAAACTCGACGAGTGGGTCGGCGACGAACAGGAACTCATCGTCAGAAGACCGCACGTTGTCGAGTGACGCTCTCTGGTTTACTCGAAATCAGGTGTGTAGCTGCGTGTGTTTATTGCCCCCTGAGGGGTGCGGGGGGCACTACAAGGCCTCGCGCTGACTTTCGATGGCTACGACAACTCAGTACGAACGGACCTTCGACGAAGAGAGCGGCCGAACCATCCAGACGACCGAGTGTCCCGAGTGCGACGGGCGACTCCTCACCGAGGGCGGGGAAACGGCCTGTACGGACTGCGGACTCGTCGTCGAGGGGTGTCGCGTCGATCGGCGCGGACCACGCACCTTCGCCGGGGACGACACCGATCGAGAACGCACAGGTGCACCGATCACCGAAGCGCGACACGACCGCGGATTGTCGACGGAGATCGGATACACATTCGATGGGAACGGCAACGTGCTCTCCGGACAGAAACGACGGCAGCTCGCCCGCTTACGTCGCGAGCATACCCGGGCAAAGTGGCGATCGAAAGCAGAACGGAATCTCGCCCACGGCTGTGCGGAAATCGCGCGAATGGTCGGCGCGCTCGACCTCGATCGTGATCACCGCGAGCAGGCGAGCGCTCTGTTCCGGTCAGCCCAGGACGAAGGCCTCCTCCCCGGTCGATCTATCGAGGCGTTCGCGACAGCCTCGGTTTACGCGATATGCCGATGTACGACCGCGACTCGAACGCGCGGTGAGGTGGTGTCGGTCGCCCAGGTCGGCCGTGATAGAGTGATCACCGCCTACGACGTGCTCAACGAGCAATTGGGCCTGCCGACACCCCCACAGCGACCACGGGAGTACATCCCAGCACTCGCGTCGACGATGGAGGCTCCACCGGAAACTGAGGGGGCTGCGCGATCACTCGCTGAGCGTGCGTGGGACGCCGGTGAGAGCGTCGGTGTCCATCCCGCGGGGTTCGCGGCTGCCTGTCTCGAAGTCGCCTGCCGGGATGACGGCGTGGAGATCACGCAGTTAGCTCTCGCCGAAGCAGCGGATGTGACGCCGGTGACCGTGCGTGCTCATCGAGATCGGATCGAGACAGCACGCAGTGGGTGGTGTTGATGCGGCTCTTTTGGATTCGTGCTCACCTTCCAGAGTTCAGGTCGGGCGGCGAGTGCATCCACGAGTGTCGCCACTGTGGAGAAACCGTGGAATCAGCGGCCAGGTCGTGCCCGATCTGCGGACGGTCAGGCATTGCAACCTACGAGATCGGATAGACGCTCCGCACGTTCGTTTATTGGCGCCCCGAGGGGCGGGGCGCTCGTGTTCGGGTGCTCCAGAAACCCATGCATCCACTGCAACAACTGGACTTTTCGACCCGTGTGGCCAAGCGCGCACAGTACGAAGCCTTCGAGTTTTCCCTGTCTCCAGGTGGCGTCACCGTTCGCAACGGCAGTCACGCCAACCCGGAGGAACACGAATATCTCGTCCGAATCGAGGATGGAGTTCCCGCGGTCTGTGCGTGTCCGGCCGACGAGCGCTACGAGGGCGCGTGCAAACACCGAGTGGCGGTCGCGATTCGGCGGCCACTGCTCGATGCCGCCGGCGAAGCAGATGGCTCACAGTCGATTGCGGCGGATGGTGGGCGCGTTACCTCGCCGATGGAGGAAAAACCTGAGACAGATCCCTTGCAGGACGGGAGAGACGTTCGTGATGAGGAGGAAAAGTGCTCGGAATGCATCGACGAGTTCCCGTGCTGGGAGTGTGTCCGAACTGGCCGCAAAGAACTGCCTGAGTAGCTGCAACCGATCCAGAAAACGTGGTTCGATTTCGTGGGAACACTTCGGATTCGGGATCGTGGCGGTGTCTGCTGCTCTGTTGTCTACCAATACCAGAGAGCATCGACCTTGTTTAGACGCGTGATTTCACGGTCGTGAATTGTTGACGGCTATAGTGACCGTTAGAACTTTCTGCTCAGAAATTATTGCTGCAATCAATGGATCATCTCGACGAAATCTCCGTCGAAGAACTCCAAGACGCCCTCGACAACGTCGAGGAAAACAAGCCGACACAACGGCTGTTAGCCGCGATTGCGTACAAGAACAGGGTGACGCAGACCGAACTTGCGGAGTGGCACGACACCGGGCGACGAACGATCTACAGCTGGCTCATGCGACTTGATACGGATGAACCGCTTGCGCAAGCGGTCTCTGATGCTCATCAGTCTGGGAGAAAGTGAAGATTATAAGAAAAATATCAGGAAGGGTTCGAACAAGCCGTTCACGAACCGCCCGAGGAATTCGGGATCGATGCACCGGCGTGGACGCCGGCGCTCGTCCAGGAATTTCTCGAAGATACCTACGGCGTCGAGTACTCCTATCTGAGTTGTCGGCGGTTGTTGAAAGAAGCTGGATTGAGCTATCAAAAACCACGCCGATCAGCCGCCGAAGCCGAAGAATCCGGCCAAGAAGAGTTCCACGACGAGATCAAAAATGCGATCGGAGATGGACGCCAAAATCGTCTGTATCGATCAGACGAAGAAATCTGTCCAGGTCGAGCCGCGTGGTTTCCGCGCGGTACGCGGCCAATCTTCGAACTCTCTGGCCAACACGACTGAACGTGTCCACCCGGATCAATTACCGAATATCGTGACTGCATCTTCTCTTGGTTCAGCGGATCTGTCATTGCCTACCACGCGATAAGTTTAATTTTATCATTATGAAAAGAATTCGAAGAAGATCTGATCGTATTGCTGGACGGAGCCATATTTTCAGGCATCGGCCGTCACGGACTTGGCGGCCTGTGACGGCTTCGCCTTCGTCACGTTTCCTGCATCTTCGTCGGAACTCGCTTTTGTCGAAGGGTGCTGGCGACAAGTCCAAGACGTTCTGAGCAAGCGGCTCTTCGATTCTCTTGAGGAACTGACCACCGCGATCGATACCGCTCTCGATCAGTCATCACCTCCAAAAGTGAGCAATTACTTCTAATGTCTACTATAGAACGGCCCTCCGACTATCTCAATTTTCGTAACTATTCCAATCGAGTGACGTACCCCTCCCAGCCGATTTCGTGAGCGTACAGCGCCTGTTTCACACAGAGGTGAAGCATAGACGGTGACGGATCGATAGCGACCGTCTTAGCCATGTGAGCCCGCAACGCATCTGCCTCGTTGGCTTCCTCGTCGATCCGTGCAGTCACATTTTCACCCTCGGAAAATTCGGCGCCCGGGCCAACGTTCTCATCGAGCCACGTTAGACCGGCTGTAATCATTTCCCGACAGAACAACTCATACTCCCCACTGAGTCCACTGACATTTTCCATCTCGTCGGTCCACTCGTACGGAACTGATTTACTCATAGATATTTCAAGCGAGGAAGGCTGCGGTATCGTCTATTTTCTCCACGTCGTAGGTTCGGCCACCAGATGCTAATCGTTTTCGCTCAACGAACTGACTACGGCAATCGATACCGCTCTCGACCAATTTTCCCTTCCAAAAGTGAGTAACTGTTTCTGATCGTTACTATAGGCACGGGGCGACCTCTCCCGGATTCTATTGATGGGGCGTTGATGCCGGTCAGGATCCATACTTTCATGTTGTAGCGATCAGGCTACATCGATATGGCAGCGCCTCCGTTCGTACTGACTGGATTCGCTGACGAAATCGCCTCTGACTTGGAGACGCAACTGGATGTCCTGCAGTCGTTGGACGTTTCGTACCTCGATCTCCGGAGCGTCTGGGGGTAGGAATATTCTTGACCTCGAACCGGACGAGCTCTCAACGATTGAGCGCGAACTCGCCGCACGCTCTCTCACGTACTCGATGACTTGGAGGAGCAAGGTTTCATCGAGAATAGCAAGGAGTTTGAATCGCCGGTCGCGAGTTATTACACGCTGACTGAGAAGGGCGATGCCCTCTGTCCCGTGTTCGAGTCACTCGACGCCTGGGGCGAGGACTGGCTATAAGAACTGTCCAACCGGCGGTAGTCAGTCGGTGATCGAACTATTCGGGACGACTCGAACAACGAGATACTCACGTGTCATCTGTCTCTCCTCTTAGCCATTGAACCGCCTACTCGCGTGTTAACCCCAGTACTTGTGCTGTTGGGAGCGACCATCCATAGAAGAGTGCCACAATTCGTGTTCCAACGACCATCGAGGCACACACCGCTGCAGCGGTTCCGTTCGAGCCACCGACAGTGACGACAACCCAGTATGTATTGCCACCCAGTACCGCACAACTTGCGTAGAAGTCGTCGAACAGGATGTACGGTGAGCGATCCAACAGGATATCCGCGACTGCACCACCTCCGACCGCGTTGATTGTCGCGATTGCGACAGTGCCAAAGGCCGGGATGTCGGCCTGCGTTGCAACGATGGCACCTGTCGTGGTGAACGCGGCGAGGCCGATCGCATCCGAGAACTGTGTCACAGGATGCGTGTCGGCTGACTTGAGGATGGTACTCACCCCAACTGCTAGTCCGACACCGAGCAAGCCGAGGCCGATCTCGGCGGGTGTGCTGAGCGCGAGCGGAATCCGATTGACGAGGAGGTCACGGGTCATTCCGCCAGCGAATGCCGTGGTGAGACCGACTACAGTAACCCCGAAAATATCGAACTCTTCACGTATCGCCTTGGTTGCGCCAACTAGCGCGAACGCGACGAGCCCAACCGTGTTCATTACGGCGAATGGATCAACGAACAGTGTGTTAGCGATTTCCTGCGTCACTAATTCAAGACTGGATAACGAGTCTGATGAGCGCTTCGCCTTTGACCTCTTCCCACCTCGCAAATACGTTACGATTCACACAACCCCGTTGGTCTTGATAATATCCTACAGAGTGGTGCGATCATCAATTCTAGAACGCACTTGCGAATCTGGTTGTTAATATTGGGGTTCGGATTATTGTGAGGGCTCTAGACCACCGTGCAAGGTGATGCGAGCGTGGTATAAAATCAACTCGTACCACTTAGTTGCTCGGCAAAATCGAAAGACAGTGCCGTATCAACAATGTTCTTCACAAGAACGAAAGTTCGATGGCCGCTGTCCGGTCGTCTCGCGATCGGAGTCGGCATACTTCTGTGCGGTATCGGATGGTGAGCGACGCTATGGCGAACTGAGCAACCTCAGGGACGGGCGGGCCGCATCACCAGCC
>Ga0207813_100672_pt1 | contig 16243 bp, 14 predicted proteins | sample A23E3SouthBayCA_2_FD_187730 | JGI IMG/M metagenome (GOLD analysis project Ga0207813, IMG submission 187730) | Aerobic enrichment media microbial communities from Eden Landing Ponds, California, USA - A23 E3 (4) (SPAdes) | ecosystem: Environmental > Aquatic > Marine > Unclassified | place... | reverse complement strand
GGTGTCCGACCTACTCTCGCAGACCGCCTCGGGCGACGTCACCGTCAACACGGAGTTTCCGCCGACAGCGACGCTCCGGACGGACGCCGAGATACTGCGGACGGCGCTGACGAGTCCGTTGGAAAACGCCGTCGGATACGCGGAGTCGAGCGTCACTGTCTCGATAACGCCGACGGGCGACGGGTATCGGATCGCTATCAGCGACGACGGGCCCGGGATTCCAGCCGCCGAACTCGAATCGCTGGCGGCCGGAACCGAGACTCCCCTCCAACACGGGCGCGGACTCGGACTCTGGCAACTCACGTGGGGTATCGATGCGCTGGACGGTGACCTCTCGTTCGAAACCGAGGACGGCACGACAGTCGAGATAACGCTCACCGATCTCACGGAGTGGCCCGAGCACGGGAACCGAGCGAGATAGCGCCACTCGCCCGACCGTTCGTTGGGCAGCGTCTCGTCGACCGGCCGCCCGGTCGTCGTCACGACGATTCCTCGGCGGCCCCAAACGTCACGACGAGTTTCTCGGCGGTGAGCGCATAGACGGTCATCTCTCTCCCCTTGGCCGAGTACCACGTATCGATCGGCTTGACGAGGTCGTTCTCTTCGAGGCGCCGCAAGTGGTGGTGGACGTTCTGAATCGACGTATCGACTCTCTCCGCGATCTCGGAGGTCGTCTTCGGCTCTCCCTCGAGCACCCCCAAGATCGCCTGTGCCGTCCCCGACGACAGCGCTTGGAGGGCGTCTACCTGCGAATCGCCGGAGACGGTGAGGTCTGCTCGATCGTGAGGACTGTACTCGACGTGACTCTGGTGTGGGAAGGCACTCGTCATCGTCTCTACCTGTGTGCTCGTAGTGGTTCCCTCTGTAACCGGGGGCTATCAGTACGGACCCGACCGATAGAGGCAGTCTAGGTATACGGACGCTGCCTCCCCGGCCGCGGATCCCTTCGGGGATTCCCTCCGTTCCTTCGGCGGGTCCACGATCGAACGGTTCCGGGTCGACGGCGCGGCCGCGCGCCTCGATCGGTGAACCACGGCGTCAGTCCGCGGCGTCGACCGTGGCCCCGATTCCATCACCGAGGCTGAGAGAAATCGACGTAGCCACGGGCTCGAACCGTTCCTTGTGATGGCCGTCGTCACAGATCATCATCTCGGTGCGAACGAGACCCGCCTCACGAAGGTCGTTGAGGCGCCGGTAGGCAGTTGCCCGCGAGACGTCCGCTGCTTCGGCGACGGCACGGCCGCTTCGTGGCTGCTCCGTGATCGTCCGGTACACACGGCGGGTGTATTCGTCCCCGAAGAGTTCGAACAGTTCGGTCGCCGAGAGGTCGACATCTGTCGTCCAGTCGGAGTGCTGCGTCGACTTTTGGGTCGGGTTGACGGACATACCGCTAGGTACACGCCGTTCGTACTGGCTATCGGGGCTCAGCATGCAGACCGTACGGCATCCGTGACTCTAGGAGTGCAGATGGCGTGTCGCCGAGAAGATGATCAGTTATGTGGCTGCAGCTTCGATACGTACGCAATCGAAACAGATGTCCGGAAACGACAGTGCGGCGAACGTACACACGCTCGTCGTCGACGACGAGCGGGAGGTGGCAGACGCGTATGCGCTACGGCTGCGAGGCTACTGTGACGTCGAGACGGTGTACAGCGGGGAGGCCGCGCTGTCGGCAGTCGCGGATACGACGGTCGATATCGTCCTTCTGGACCGCCACATGCCGGGGATGTCGGGTGACGACGTGCTGTCGGAACTGGTTGCGCGTGGCTACGACGGACGGGTGGTCATGGTAACCGCGGTCGATCCCGGCATCGAGGTACTCGATATGCCGTTCGACGATTATCTCTGCAAGCCGGTCGACCGCGAGGACGTTCGCGCGGTCATCGATCAACAGCGACGGATCCTCGCGTACGAAACGCTCGGGGCGTACTTCAGTGCCGAGGCCAAGCGAGCGGTGCTCAAAGCCGAACTGGACACCGAGACGCACTGCGAGCACGAACGGTTCGTCGAGGTGGCGGAACAGGCGGAGCGACTCGAAACCCGGGCCAGACGACTGTTGACCGACGACGAGATCCTCGCTCAGTTCGACGAGATCGATCGCGGGGAGCGGTAACGACCGGTCGCACCACGACGGGCAGGCGTGACGAACGGCCGGTGTCTTCGACGGGGGATGGATCCCACGCCCGACTCGGCACACCATCGGCAGTGTCGTGCTGTGCGATGCGTGGCGGTCCCATCACCCGTCCTCGGACGTCCGCGCCTGACCGTCGAGATAGGCATCCAGCAGCTTCCGCTGGCCGGCACGTAGGTGATGGAGCAACGTCGATCCCGTGATATCCAGCGAGGACGCGACTTCTTCGGCCGTGCTTCCTCGGGGTGACTCGAAGTAGTCGGCGAAATACGCGGTTTGCAGGACGACCCGTTGTCGCTCCGTCAGCCGGTCGTCCAGTTCGTCGCGGAACTCGCGGGCGGTCGTCACGGAGCGTTTCCGTTCCGTCTTCGAGACGAACTCCGCGTCGTACTCCCGACCCACCGTATCCACGATACGGCGGACGTCACCGTCCGGGGGAAGGTCCACGACGAGGCGTCCCGCTCCACCGTCGAAGCTGGCACGCCGCACGGTGCCGCCGAGCGAGGAGATGGCGAGCAACGGCGTCGAGCCGCGGATGGTGAGTTCGACGGTCCCGCCGGACTCGGATTCGCTAATAACTCGTGTCCGGTCGATCGCGTTCATCCTCGCGGTCTCCTGGTCGATCCCCTGGATTCCGTCGCCTTCGACCGAGACGAAACAGAGCAACGCGTCGTCGGCCTGTGGCACCATCCCTTCTAGCTTCAGGGGCGAGTCGAGCGCCCGACTCAGTCGCGCCAAGGGCGAGCCGTCGCCGAGTTCGAAGGTGATCTCTGCGATGCTGTCGGAAAGCAGCAGATTCCGATTCCGAACCGCGGTGATTGCGAACCCAGCGACCTCACCCAGCGTCTCGAAGCTAGCCCGCTCCCGTTCGGAGAACGCCTCGGTGCCACTCGCATAGACGCCGACCACTCCGTGGACGTTCGGTCCGTATACGACCGGAATGTGTAGTGCCGACTGGACGCCGTCGGCAAAGCCGGCTGTCCGGACCGATCGCGGAACCGCGGAACCCTCGGTGAGTGGCTGGACAGCCTGCAGTTGACCGCTCCTGACGGCCCGCTCCTCGGGCGCCGTCACCGTCTCATCACCGATCGCGTCACGCACGGCGCCGAAGATATCGCCGGTCTCGCCCGCAACGGCGCGGACGACCAGGTCGTCACGTCCCACGTCGCGTTCTCCAACCCAGGCGAACTCGTAGAGGTCTGTCTCACCGAGCCCCCGACAGATCGTTTCGGCGATTTCCTCACGGGAGGTCGCGTTGACGAGCGCCGCGAGGATGTCCGAACGCACGTCGTCGATGAGCTCCGTCCGTTTGCGCTCCTGTCGTAGTCGTTCGAGAGACCGCTTCTCGCGTTGTCTCTCGGTCACGTCTCGGAGATAGACGGTCCCACCCTCGTCGAGTGCGACGACGGAGACGGCAAACCACCTGTCGGGGTCGGGATAATACTCCTCGAAGTCCGCCTCAGAGACCGACTCGCCCTCGAACGCGGTCACGAGGGTGTCGTCGACGGACCGGGGAAACACCTCGGCGAGCGTGGCTCCAGCCGGATCAGCGGCGTCGATCAGTGTCCGTGCGCGGTCGTTGCTGTCCACGACGGTCCCGTCGATCGAGACATCGAGGACGCCGACCGGCGCCCGTGCCAACCGGTCATCCATGGCTCGAACCACCGCCATCGTCCGTTCGTTCCTCAGTCATCGTTACGGGTGCTGCCATCGGCGTTAGAATCGGATCTCGAACCGTGCCCCACCACAGTCGGCTGCAGTGAGGGTGATACTCCAGTCGTGTGCGACGATGATCCGTTCGACGATCGCGAGACCGAGTCCGGTTCCGCCGTTCATCGTCGAGTATCCCGGCTTGAACACCGTCTCTCGATCTCCAGCCGGGATTCCCGTGCCATCATCGGCGACGTAGAACCCGTCCGCTAACGATCCGACACTGATCGTCACGCTCTCGTCGGGAGTCGTCTCCTCCCCAAGGGACTGGTCTCGGGGTCCCGGACGCCGTTCTCCCCCGTCCTCGTGTGTGTTCGTCGAGAGCGTGTCCGTGTCGTGTGCGACCGAACTCTCGGACTGCGTCGGGGTGTCCACAGGGTCACGCTTCGCGCCGTCATCGGGACTCTGCGCTCGGTTGCTCGTGGGGCCGTGCTCCCCGCTGTCGTCGTACTCGCTATCGGTGGCGTTGTGCTTTACCGCGTTCCGGAACAGGTTCTCGAACAGCCGTCGAACGCGATCGGAGTCGGCAGTGACGGTCGGGAGTGATCCGACGACGTCCAGCACTGCTCCCTCCGTATCGACCGATCGCCAGGCGTCCGTCGCCGCCGTTTCGATCGAGACTCGTTCCGATGGGTCCACGACAGCGTCCCCCCGTGTGAGAGTGAGGACGTCGCGAATGATCCGTTCCATCCGATCGTGCGCGTCGGCGACCGATTCGAAGTGTTCCGGATCCCCCGTTTCCCGCGCCGCTCGGAGGTGTGCCTTGGCGACGTCAAGCGGGTTGCGGAGGTCGTGGCTGATCACGCTGCTGACCTGATCGACGGCGGGCATCTCATCGATCGCGGGACACTGCTGTAGGTCCGAAAAGACGAGATATCCGGCGTCCTCGTCCGAGGGGACCACCCGCACGAAAAACGGCCCCCGCTTCCCGTCCCCGTCGAGATAGACCCCGACGCGATCACCCCGAACGACGTGGGTTATCGGCTCCCGGTCACCGGTCGCAGTACGGTGACTGAATCGCTCGAAAACCGTCGAAACGAGTGCTTCGGGCGACGTGTCCTCGAACCGCCGCTCGAAGGGTTCGTTCGTCGTCGTGATGCGGGCGTCACCATCGTCTACGGCATAGGCGAGCACTGGATCCGGAAACGCGTCCAACGGGATCGCCGTGGTACACTCGTCGGTCATCTGTCCCCCGTTGTCCTCCCGTCCGATCGTCGTGGGGCCACCAGCCGCGGTAGCCGGTGAAGACGCCTCCGGTGGGAGCGGAGTCGGACGCGACTCATACGGCCTCCTTGGGACCGACGGGTGTTTATTATTCCCCACCTGACTCTGACTCAGAAACATCGTGTTAGCGTCCCGTGGGTACCCGGTGACGTTGGACGAACGTGTCACAGCACGGTGCTCCCCGCCGGGAAACCGTGGGAGTAAACGTACGTGAACTACGCGGCTGGCGACCCTCGCGGCCTGTCCACCGGGGACTGACGCTGTGCTCGCGAATCGATCTCAGCATCGAGCTCCCGCATGAATTCGTCAACGGTGTTGCCCATGAGTACCACCGGTCGATCACGATCAAGCAGCCGATCCAACACGGCTGCCGGATCGGCGTCGGAGTCGATATCCGTGACCTCACACGTCGTCTCGTTCGCGAATACTGAGCTGTCACTACCCATCACGTATCCGGCGTCGATAATTCCACGATCGGCGAGGTGATCGAAGTACGACACGAACGAGGCGGTTCGCCCGCGTCGGTCCGGACGCAAGAAGACGAACGGGGTGATACGATCGGCGTTCTCGAGTGCCTGTCTGACTGCTTCCGTGCTCTCGACGTCGTTCACCTCAGCTGCGTTGAACACGAGCCCGTTCGGAACGGTCGTCCATTCCGGCTGGATCTGCTCGAGATACGTTCGAATCTCATCCGCAGGAACGGGCGGCTCACCGACGGCTGTAAGCGTGTGGTTCACCGCGTGCACCGTCTCCGCCCCGAGCAGTCCCCGGTGTTCCTCCGGGATCGATACTCGTTCGATCGTCGCCCCGATAGCCGTGACCTCACGTTCCAGATACTCGTAGAGTATCGGGTGCTGCTCGCCGCACACGACGTGGGCACTGGGATGGATCGATTTGGCGAACGACCGTGCGATGTCAGCTCGGGTCTCGCCGAGCGTGTCTTGATGATCACGACGGATGTTGGTCAGAACAACAACGTGTGGGTCCAGGAACGATTCGTTGACCAGGCGAGTCGTGTACTCCGTGATCCCTTGATTCTCGAAAATTGCGACGTCGTCAGGTGCGTATTTCGCGAGCTTCGGGACGTATTCTCTGAAAACGTCGACATTTTCGTACAGGGTCGTTCTGGGTCCCTCGCGGTTCAACGGGACCACACCGCCATTGTGGATCAGATGGGGCTGATTCCCGGTGATCTTTGTTAGCGTGTCGTACCCGCGGCGTCTCAACACGTCGTCGAGTCGGCGGGTCGTCGAAGATTTGCCACGGATACCGGAAACGACGATCCGGGTGTCGATCTTCCGGAGCGCTCGACGGTGCTTGAACCCCCGGATCGGGAGCGTCGCTAACGAGCGAAGCGCCGCCAGGATCGACGTTGAGCCGACGTCGAACGGTGATGACTGGCCCTGGTTCCTGAAGCGGAACGTGATCTCGGTGACGCTAGCATATGCACAGAATTCCCGTGCCGCCGTCAGCGCGCCGGATTCGGTGTCGTATGCCGCCGTCGATCGCGCAAGCACGTCGCCGTCCGCAGTAAGCACCCACTCGTACTGGCCGGACACATCGACGGTCGCACACTGCACGTCAGAAATGCCGTCACCTGCGTGGGTACCGTTGAACTGTTGCTCCGGCAGACCCTCGACGACCGATGCCGCTGCACGGACGCGGCTGACGGCCGCGCGAGCCCGATCGGGTGACGGAAACGTCGTTTTCGACAGGCTCAACACGAGGCTGTCGACTCGCAATCGCCACCGCCACCCTGCTTCGGTGTCGTACACCTCAAAGCGGACCACATCGGTCATGAGTCCATCTCCTGCGATGTCTCATCGAGCGAAGCGGCAGTCTCGTGGGCAGTACTGGGTTGGTTCAAAATGGATCGATCGGAAATCGCCTCCTCGTCGGGTTTCCGAATCGTTCGCCACTCAACGTACCCGAAGCAGACGGCGACGATACTCAAGCCGATTACTGCTTCGGTGATGCCGAACTGGCGGGGGAACCCCCTCGGTAGGACTGCTCCGGTGAGTCTCGTCAAGCACAGCAAGAATACGAACGATCCGAACTGAAGCGGGACGAACGACCGTCGACTCGACGGCTGTGCGACATGGACGTTGTACGCGTTCACCCCCGCGAGAATCCCGACAAAGAACGCCGAGAGACCGCGTGTGATTCCCAACTCGATCGACAACGGCACGGCTGCGACGATGCCAAACGCTGCCCCGATGCCGACGAGTACGCGCCCGTACAACAGTGACGAATAGTGAATCGCTTGCACGGCGACATACGAGATCACGATTAGACAGACGTATAGAGAGACCAACCGGCGGTCCGCAAGCGAGAAAATCGCAAGCAACGCCACCGAAACCACACCGATGCGGACGTCGTACCGCTCGCGGACACGCTCTGACAGGAGCATCCCGACCGCGAACAACAACACGGTTACCAGCCGGGGGAGGATAACCGGCGACAAGGGCTCGTTGACGGCAACGCCTTTCCACGTCGCCACGTCCGCTGTGCGTGAGTAGAGCGTAACGGGCGCCGCAGTCGCAAGTGCGGGTGCGAACTCCGCCGAGACGAGATACCATCCAAGCCCGAACAGACAGCCGAACAACACCGCTGCGGTCAGTAGGTCCCAGCCACGGGTCTCTGCGTCGAGTTGGTGATAATTGTATGCGGCAAGGCCGGGCAGAATACTCCCGACGAACACGACGGTCTGAAAGATATCTTGAACGAGGAAGCCGAACGTCAGGAAGATCGTGACCGGTATCAGACTCCCGATGAGGATCGCGTAGATCAGTTCGTCACGACCATAGATCAGCGTGTTGTTCTTCAGTAGTCCAAGTCCGAGGTACGCGACCGCGGCGCTGAGGACGTAGATCGGCAGCATGACGAAGCTTTTCAGTGTGTACACGGCCAGGATCGGTATCGCAATCGTGCCGCCCAGCCGGTAGCCGTACACCTGTGTCAATCCCGCCACTGCGAGGAGCCCGAACGCGGTGACGATGACTGCGACGATCACTGCCAGCGCACCTCACCGTTGACCGGGACCGCATGGACGGTCGCTCCGGACGGGCCTCGGATGGCATCGAACTGCCGGCCGCCGGCGACATCGGTCGGCTCCCACTCAACGAGGCTCAGCGTGTCGAACGCCGCACGCAGAATGTCGACGCCGTCTGGCGGGGCCAAGAGCAGGAAGACGTCGATATGTGTGGCATCGTCGGGCCGCTCAAGATCGAGTGCAAAATCGGTCCATTCGCGTTCTGTCGACGCGAGCGACGTCTCCTGTGATCGGAACGAACTCCCGGCTGTATCGTCGTACCACGAGACTAAGAGTCGAAGCTCTCCGTCCGCGTTCGTTCGGTACGTTCCCGATAGCGTGAAATCCTCGTTGGAGACTGGCAGGCGGTTCCACGGCGACAGCAACGCTCGGTTCTCGTTCGCTCGAACGCGTACAAGTTCGATACCGCCGGACCCATCTTGCCCGATCGGTTGGTCACTGCTACGTGATTCACGGCCGTAGCGCCACAGCGTGCCTTCGTACGCGTCGCTGTCGACATCGTGATCGTCGAACGATCCGGTTATGAACCGTTCGCGACCGAGTTGCACCGAGTCATCGGATGCAGTAACCCACCCGCGGGCTCTGCGTCGAATCCCGCCGTCGAGGGGCAACCGTTCGGGTGGCGGTCTTTCGTCGTCAGGCTGGTACGCTACTGTATCATCAGCGATCGTGAACGAATTGTCGGAGAGGCCGGCGAGTTCCCACGTCAATCGGTTTCGGAGCGGTCCCGTCACGCCACGTGGGAGATATCCCTCGATGAGGATCGGTTCTGCTCGTGCCGACTGTACTCCGTCCGGAGTGACTGTCACCTGTAGGACGAACGACCGATACGTAGCCCACAGGTTCTGATCGAAAACGAGATTCCCCATCGACCACGCGACGAGCGCGCCGTCGCGGGTCTCGAGTCCACCCGACACGTGTGGGTGGTGGTTTACGACCAGATCCGAGCCGGCAGCGATCGCGGTGTCGGTCAGGTTCTGGAGTTCCCGCGTGGGTGTCCGTTGATACTCCTCGCCGCCGTGGATCTGTGTCACGATCACGTCCGCACGGTCGGTGGCGGCCTGTACGCCGGCGCGGATCGTCTCGGGCGTCGCTTCGGCAACCCCTGCACGATCCTGAACGGCGAGCGTTTCACCGCCACGGTCGACGGTGTACGTCGCAGTCGTCTCGTCAGCCGCCCAATCGCGGTCGTACTGCCTGCCCGCGGTCGTCGTCACCGAAACGAAGCCGACGGTCACCCCATCGCGTTCGAGAAACGCTGGGGAAATGGCGGTGGAGGGGTTCGAACCGGCGCCGGAATGCGCGACTCCGGCCTCATCGAGAGCCTCGACCGTCTCCTCGAGCCCCGGCGTGAGGGCATCGAAGGCGTGCGTGTTCGCAAGTGCCGCGTAATCGATTCCGGCATCGGCCATCGCCGCTGCAGCGACGGGATGGCTGGTGAAGACGTACGCCTTCGACGGATGCCGCCATTCCGACGTCGTCAGTGGCGTCTCCAGGTTGATCGACGCAATATCGGCGTCCCCGAAGAGCGGCGAAACCGAGTCGAGCAATCGGTCATGAGAGTCCCGGCGGTCGCTCGGTTGTAACCGGTAGTAAAACCGAAGCGGATCGTCTCTCGGTTCGTAGTACCGCCGTCCAAACATCACGTCTCCGCCGAACGCTAAACTGACCGCCTTCGCTCCCGAATCCAGCGTGATGGTCCTCGTCGATCCCGGTGCGATTGCCCTCGTGACCGAGCTGTGCTCCGGGTGGTCGAAGCGAACCCAGGCCGGGAAACCACCGAGAGAGAGGTCGTACGTTCCGTCGACGTCGGTCGTGGATCGTCCGATTTCGCTGCCGTTCCGATAAGCGGTCACCGTCGCGTCCGATAGCGGGTCACCACCTGTGGTGACGGTCCCGGTGGCCGCCGGCTCGTCGTCAGCGGTGCCCGAAACCGCCTGTCGAATTCGCCGAGAACAGCCAGTGAGGGAGGTCATCCCCGCGGCTGTGAGTCCCAATACCTTCCGTCTCTTCAACGTAAGTGACATATGGTTTCTACATATTTGAGATCAACGATACATCGGGGGCGTTGTACGTTATTTGATGTCAATACAGCATCAACTGCCGGCGTTATTGTTGTAATAATATCATATCGACTGGGCGCCTGTGAGTGCGGGGCGTCAGTAGATCGACATCGTGTCCCTCGAGGCGACAGTCGAGGCGATGTGAACGACGCGAGGTATCTGGGCAAGGACTCCGAGAGCCGCCCCGGTTTGCAAGGGCTAGATACCTCTCTCGGTGGAGGCAGGGGGCGACGCTTGGCTTTCGGCCGTCAACGACCGGTCGCCGGTCACTGACGACATCGGACACGAGACCGGACTCGGCATCACACTCGATTGAACGGAGGAAGGACTGCACACGGCTAGCCGGATGGGCTGAGCCGACTCCGCTCTCGGCTCTGTCCGTGATGAATACGCGCCCTGCATGCAGCACACTCGTCGGAGTCTATCCGCTATTGCGGGTTTTGGCAGACCCTCCAGAAGGATCGGACGACAGTTGATTCGTTCACACGTCGAATCCGTTCCGCCTGAGTGCCTCTGCCAGCTCGCCGTCAGGATCAGCCGTGAACTCGACCAACGATGACTCCGGTCTCGTTGTCGTATATAGTTCAGAGTCGATATTGTCCGGGATTTCGTTCGTGTGTGACTCGTCTACAACTGCAACTGATATTTTTGGCCCCGTGGCCGTGTCTTCTGACTCGCTCATTAATTGACGGTACGTGAGAGCGACGGTTGGCCTTTGGCATTCGAGTATCCAGTGCTCTTTAGGACAAGAGCAGTTGCGAGGTAAGCTATCACGACCGCACAGTCCGCGCCCAGTCTGTATAGATGTAGCGACCCGCAGGACCGCACCGCCGTGTTTCAGAACCGTTCGAGAATCGAGGAAACCAAATCCGCGTGCAGGGGTTGTTTTATAAGAGACCCACCGCAGTCTGTCGGATTTGGATCGTTCGAAAAACGAATGGGCGCTGCAGGATTTGAACCCGCGACAATCTGGTCCGAAGCCAGACACTCTGTCCAGGCTGAGCTAAGCGCCCCGTATCCACATGAAACTCGACGACCGATGATAAATGACGCGATTCGTGGCGGGGCGTAGCGGGATCGCAATACCTGCCGGGGGCGAGGGTGTCGGTGGCTACGGTTTCTCCGTATCGCCTTCTCATCTTCCGATTCTGCGCAATCAAAAAGAATATTACCGGCTCACTATATGTTCATACTACCTCATGATCTCCGGTGAGCTGTGTCGTCCGCAGGGAGAGGGGCATCCCCACATCGCGGTCCCTGCGAGGGTTCGAGATGTATGACCTTGGCCCGCCGCTCGGCGTCGAGGTCGAACCGGGGACCAACCTTCTTCTCTCCGGTCCCGCACTCACCGGCAAGAAAGGATTCGCGTTCGACGTGCTCGCGAACGGCATCCGGAACGGCGACGGTGCCATCGTCGTCAGCAACACCGACGGCGCCAAGCGAGTGTTCGAGGATCTGGGCGAGCGCGTCGACTACGCCGACCACCCCGTCGCAGTCGTGGACTGTGTGACCAGACAGCAGGGCGTCAACGAGGTCCGTGACGACACACAGGTCCGGTACACCTCATCGCCCGTGGACATGACCGGCGTCGGGATCAAGTTCTCCGAGATCCTCGAGGAGTTCTACGAGAAGCAGAGCGTGGAGCGAAACCGGGTGTTTCTGGACTCGCTGTCGACGCTCCTGATGTACTCCGACCTCCAGACCGTGTTTCGGTTCCTCCACGTCTTCACCGGACGGGTCCAGAGCGTCGACGGCCTCGGTCTCTACGCCATCGACTCCTCGGCCCACGACGACAAGACGATGAACACGCTGAAACAGCTGTTCGACGGCTTGATCGAGACTCACGAGGACGGCGAGCCGACGGCGAACCTGCCCGACCGGTAGCGGACGATTCTTGTCGAGTCGGACCCTAGCCGACGGCCATGACCGACGCCACCGACGACGACATCGAATCGCTCCTCGACGCCGACACCATCGCCGTCGTCGGGTGCTCGGGGACGCCCGGCAAGGCAGCCCACGACGTTCCGGCATTCCTCCAGCGACAGGGGTACGACGTCGTTCCGGTCAACCCGAACCGCGAGGAGGTTCTGGGTCGGCCGGCGGCCGACAGCCTCGCGGACGTGGACGAGGCGGTCGATCTGGTCGACGTGTTCCGGCCGAGCGAAGCGGTGAGCGGCGTGATCGACGAGGTTCTGGACCGGGCCGCGACGCGCGGGGACGTGCGCGGCGTCTGGCTCCAGCTCGGGATCCGCGACGACGACGCGGCCGCCCGTGCTCGCGCGGCCGGGTTGCGCGTCGTCCAGGACCGCTGTCTGAAGGTCGAACACCGACGGCGCCGCGGGTGAGCGACGGACTCAGGCGTCCGTCGTGGCGTCGGCCGCGTCTTCGTCGTCGGTGTCCTCGGCGGCGACTTCCTCGGCGTCGACGACGTGAACCTCGGCGGTGATCGCCGTCGCGTCGATCCCCTGTTCCTCGGCGAGCGCCTCGAGAAGCGCCCGCTGTTCGGCCAGTTCGCGGTCGAGTTCGTCGACCCGGCCCTGTGTCTCGATGACCGTCTCGCGCATCTCGCTCACCTGCTCTCTGAGCTGGTTCAGGCGGGCGTAGACGTCCTCGGCCATGTCCGCGACCTGCTGGAGCTTCTTCGCCGTGCTTCCGAAACCCATACACGCCCTCTCTCGTGGTGCCTTGAGTGTGTTTCGGGGCCGGCGCCTACTCCCCGACGCCGATCCGTGGCACCGCCCGCCTGAGACCGAGGTAGGCAGCGACCCCGAGGGCGACGTAGCCGGCGACCAGGAGCGGATACGTCGGCCCGACGCTATCGACCGCGAGGCGGGCGACGGAGTTGACGGGGTTCACGGGCAGGAGCGTCGCCCCGCCGAAGGCGACGAGGACGCCGACGGAGTAGAGGAACTGCGCCGCTCGCCGGTCCGGGGCGAGCAGGGCGATAGTCGCCCCGAGCGTGACGACGAGCACGGCGAGGGCGGCGACGACGACGAGCACGGCGACCGGGTGGTGGATGCTGGTGCCGTTGAAATCGAGGAGGGCGATCCAGAGCGCCGCCTGTGCGGGTGCGAGCCCCGCTGCGGCCCACACTTTTCCGTCGACGATGTCGACGACGGAGACAGGAGCGACCCGCAGGAGTTCGAGCGTCCCGCGGTCGACCTCCTCGGTCAGGGAGTCGACGGTCATCGACCCGCTGATGAAGACGGGGAGAAAGCAAAGCAGCGGGAGCAACACGGTGTAGCTGAACCCGTAGTACGGCGAGGCACCGCTCCGTGGCGGGAGGGAAAGCGGCGTCGACGACAGGGACGCGGACCGATCGGCCCGCTCCACGCGCTCGAACGCCGACAGCGCGTCCCGCAACTGGACGACGATGACCGTCGTCCGCACGTTGCCGTCGGGCACCGTCGCCGAGACGAAGACCCGGCCCGCCCGCCGGTCCGCGAGGAGTATGGCGTCCACCTCCCCGCGGTCGAACGCCGCCCGCGCCGTCGTCTCCGAGACGTAGCGCGTCCCCGATATCGACGGTCGGTCGTCGAGGGTCGCGAGCAGGTCGTCGCTCGCGTCGCCGGTGACGGCCACCTCCGTCTCGAACCCCTCGACGCTCCCGGGGTCGTACAGCGAGACCAGGCCGACGACGAGAAACGAGGAGAAGGCGGCGATGAACAGCTGGATGAGCAAGGCGAGGACGATGGTCTTCTCGGAGCGCAGGGTCGCCAGCTCCCGCCGGGCGATGGTGACGCGAGGATCACCCAAGGGCGCTCACCACCGCGAAGTTGTACGCCGCGTGAACGAGCGTCGCGGGCACTAGCGCCGCCAGATACCAGTTGCGGGAGCGACTCGCGCCGAGCGCCGCGATGCTCGTCGTCGTCGCGTGGAGGACGAGCGGAGCGAGCAGGAGGCCGAGGGCGGCCGCCGAGCCGACGCCGACCGGCGTGAACGCCGCTTGCCCGAGCGCGAGGTCGGGGAGCCCGACGAACTGGACGACGGCGGTGAGTTTTTCGCCGAGGAAGAAGCCGAATCCAGAGAGCGAGCCGAGGACGAGCGCCGTCCGCAGACCGCGGCGGTCGGCGAAGTCGTTCTCGAAGCCCGCGTAGACGTGGAGGCTCTTTGCCACCTCCTCGACGCCGGCGACGACGAGCAGGAGGAGGGGAATCGAGACGTCCACAGGAAGGACGAAGAGGACGGCGATGGCGAGCAGTTCGGCGATGAACACGAAGGGAATCGAGAGTGCGCTCAGGACGGCCATCGAGCGCGGCCTGGCGATCCGGCTGTCGAGTGCGTCGAGGAACTTCAGCGGGACGGGGCGCTGGGTGAACATGTCCTCCTCACGGTAGACGCCGACGCCGAGGGTAAAGAGGACGGCCGCCCCCACGTAGAAGGGCCCGGTCGAGAAGACGTACTGAGCGGCGGTGACGCCGGTACCCTGCAGGTCGTGGACGACGAGCGTCAGCGGCGAGATGAGGGCGATGGGCGTCACGTTCGTGAAGATGGCGGGGACGAAGGCATAGGAGGTGAGAAAGACGGAGATGGCGACGGTGACGAAGGTGAGTTCCTTGAACGACCGGGCGAACATGCCGCCGACGAAGGTAGCGGCGAGATAGAGGGTGGCGATGGGTGCGACGGCGGCCACGCTCGTCACGCCGCCGCCGATGGCGACGGCGATGACCGCGGTCAGGCCCACGAGCGTCGCCAGATACGGCAGGGTCTTGCCGGCGACGATGGCCGCTGGGGAGACGGGCGCGACGAGGAGGAGTTCGCCCCGGCGGTTGATCCGCTCGTTGAGGATGCTGCTCCCGTAGGGTTGGATGACGAAGTTCATCGGGACGAAAAAGACGAACGCGAGGACGAGCGCACCGAAGGGGAACGGCGGCGAGATGTCGGCCGGCGAGCCGGAGTCGCCGCCACCGAGGAGGTCGCCGCCGAGAAACGGCACGCCGAGCGAGCCCGAACCGCCGCCCGCGGCGAAGCCGTCGCCGGAGTCGCTCGATCCGGCGGTCCCGTCGTCCGTACCCTGGTTCCCGTCCCCGTCGTCCGCGTCGGCGGCGCTGCCCGGGCCGTCCTCGGTATCGGCCGTGCCGTCCGCGTCGGTGGCGCTGCTCGGGCCGTCCTCGGTATCGGTCGTGCCGCCCGCGTCGGCGGCGCTGCCCGGGCCGCCCCCACGATCCACGTACTGGAGCGTGACGACGACCGGGAACGCCGCGGAGACGTTCCTCTCAGCCCCCATCCGCTCCAGGTTGTGTCGACGGACGGCGCTCCGGAACGTCGACAGCGCGGCCTCGGCCTTCCGGGAGTCGGCGACGTAGAACCGGTCGCCGCGGACGACCACCTCGACGCTGCGGCCGAGCGATTCGAGGTCGGCGTCGCGGGCCGCGAGCGCCGGACTCTCCCGGACAACCTCGTGGTAGGGGCTGTCGGTCGCGACGCCGATCCGGTAGACGTCGCGGTCGAGGGCGGCGCCGCCGGTCGCGAGGGTCGCGCCGCCGACCGCCCCCGCGAGGAGGAGTGCGACGAGTCCCAGCGCCGCCGTCCGCCGGTCGACGACGCCGGCGGTCCGTCCGACCTCCCAGCGGGCGATGCGGGCGACCGCGCGGAGGCCGTCGCGGAGTCGGTCGAGGCGGTCGGACGGCGACGACGCCGTCACTGCGCCCCCCGCGGGCCGTCGGCCGTGTCGGCGGCCAGATCCAGGAAGATCTCCTCCAGACTCGGTTCGTCGGTGCGGATGTCGACCACCTCGCCCCCCGCCTCGCCGGCCGCCTCGCGGACTCGGTCGACGGCGTCCATGTCCGCGACGGTCGCGACGTGGCGGTCGCCCGCCGCCGTCGTGTCGAACGCGGGGACGGGGACCGACGTGAACACGCGGTACTCGGTGGTGCCGTACTGCTCGCGGATTTCGGGGACGGTCCCGCGGGCGACGATCTCACCCCGATTCATGATCGCCACCCGGTCACAGACGCTCTCGACGTGATAGAGGTTGTGCGCGCTGAACAGCACCGTCTTGCCGGCGTCGCGGAGTTCGCGGACGAACTCCAGGACGTAGTTGGTCGTCAGCGGATCGAGCCC
>Ga0207813_100670_pt1 | contig 16326 bp, 15 predicted proteins | sample A23E3SouthBayCA_2_FD_187730 | JGI IMG/M metagenome (GOLD analysis project Ga0207813, IMG submission 187730) | Aerobic enrichment media microbial communities from Eden Landing Ponds, California, USA - A23 E3 (4) (SPAdes) | ecosystem: Environmental > Aquatic > Marine > Unclassified | place... | reverse complement strand
CGACGCGGTACCGGAAGGGGCGTCCGTGAACGTGAAGATCACGACCAAGTCGGGTGCGACGACCACCGAGCAACTGACCGTCCCCGAGACGCTCTCGGGGTCCAGCGCCGTCCAGCTGTAAGGCGGCGATCCCTTTTCGACCGGTCATCCGGTTGCTTTCGCTACAGTTCTGGTGAGCGATAGCAGTGGTTCTCGCACCCACGCCGTCGAGCGCGTGGCGGACCGCGCGTCCGTATTGCCGACGCCGTGGAAACCGCTGTCCTCGTCCGTGAACGATAAGTACAGGCGACGAACTTGCCGTTCGTTCCACGAGCGTTGCGTTCGTCGAGCAGCGGTGGTTGGAGCCGGCCACGTCGCTCGTGCTCCCCTGATAGTGATTATTGTAGATTATTTCCGGATCGCGCCGAGTCGGAGCCGACGCGTACCGGCAAATCGCTACAATAATCACTATGAGGTCTGCCGGTCTCAGCGCCGCACTCGCTCGGTATCGTGACAATCCCGACGGTCGATTTCGAGGTCCGCGACCGGCGAGGCGCTCCGCGCCTCGGAAAGCGAGCGGGCCGAACGTGGCCGACACCCCTTCTAAGGCGAGCGAAGCGAGCGACCGATGCAGTGAAACGAGTGCGGCCCCAACCGCCGGCAACCGATGGACGAGTACTACCGCGTGACGGATTTACGGACTCGCGTCGAGAGTCTCGGGCACTCGCTGGGCGTCGTCGTCGGGGCGTTCGCCCTGGGATACGTGCTGCTGAACGTGGCCGCACTCGTGTTCGTCGCCGCGGGCGTGGTTTCGGCCGAGGCGCTGGCCAACGCGGACATCCCCGTGCCAGCGAACGTCTACGCCGCCGTCACCATCGCGCAGTTCGCTGGCTTTCTCGTCATCGCACTCGCCTACGTCTGGTGGCGCGACGACTTCGGCCTGCTGGCGCTCGACGTCCCGGACCTGCGCGATCTCGCCGCGATGGTCGGCGGTTTCGTCACCCTGTTCGTCGCCGCCCTCAGTGTCTCTATCGTCGTCCAGCAACTCGGCGCCGAGACCGCGACCAACCAAGTCGTCGAGCAGGGCCAGCAGAACCCGACGCTCTTTCTCTACATGATCCCAATCACGATCGTCGTCGTCGCGCCCGCCGAGGAGTTGCTCTTCCGCGGCGTCGTCCAAGGGCTCTTCCGGCGGGCCTACGGCGTCGTACCCGCGATACTGCTAGCGAGCGTGCTCTTCGGCGTGGCTCACTGGCTGGCGCTGACCGGTGCCGGCCGTCTCACCTACATCGCGATCGCCGCCGTGCTCGGACTCGTGCTCGGAACGGTCTACGAACTCACCGAGAACCTCGCCGTCCCGGTCGTCATCCACGGTCTCTGGAACGCCTTCCTCTTCGGGTCGCAATATCGCGCCGCCGCGGGAGCCGTCGGCGTGGTCCCTGTCTGACTGTCTGTGCGACCGTCACCTGACCGTTCTCACGACCATCGCCAGCCCGGTCGGACGGCTCTCGCCCGACCGACCCCGCGATATATTCATATATGACGGGGGCGAATTATAACGGGATAGACAGATGCCCGCCATCCAGACGCACGACCTGACGAAGTATTACGGCGACGTCTGCGGCGTCGAGGACCTCTCGTTTTCCGTCGAGGAGGGCGAGGTGTTCGGGTTTCTCGGACCCAACGGCGCCGGGAAGACGACGGCGATCCGGACGCTGATGGGGTTCCAGTCGCCGACGGAGGGTACCGCGACGGTCCTGGATGCGGACATCACCGACACGGCTGCGCTCCGGAGAGTCCGCGCGAACGTCGGCTACCTCCCGAGCGAACCGGGATTCGACGAGAGCGTCACCGGCCGGCGGTTGCTCGACTACCACGGCTCGCTCCGCGGCGACGTCCGCAGCGACGAACTGCTCGAACTGTTCGACCCGCCGCTCGACCGCAGGGTCGGCGAGTACTCCCGCGGGAACGTGCAGATGCTCGCCATCGTCATGGCGTTCATGCACGACCCGGATCTGCTCATCATGGACGAACCGACGTCCGGACTCGACCCGCTGAAACAGGAGGAACTCCTCGAATTCATCCGCGCCGAACAGGACCGCGGGAAGACCTTCTTCTTCTCCTCGCACATCCTCAGCGAGGTGCGGAAGGTGTGTGACCGGATCGGGATCATCCGCGAGGGACGACTCGTCGAACTGGAAGACGTCGCCTCGCTGATCGACCGCAGCGGGAAGACCGTCCGCGCGAACATCGGCGGTTCGGTCACCGCCGCCGAGTTCGAGATCGAGGGCGCACACGACGTCACCGTCAGCGGCGGCCCGGGGTCGGCGGATCAGGCCAGCGACACCGCAACGGGGGACGACGCCCCGGAGATAGACGGCGGCGAGGAGACGACCTCCGTGTCGTTCACCTACACCGGGGCGTACGAACCACTCCTGGGTCACTTGCTGGAGTACGAACTCCTGGATCTCGCCATCGAGGAGGCCCCCCTCGAAGACGTCTTCATGCGCTTCTACGGCGACCACGACGCCGAAGCGGTCGTCGAACGCGTCGAGAACGGGACCGACGAGAACGGCGGGGACGAAGACGGCGGGCCCGGGGAGGACGGGCACGACGAAGCCCAGGACGCGGAGGCGGAGACGGCCGATGTTTGAGACGGCCCGGTTCGAGGGAGAGCGCCGGCTCACCGGGTCGGTGGTCGTCGCGCTCGGTCTCTCGGCGTTCGCGGCGATGATGGTGCTCATCGCGCCGGCGATCCTCGACGAGTTCGACGTCGCGGCGCTCACCGAGTCGTTCCCGCCGGCGCTCGTCGAGGCGATGCGACTGGACGTCATCGCGACCATCGAGGGGTTCATGGCGCTCGAACTGTACTGGTTCGGCTGGCTGCTCGTCCTCGGCATCTACGTCGCCTACAACGCCGCGAGCGCCATCGCCGGCGACATCGACGACGGCACGATGGACACGCTGCTTGCCGCGCCCGTCTCGCGCTGGCAGGTCCTCTTCGAGAAGTACCTCTCGCTGCTCGTTCCCATCCTCGTCGTCAACGTCGTCGTGCTGGTCGTCGTCTACGCCGGGACCCAACTCGTAAACGAGCCTATCGCGGCCGTGGATCTGGTCGCGGTCCACGCTCTCTCGGTCCCGTATCTCCTGTTCTGGGGTGCATTCGGGATGCTCGCGTCGGTCATCGCGCCACGTCGTGTCGTCGCCGAGGGCGTCGCTGCGGGTGCGCTCGTCGCGACCTTCCTCGTCGAGACCGTCGCCGACGGGACCGACCTCGACTGGCTCGGACTCGTCTCGCCGACGCGCTACTACGACCCCGTCGCCATCCTCACGGCGAGTGACTACAACTACACCGGCGCGGCGCTCCTGCTCGCGGGGACGGCCGTGCTGTTGCTCGCCAGCGGCGCCTGGTTCGCACGGAGGGACGTCCAGTGAGTACCGAAACCGGGGCCGAATCCGCTCGCCCGCAGGAACCCCGGGAGCGACACACGGGCTCGATGCTCGACGTGCTGCGCTTCGAGGCCGAGCAACGGCTCCGTATCACAGGTGTTCTCGCCGTCGCGTTCACGCTGTTCGCCGCGATGTTCGTCGCGCTCGCGCCGGACATCGTCTCGGCGGGTGCCTACGACGACATCGTCGACGCGATGCCCCCGGCGATACAGGCGCTGTTTGGCTACGAGAACTTCGGCTCCATCGAGGGGATCGTCGGCGGCGAGTACTACACCATGGCGTGGACGGTGAGTCTGGGCGGCTACCTCGCCTACAGCGCCGCCGGGAGCGTGGCGGGCGACCTGAAGACCGACCGCATGGACACACTGCTCGCTGCGCCGGTCTCGCGGACGGCCGTGTTGCTCGGGAAGTACCTCTCGCTGCTCGTCCCCATCCTCGTCCTGAACGTGGTCGTGCCGGTGGCGCTGTACGCCGGTTCGGTGCTCGTCGACATGCCGATCTCGCCGACGGACCTCGTCGCGTTGCACGCGCTGTCGGTCCCGTACCTGCTGTGCTGGGGCGCGGTCGGCCTGCTGGTGGGCGTCGTGGTCCGTCGCGGCCGAACCGCGGGCCGGGTCGCACTCGGCGTCGTGATCGCGACGTGGCTCGTCGAATCGGTCGTCGTCTCGACGGAGTTCGAGTGGCTCGGTGCGGTCGCGCCGATGCGCTATTTCGACCCCTCGGCGGTGCTCGTCGACGGCACGTACGACCTCGTCGGTGCCGGACTCCTGCTCGTCGTCGCGGTCGTCCTCCTCGCCGCGAGTCAGCAACTGTTCCGGCGAAACGACCTCTGAGACAGTGCGTCGGACGCTCGTCTGACTGGGACTTAAACGAGTAGCGTCTCGATTTGGAGCCATGCCGACCCGCTACACGGTCGTCTGTGACGACGACCTCGCCCGGGACGTCGAGCGGATCGCCCGGGAGTACGACCTGACGGAGGAGGAGGTCCTCCGCCAGCTCGTCGACGTCGGGCTCGGGGAACTCGACGCCGAAGCCGCCTGACCGGTGCGAAACGGCATCGACACGGTGGCGTCGCGGGTGTGGGTGGGTCGTCGAGAGCGCCGTACTCGGCCAGTATCGTTCGCTTCCCGACTAGCCGACTACGAGGGCCGCGACCAGCGAGGCGCCCCGCGCCTCGGAAAGGGAGCGGGCCGAACGTGGCCAGCGCAGACCACTGCAAATGGCGAGCGAAGCGAGCCATTTACGCGTTCGAGGGGTTCTTGCGCGAGAGCGGACTGCCACAGACAGGACAGCGGTCGTGGTCGTCCTCGAACTCGCGGCCACAGCCGCCACACTGGAACAGCCAGTCGCGTTGCTCGGAGATGCCCTCGCGGTCGATCACCTCGACGGAGACGTCGAGTTTGTCGGCGACGTTCTGCATCGCGTAATCGTCGGTGACGAGTCTGGCGTCGAGTTCGAACGCCGCCGCGAGCAGACGGATGTCGGTCTCTGAGAGTTCCGCGAGGTCGCCGGTCTCGTCGGCGGCCCTCCGGATGCGGTCGACGGTCTCTTCCTCGGGGAGGTGGACGTGCATGCCCGACCCCTCGAGGGCGTCGTAGCGGTAGGCGGACTCGTCTTCGAGTTCCTCCCGGACGAGCGGCACCGTCGCTATCTGTTCGTCGGTGTGATACTCGTTGATAAAGGCGGACGCGTCGAGGACGTTCATCTACCGTTCGACGATCATCTGGTCTTTGACTGCCTGCACGCGACCGACGGGGACGAGGAGTCGCCCCTGCTCGTCGGTGTCGAACCCGCTCGTGTCGATGTGTTCGTTCGGGTCGATGATCAGGTTGTCCAGGCGCCCGGTGTCGATGTCCATCGTGATGTTGTAGAGCATGCCCAGCTCCGCGCCGTCGCTCCCGGTGACGGCCTTGCCCGACAGGTTCTCCGCGAGTATCTCGGCCATGCACCCGACTACCGAGTCCGACGTAATAAACGCCACGGGCCCGTCTGACGCCCGCCTGACGCCCGAGGAGTGAACGGCGATACTACCGAACGTCGAGGGCCACCCAGACAGTGTTCGATTCGATGTAACAATATAATGCCATTTTCGTGTAGTTGAACCTTGGGAGAAAATCGTCTCTTCGACAGCACCGCACTCATCGTGATGCGTTGAAAGCCCTCGGGCCGCTGGCGGTCGCTGAGCGGGATATTCTCGCTCGGACAGCCCCACCGCGCCGCACTCGCGAGAATAGAGCCCGCGCAGGCGACTACACTGCACGCCAGCGCCCCTCGCCCTTTCAGTCCGCCAGGAAAAATTTGGTTGCACAGGCCGTCTCGACGTGGTATGTTCGGTAGCCGTTGACGCAGGAAATTACCCTGGCGGACTGGAAGGGCGAGACGTGCTCGCGGGCCGAAGGCCGTAGTCGCCTGCGCGGGCCCTATCCGCGCGGGCTGTGCGGAGAGCGCGGATATCCCGCTCAGCGACCGCGAGCACGGCGAGGGCTTCCATCTCTCGATCGTGACGGCGGTTGCGGTAACTCTCTCAACTACGAATGATACACTCACTCCCTGGATCGAACAGTGTCTGAGCGGCCCCGACAGCCAGCAGTTCCGCTGAGCACTCTGCGGGAGCCACGTCGCCCGACCGGGGATTTACGTCGCTGTGAGCCAACAGTTCACCATGCGACGTCGACACCTGTTACAGACTGGCGCCGCCGCCCTGGTCGCCTGTCTCGCCGGCTGTCCCGGTGGTGACGGTGCGGACACACCCGAGTCGACCCCGACCGACACGCCGGACGAGCCAGCCACCGAGTCACCGACACCATCCCCGGCACCGACGGAGACAGCCACCAGGACACCGACCGTGACGGCCGTCGGGTCACCCGACGAGACTCCAGCTACCGCGTCACCCCCCGACGGGACGCCGACGTCGACGGGCACGCCGACCCCGACAGGCACGCCGACTGCGACGGAGACACCCACGCCTTCCCCGACACCCGACGTCGCACAGGTCGTCAGCGTCGCGCCCGACGGGGAGTTCCGTTTCGACCCCGAGAGTTTCGAGATCGCCGCCGGCGAGACGGTGCGCTGGACCTGGGTGGGCGGCGGCCACAACGTCCGGGCCACCTCGACGCCGTCGGGGTCTGACTGGGCGGGCACGCCAGGTGGCGACGGCGAGACCTACGGCGGCGGCTACACCTACGAGTACACCTTCGACGTCGCCGGCGAGTACGACTACGTCTGTATTCCCCACGAGTCACTGGGGATGACGGGGTCGTTTACTGTCACGGAGTAGCGCCATCGTCGTCACAAATCGTCGTGACTCCCGCGAGTCGTCACGAGTCACCGCGAATCGGCACGAGTCGTCGCGAGTCGCCGCCCGCCGGTCGCAATGGACGGACTTAACTGCCGTGCAACGCTTCTCCCGAGTAACTGACTTCTCGAGGTGATCAGGATGGCAGACCCAGACACGGACGACACGAACGCCACCCTCAGGACGCCCATCGTCGCCGTCCTCGGTCACGTCGACCACGGGAAGACCACGCTGCTGGACACCGTCCGCGGCTCGGCCGTTGCCGAGGGGGAATCGGGGGCGATCACCCAGCACATCGGCGCCACCGCGGTCCCGCTCGACGTGATCTCGGACATCGCCGGGGATCTGGTGGACCCCGACGACTTCGACCTTCCTGGGCTCCTGTTCATCGACACCCCCGGCCACCACTCCTTTTCGACGCTCCGGTCGCGGGGCGGGGCGCTCGCGGACATCGCGATCCTCGTCGTCGACGTCAACGACGGGTTCCAGCCCCAGACCATGGAAGCGGTGGACATCCTCTCGCGCACGCAGACGCCGTTCGTCGTCGCCGCGAACAAGATCGACACGACCGCCGGCTGGAAACCCAACCCCGAGACACCCGCACAGGTGACCATCGACGCCCAGACCGACCGCGTCGAGGGGTATCTCAACGACAACCTCTACGAACTCATCGGCGACCTCTCGGACAACGGCTTCTCGGCGGACATGTACTGGCGCGTCCAGGACTTCGGCAACAACGTCGGCGTCGTCCCCGTCTCCGCCGAGACCGGCGAGGGCATCCCCGACCTCCTGACCGTCCTGATGGGGCTCTCCCAGCGCTACATGAAAGACGAGATGGCCGTCGACGCCGACGGGCCGGCCGCCGGCACGGTCCTGGAGGTCTCTGACACCCAGGGCTTCGGCACGACCGTCGACGCCATCATCTACGACGGGACCATCCGCGAGGACGACACGATAGTCGTCGGTGGCATCGAGAAACCCATTGTCACGGACGTGCGCGCGCTCCTGCGCCCCCGACCGCTCTCCGAGATCAGGACGGAACGGGAGTTCGAGACCGTCCCCGAGGTGGCCGCGGCCGACGGCATCAAGATCGCCGCGCCCGACCTGGACGACGCGATGGCCGGCGCGCCCATCCGAGCGGTGCGTGACCGCCCAGTCGAGGACGTCGTCGCCGAGGTCGAGGCCGAACTCGCGGGTATCGAGGTCACCACCGAGGAGGAGGGCGTCGTCGTCAAGGCCGACACGCTCGGCAGCCTCGAAGCCTTGGTCAGCACGCTCGAAGAGGAGGAGATCCCGGTCGTCCGCGCCGAGGTCGGCGCCGTCGCACCGCGCGACGTCCGCGTCGCCGAGACGGCCAACGAGCCGATCCACGAGGCCATACTCGCCTTCGGTGTCGACGTGCTTGACGACGCTCGCACGCTCGCCGAGCAGGAAGACGTCGAAATCTTCAGTCACGACGTCATCTACCGACTCGTCGAGGAGTACGAGGAACACGTCGAGGCGATCCAGCGCGCCCAGCAGGACCAGGTCCTCGACAACATCACCCGCCCGGCGCGCTTCAAGGTCCTCGACGACCACGTCTTCCGCCAGTCCGACCCCGCAGTGGTGGGCGTCGAGGTACTGGGGGGGACGCTCAAGCGCAACACCCGCGTCGCGCTGTTCGAGGGCACCGAACCCGACCGGGTCGGCATGCTCCAGTCTATCCAGGACGAGGGCGAAGACGTCGACGAACTGATGACCGGCGAGCGCGCCGCCGTCTCCATCGACGGCCCCACCGTCGGCCGGGACTTCGACGAGGGCGACGAACTCTGGGCCGAGATCCCCGAGAAACACGCCAAGATTCTCGAACAGGAACTCACCGAGGACATCACCGCCGGCGAGCGCGAAGTCCTCTCGATGTATCTCGACAAGCGACGCAAGCGCGACCCTTTCTGGGGGAAGTGACGCAGTTCGGGGCTGCTCGCCCGACTTTCCCCCGTCTTCCCGTCCTCTCCCGGTCTTCCCGGTTCCCCCGATTCTCGCCCCGCTCGAACCCGCAGTACTGCCCAGGTAATAATATTTAATTACACCACGCTCGTCGTCGGAGATACGATGACCGACGAGGCCGACCCCGGAGAGACGGCCGAGACAGCGGAGACGGCCCAGGTCGTGTTAGCGCTGATACCGGCGTCGTTGCTCGCCGCGACGGCCGCGGCGGCGGCGTTGCCGCTCTCACTCGGGACCGCGCTGGCGGTGGGCTGTCTGCCCGCGACCGGGTCCATCGGCTACGCGCTCTTTTACGACCCGCCGGTAGCGGCGGAATAACGCTCGATGTGGTCAGTCGCCGTGGGGCGACGACCGAAAATCGGAGCTAGTTGCGGACGACGTTCGTCGCGCGGGGGCCCTTGGGGGCCTGTTCGATGTCGAACTCGATGTCCTGTCCCTCTTCGAGGTCCGGACCGCCAACGTCCTCCATGTGGAAGAATACGTCGTCGTCCGCGTCCTCAGTCGAGATGAAACCGTAACCGCCAGTGTCGTTGAAGAAATCAACTTTACCGTTTGCCATTGCAAACAAACGTACACTCGGGGGAGGGATAACAGTTCCGCGAGTCGTGGTATCACGACTGTCGACTCAGGCGGAGTCGTCGTCGTCGGGCACGTCGGGGGCCGGGAAGTCGCTCTCGCCGGGTTCGGGCGGCTCGGCGACGGCCCCGCCCTCGTCGTCGGTGGGCGGTTCGAACACGCGCGTGTCGCCGGACTGACCGGCTTCAGCGGCCGACTCGGGCGTGAAGATGTCCGTGCTCCCCTCGTCGCTGCTGCCCTCGACGGCCTCGCCGGGGGGCGTCCCCGTCCGGATGGCGTTGGCGGCGTCCTGGACGAGTCCCTCGTCGATGTCGACGGCGGGGTCGCGCTGGGCGCGGCGCAGGCGGTCCGAGGCCTCGGCGGCCGGTTCGACGATCTCGGGGTGCTTGCTCGCGATGGTGATGAGCGCCTTGGCGGCGTGTTCCCGGACGAGCGAGGAGTCGTCGTCGAGGCGGCCGATGATCCGCCGGAGGTCGGGTTCGACCGCCTCGGGTGCCTCCGCGCCGACGGTGCCGAGGGTCACGAGGGCGAGCGAGCGCATCTGCGGGTCCGTGTCGTCGACGGCGACGATGAGAGTGGACGCCATCGGCGCGACGGCGTCGGGGTACTCGATGGCGACGTTCGAGAGCACCTGCGCGGCGTTGCGCCGCACGCGGACGTCGCCGGCGTCGAGCGCCGACTGGGCGGCGGGGAGCGCCTCGCGGGCGGCCTCGGGGTAGTCCGCCGAGATGTTCGCCAGCGTCTCGAAGACGTACTCGCGCTCGGCGCTCTGGGTGTTGCCCGCCAGGTCGACCAGCGGCCCGATCAGGATGTCCCCGCCGCTCGTGTCGTACTCGGTGATTTCGGCGAGGATGCGCGCCGTGATGCCGCTGACCGTCCGGCCGACCACCATCGCACCGGCGTACTGCCGGGAGATCGACGTCGGGTTCCGGAGCCCGCCGACCGTCTCCGGGAGGAACTCGGTACCGTACTCGGGGTACGCCTCCAGGATCTGGACGAGCGCGCTGGCGGCCATCTCGCTCACCGCGCCCGTCGTGCCGAGGTTGAGTACGAGCCCTCTGACGAACGGGCGGCCGTTGGACGGGTCGTCGGCGACGATGGCGGCTGCCGCGCGGGCACAGTGCTCGCGGACGGCGTCGTTCTCGTGGGTGAGGCCGTCTTCGAGTGCGGTTCGAACGGCCTCCTCCCGGCCGCTGGTGGGGTTCTCGGAGACGAACGTCGCGAGCACGCGCGCGGCCGACGCCGCGACTTCGCCGTCCAGGCTCCCGACGTAGGCGGCGACGATCCTGTCGACGTCCTCCTGTGCGGCGACGGCGTCCTCGTCGACCAGTTCCAGCGTCGAGAGGACGGTCGCCTCGGCGGCACCCGCAGACTGGGGGTCCGCGGCGTCGAGGTGGGCGAGCAGCGACCCGAGGACGCCCTCGCTGTCCCCGGTCGCGCGGACGTACGCCTGGAGCGCGTCGGCGCCCACCCAGCGGACGAGGTCGTAGCCGTCCTCGAGGAGCGCCACCAGGTCCGCGGCGGTGAACTGGTCGGCGTGAACGTCCATCGACGAGCGGACGACGTGGGCCGCCATGAACCGCGTCAGCGCGACGTCGTTTGTCAGGTGCCCACGGACCGTCTCCAGCCCCGTCGCGTCGGTCGGTGCCGGCCCGCTCGCGACGGCGTAGGCCGCCTTCCAGCGGGGGACGTCACTCGCGAAGGCCGACCACCAGACCAGGTCCGTGAGGACCGTCCGGCGGTCGACCTCGGTCAGCGACGCGCCGACAGTACTGTCCCGGGCCCACCAGAGGACGGCGAGTGCTTCGACCGCGCCGTCGGTGAGCTGCTGGGTCCCCGCGTCGCCGGTGACGGCGTCCTCCACGGCGGCGAGAGGGACGCTATCGAGGGACGCGAGCAGTTCGTCGGCCCGCCCAGCGCGGTAGCCGGTCGTAATCATTCGACAGACGGCCTCGGCGGCCAGCGCCCGTGTCTCGGCGTCGTCGCTGTCGAGGCCGCCGACGACCGTCGCCATCGTCTCGCCGTCGAGCAGCCCGCCGACGGAGTCGAGACCGCGGTCGGCCCGGAACAGCAGGACGACCCCCCGGAGGCCGGGGCGGGCGAACTGCGGGTCCTCGCGGTCGAGCGCCGACTCGAAGACGGCGAGGCTCTCGCGCTCCCGGTAGGGCGAGGCCCAGACCGCCGACGCGAGCGCGTCGATGGCCGCCGCGCGCAACCGGTCGCTCCGGCCGTCGGCGTAGACGAGCAACCGGTCGACCGCCGACTCCGAGAGCGCGCCGGGGTCCTCGTCGATGCTGTCGCGCAGCGAACCCGCGCTCCGGGTCTTGACGAACGACGTCGCGACGTTGACCCCGAACGCCAGCGGTGCCGCGATGAGCGGATAGTACAGCACGGCCGCCGGGTCGAGACCCAGTCCCGCGCCAGCGAGTCGTGTGACTACCAGCAGCCCCAGCACGCCGAGCCCGGCACAGAGCCCGAGGACAACGGGGTCGGCGCTTTTCCCACCAGTGGGTAGCGCTCGTGCCACTCGACTCGTCACCCCGCGGACGTCGGTTGCGACGGCCATCGCCGCGACCGGCGGGAGGAGGACTGCGCCACGGAGGAGCGTTCCGGGCGGGACGTAGAGGAAGACGGTGATGGCGTAGGCCAGGTACGCGAGCGGGGGGAGCGCGTAGTTGACGACGGAGGCGGTGCGGTCTGGCGGGTACAGGCCCCGGAAACCCAGTACCTCCGGAACGGTGAGGTCGCCGTACTTCCCGCGGCTGGCGACGATGTAGGCACAGACGACCAGCACCGGGAGGAGGTGCCCGACCGGCATGACCACGAAGAAGACGCTCCCGCCGGCGTCGAGGGCGGGCGCGATACCGACCCCGAACCCGGTGACCTGTGGGATCGTGTCGGAACCGACCACGGACGCGAGAGCGCCCCGCCAGAGTTCGTAGACCGGGCCGAGCGTGAAGATCGTCGCCCAGGCGAGCGCGATGGGCACCCGTGCAATCGTCTCCCACAGGGCGGCCCGGACCGCGGCGTCACGCGAGGTGAGTCCGCCGAGCAATCGTGCGCGGAAGTGCCCGACCGTGTAGGAAATAGCGGCCAGCGGCGCGAGCACCGTCGCCCACGCGCCGACGAACGGGAGCAACTGGTCGAGGAACGTCTGGAGGTCCGTCAGGTCGAACTCCGGCACGCCGAGCGTCGCCATGCTCCAGATGGGCGAGAACGTCGGGAAGACGGCCAGCCGCGTCGCGACGAAGACGACCACGAACACGATGGTCATCTTCTCCAGCAATCGTCCGGGTGGTGGACTGGTGTCGAGGTCGCGCTCGGGGTCGACCCGCCGCCGGAAGTAGGCGTACTTGTAGAGAAGATACCCCAGCGCGACGACGGGGAAGACCAGCTGCCACTGGAAGAAGACCAGCAACAGACTCACGAACGCGACGACGACGGCGCTCAGGATCGCCCGGAACTCCAGCATCATCGGTCGGAGCACCCCGTCTCGCTCCTCCCGACGCCTGCCGTCAACCCCGTTTCGACTCCTGGCCACTCCGGCCCCGGCTCGACTCCGGGCCCCCTCGCCGACCGCGCCGGCCGCGGCCCGTCGTCCCGGTACCCTCGGTCGCTCGCAGGCCCCGTGTGTGCCCTCATTTGACAAGTGAGTTCTATTGAGAAAGGTATAAAATGAGGGGGTCAACAGGTCGAGCGGCAGTCGACCGGAACGCGGGTGCCTCACGCGACGAGATTCGCGAGGTCGCGAGGCGACTGACTGGCCGAGTTCTCACAGGAACTCGCGGACCTCGGCGTACCACATGTCGTGGTAGTCGACGGCGTCGACGTGGCCCGCGATGTGGACGGCGATGGCGTGCCAGCAGAGCTGGTCGGGGTCGTCGTCGTCCAGGTTGTAGGTGGCGTCGGCACACTCACAGGAGTCGTCCTCGACGACGTACTCGTCCTCGTGGCCGACGACGACCGTGAAATCGCGGTACTCCTTGACTCGCCCCTCGGCGACGGCCTCGATGGCGCGGGCGCCGCGCTCGCCGTGGGCGTCGAGGATGCTGTCGACTATCCCCGGCGTGAGTTCGCCGGCCTCGGCGAGCGCCGCTTCCCACTGTTCGACCGCGCTCACGTCTCGGACGGGGGTTGTGCCCGCCCCGACAAAACAGGTTCGGTGGCCGCGGTCGAATCCAGCGGCAAACGGCGGTCTCTCCGGCACGCCGGTCCACCGACACAGAACACATCGCTTAACGCGTTCGCTCCACCAGCGGGGGTATGGAGGTCACGGAGGGCGAGGTCACGGTCGAGGTGCCCGAGCAGGCCGAGGCGGGCATCGGCGAGGGTGTCTTCTTCAACCCGGTGCAGGAACTCAACCGCGACCTGACGGTGGCGGTCCTGCGGGCGGCCCGCGACGGCGAACTCCCCGGCGACCGTGGCGGCCGGAGCGAGAGCGGGAGCGACAGCCCACCCGACTGGGTCACCGGCGGCGACGGCCCAACCTACCTCGACGCGACGGCCGCCTCCGGGATCAGGGGCGTGCGCGCCGCGGCCGACGGCTGGGACGTGACCTGCGCCGATATCGACGACGACGCCGTCGCGCTCTGTCGGGAGAACCTCGCGCGCAACGACCTCCCGGGCGAAGCGGTCCGCCGGAACGCCAGCGCGCTCATGCACGAGGAGCGGTTCGACGTCGTCGACCTCGACCCGTTCGGGACGCCGATGCCCTTCGCCGACGCTGCGATGCAGGGGACCCGCCGACTGCTCTGCGTCACCGCGACCGATACCGCGCCGCTGTGTGGTGCCCACTTCGAGAGCGGCGTCCGCCAGTACTGGACCGTCCCGCGCAACACCGAGTACCACGCCGAGATGGGCATGCGCGTGCTCCTGTCGGCGCTGGTCCGGACCGCCGCGCGCTACGACCTGGCGGCGACGCCCGTGTTCAGCCACGCGACCGCCCACTACGCTCGCACCTACCTCGCGCTCGACTCGGGCGCGCAGGCGGCCGACGACCGGATCGCACAGTTAGGATACGTCGACCACTGCGAGCACTGCCTCTACCGCGAGGCGACGCCGGGGCTCGTCGCGGACCCGCTCGACGCCTGCCCGCACTGTGGCGAGGGTATCCAGACCGCGGGCCCCATCTGGCTCGGACGGACCTGCGAGCCCGACTTCGCGCGGGCGGTCCGTGAACGCGTCACCGGGGACATGGGCACCGCCGAGGAGGCCCGGGAACTCTGTGAGACGCTCGCCGACGAGCTCGACGAACCGACTCACTACGACCAGCACCGCCTGTGCAAGCGCTGGGGCGTCGGCGCGAGTGCGATGGACGACTTTCTCGACGCGCTTCGCGAGGCTGGATTCGCGGCCTCGCGCACCCACTACGGCGGGACGACGTTCAAGACCGACGCCGACGTCACCGAGCTGCGCCGGGCGACCCAGGAACAGGAGTGACGCCGGTCGGACGTACCGACGACGTCGCGAAACCGACCGACGGCGAGTCCACTGGATACTCTCGCTGTCGTCTAGGCACCTAGCGCGGGGTTTCACCACGTGAGGGTCACTACACTGGGTCGAAATGGACCGACGCAAGTTCATCGAACGAGTCTGTGCGGCGACCGCAGTGGCCAGTACCGGCCTCGCAGGGTGTACCAGTTTCGGAGACAGCGGGACCGCCACCGGCGGCAGTGACGGCGGCGACGGGAACGGTGGCGGTGGCGACGGTGGGGCGAACGACGGCGGCGATGGCAGCGGAAACGGCGATGGAAGCGGCGACGGCAACGACGGAAGCGACGGCAACGGTGACGGTGGAACGACCGAGGCCGACACGCCGACCTCGACGCCGACGGCGACGATGGCACAGGGGACCGTCGCCGGCGGGACCCGGGCGCCCTACGACGACTGGGCGAGCACGGGGACGTACGCGGGCGAGGAGATCCAGGCGTTCTCGGTGCTGGCGGGCACGGGCCAGCCCGACGGCCAGACGCCGACGCCCACGCCCACGCCACAGGGGACCCAGGCACCGATCGACCCGATACTGGGCTATCCGACGAGTTTCCTCCTGGCGGCGCTGTTCTCCGGGTTCGCGCTGGCGAACTTCGGTCTGGGCCAGGTCGCCAGCGAGGACGGTGGGACCGAGCGGATCCACGGGGCCGGGAACGGGCTGGTCTTCGAAGGTTCGTTCGATACCGAGACGCTCGCGAGTACGGTCGGCGAGTCGGGGGCCAGCGAGACGGGCAGCTACGAGGGATTCACGCTGTACGGGAGCGGGTCGGGCGAGAGTCGGGCCGTCCTCGGGCTCTCCGGCGAGGCACTGGTCCACGCGTCGAGCGGCGAGCAGGTGTCTGACCCACGGGCGGTCGTCGAGAGTGCCATCGACGCCAGTCTCGGCAACGCGACGTCGTACGGGAGCGAGCACGGGGCCTACGAGGACCTCGTGACCGCGCTCCCGACCCGGCAGGTCATGGGTATCACGTTCTCGTCGAGCGGCGGGCTGAACCAGGGGACGCCGACACCGACGCCGACGCCGTCGATGGGCGGGGGGAGCGGGAGTTTCTTCGAGATCCGGGACTTCGACCTCGGCGGGACGGTGCGCGGGCTGGCGTCGAGCCTGGGCTACGGACGGAACCAGGAGTCAGCCACTGCGGAGATGGCTATCCGGTACGCGAGCGCGGGAGAGGTCGACGACGCCGACACGATCCAGTCACAGGTCGCGCCACAGGCCGGCGACGTGTCCGTCGCGACCAGCGGGTCGCTGGCCGTCGTCACCGCGACTTACACCGAGGCTGACGTCTGAGCGGGAGCGATCGAATCGGGACGGGAGTGGCCAGCGAAACGACTGGCTGTCGGGGGCCACTCGGATACTGTTCGATTCGGGGTGTGAAGTTACCGCTCGCTTCGCTCGCGGTAAGGGGGGTTGTGCCGGCCACGTTCGGCCCGCTCGCTTTTCGAGGCGCGTAGCGCCTCCCGCTCGCGGCCCTCGTAGTCGGCTGGTGAAATTTCTACGATACCGAGCGAGTGCGGCGCTGAGACCGCCAGGTCTCAGCAGAGCACGA
>Ga0207813_100665_pt1 | contig 16500 bp, 14 predicted proteins | sample A23E3SouthBayCA_2_FD_187730 | JGI IMG/M metagenome (GOLD analysis project Ga0207813, IMG submission 187730) | Aerobic enrichment media microbial communities from Eden Landing Ponds, California, USA - A23 E3 (4) (SPAdes) | ecosystem: Environmental > Aquatic > Marine > Unclassified | place... | reverse complement strand
CCAGCGCCGACGCGCTGGCGCTCGTCGAACTGGAGTGGCGCCGCGCCGACCCCGCCGACAACACGGCGAAACTGTTCCGTCACCTCGCCGACGGACGCTTCGACGCCGAACGGGTCACCGTCTGTCAGGTGTTCACGGCGTACTACGACCTCGCCTCGGGCGGCGTCTCCTCGAAGCGCCGGAACGCCGAGTTCGTCGGTGACGCCGCCGCGCGGGCGTTCGACCGGTTCGACTACCGGCCCGTCGACCTGCCGCTCGGCCCGCCGAAACGCGGCGGCGACCTGCCCGACGAGTGGGAGCGGGCCACGGCGACCGCGGCCGACGCGGTCGCCGACGCGCTGACGGAGCGATAGGGGGCACTCACTCGAGGGTGACGATTCCGGTCTCGACCAGATCGGCGAGGACGTTCCGCGCGTGGCCGTCGGGTTCGACGCCGTCGTAGACGGCCTGGACCGAGCCACCGACGACGACGAACGTGGTGCGACTCGCGACGCCCCGGGTCCGGTCCACGTCGAAGGCGTCGACCAGGTCGCCGTCGGGGTCGGCCAGCAGGTCGAACTCGATACCGTACTCTTCGGCGAAATCGGCGTGGGAGTCGACGCCGTCGACGCTCACGCCGTAGACGGTCACGTCGGCGTCGCGGTAGCTCTCGAGTTCGGCCTGAAACTGCTCGGCCTCGGTCGTGCAGCCGGGCGTGTCGTCTTTCGGATAGAAGTAGACAACGGAGACGCCCCGCCAGTCCGGCGTGACGCGTTCGCCGTGCTGGTTCGGTGCGGACACCTCGGGCGCGGGCTCGCCGGGTTCGAGTACCATACCCGCGCTACGGTCGACCGGCGAAAGCCGTTTGCGGTCTCTCGTAGCGAGGGAGACGCCGGTGACCGGTCCCGCCGCCGTCAGTTCACGGGGATGTCGGTCCCTTCCTCGGTGTCGGTCGAGCGCTTGGGGAGGGTGACGGTGAGGACGCCGTCCTCGTAGGCGGCGCTCGTTCCGTCCTCGTCGACGGGTTCGGGCAGTCCGACCCGCCGGCTGACCGCCCGGCGCTGGCGCTCGCGCGTGACGTAGCGCTCGGCCTCGTCGATCGTCTCGGTCTCGCGCTCGGCGGCGAGCACGAGCGTCGTCGGGTCCGAAAGGGTCACGTCTAGGTCGCTAGAGTCGTATCCGGGCAGGTCCGCGACGACGACGAACGCGTCGCCGGTGTCGGCCACGTCGACCGGCGGCGTCCCGCCCGGGTCGACGCCGCCGCCGGTCATCACGTCGAGCAGGTCCTCGATGTCGCCGAACGGGTCGCTGCGGCGTGTCATTGTCTCACTCCCTCGTACACCCGCGACGGTCTTAAGAGACGTGCCGGCGCCGCGAGACCGTCCCCGAACGCGTCGGTACCAGAGAGATATCGCCGGGCGAGCCGACGCCGACGGCGTGTCAACAGTCGAAACGGTTATATCTTCACTCGGAGAGTTGCGGTCTGACGGTACACGGGAGAGTGAACTCATGGAATACGACATTCGCGGTGAATCAGGGTTTGCAGACGTGGAGATATCGCTCGACACGAACGAGCAGATCGTGGCGGAGCCGGGGGCGATGATCAGCTACTCGCCGGGCATCGAGATGACGACCGACACGGGCGGCGGCGGGATACTGGATTCGGCCAAGCGCGCGGCGATGGGCGGGGAATCGCTATTCATGAACACGTTCACGGCCCAGCAACCGGGGTCCGTGACGCTCAGTCCGCCCGCGCCGGGAGACATCAAAGCGCGCTATCTCAACAACGAGACGATGTACGCCGAGTCCGGCGCCTACCTCGCCTCGGAGCCGAACGTGAGCGTCGACACCTCGTTCCAGGGCGCGTCGAAGTTCTTCAAGAGCGGCGACGTCTACCTGCTGGAGCTGTCGGGGGTCGGCACCGTGTTCTTCGATAGCTACGGCGCGCTCAGAGAGGTGGAACTCGACCAGGGCGAGCAGTTCAACGTCGACACCGACCACATCGTCGCCTTCGACTCGACGGTCAACTACACGACCCGTCGGATCGGCGGCCTGAAGAGCAAGGCCTTCGGCGGCGAAGGGAAAGTCGCCGAGTTCACCGGGCCGGGGACGGTCTGGCTCCAGAACCGCGACTTCGAGAGCCTCGCCGAAGCGATCGCCGAGGAACTCCCCGGCGGCGGTGGCGGGGACGACGACGACGGCGTCGGCGTCAGCGACTTCCTCTGACGCCGGACCGTCGGCGGAACCTTACTCGAGAACGGTCTCGCTGTCGTACGAGCCCAGCCGCCGGACCCATCCCTTCTCGGCGATGTCCTCGATGTCGGCCAGCGCCGCCTCGGTGCGCTCCTCGTAGAGCCCGGCGGCGATGTCGATGTGGAAGACGTAGTCGCCGAGGCGCTCGCCGCTGGGGCGGGATTCGACGCGCGTGAGGTTGATGTCGCGGTCGGCGAAGGGTTCGAGCAGTTCGAGGAGCAGGCCGGGGTAGTCGACGTTGGGGTAGACGACGAAGGACGTCTTCGAGCCGGCCTCGCTGCGCTCGTCGGCCGGTGCCACGACTAAAAAGCGCGTCGCGTTCGAGGACTGGTCCTGGATGTCCTCCCCGAGGACGGTCAGCGAGGTGCCGTTGTCGGCAGTCGCGGGGTGGGCGATGGCCGCCACGGACGGGTCCTCCCGGGCGCGCTCGACGCCGCGTGCGGTCGAACTGACCGACTCGACGCGGACGTCGGGGTAGTGCTCGTCGAGGTAGCCGCGACACTGCGCCAGCGCCTGCGAGTGGCTCATCACCACGTCGAACTCCTCGCCCTGGGCGAGCAGCGCGTGGCGGATCGGCGTGACGAGTTCCTTCACGACGGCGACGTCGTACTCGACGAAGGCGTCGAGCGACTCCGTGACCGAGCCGTCGGTGCTGTTCTCGACCGCGACGACGCCCCGGTCGACCTCGCCCTCCGCGACCGCCTGCACGATCGTCGTGAAGGACTCGGCGAAAGAGATCTCCTCGTCGTCGGCCACCGCTCGCGCGGCGCGGTGCGTGTACGTCCCCGCGGGACCGAGCGTCAGTACGTCCATTACCGCCCCGTTCGCCGGTCGCGATAAAAAGCGCCGCGGTCGACCGGAGGCGACGCGCCACGCCATCGCCCGCGCGCGGAAACGCGCTACGCGCCGCTCTCGACGTCGTCGGCGTACGACTCCAGTTCGGCCGCGAGTTCGCGAGCCTGTGCCGGCGTCAGCGACACCGCGTCGGCGTGGGGTGGGACCTCTTCTAGGTCCGTGTTGTCCATCTCGACGCGCATCTCGACGCGGTCCGAGTCGTCCTCGTCCGGCGTCGCGACGTTCAACACGGCGACCGCCTGGGTCGTGAAGCCGTGTCCCTCGACCGCCCCGTCGAGGAAATCGAACGTCGTGTACGCCGTGACGTCCATGATCCGGTCGGGCATACCGAAACCTGCGCGACGGACCGACTTAAGCCACCGCGCGACCGGCAAATGCCGCCGACCGCATCCCCATCGTCGGGGCCCGCGCGAACTCGAGGAGGATATTGCCGCTTCTTCGAGAGCGGTTGCGGTCGTGAATACGGCCGGGAACGCCGGTATCGAGGACCGCTGACGGCATTTCACTGTCGCGTTCCCGCGGTGACGCGGCCGGCTCGCCCCGAAGCCGGATGGGGCCCGGTCAAGCGGACGAACCGGTCGGTCAGCGACGGGGTTCGACGGGAAACGAGGGTGGTCGGGTGCCGGACGATGGTGGCTGTGGACCCGACCCACCACGGAAGACCGGACCGATCCCCTTTCTCTCACCGCGCAGTTTCGCCGTCCGAGATAGGCGAAGCGCTTGCCGCTAAACGGGAGTGCTGGTAGGGATTACGGGATCTCTGAGGGTTAAGACGGCGGAAATCCTAGGGGGAGTACATCGAGCGATGACCCAGGTATCCGATCACCGAGACGACACTGAACAGTCGGCGGCCGACGCCGGCCGCGACGAGCGAGCCCACCTCGACGGCGTCGAGGACGGGTGTGGCTGCGCCGAAGTGTGGGAGCACCTCTCGGACGAGCGGGCCGACGGCGCGTCGGACTGACCGCGCCGGAGCCAGCCCCGCTACCCGGTCGACACCGCGACCGCGGATGTGTGTCGCCCGTACGAGCATACGGGAGGCTTTTGCACGACCGTTTCTAACAGGGCTACAATGAGCGAGGGGCCAGAGCCGCCGACCGACCGCGAATCGCCGGTCGGCGCACCGGTCATCAGGGGCGACCCGAGCGTCACCGGTCAGCGACCCGAAGAGGCCGTCGAGTTCGACCCCGAGGACTCCGAGAGCCTCGCGACCGCCGCCGAGACGGTCCGCCAGTTCGCCGGCGACGCCGCCGGGGAGACGGACACCGTCTTCATGCTCCGGGGCGCGGCCGCGTGTGCCGCGCTGGTCCGGGGCGAGGGGTCGTACAAGGCCGCCGCCGAGCGCGCAGGCGGCGACGCGACCGTCGCGTTCATCAGGAAGTGGTCGCGCGTTCACGACCTCCCGCGGTCGATCAGGAAACACGTCGCGATGGGCGAGATCGCGCCGACCGCCGCGAAACACATCGCCCGCGTCGCCGGCGAGGCCCGCCTCCAGCTCGCGTGGGCCGTCCTCGACCACGACCTGACCGTTCGACAGGTCAGGTCGGTCGCCAGCGACGTCAACGACGGGACGAGCGTCGCCGACGCGCTCGCCGCCGAGGGCGTCACGCTGGGCGAACTCACCGTCGAACTCCCGCCCGCGGTCTACCGGGAGTTGCGCCGCCGAGCCGCGCTCGAAGACGTCGACCCCGACGAGATCGTCGCGGACGCGCTCCGGCGGCGCTTCGACGGGGGGCGGCGATCGTAAGGTCTTAACCGAGAACTCCCGCAGAGGCTAACGCGGGCCGGTAGCTCAGTCAGGCAGAGCGTCTGGCTTTTAACCAGATGGTCGGGGGTTCAACTCCCTCCCGGCCCGCTTCTGTGTGCGAACGACAGTGAGCACCAGAAGCGTCACCGGAGGGATTGAACCCTGGAAGTCGCGCCTCGCGCAGCGAGTGAAACGAGTGAGCAAGGCCGTCTTCCTCCGGTTCAACTCCCTCCCGGCCCGCTTTTTCGAGCGACCAGTCCACAGTAGAGAGCGACGCGCCGGAACCCAAACCACGAAGTTTACCACGGTGAACCGCGAGCACAGTAGTATGAGCGTGAGCGAACGGTTCGACGACCGGCTCGAGCCCGTCGGTATCGCGGTCGGCGTCCTCCTCGTGTTGATCGGTATCGCGACTGTCGCCGGGACTCCCTGGACGGTCAAGGGCGACGCCATCGCGTCGGCGCTCCAGGTTCTCGGCGTCGTCCTCACCGTCGGGATCGGCGTCTTGCTGGTGTGGCTGAGCCGCACCGACTGATACGAGCGGTGGCCGACAGGCGGCCGCGAACCGACGTCCAACCGCGACGGCTGGACGAACTGCGGTATTCTCAGCAGCCGATACGCCCGTAGCGACTGGTGAGTGAGCCTCGTCGAAAACACACTGCCGTCCCACGTGAAACAGGTCGGGAGAAAGCGACCGAGAACCCGCCGGTGGTCGCCCGCGACTACCCTCTGACGGGGAGGTACGCCGCCATCAGCAGAATGATCACCGCGAGGATACTGAGGTCGACGATTCCCCAGAGCCCGAGCATCCGCGACTCGTAATCGGAGACCTCGTCGGTCTGTGCGCGGTACTCGCCGAATCGCTGGTCGGTCTGGAAGACCTTCACCGTGGAGTTATCGGGGAAGAAGGAGAAGTACTGCGTCTCGGCCCCGGAGACGCCCGCGGTGAAGTTCTCGCCCTCCTCGAGTTCGATGGTGTTCGTCTGCGTCCCGGTCCACGCCAGGTCGACGCTCTCGTTGGAGATCGCGGCGACCGTCGTCTCGTTGCCGTTGTAGTTCAGCGTGCCGTTCTCCGCGATCGTGTGCCGCTCTTTCGGGCCGAAGTACTCCTCGACGGGGACGTTGGTGTCGTTGGCCCGGTACGTGACGTACAGCGTGCCGTCGATCCGCGTCGTCTCGTTGTACAGTTCCGTGTCCGCGCTCGCGAGCGCGCCGTAGTCGCGCACCTCGACGAGCGTCGCGTTCGTCGGGTTCGAGACGCTCTCGTTGTTGACGGCGACCACGTAGGGACCGCCCCAGACGACCGTCGCCGTCGACGACCCGATCCCGGTAACCGTCGTCTCGTTCTCCCGATAGGTCAGCGTGTCACCGACCGCAAACGTCTGCGAGAGGTTCGCGTCGTCCTGGTTCGTCAGCGTGAGCGACGGCGCGGACGCGTTGATGCCCACCGTGTACTCGCTGTCGTTGAACGGTATCGTCTCGCCGTCCTCGAAGGTCGCCTCGTACCGGTCCATCTGGTCGTCCCAGCTGACGGCGGTCACCGGGACCTCGGACCCGTTCTCCAGCGTGGCAGAGAGCCGCGCCGATTCGTTGACCCACGTGAGTTCGCCCTCGCCGCCGCTGTCGACGCTCGCGACGGTGTAGTTCCGCTCGCCGAGGGTGATCGGGTCACCGGACGCGTAGCTGTCTCCGTCCATCGCGACGGTCGGCGCTGACGTCGTCACGAGGAGGCCATAGGCGGCCGCTCCGAGGACGAGGAAAAACGCGAAATACATCGCGGCGGCTCGTCGTTGCATGTCCGGGTGGTCGGGCGCCCCAGCGTATAACGATTACCAATTCGGCCCGCTCGGACGGCGACTGGCCACCACGCGAGGCGCACGCAGCCGCCAGCGAGACACTGCCGTGACTCGCTCAGGGCGACGCGACCGGGCGTTCGGCGTCGCTCTCCGTCACGACCGCCGCCAGTGCCGCCGCCAGCGCGCGAACCGCTCGCTCGTGGTCGCTCTTCGCCGCGTATATCGCCATCGGACCCACGTCCACCTCTTCGTACGTCGCGAACGCGCTCGCGGGCGCGCCCTCGCGCTCTGTGACCTCATCGCGGAGCAAGGCCAGGAGATGATGGAGATACAGGAGTTCGTCCTTTCTCATCGTGTCACCTCTAGGCCCCGGAACTACCTAAACCGTGTGGCGACTGCCGCGAGACGGCCGGACTCACGGCGGGACTGCCGCGACGAATTCACTCGAACTGCGGGTTCCCGGTCGTCCCGTCGAGCAGGCGATTCAGCGTGTAGTAGACGCTCTCGTGGGACAGGCTCTCACCGTCAGCCGACCGGACGCCGTCCAGTGTCAGCGCGTGGATGTACCCGGGCCGCAGTTCCGAGAGCGAGAGGGCGACCCGCCGCCCGTCGTCGGACCGCTCGACGCCCGTCACGGAGACGTCGGTCCGGTCCATCTTGTCCGAGCCGTACGCCCTGCTGTACGCGTAGTAGTATCGCTCGCACTCGACGGCGTCGGGCGACACCGTTTCGGGGGCGACCGGTTTCGAGAACCGGAGGTCGAACCCGTTCCGGGTGAGCGTCGTGTCCGCGACGGCCATCGGCGTCTCGCCGGTCCAGGAGATCCGCTTGACGCCTCGCCCGCCCCGCCAGTTCGTCTCGCGCCCGGTGAACCCGATCCAGAGGTCGCCATCGGGGCCGAACGCGACGCGGTGGCCGCCCCGGCCGCCGTGCGTCATCGCCCGCGCGCAGGCGCCCTGAAGTGCGCCGGCGACCTCGTCGAGCATCACGCGGACGACGTGGGGCATCGCGAAGTCGGCCACGAACAGCTGGCCGTCGAACGGCCCGAACGCCCCGCCGGTCGTGTCCTCGACCAGCCCCGTGGTCGCGACCGCGACGTCGCCGTACGGGAACTCGACGGCCGGTCGCGTGCGCAACGCGTCGAGCTGTTCCGGACTCATCTCCCCCGGGTCGAGGTCGTCGCGCCAGACCAGCGCCGACGGAAACCCGTAGAACTCCCCCTCCCGGATGTGGTAGAGGGGACTCGTCCCGACCCACTCGCCCTGCTGGTCGGTGACGAAGACCCGGTCCTCGGAGTCGACGGCGACGCCGTTGGGCGCGCGAAATCCCGAGGCCCACGGCGTCGTCTCCCCCTCGGACGTGACCTTCAGCACCCAGCCTCGATAGGGGACGGCGGACTCGCGGACGAAATCCAGACCCGCCTCGCGGAGTTCGCCGCGCACCTCCTCCTCGGGCGGCCCGTACGCCGTCGCCAGGGTCACGTAGAAGGTACCCGCCCCGTCGACCGCGGGACCGTTGCCGAACTCGTCGTAGTTGCCCGACAGACCGAACTCGTCCGACACGGTCTCGTAGCGGTCGGCGAAGCCGTCGCCGTTCGCGTCGGTGACGCGGGTCAGCTCCGGGCGCTGCATCGTGACCAGCTCCTCGTTCGAGGGTGCGACCAGCCCCAGCGGTTCGTGCAATCCCTCCGCGAAGAGCGTCCACTCGTCGGCGTCGGGGTCGTACAGTATCACTCGCCCGCCCTCCAGACAGGCGACCGCGAGCCGACCGTCCGGCAGGAACGCGAGGCCGTCTACCTTCCCCTCCACGGCCTCGGGGAACGGAACGTCCGTCACCTCGTAGTAGTCGCCCGCGGCCGCGTCGGCACTCGCCCGCCCCTCACCGCTCATGCTGACTCCTGTCTGATCGTCACCGTGAACTCGGTCGCCGCCGCCGCGCTCACGCGGAGGCGGTCGCCCGCCCACTCACCCGCGGACGCGTCGATCGACACGCCCGCGTTCCGGTCGGCGACGTACCGGATCGGAGCCTCCGCATCCGGGATCCGGAAGGTCTGTGCCACGCCTGGCCCGTTCTCGACCGGTCGGAGGTAGTGACGTATCTCGGTCCCGTCCGCGACGTAGCGGAACTCGGGGAGTCTGTCGACCAGTTCGTATCCCCGAAAGTCGACCGACTCGGGCTCCCGTCCCTCCTCGCCGAACCGGAGCGGGAACCCCCGGGTCGCCGCGTAGTAGGTCTCGCCGTCGATGGTCGCCGGCCCGTCGTCCTTGACGTACGGGATGTCGATGAGACCGCCGTGCCACGCGTATCGGAACCGGCAGGCGCCCGCGTCGAAACAGTACGACTCCGGGGTCGTCGTCCGCTCGGTGGGGAAACCGACGGCGATGCTCGCCGGCCCGACGGCCGGCATGAACTCCCGGATCACTCGACTCCGGTCCGGGAGATGCGAGAGCGGGTCCCCCGGAATCGTCGTCGCTATCGGGTCCGCGGCAGGCGTCGATTCCCGCTCCGGCGTCGGTGACGGCGATCCGTCCGTCTCCGTGTCAGACGCCGCAGTGCTACCGGGCTCCGTCTCCGCCGTCGCCCGACCGTCACCCGGGGCGAGTTGACACCCCGCGACCGAGGCGACGGTCGGCGAGAGCGACAGCAGGAACGCTCGACGGTCCACGCGGTTTCCATCCATCCGAATTGGACGAACTCCGCCTGTCGGGCTGATAAGCGTTGTGTCCCCCCGAGAAGACCGCCCTCTCTCCGGAACACCGTAGACTCGTGTTAGTCGCGCCGATCGCGACCGACGGGCGAGAGAATGCCGAGAACCGGATCGATCCGAAGCGTGAACCAGACGGGAGTCCCGACGAAGAGATATCCGATGAAGACCGGGTAACGCTCCTGCATTAGGCGTCAGAAGTGATTTCTCATCTCTGAAAAACGGCATCGGGTCGAGGGCGAAATCGATCGCCGTCGCGAGTTCGGCAAGCGAGTCGAAGAACTGGTTGCCGAGAGCGTCCTGGGGGTGTCGATAGCACTCTTCGACAGCGTTGAATTCCGGCGAATGCGAAGAGAACGTGACGGAAACGGGGCCGTCGCGGACCGCCCGGCCCGTGATGGCCGACGACTGGAAAGACGGTACTCCGTCCGGCCCGACGATCAGATCCTCTTTGAATCCATTTCATAGTTTAAATATGAGATGTTTTGCGCTATCGCGGTGACGCACCCGGTGAGTCGTGGAAAAACACTCGCCGTCTTCGGTGATCGCGCCACGCAGGCACGGCCGGCCACGTTGTCCAGAGAGTTCGCCGCTCGGGCGCGTACCGCGCGGAAACGACGCGGCAAGCGGGTCAACCCGGACGGGTTTCGTGATCCGATCGATGCAGGCTACTGCGGCGTCCTTCTCCGAGCCGTTGTTTCATTCGTCGTGGGATTCTCCTTGATCGGTTCATCATCCTCGGCCGCGGAACGGCATGGTTTTTGATATCTCAATCAGACGCCCTTCGACGACCGGTGGCAGTTCGGACAGGAGTCGACGCCGTAGGACTCCCGAAGAGATCCCTGGACGAGCGCCGATGTCCATACCGGCGCGTCGATCCCGACTTCCCCGAGAGGGTGGTGAACGGATTGCTCGAAGCCATCATAGTATTATTCTGATGTTTTCCGTTTTCTATCAGATATTTATTACCAGCTACGGCTTGCTCGGTCGCCACTAACAACCGCTGTGTCGACTCGGTTTCCTCGACCTTGTCGAGGGCGTCCTGGAGTTCTTCGACGGAGATCGCGTCGGGATGAAACCACAATACGCGGTAACAATATATGGGCAGAAAGTTCTAACGTGTACTAGATATTTCAGAGCGGGCGACGCTGAAATCGTCCGTCGCTAAAGCGGGATGACATTGACCCATGAGCTCGGTCGGGATGTCCAGTTCCTGAGCCAGGACGGACCCTCAACCCCGGAGAGATAGCCGAGTAACGCGGTATCGACGCCGTTCTCGCTGAATTTCGCTGTCCGTCCGAGAAGTCGGTCGGCTCGGTCGACGGAACCGGCGGCGAGACCGGTAGTGATGGGTACGATGCAGGTCGCGATCCGCATCCGAAAAGTAATCGTAGGAGGGGGAAGTGTCGTCGCTATGCGAACTGACTGGACGGATCCGACCGTCGTCGGGAGGAACCGGGAACCGCCGCGCTCGTACTTCGTCCCGCACGCCGACGCCGAAACGGCGCTGACCGGCGACCGGTCGTCGTCACCGTATTTCCGGCTGTTGAACGGCGACTGGCGGTTCGACTACGTCGAGACGCCGGCGGACGCACCGGCGGTCGACGCGTTCGCGGACCCCGCGTTCGACGACGGCGACTGGGACGCGATCCCGGTGCCGGGCCACTGGCAGACCAACGACTACGACCACCCCCACTACACCAACGTCGAATACCCGTTTCCGGTAGACCCGCCGAACGTCCCGGCGGAGAACCCGACCGGGTCCTACCGTCGCGAGTTCCACGTCCCCGAGTCGTGGGAACACCGCCGCGTCGTCCTCCGGTTCGAGGGCGTCGATTCGGCCTACCGGGTGTGGGTCAACGGCGAGGAAGTGGGGTTCTCCCGCGGGAGTCGTCTCCCCGCGGAGTTCGACGTGACCGAGCACGTCTCGCCCGGCGAGAACACGCTGGCGGTCCGCGTCCGCAAGTGGTCCGCCGGGAGCTATCTCGAAGACCAGGACACCTGGTGGCTCAGCGGGATCTTCCGGGACGTCTCCCTCTACTCGACGCCGAAGATGCACGTCGCCGACCTCGATGTCCGCACACATCTGAGCGACGACTACGGGAGCGGCACTCTCTCGGCGACCGTGGACCTGCGCAACGACCGCGACGCGACCGCCACCCGAACCGTCGAAACCACGCTCCGCGGTCCCGACGGCGAACCGGTCGCGACCGGAGACGAGACGGTGACAGTCGATCCCGGGGAGACGACCGGAGTCACCGTCTCGACCGAGGTGGACGACCCCGACCTGTGGTCCGCCGAGACGCCGCATCTCTACTCTCTCGCCGTGGAGTTACGGGACGAAGACGGCGACGGGACGGCCGTCGTTTCGGAGAGCGTCGGCTTCCGCGAGGTCGAGATCGCCGACGGCCAGTTGCGGGTCAACGGCGAACCGATCACTGTCCGCGGCGTGAACCGCCACGATTTCCACCCCGACAGGGGCCGCGCCGTCTCGCTGTCGACGATGCGCGAGGACGTCGAGTTGATGAAACGACACAACGTCAACGCCGTCCGGACCGCCCACTACCCCAACGACCCGCGGTTCTACGACCTCTGTGACCGCTACGGCCTGTACGTCGTCGACGAGACCGACCTGGAGTGTCACGGGATGGAGAAACTCGACCGCGTCGACCACCCCAGCGACGACCCGCAGTGGGAACGGGAGTACGTCGACCGGATCGAGCGGATGGTCGAGCGCGACAAGAACCGCCCGAGCGTGATCATCTGGTCGCTCGGCAACGAGTCGGGCTTCGGCGACAACCATCGCGCGATGGCCGAGCGCTGTCGCGAGATCGACCCCACGCGGCCGATACACTACGAGCGCGACCACGACCAGGAGGTGTCGGACCTCTCCGGTCGAATGTACCCGGGCCTGGAGTGGATCGGCGAACTCGTCGACGAGAACCCGGGCGTCCCGCTGATCTTCTGCGAGTACGCACACGCGATGGGCAACGGTCCCGGTGGCCTCGACGACTACCGGGAGACGTTCGAGGCGTACGACCGGGTCCAGGGCGGGTTCGTCTGGGAGTGGATCGACCAGGGTCTCCGCCGGGAGACCGAGGACGGCCGGGAGTGGTTCGCCTACGGCGGCGACTTCGGCGAGTACCCCCACGACGGGAACTTCATCTGCGACGGCCTCCTCTTTCCCGACCGCACGCCCTCGCCGGGACTCGTCGAACTCGCGGCCGTCTACGCGCCGATCGGCTTCGACGCAGTCGACGCCGCCAGCGGCGAGCTCACCGTGGAGAACCGACGGGACTTCCGCGGACTCGACGACCTGCGAGCGGAGTGGACCCTGCTCGCCGACGGCGAAATCGCCGCCAGCGGGAGTCTGAGCCTGCCCGACGCACCCCCGGGCGAGCGAGAGCGCGTCTCTGTGCCGGTCGACGCCGCGGACCTGAACCCGGGGCCGGAGTACCGCCTGACCGTCCGTGCGTCGCTGGCCGGCGACACTCCCTGGGCGTCTGCCGGCAACGAGGTCGCCGTCGACCAGTTCGATGTCCCGGTCGAAGGCGAGGAGTCAGCGGAGCGGACGGCTGACCGCGCTCCCGCGGGTACACCTTCGCCGGGCGGCGCCCTCTCGGTCGCGGAGCGCGGAACCGAGATCGTCGTCTCGGACCCGGAGTTCGAACTGACGTTCGACTCGACGGACGGGGTCGTGGACTCGCTCAGACACCGCGGACGGGAACTGCTCGCGTCCGGTCCCCGGGTCGACCTCTGGCGCGCGCCGATCGACAACGACCGCGGGGTCCCCAGGTCGATGACCTTCTTCCAGGACGTCGTCGGCCTGAGCGGGACCGAAGGGCTCTCGCTGGACAACCACTGGCTGGTCAGCTTCGCCGACCTCTGGCGCGAGGACGGCCTCGACCGCCTCACGTGGCGGACCGACGACGTGACCGTCGAGCGGTCCGCGGCGACTGGGGACGACGCCGACGCCGTCACCATCGACGTCACGGGTCGACTCGCACCGCCGGCGTTCGACCACGGCTTCGCCGTCGAGCAGTCCTACGCGGTCCGGCCCGGCGGCGCCGTCGACGTCGAGACGGCCGTCGAGCCGGAGGGGTCGCTCGCCTCGACGACGCTCCCCCGCGTCGGACTGACCCTCGGGCTGGCGGACTCGTTCGACACCGCGACGTGGTACGGGCGGGGTCCGGGCGAGTGTTACGACGACAGCAGAGCGGCCAGTCCGCTCGGCAAGTACGAGCGCGACGTGACGGACCTGCACACGCCCTACGTCCGCCCGCAGTCGAACGGCAACCGCACGGACGTCCGCTGGGTCGCGTTCAGCGACGGCGACGCAGGACTGCTGGCGACCGGCGACGGCCTGAACGACTTCCGCGCCCACCGCTACGACGAGGCGGCGCTGGACGCGGCCGCCCACGACCACGAACTCCGTCGACGCGACGAAGTGACCGTCGCCCTCGACCACGCCCACTGCGGGCTCGGGTCGGGGAGTTGCGGACCGCAGACGCGGCCGGCCTACCGCGTCCCGATCGACGGATACGAGTTCGGGATCCGACTGCGACCGTTCGCCGACGGACCGGGGACGCGCCGGTGATCCGCGGGCGGTGATCGTCGGGGGTCGCCTGCCGAAGGACACCCCGACAGGGCCCTCAGGCCCGATCGCGGGCCGCGGCCTCTTCGAGGAATTCGTCCGGGAGCGACCCCACCTCGCCGACCTGGACGCGCCAGAGGTTCGCGTACAGGCCGTCCGCCGCGAGCAACTCGTCGTGGGGCCCGCGCTCGACGATTTCGCCGTCTTCCAGGACGAGGATCCGGTCGGCGTCGCGCACGGTCGACAGGCGGTGGGCGATGCTGAACGTCGTCCGGTCCTCGATGAGTTCCTCGAGGGACTGCTGGATCAGCACCTCCGTCTCGTTGTCGACGTGAGAGGTTGCCTCGTCGAGGATGAGGATGTCGGGGTCGCGCAGGAGCACCCGCGCGATGGCGATCCGCTGGCGCTGACCGCCCGACAGGCGGTCGCCGCGCTGGCCGACCTCCGTCTCGTAGCCGTCCTCGAGGTCCTGGATGAACTCGTGGGCGTTCGCCCGCTCGGACGCCGACTGGACCTCCGCATCGGTCACGTCCAGCCCGTAGGAGATGTTCTCCCGGATGGTTCCCGTGAACAGGAACGGCTCCTGGGAGACGTAGCCGATCGACGAGCGCAGCGACCGGACGGTCACGTCGCGGACGTCGTGCCCGTCGACGGTGACCGCCCCGTCCGAGACGTCGTAGAATCGCAGGAGGAGCTTCATCAGCGTCGATTTCCCCGATCCCGTCGGCCCGACCAGCCCGACCGTCTCGCCGGCGCCGGCGTCGAAGGAGACGTCCGTGAGCGCCTGTTCGCCGTCGGGGTAGCTGAACGTCACGTCGTCGAACGCGACGTCACCCTCGACGTCGCCGAGGTCCCGCGCGCTCGGGTCCTCGGGGATGCTGACGGGGTAGTCGAACAGCACGAACACCCGCTCGGCGGAGGCCTTCACGCGCTCGAAGTTGTTGAGCAACTGGCCGGCCTGCGTGAGCGGGCCCTGGATCTGACGGGTGTACTGCAGGAACATCACGACCGTCCCGACCGTGACCGTCCCGGCGAGCCCGATCGTGGTCCCGGTGACGGTGACGGCCGGCGGGCCGAACAGCACCCACCACCCGCCGACGAGGAAGACGAGTGAGAAGCCGACCCCGTTGATGAGGGTCAGCATCGGGCCGAACCGGATGCCCCACCGCCGGGCGCCCCAGCGGGCGTCCATGTGGTCCTGGGAGGCGTCCTCGACGCGGTCGGACTCGAACGGTTCGTTAGTGAACGACTTGACGACGGCGATGCCGCTCAGGTTGTTCTCCAGGCGGGAGGCCAGATCGCCGAACGTGCCGCGGGCCTCGCGGTACATCGGTCGGACCTTCTTGACGAAGAGGTGGCTGACGAGCGTGAGCAGCGGCGCCGGCAACAGCGCCACGAGCGCGAGCTGCCAGTTCGTCGCGAGCATGATGGCGCTGATCCCCAGCACCTGGACGAGGATGTTGAGCAACTGGCCGAGCCAGCCGTTGAGGAAGCCTTCCAGCCGGTTGACGTCGCTGGAGAGAACGCTCATCAGCTCGCCGGTCTGGCGGTCGGAGTAGAACTCCATGCCGAGGCCCTGCATCTCGTCGTAGACGTCCGTCCGGAGCTCGTGCTGGACGTTCTCCGCGAACACCGCCCAGCCCCAGCTCCCGAGCCACGTGAAAAACGTCGTCAGGCCGTACACGGAGAGGAACAGCCCGACGGTGAGCAGCATCTTTCCCTGCATCGTCGTCGGCAGCATGTCGACCGGGACCAGCGGCAGGCGATACGGCGTGCTCCCGGTGAACAGCCCGTCGATAGCCAGCGCGAGCAGCCACGCCGGCGCGAGTCCGAGCAGCGGCGAGATCAGGTTCGACGTCAGCGCGATCGCCACAGGAACGGGGTACTGGCGGGCGTACTTTCCCAGCAGCCGACTCATCGGCCGCTTGACGTCCTCGCGCTCGTCGATGAAGAGGTCCTCTTCCTGGTCAGGCATCGGACTGGGGCGCCTCCGAGGGTGTCGGTCGCGGCGGTCGTATCGTGATGCTCTCGTCCGGCGAGCTCTCGGGGGAAGTGTGCCGTGGTGTTCGCGGGTGTGCTCCGTTGGACTGCATGCTCGGCCTGAAACCCCTGGTAGTAAAGTATCCGTCGAACGCGGAGAGACTCCGAGCGTGAAGCGCTGTTCGGGGCGACCCGGACGCCTACTGGACGAACCGATCCCGGTGTGCCCGTTCAGTCTCCGAGCGCGGGGTCGTCGACGCACTCGCGCCAGTGGGCGAGTTCCTCGCGGAGGCGGTCCAGCGTCTCGTCGTGGTCGGAGTCGCCCGCGAGGTTCTCGGTCTCGGCGGGGTCCGCCTCGACGTCGTACAGTTCGGTGCGGCGCCGCCCGTCGACGGAGAACTCGATCAGCTTGTACCGGCCGGACCGCACCGCCCGCTGAGTGTCGGAATACGCCACGAAGACGGAGTCGCGGGGCCCCTCGGCGTCGTCGGTGATCGTCGGCGCCAGGCTCTCGCCGTCGACGGTGTCGGGGACCGGCAGGTCGGCGAACTCGGCCAGCGTCGGGTACAGGTCGTGGTGGTAGGTGAAGGCG
>Ga0207813_100662_pt1 | contig 16583 bp, 15 predicted proteins | sample A23E3SouthBayCA_2_FD_187730 | JGI IMG/M metagenome (GOLD analysis project Ga0207813, IMG submission 187730) | Aerobic enrichment media microbial communities from Eden Landing Ponds, California, USA - A23 E3 (4) (SPAdes) | ecosystem: Environmental > Aquatic > Marine > Unclassified | place... | reverse complement strand
ACTCGTCTTCCTCCCGCTCTACCACATCACGGGCTTCACGCACTCCACGTGGCAGACCCTGATTCGGGGCGGCACCGCGTTCGTCCGGAACCCCGCCGACTGGAGCGCCGAGCGCTGCATGCGCGAAATCGAGGACAACGAGATTACGAGCTTCATCGGCGTCGCGACGATGTTCGTCGACATGGTGAACGACGAATCGTTCGGCGAGTACGACCTCTCCTCGCTCGACACCGTCAACGAGGGCGGCGCGAAGATGCCCGTCGCCGTGCAGGAACGCTTCGAGGAGAGCACGGGCGTCGCGATGAGCGAGGGATACGGACTCACCGAGACCACCGCCGCCACCCACACCGGCGTCGGGTCCTCCTTCGGCTACAAGCCCGGCACCATCGGTCAGCCGCTCCGGATGACGGACGCGAAAATCGTGGACGGCTCGGGCGACGAAGTCGACTCCGGCGAGACCGGGGAACTCCTCGTGCGCGGCCCCCAGGTGATGAAGGGCTACCACAATCTCCCGGACGCGACCGACGACGCGTTCACCGACGAGGGCTACTTCCGCACCGGCGACATCGCGCGCCGTGACGCCGAGAACTACTACGAGATCGTTGACCGGAAGAAGCACATGATCAACACCGCGGGCTACAACGTCTACCCGAGCGAGGTCGAAGCCCTCCTCTACGAACACGAAGCCATCGCTGACGCCGCCGTCGTCGGCATCCCCGACGACCGCCGGAACGAGACCGTGAAGGCGTTCGTCGTACGGACGCCGGACGCAGCGGTGACCGAAGAGGAAATCAAACAGTTCTGCCTCGACCACCTCGCGGAGTACAAACACCCCAGGGAGGTCGAGTTCGTGGAGGACCTGCCGCGCACGGCGAGCGGGAAGGTGCAGAAGTTCAAACTGGTGGACGACGATGCCTGAGGGCGTCGCGTTCGTCACCGGCGCGAGCCAGGGTATCGGCGAAGCTATCGCGCGCCGGTTCGCGGACGACGACTTCGCGGTCGCGCTCGCCGCGCGCAGCGACACCACCGACCTCGCGGACGAACTCGGGAACGCGCTCGCCGTCCGATGCGACGTGACCGACGAGGAGAGCGTCCGCGACGCTATCGACGCGACCGTCGAGGAGTTCGGTGGACTGGACGTGCTCGTGAACAACGCCGGTATCGCCGGCCCCACGAAGCCAGTCGAGGAAATCGAGCGTGAGGCATGGAGCGAAACCATCGAAACGAACCTCACCGGACCCTTCCTCTGCGCGAAACACGCGGCGAGCGCGCTCCGCGACAGCGACGATGGAAGCATCGTCAACGTCTCCTCCGTCGGCGGGAAGCGCCCGTACCCGAACCGAAGCCCGTACGCAGCCTCCAAACTCGGCCTCGTCGGTCTCGGCCGCACGCTCGCAGCCGAGTTCGGCGACGACGCCGTCACCGTGAACACCATCTGCCCCGGGCCCGTCGCGGGCGACCGCATCGAGTCCGTCATCGAGAACCAAGCGGAGGCGCGCGGCACGACCCCCGAAGCGGTGAAGCGCGAGGAGTACCTCGGCGACCTCATGCTCGACGAGATGGTGACGCCCGCGGAAGTCGCGGACGTGGCGTACCGCCTCGCCGTCGACCACCGGCACGTCACCGCCCAAGACGTTAACGTGGACGCAGGCATGACGTGGTACTAGATGGACTACGACGCGGTCTTCTGGGACATCGGCGGCGTCCTCCTCGACGTCGACTCGGTGCGCGAAGCACACACGCGGTTCATGGAGCGGTTCGTCGCCGCGCACGGCCTCGACGTGAACCCGCAGGCGGCGCTGGAGCAGTGGCGCGGCGCTGTCGGCCGCCAGTTCCGCGAACGCGAGGGAAACACCTACCAGTCGGCCCGCGAGGCGTACGCGCTCGCGCTCGCTGACCTCGCCGAACGCGACCTCGCGGACGACGAGTGGTTCCCGCTCTTCCGCGAGACCTCCACGCGCTACCTTCGACCGACGCCGCACGCTCGCGCGGTCGTCGCCGCGCTCGCCGACGCCGGCATCTACCAAGGCATCGTGAGCGACGTGGACACGGAAGAGGGCGAGTTCATCCTCTCGCTGTTCGGCGTGCTGGAGCACGTGGACGACGTGACGACGAGCGAGGCCGTCGGCCGCACCAAGCCCGACGACGCGATGTTCGAGACCGCGCTCTCGAAGAGCCCCGTCACGCCCGAGCGGACGGTGATGGTGGGCGACCGCTACGACCACGACGTGGCCGGCGCCGTCCGCCACGGCATCCACGGGGTCGCGTTCGGTGAGACCGCCGACGGCCCCGACGCGAGCCACCGAATCGACGACTTGCGCGCGGTGCTCGACATCGTCGTCGTGCGAGGTGAGCGATGAGACTCCCCGAACCGTCAGCGGTCGCCGCTGCGCTCCACGGACGCCTGCTCCGGCCCGTTCGACGGACGCTCCGGCCGTTCCTCCACGAGGATGTGGACCGTGGCGACCCCGTGAGCCACGTTCTGCTCTCCCTCCTCGCGGGCCTGGTCGCGTTCGCGCTCACTGCGCTGGCCGCGGCGCTCGTCGCGCTCCCGACGGCGCTCTACGCCGTGGCGTACGCGCTCCTCGCTGGCGCGTCACGCCTCGTGAACGCGTTCCGCTATCGCCGGTAGCGCGTCCGTCACGTCCGCCCGGAGCACGACATCGGCGCGGTCGTCGGCCCGCGTTTCCTCGAGATTCACGACGACGAGACTGCCGTCGCGCGCGGCGGTCGCGGGCAGCGAAGCCGCGGGGTCAACCGTCAGCGAGGAGCCGACGGCGAGGAAGGCGTCGCTCCGTTCCGCGAGGTCGCGGGCGTCGTGCAGCGCCTTCTGTGGCAGTTGCTCGCCGAACAACACCACGTCGGGCTTGAGGACGCCGCCGCACTCGCAGGTCGGCGGAAGTTCGCCGTCCGCGGCGCGCCGTCGGGCGTCCGCCGCGTCGCTCCGCCGTCCACAGTCCTCGCAGGCGACGCGCTCGGCGTTCCCGTGGAGTTCGATGACGCGCTCGCTCCCCGCGTCCTGATGGAGGCCGTCCGTGTTCTGCGTGACGACGCCGTTGAGGACGCCCGCGGTTTCGAGCGTGGCGAGCGCGCGGTGGGCGGCGTTCGGTTCGACGCCGTCGGGCCGCATCGCGTCGTGGAGGTCGAGGCGGTCGCTCCAGAACCCCGCGGAGTCACGCTCGAACCGCCGCCGATGGAACTCCTGGGGGTCGAACTCCGCCCCCCAGATTCCGTCGTCGCCGCGAAAACTCGGGATGCCGGACGCCGTGGAGACGCCCGCGCCAGTTAGCACGCCTGCAGTCTCCGCCGACTCTAGCAGTTCCGCGACCCGCGATAGCGCGCGTTCGTCCATACCCATGGATAGGCGTTCGAGAGGAAAAGTGGCGTGCAGACGACACCGGCGGTCGCGCACGAGAGCGTGTCGCCATCACTGAACCGGACTCCCGTACGTCGCTACTTACTACATCACCCCCGCTGGCCGCGCTCTCGTATTTGAACTTTTCAGCCAGCGCGGTCTAGTGGCGGAGACGGTACGAGCATCAGCGCGCCGGCGGCGCGCTGTTCACGCGAGCGCAGAGCGCTCGCGTCTTTTTCCCTCCAGCGTCAGAGCGAGGCTCTGACTGGCTCCCCCTCGCTCGCTATCGCTCACTCGCGGGAACAGGTTTTTACTCAAGCGGTCGCCGAAGGCGACCCGCAGAGTAAAAAGGTGGGTTAGAAGCGCGTGAGGGCTTCGAGTTCGAATTCGTGTTGGTCGGCGTCGCTGAGTGCGTCGCGGGCGATGACGCGTTTGTGGACTTCGTCTGCGCCGTCGACGATGCGGAACTGGCGGACGCTCTCGTAGAAGTCGGCGAGCGGGAGGTCTTTCCCGATGCCGTTTCCGCCGCACATCTGGATGGCTTGGTCGATGACGTTCTGGCAGGTGTTCGCGGCGAACACTTTGGTCATGGCGACGGGGATGCGGGCTTCGTTCCCTTGGTTGATTTGGCGGGCGGCGTGCCGGACCATGGTGCGGGCGGCGTGGAGGTTGGTTTCGGCTTCCGCGATTTCGAAGCGGAGGGATTGTTTCTCGCTGAGGGGTTCGCCGAAGGCTTCGCGTTCGCTGATGTATGCTTTCGAGATGTCGAGCGCGCGCTGGGCCATTCCGGAGTACCGCATGCAGTGGGTGAGGCGGGCGGGGCCGAGGCGGGCTTGCGCGTGGCTGAATCCTTCGTTGAGTTCGCCGAGCAGCGCGCTCTCGGGGACGCGCACGTTGTCGTACTCGATTTCGGCGTGCCCGACGCCGGTGACGTTCCCGCCGGTGTGCGGGATGTCGCGCACGACGTTCACGCCGTCCGCGTCCGCGTCGACGAGGAAGAGCGAGCAGCCGCTGTAGGGGTGGGCGTCGGGGTCGGTGACGGCCATGACGATGAGCACGTCGGCCTCGGTGCCCTGGGTCGTCCACCATTTGTGGCCGTTGATGACCCATTCGTCGCCGTCCTTCTCCGCGGTGGTCGCCATCATCTTCGGGTCGCTCCCGCCGCCCTGAATCGGTTCGGTCATCGAGAACCCGCTCCGAATCTCGCCTTGGACGAGCGGCCGGAGGTACTCCTCTTTCTGGTCCTCGGTGCCGAACATTTCGAGGGTGTGCATGTTGCCCTCGTCCGGCGCTTCGACCTTGATGGCGGGCGCGCCGAGGAGGCTGCGGCCGGCTTCCTCGAACACGGGGAGCATGTCGCGGTAGCTGAGGCCGTGCCCGCCGTACTCCTCGGGCAGGTGGGGTGCGTAGACGCCGTAGTCGCGCGCTTCCTCGCGGAGCGCGTCCAGTTGGTCGTCACTGATGGGGTCGCCGCCCAGTACGTCGCGTTCGACTGGGATGACTACCTCGTCGACGAACTCACGGGTTTTCTCGGCGAACTCGACCGCTCGCTCGGAATCGTCGTACTCCATACCCACCCTTCGTGAATACAATGTAAAAAGATTCGTCCCGATTGGCATCGAGTGGTAATTCCCATCCATACCTATTCGTACGAGGAGGTTGAACGCCCGGTTATGGCAGACGACACGAGTGCGGCCTACTTCGCTCGGCTCGTAGACGAGGACGCGTTACGGACGTTCCTCGAATCCGAACTCGGGCCGACGGACGCCTACGACGTCGAGCGGCACGCGGAAGGACATTCGAACGAGACGCTGTTCGTCCAGTGGGGCGACCGCGACCTCGTGATTCGCCGGCCGCCGCCGGGCGAGACGGCGGACACCGCGCACGACGTGCTCCGCGAGTACCGCGTCATCGACGCGCTCCAGGACACGGCCGTGCCGGTGCCGCCGACGGTCGCAGCGTCCGACGACCACTCCATTATCGGGAGCGACTTCTACGTGATGGAGCGCGTGCCCGGCGACGTGCTGCGGGACGACGAACCGGAGCGGTTCGCGAACCTCGCGTCCCGCCAGCGCATCGGGGAGGAACTCGCGGACACGCTCGCGGCCATCCACGACGTGGACTACGAAGCGGTCGGCCTCGGCGAACTCGGGCGGCCGGCGGGCTACACGCGCCGGCAGGTCGACCGCTGGGGGAAACAGCTCTCGTGGGCGTTCGAGGTCACGGCGGACGACCGCGAGGTCCCGAAGCTGAAGCGGGTCGGCGAGTGGCTGGACGAGAACTGTCCGGAGGACCATCCGGAGACGCTCGTGCATGGCGATTACAAGCTCGACAACGTCCTGTACGCGCCCGGAACGCCCCCGGAACTGACGGGCGTGTTCGACTGGGAGATGAGCACGCTCGGCGACCCGCGCGCCGACCTCGGGTGGATGCTCTCCTACTGGCGGGACGCCAAGGACCCCGAGCCCGCGGTCCCCGAGCTGGAGGCGACGTTCATGCAACGCGACGGCTACCCGACACGCGTCGAACTCGTGGAGCGCTGGGAGGACGCGACCGGGTTCGAGTTCGAGCACGAGCGGTTCTACCGCGCGCTCGCCGTCTACAAGCTCGCCGGACTGGGCGAGATGTTCTACCGGCGCTACCTGGAGGGGAACTCCGACGACCCAATGTATCCGCTGATGGAGGAACGCGTGCCCGCGCTCGCCGACCGCGCGGTCCGCATCATCGAGGGGGAGGAGCCGCTGTGACGTACTACGAGGACTTCGAGGTGGGCGACGTGGAGGAGTTCGGGTCGTACACGGTGTCGAAGGAGGAGATCGTGGAGTTCGCGGAGCAGTTCGACCCGCAGCCGTTCCACGTGGACGAGGAGGCGGCGAAGCAGTCGCCGTTCGGCGGCCTCATCGCGTCCGGCTGGCACACGGCGTCGCTCTGGATGAAGCTCATGGTCGAACACCACTACGACGACGCGGCGAGCCTCGGGTCGCCGGGCGTCGAGGAGATTCAGTGGACCGAACCCGTCCGCCCGGGCGACACGCTCTCGGTGCGCTTGGAGGTCGCGGAGAAACGCCCGCTCGAGAGCGACCCCGGGCGAGGGTTGCTCACGACGGACACCGCGATGTTCAATCAGGACGACGAAATCGTGATGACGATGCGCGGAAAAGCCTTCTACGAGCGGCGAAACCCCGACGCCTAGCGCCCTTCGAACTCGGGGTCTCTGTCTTCGAGGAATGCCCGCACGCCCTCTTCGTGGTCGTACGTGTCGAACACGACACCTTGCGCGACTGCCTCGTCCGTCATCGCCTGGTCGATGGTCTTCTCGAAGCCTTCGTCGATGAGGCGTTTCGCGTGCCGGAACGCCGCCGTCGGCCCGGACGCGATGCGCTCGACCATCGCGTCCGCTTTCTCCGCGAACTCGTCGCTCCCGTAGACGTGGTTGAATAGCCCGAGGTCGTGTGCGCGCTCCGCGCCCATGATTTCGCCCGTGTAGACGAGTTCCTTCGCGACGTTCGTCCCGACGACGCGCGGCAGGAGGTAGGAGGTGCCGGCGTCCACGGACAGCCCGACCTGCCGGAACACGAACCCGATGCTCGCGTCCTCGGTCGCGAGCTGGATGTCGCACGCGATTGCGAGGTTCGCGCCCGCGCCCACCGCGGGGCCGTCGACCTTCGCGATGGTCGGAAGCGGGAACTCCACGAGGAGCGCGAGCGTCTCGCTCGTCGTTCGCTCGAGCGTCTTCACGGCCTCCTCCAGGGACTCGTCGGAGTCGAGTCGTTCCTTCATCGCGGCGATGTCGCCGCCGGCGCTGAACGCGCCGCCCGAGCCCTGCACGACGACCGCGCGGGCGTCGTCGACCTCGTCACGGACGCGTTCGAGGCTGTCCCGGAGGCCCGCGGTTAGCTCGCGGGAGAGCGCGTTCCGGCGCTCGGGCTGGTCGAGCGTGATGGTCGCGATGCCGTCCTCTACGTCGAGCGTGACTGCGTCACTCATACCGCGACCCACACCGCGAACCCCGAAAAACCTTCCCCAGGACTGTTAGAAATATCCTCCAGATCGCTTTACAGTGCTCATTCCTCCGGGATGACTTTCCCGGGGTTGAGCAGGCCCTTCGGGTCGATGGCGTCTTTGATACCTCGCATCACGTCCACGGTGTTCGCGTGCTCGTCGCTCATGAACCCGCGCTTCCCGATGCCGACGCCGTGCTCGCCGGTCGCGGTGCCGTCCATCTCGATTGCGGCCTGCACGACCTCGTTGTTGAACGCCATCGCGCGAATCACGTGGTCCTCGTCGTCGCGGTCGACGAGCGGCGTGTAGTGGAGGTTCCCGTCGCCCGCGTGCCCGACGAGCGGCGCGAGCAGGTCGTACTCGTCGGCGAGGTCGTGCGCGCGCTCCACGATGTCCGGGTAGTTCGTGATGGGGACGACCACGTCGCCGATGACGGCCACGTCGAGGTCGGGGTCGTACGCGCGCGCCGCAGGCAAGGCCTCCCGGCGGGCTTCCCAGACATCCGCCATCGCGCCGCCCGGTTCCGTCCACTCGACGACGCCGTGGTCGCGGCAGATGTCCTCGACGAACGCGTAGTCCTCCTCGATACCGGTGGTGTTTCCGTGGAGTTCGAGCAGGAGGGTGGCGCGCTCGGGGAGCGTGAGGTCGTCGCGGTTCGCGTTCAGGAGTTCGATGGACTGCTCGTCCATGAACTCGATTGCGCCGGGTTTCACTCCCGCACCGATGATGTCGCTGACGGCGCGGCAGGCGTCGCGCGCGCTCTCGAACGCGACGAGCGCCGCGCGCTTCTCTGCGGGGATGCCGGCGAGTTCGATGGTGGCGTCCGTCACCACGCCGAGCGTCCCCTCGCTCCCGACGAGCAGGTCCTTGATGCTGTACCCCGAGGAGGTCTTCACGACGTTCCGTCCGGCCTCGACGACCTCGCCGTCGGGGAGCACGGCCTCGATGCGGCGGACGTGGTCGCGGGTCTCGCCGTACCGCACGGCGTTGAACCCGCTCGCGTTGGTCGCGATCATCCCGCCGATGGTCGCCACGTTCCCGCTGGAGATACCGGGCGGGAAGCGGAGGCCGTGGCCGGCGAGCGTCTCGTTCAGGTCGTCGTAGACGACGCCGGGGCCGACGCGCGCGGTGAGCGTGTCCGGATCGGTCTCGACCCACGTCATCTCCTTCGTGGACAGCACGATACCGCCCTCGACGGGGATGGCGTTCCCTTCGAGGCCGCTCCCGCCGCTCCACGGCGTCACCGGCACGTCGCGCTCGTACGCCGCGGACAGCACGGCCGAGACCTCGTCGGTGGTCTCCGGCCACACGACCGCGTCGGGCGTCGAGGGGTGGTGTGGGCTCGCGTCGCGGGCGTACTGCTCGCGGCGCGACTCGCTGAACGAACTCTCCGCGTCGAGGTCTCGGAGGAACGAGACGTCGTGGTCGGTCATACACGGTCGTTCGTGTACGTCGCCCTAAATCTTCGCCCGCGGTCTACCAAGAGTTATTGCGCTCGCCGCGACTCACTCGGTATGCGCGTGAGCGAGGCCGTCGTCGACCGATTGGTCGCACACGGCATCGATACGGTGTTCGGCATCCCCGGCAAACAGACCCTCCCATTGAACGACGCCATCGGCGACAGCGACGGCATCGACTTCGTCGTCGCGCGCCACGAGACCGCAGTGTCTCACGAGGCGTGGGGGTACGCCGAGACGTCCGGAAGTATGGCCGCGACCTGCGTCGTCCCGGGGCCGGGCGACATGAACGCGATGAACGGCCTGAAGAACGCCCTCAACGACTGTACGCCCCTCCTCCACCTCGCGGTCGAGACCGAACCCGACATCCGGGGCGGCGACGGCATCCACGAGACGCCACCAGACACCTACGACAACGTCGTGAAGGAGAACATTCTCGTGGAGAACCCGGAGGCCACGATAGCCGAAATCGAGCGCGCCATCGCCGTCGCGCAAACGCCGCCGAAGGGCCCGGTTCGCGTCGGCATCCCGAAGAACTTTCTCCCGATGGACGCGGTGCTCGCGGAACCCGGCGACTACACCACGGAGTCCGTCCACGGCGTCGACGAGGACGCGCTCGGTGACGCCGTCGACGCGCTGAACGACGCCGAGCGACCCGTGATACTCGCGGGCGGCGGCGTGCGCTCCGCGGACGCGTCCGGCGCGCTCGTCGGCGTCGCGGAAACCCTCGACGCGCCCGTCGTCACCACCTACAAGGGCAAGGGAACGATTCCAGAGGACCACGACCTCTCCGCGGGCGTGCTCTGCGGCGGCGCGAGCCCCGACCTTCTCGACCTGCTCTCCTCGTCGGACGCCCTGCTCGCCGTCGGCACGGACTTCGACGCCGTCGCCACGCGCTCGTGGAGCGTCGAGATGCCCGAGACGCTCGTGCACGTCACGCTCGACCCCGAGGACGTCGGGACCGGGTACGCGCCGACGGTTGCCTTGGTCGCGGACGCCGGCGCGGCGCTGTCGGGGCTCGCCGGCCGCCTCGAACGAACGGAGAACCGAGAGGGCGCGGCGCGCGCGACGACCGTCAGGGAGGCCGACGCCGACCGGATGGCCGCGCTTCGCGACACCGACCAGCCGCCCCTCACGTCCGTCGCCGCGCTCGACGCCGTCCGGGACGCGACCCCCCGCGAGACGCCCGTCTCCGTGGACGCCGGCGGCTTCCGCATCTGGACGCTCGTCTCCTTCCCCGCGTACGGCCCGCGCTCCTACGTCAACCCCGGGTCGTGGGCGACGATGGGAACCGGGCTTCCCGCGGCCATCGGCGCGGCGCGCGCGAACCCCGGCGAGCACGTCCTCGCGCTCTCCGGCGACGGCGGCCTCATGATGTGCATCCACGAACTCCACACCGCCGCCGCCGAGGACCTGCCGGTGGTGCTCGTGGCGTTCAACAACGCCGACTACGCCATCATCTCCGAGGAAGCGCAGCGCTCGTACGGCCTCGACGCCTACGACTGGCCGGAGACGCCGCTCTCGCTCTCCGCCATCGCGGACGGCATGGGCGTCGAGACCGCGCGCGCCGAGACGCCCAACGAGATTCGCGACGCCGTCAGTGCGGCGTTCGACCGCGACGGCCCGACGCTCGTCGAAGTGCCGACCGACCCCGCGGAACCGCAGGCGAACGTCCACATGCGCGACTAATCCTCCGTCTGCGTTCCCACGTCCGCCGGCCAGCCAGGCGGTTGGTCGGGCGACACCTCGGCGTGCTCGCGCTTGAGTACCATCGGCGTCCGCTCCAGCGAGAGCACTTTCGTCCCCTCCTGGTTGTACGCGCGGAGTTCCGTGGTGACGACGCCGACGTGGTCGCGGCTCTCCAGTTCCCGCTTGGAGACGACCTCGGATTCGGCGAAGATGGTGTCGCCGTGAAAGACGGGCGCGTGATGCTGCACGTCGTCGTAGCCGAGGTTGGCGGTGGCGTTCATCGACACGTCCACCACGCTCATCCCCACCGCCAGCGCGATGACGAACGTGCCGTCCACCAGTCGCTCCCCGAACTCAGTTTCCGATGCGTAGGCCTCGTTGAAGTGCATCGGGTTCACGTTCATCGTCAGGTTCGTGAACCAGACGTTGTCCGTCTCCGTCACCGTCCGCCCGTAGGGGTGCTTGTACACGTCGCCCACCGCGAAGTCTTCGTAGAACCGTCCCTGCCAGCCCTCGACGACTCTCGTGTCCGTCATGTCGTGCTACACGTACCCACGAACCAAAGAACGCGGTGTTTTTCACGGCACGCACCCGACTCGAAGCATGCTCGCGTCAGTCGCCGCCGGCGTCGCGTTCGGCCTCGCGCTCGCCGCCCCGCCGGGGCCGATGAACGCCGTCATCGCCGAGGAAGCCGTGCAGCGCGGCTGGCGGAAGGGCGTGCGCGCCGGATTGGGCGCAGCGACCGCCGACTTCTGTTTCTTCGTGCTCGCGCTCGTTGGCGTGGTCGCCGTCGTCACGGACCTTCCGCTCCTGCACGCCGGCCTGCTCGCCGTCGGCGGCGTTCTCATGCTTTACTTCGCGTACGGCGCGTACCGCGGCGTCTCCGAGTCCTTCCGCGAGGCCGGGGAGCGCAGGGTCGCCGGCACGGGCTTCCAACGCGCGTTCGTGCTCGCCATCACGAACCCCTACCAGCTCGCGTTCTGGCTGTCCGCCGGCGTCGCGCTCGTCGAACCCGGCGACCTCGACCTCCTCAGTTACACGCCCTACCTCGGCGACTCGCTCGCGGGCGCGCTCGTCGTCCACACCGGCAGTCCCGCGCTCGTCGCCGGGTTCTTCGCGGGCGTGCTCGCGTGGGTCGTCTCGTTCCCGCTCGCGCTCGCCGCCGCCGAACGCCGCGTCGAATCCCTCGCACCCACCGTGAGCGCACTCTCAGCCATCCTCCTCGCCGGATTCGGCGTGCTCTTCCTCGCGGACGCCGTGCGAACCATCGCGTGAAGGCGACACCCTCAAACCGTTCGGCCGCCTGACGGTACATCTATGACTCCCAGTGGAGACGTTCGCGACCTCGTCTCCTTCGCCGACGACAACGGGGACCTCCGCGTCCGTGACGCGCTCACGGGCCGAGCGTTCACGCTCTCGCTCGACGCGACCGGTCGCGAACCCGCGCCCCCCGACGGCTTCCTCTTCCCAGTGGACGCGGCCGTCGGAACGACGACCGACACCATCGAAGTCCCGGCCGGCGTCACCGCCTACCTCCGCGCTGCGGACGGCGAACACATGGGCGAGTTCTCCGCGACGCCGCGCGACCTCCCGGAGGGAACGTACTACCTCGAACTCGCCGCGCCCGTGAAGACGTACATCCGGCTGAGCCGAACGGCGGCGACCGTCGCGTACACCCAGCCCCGAAGCGAGGGCGGCGCGCTCCGCGTCTCCTTCCCCGAACCGGCGTACGTCGAGGTCGGGGCGCGCTCCGCGCACGACCGCTCGCGGGCGACGATAACCGTGTCGGACGACCCGCGAGCCTTGATGGATGCCGTGTCCCACCTCGGGTCGTCGATACGCGAGTTCTCGCCCGAGCGCTCGTGGCCGACGCTCCGCGGCTATCCGCCCGCCATCGAGGTCGGCGACGAACTCGCGATTCCTGACGGACTCACGCCGCCCGACACCGGCGTCACGCTCGGCGTTCCCGACTCCATCGCAGACGTTTACCGGGTCGCGCCGCTCGCGTACTACCTCGGCGCGACCGTCGAACCCGCGAGCGAACCGACGCTGTCGCTCTCGAACGGCTACTCAGCGCCGCTCGCCCCCGACGAACCGCTCGAATCCGCGGTCGACCGACTGCTCGCGACGTGCCTCGTGCTCGACTCGCTCGCGCGCACCGACGGCTACTACTCGCTCCCCCGCCACGAGTACGACGAACTCGCCGGCCGCCTCCCGTTCTACCCGCCGAACCTCTACGAGTCGCCGATACCCGAACAGCTCATGGAGTACCTCGAAGTCACGTCGGACCTGCTCGCGCCCGCCGTCCCGCAGTGGCCGGTGACCGCGGTGCTCCGGGACGACATCGCGGACGCGGAACTCCTCCCGCACGCCCTTCACGGCCTCTGGCGCGTCCACGTCGACGACCCACAGACTGATGGCCGCGCGCGCTCGCGAACCGAGAACGGGACCGCGTTCAAGCCGTCCGCGATTACCGCCCACGCGCACGGTGTTCCGCCGACCGGCGACGCCCGCCTCGTCCCGTCGTTCCGTGACGCCGCGCGAGAAACCCCGTACGTCACGCGCGAGGACGCGACGACCGTCGTGTTCGCCGCCCCGGACCGCGCGCCCGCGCTCCTCGACGCGCTCTCCGACCTCCCCGAACCCGTTTCGGTGTGCGTGAGCGACGACCCGGCGACCGTCCGGAAAGCCGCCGCGAACGCGACCGTCGCGTACTGGGACCGCCCCCCGCTCCGCCACGGCAACGGGTTCGGCGCGCTCGACACGACCCCGCTCGGACTGGCCGTGATAACCGGCGAGCACGCGTTCGACGCCGCGGTCGACCTCACGGAACGCGGCGTCCCCGCGGCGATGTCCGCGGCCGCCCGCCTCCCCGTTTCCCGGGTCGCCGACCTCCTTCACTGCGTTCAGGTCGGGTGTTCGGTCGAATCCGCCGTCCGGTACGCGGATATCGCGGACGCCGTCCGCGTGGTCGGCCACCCGACGTACGTCCCCGTTCGGTCCGCCGACATCGTGGGGCCGGCGCGCGTCGACGTCACTCCCCACGGGTCCGACGAGCACGCGCTCTCGGCCAGATACGCCGTCACCGTCGACAGCCCCGTCGGCGGCGTCGTCCGATTCGCCGAACCGCTCCCGCACGACGCGTATCACCTCGTGGGAGTTAACGGACCACAACCGGGGACGCACGACGCCGCCGAGACCGTCGAGCTTCTCGACCACCCGACGACCTTCGTGCGCATCGACGGCACGCCCGTCCCGCCCACCGAGTCGCTCACGCCCGAGATGCTCCGCCGCGCCACTCACGAGCGCGCCGACTAACGTTCGAGAAAGCGTTCGCCGTGTTTGTTCGGGCTACGTCGCGTTGAATCCGCCGTCCACGAGGAGGCCGTGGCCGGTGATGTACGAGGCGTTCTCGCTCGCGAGGAAGGAGACGGCGTCCGCGACCTCGTCGGGGCGGCCGAGTCGGCGGAGCGGGTACTGGCGTTCCATGCGCTCGCGGGCCTTCTCGGGGTCGTCGCTGCCGCCGAAGAACTCGTCCGCCATGCTGGTCTCGACGAACCCGGGGCAGACGGCGTTCGCGCGGACGCCGGCGGGACCGAGTTCGGCGGCGATGGCGCGCGTGAAGTTCAGGACCGCGCCCTTCGTGAGCGAGTAGGTGGCGATGCGGGGGGAGCCGACGACGCCGGCGAGCGACGAGATGTTGACGATGCGGCCCTCGCCGGCCTGTTTCATGTGGGGGATTGCGGCGTGACAGCCGTTCCAGACGCCCTCGACGTTGACGGAGAGGAGGCGGTCGCGGTCGGCGACGGACACGTCCTCGACGAGCGCGGGTTCGTGGCCGACGCCGGCGTTGTTCACGAGCACGTCCAGTCCGCCGTACTCCTCCACAGTTGCGTCGACCGTGGCTTCGACGGCGTCGTGGTCCGTCACGTCGAGTTCGGTGAACGTCGCGCTCCCGCCGTCGTCCTCGACGATGTCGACGGTTTCCCGGCCGCCGTCTGGGTCGATGTCGGTGACGACGACGTGGTAGCCGTCGTCCGCGAGCTGTCGAGCGATTGCGCGGCCGATACCGGCGCCGGCGCCGGTGACGAGTGCGGTTTCGTCTGCCATACCCGGCGTCCGTGGGCAACCCCTAAAACGGTACGCCCCCGCGACGACCTGGCCGATTGCTGAACTGTTTTCACGTCGGTCGTCCAAGGTCCGGTGATGGCAGTCAGTGACCTCGACCTCGACTTCGTATCGTTCGGCGGAACCGGCCTCAAATCGAGCGAACTCCAGTTCGGAACGTGGCGGTTCGGCAAGCAGACCGAGGAGGGGAACGTCGAAATCGGCGAGGAGCGAGCGAAGGAACTCCTCACCGCGTACGCCGACGCGGGCGGCCGGTACATCGACACCGCGGACGTGTACGGCGGCGGTGCGAGCGAGGAGTGGATCGGCGACTGGCTCGACGACCGCGACCGGGAGCGATACACCATCGCGTCGAAGATCTACTGGCAGATCCGGGAGGACGACCCGAACAGCCGGGGAACGAACCGGAAGAACGTCCGCGACCGCATCGACGCCCTGCTGGACCGACTCGGCACGGACTACGTGGACGTGCTCTACATCCACCGCTGGGACGACCAGACGCCGACGCGGGAGATGATGAAGACGCTGAACCGGCTCGTCGAGGACGGGAAGGTCCACTACCTCGGCGCGTCCACGCTGCGGCCGAACGCGTGGAAGGTCGCGAAGGCGAACGAGCTCGCGCGCGCCGAGGGCTGGGAGCCGTTCTCGGTGCTCCAGCCGCGATACAACCTCGTGGACCGCGAAATCGAGGGGGACTACCTGGAGTTCGCGCGGAGCGAGGACCTCGCCGTCTGCCCGTGGAGTCCGCTCGGCCAGGGCTTCCTCACCGGAAAGTACAGCCGCGAGGAGGGCCTGACGGGCGAATCCCGCGCCGCGGAGTCCAGTCGGTTCGAGCAGTCCTACCTCACGGAGGAGAACTTCGACGTGCACGACGAACTCGAAGCGGTCGCGGACGAGGTCGACGCGACGCCCGCGCAGACCGCGCTCGCGTGGCTCTCCCACCGCGACGGCGTCACCGCGCCCATCGTCGGCGCGCGAACCGTCGAGCAACTGGAGGAGAACCTCGGCGCCGCGACCATCGACCTCACTGACGACCAGGTCGAACGCCTCACCGAGGCGAAGGGCGGCCCGTACAGCGACCTCTAAGCGGACGCGACCGGCGTCCGCCAGCACGCGGCCACAGCACGCTTCGCCGCTACCGCCCGCATCGGGTTTGAAGATGCGGGTTTCAGTCCTCCTCGCCCGTTGACGCCCCCCTTTGTGTGGAACGCGCCAACGCCCGGGTACAGATGTCGTACACAATCGACGCCGACTGGAGTCGTCTCTTCATCGACGGGGAGTGGGTGGAGAGCGAGAGCGGCGACACCATCGCGGTCGACGACCCCTCGACGCGGGAGGCGGTCGCGGAGGTGCCCGCCGGCGTGGAGTCGGACGTGGACGCCGCCTACGAGGCCGCCGAGGCCGCGCAGGACGAGTGGGCGGACGCTCCGCCGGCGCGACGCGAACAGGTCGTGCAGGACTTCCTCGACGCGCTCCACGCGCACGAGGACGAAATCGTCGACCTGCTCGCGCACGAGGCCGGCGGGTCGGCCATCATGGGTGAGACTTCGATACAGATCGCGTCCGACCACGCGGCGGAGGCGGCGACGCTCCCGCGGCGGACGAAGGGCGAGCACGCGACCTCCAACATCCCCGGGAAGGAGAACATCGTGCGGCGGGAGCCGAAGGGGACGGTGACGGTCATCAGCCCGTGGAACTTCCCGCTGAACCTCTCGATGCGCGCGGTCGCGCCCGCCATCGCGTCCGGGAACACGGTCGTCCTGAAGCCCGCGACGAACACGCCAATCACGGGCGGCCTGCTGTTCGCGAAGCTGTTCGAGGAAGCCGGTCTTCCGGACGGCGTGCTGAACGTCGTCGTCGGCGAAGGCTCCGAAATCGGCGACCGGGTCGCCGGCCATCCCGTGAGCGACGTGGTCGCGTTCACCGGCTCCACGTCGGTCGGTCGGCGGGTC
>Ga0207813_100660_pt1 | contig 16605 bp, 18 predicted proteins | sample A23E3SouthBayCA_2_FD_187730 | JGI IMG/M metagenome (GOLD analysis project Ga0207813, IMG submission 187730) | Aerobic enrichment media microbial communities from Eden Landing Ponds, California, USA - A23 E3 (4) (SPAdes) | ecosystem: Environmental > Aquatic > Marine > Unclassified | place... | reverse complement strand
GCCGAGGACCTGCTCGCGGACGTGCTGGGCGGGACGCTCGATCCCGCGCCGATATTCACGAAGACCGTCTCGCTGGAGGACGTCGCCGACGGCTACCGCGCGATGGACGAGCGCGAGGCGATCAAGGTGCTCGTCGAACCCTGAGCAGCGGAGCCGACACACCGACCCAGCGGTCAGTCGAACCCGCCGTCGACCGGCGTTCCGTCGGCGTGTTTCGGCGCCAGCCGTGACGCCTCAGACCGCCACGTGTGGCGCCGTTGACGCGTCTGGGCGGGAACCGAGTGGGTTATGAGTCGGCGTCGGTGATGGGGCCGTGTGACCAGCGCAGACCGGACCGACGCCGAGGACTCGCAGTCGTTGACGAGTGAGGCGTACCACATCACCGTCGACGACGGGCGCGACTCGTTCTACGCGCTCAGCATCGAGCGAGAGGACAGCGAGACGGCGTGGCTCATGTCCGACACCGTCCGCTCGCTCGACGAGATGCGCTGACCGCGCGGCGTCACCGGAGGCGGTCGGCCATCCGCCGCAGGTACTCCGCGGCCACGTCGTGGTCGTCGGCCGCGAGCGTGCGCTCGACCGCCCGGTGACAGGTCTGTAGCTGTTCGCGCCGCGACCCCGGCGGCACCTTCGTCCGAGTGACTGTCTCGGCCGAGTCGACCGCCGACCGGCCCGTCTCGACGTCACCCCGGTCGATGGCGTCGGCGGCCGCGAGGTGCAACTGCCGGAGGACGGTCCGTACGTCCGGCGGCAGGTCTGACTCCGACACGTCCCCGAGTAGGGCACCCGACCGCAAGAATCTACGGGGCCCTCCGGCCGCGCGGACGCCCTACCGAGGTCCGCACGCGGCCACGTCCGGAGAACGGCGATCGCGATAGCGGTGGGAAGGTTTATGATTCCGATGTCGCTAGCCCCTCGCGTGGAGTCCCCCTTCGAGGTGCTGTCGGTCGACCCGGACGCCGACGACGACGCCGTCAAGGCGGCCTACCGCGAGCGGGTCAAGGATGCCCACCCCGACCACGGCGGCTCGCCCGAGGAGTTCCAGCTCGTCAAGACCGCCTACGAGGAGATCAAGGCGGGCTACGAACCCGAGGAGGCGGCCTTCGAAGACAGCTCCGAGGAGACCGACGACCCCGAGTCCGACCGCGGCGGCCGCGGCGTCCACGTCGAGTCCCAGGTCGAGTACCTCAACTACGAGATCCTCGACGATCACGGGTGGTCGCTAAACGACGACGACCTCTTCGAGAAGGCGGCGTCGGTCCACCTCGACTCCGTCGACTACGGTCGCATCTGGGTCCAGCCCCGCGAGTCGCTGCTGGAAGCCGCCGAGCGCCACGACTTCGCGTGGCCCTACGCCTGCCGCGGCGGCGCCTGCGCCAACTGCGCCGTGCTGGTCGTCGACGGCGAGATGGAGACCCGCGTCGATCACGTCCTCCCGCCCGAGATGGTCGAACAGGGGTACCAGCTCTCCTGTAACGGGATGCCGACCACCCCCGAGATGCGAGTCGTCTACAACATCAAACACGTCTCCGAACTCGAGGACCTCCTCCTGCCACCGCGCCCGTGGGAACAGGCCCACTCGGACTGAGCCCCATTATCGTCTCAGATACTGTGAAAGAGAAGAGTGAGCGGTGTTTTTCGCGCCCATACTACACATATTTGTGCCCACACCCTGCCAAAGAATCATAATTGATAACAGCCTAACAGCGTAGGTAGTCAATCTATATCCAGAGATACCAACAGTTCGGGTGAACATGAGATCAAGAGGAGACGACAGATGACGACGCGGTACGGGACGGGCGCGGGGATCGCGGACACCGGCCGCGAGGCAGCGCGAGCGGCCGTCACGGAGGCACAAGAGACGCTCGGCGGCGCGGACGCGGAGTTCGCGGTCGTGTTCAGTTCGACGGCCTACGACTACGAGACGGTCGTCGAGACGGTCCGGGCGGAGACTAACGACGCGACGCTGATCGGGTCGTCCTCGGCGGGGGAGTTCACCGACGCGGGGGCGACTTTCGAGTCCGTGACCGTCAGTCTCGTCGCCAGCGACGAGATGACGTTCCACGTCGGTCTCGGACGGGGACTGAGCGACGACCTCTCGGGGGCCGTCGCGGACGCCGCGGCACCGCTCCCGGAGGCCGACGAGGGCAACCCTCACAGAGTCGGCATCAATCTCCACGACGGACTGGTCGGACGGGGCGACGAGGTCGCGATGCTGGCCTACCAGCAGCGGCCGATGGCCTACGCCGGCGGATCGGCTGCCGACGACATGGCCCTGGAAGAGACGTACGTCTTCGCCGACGACGAGGTGGCCACCGACGCGGTGGCGCTGGCGGCGATCACCGCCGAGCGGCCGTTCGCACAGTCTGTCGGCCACGGCCACGAACCGATCTCGGAGGGCTTCGAGGTCACCGCCGCCGAGGGATCGGTCGTCTCGGAACTCGACGGCCGCCCCGCCTACGAGGTGTGGCGAGAGGCCGTCCGCGAACCGGCCCGGCGCGACTACGGCGTCGACGTCGACGCGCTGACGGCCGAGGACGACACCTTCGAGGACCTCCTGACCAAATACGAGTTCGGTATCAAGACCGCCGACGAGGAGTATAAGGTCCGCTGGCCGGGACTGACCCCCTCGACCGATGGGCCGCTGCACTTCGCGACGCGGATGCCCGAGGGAACCGAAGTGTTCGTGATGGACTCGACGCCCGAGGCACAGCTGGAAGTGGCCAGCGACGTGAGTCGAGCGGCCCGAGACGACGGCGAGTTCGAGGCCGCTGGCGCGCTCGCGTTCGACTGCATCTGTCAGGCCGCTATCCTCGGCGACGAGTTCGACGGCGCCGTCGAACGGATGACCGACGAGCTCGGTGTCCCCCTGGCTGGCGTCGAGACGTACGGCGAAGTGGCCATGACCGGCGACGACATGCGCGCGTACCACAACACCACTACTTCGCTGATCCTGTTCCCGGAGTGATTTCCGTGAGTATCCAGACAGACGAACTGATCGACGCGTTCAGCGACAGTCTTGGCGAACAGAAAGCTCAGCGAGTCATCGACGACGCCGCCCGCGAGGCCGGACTCGCGGAGAAACGTCGGTACTCCGAGGACGAGGCGATGACCATCGCCGACCGCATCCTCGACCAGAACGACGTCTCGGCGTTCGTTCGCGTCTCCGCGAACACGCTGAAGACCCGGATCAGGTCCGGGAACGTCGGGAGTTGACGGAGCGGTCAGCGGCGCGACGGCTACCGGAGTGACACGGTCGTCATACTGTCAGCTGTACCATATCGAAGGAATTCGCCACCCCGAGGTGTCGAATATCTTTCCGAACGTACAGCCGACAGTATCAGAAGTGGGTTGGCCAGGAGTTGAACCTGGGGCCTGCTCCGTGTGAAGGAGCCGTCATAACCGGACTAGACCACCAACCCGGACACACGACCGTACCGGAGCGGCCGACTTAAGAATTGTCTTCTCGCTCACGTCGCGCCCTTCCGACTGCGGCCGTCCGGTCGCCTGCGAGCGTTCGCTGGTGCTTTGCGGACCTCGCTCCGCGATTCGTGTAGCCCCGCCCGAACCCGCTCGCTCCGGGACGACCCCGACGAGTCACCGAACCCGCCGTTCGTCCCGCTCCGACCGCCGCCGCGACGCCCCGGTTCGCCGCTTCCGGTGGGTTTATTATCTTTTAGGCAGACCTAAATCATGCTGGTCGGTCGTCAGTGCGGCCGTCCACGTCTGTCCCTTCGCACGCGACGGTGGGCATCGACGCGTGCACCGGCCCGAGTCGGACCCGGATCACCCGCTGACATCGGTCGGGCCGGTATCCCGTTCCGAGACGACGAGCAGCGGCGCCGACCGCGGCGAGGTGGCGTCGACACGGAGTATACTGTCGGCTGTCCGTGCGTGTGAGTAGTCGGCACCCCGGAGAGCCGAACGCATCCGCGGCGTTACGGCCGACAGTGTGATCGCCGATGGTATCATGGCGCGGGCCGCCCTACAGCGGGTATGTTCCAGCGAGTCCCCGTCCCGACGCCGTTCGCGGTAGGCGAGGTCAACGCCTACCTCGCTGGCCGGACGGTCGTCGACCCGGGACCCGATAGCGAGGACGCGTGGTCGGCGCTGACCGAGGCGCTCGCCGACCGCGGTCTCGACCCAGAAGACGTCCGGCAGGTACTCGTCACGCATCCCCATCCCGATCACTTCGGTCTGGCGGCACACCTCCGCGAGGCGGGCGCAGACGTGATCGCGAGCCCGGACGCCGCGGCCATCGTCCGTGATTTCCCCGCTCGCCTCGAACGCGAACAGGCGTTCTTCCGCGACTTCTTTGAACACTGTGGGATGGCCCCCTCGACGGCAGAGACGGTCACGGACCTCCCGTCGGCGTTCGTCCACTACGCGCCCAGCGTGTCCGTCGACCGCGAGGTCACCGCGGGCGACACCGTCGAGGTCGACGGGCGGCCGCTCGCGGTGGACGCGGTCACCGGGCACGCGACCGGCGAGGTCCTCTTCGCGTTCGACGGCCCCGCCGGACGGGAGGCCCTGATCGGCGACAACGTCCTCCCGCACGTCACGCCCAACCCCTTCCTGCAGCCGCCATCCGAACCGGGCACCAATCGCCCGCGGGTCCTCCCGGCGTACAACGACTCGCTGGCTCGTCTCCGCGGGGAGGGGTACGACCGTCTCCACCCCGGCCACCGCGGGGTGATCGACGACCCCGCCGGTCGCATCGACGAGATCCTCGACGACCACCGCGACCGCACCGAGACCGTCGCCGAAGTCGTCGCCGACCCCGCGACGCCGGTCGACGTGATGGAAGCGCTGTTCGAAGACCTGCCGGTCACCGAGCAGTTCCCGGGGATGAGCGAGGCCGTCGGCCACCTCGACGTGCTGGCCGCACAGGATCGGGTGACCGTCAGCGAGCGGGACGGGACGCTCGTCTACGAACTCGTGGAGTGAGCGTCGGAGCCTCGACGCGCCAGCTGAGCTGCGACGCGCGGCTCAGTACGTCGGCTGTTCCTCGGGGACACCCTCGCGCTTGTTGACGACGCGCGCGAGCGTGAAGAGCAGGTCCGAGAGGCGATTGAGGTAGACGACGGCCGCCTCGTTGACGCGGGACTCCTCGCTGAGCAGAGTGACCGCGCGGCGCTCGGCACGACGACACACCGCCCGGGCCTGGTGGAGTCGCGACCCCGGTCGGGAGCCGCCGGGGAGGATGAAGTTCTCCAGCGGATCGAGTTCCTCGTCGTAGTCGTCGATCCGATCCTCGATAGTATCGACGTGTCTCTCGTCGATGGCCGGGTCGTCCTCGTCGGGGTCGGGGTTGGCGAAATCGGCCTGGACGACGTGGAGGTGGTTCTGGACCTCGCGCAGACAGTCGTCGATGTCGTCGTGACCGGTCGGGCGGACCGCGCCCACCAGCGCGTTCACCTCGTCGACGGTACCGTAGGCCTCGATGCGCGTGCTCGCCTTCGAGACGCGGGACATGTCCCGCAGGTCGGTCTGCCCCTCGTCGCCGCGGCCGGTGTATATCTTCATACCCGACGCTGGGGGCGCCGGGGACTTGAACCTGACCGGCCACGCGTCCGGGCGGCGCCTTTCGGGGCGTCCCGCGGCCGGACCGACCCGCTCCCGCCGCCGATCGGCCCGCTCCCGCCGCGAACCGACCCGGGCGCCCGAAACCAGCAATTTAACTTACGGCGGGAGCGAACTCCCGGCTATGGCAGCCGAGCTGAAACACGAGTGTCCGGAGTGTGAGACCGAGCGGTCGTTCTACCTCGCCGCGAGCACGCTCGTCCACCTGGGCGAGAAGTACAAGTGGCGCTGTCCCGAGTGCGACTACGGCATCGTCCGCATCGGCAACGAAGTCGACACCGCCCCGGCCTGACGGCGGTCGAACCGCGCCGCAGTCCAGTTTTCGCGCCCGCTCCAGCCCAACTGTGTCCGGCGTGTGCCGACGGGAAGGGCGGCGACACCCGGAAATGACTTACAACGGTCCGTCTCGAACAGCCATCCATGCGCCGTCCCGCGCTACGCGCGCTGATGGTCGTCGTCGGAGTGAGCAGTCTCCTCGTCTATCTCGCCGTCGGCTACGTGCTGTGGGTGGGCGCGAGCGCGCTGTGGCGACTCCGGCCGAGCGCCGGAACCGTCCTCGTCTATCTCGTAGTTTTCACGCTGGTGTTCGCGCTCGCGAGCTACCGCGCCGGGACGAGACAGCTCCTGCGTGACCTGCGCGCGCTGGAGTTGCCCGCCGACCGCGCGCCGACGCTGTACCGGCGTGTCGAGGCCTACAGCGACGCGATGGGTATCGAGCGGCCGCGCCTGCTGATCGCGCAGATGGACCAGCCCAACGCCCTCGCGCTGGGCGGGGGCCTGGGCCCGGGGATGGTCGTGATCGACCGGCGGCTCTTCAGATTGCTCTCCCGGGACGAACTCGCGGCCATCGTCGCCCACGAACTGGCCCACATCGAGCGCCGCGACAGCCTGATCCAGACGCTGGGCTACAGCACGCTCCGGACGCTGTCGGGCGTGGTCGTCGTCCTCGTCGGGCCGGTCCTGCTGGTCGTGACCGGCCTCGCCCGGGCGAGCGCGTGGATCCTCGGTCGCCCGCACGCCTGGACGCGCACTCTACCGGGGCGAGTGTCCCAGGCCGCCACACGGGCGGTGTCGCTGGCCTTCTTCGCACTGACGCTGGCGCTGCGGGCCCACTCGCGGCGGCGCGAACTCGCCGCCGACGACCGGGCCGCGACGGTGACCGGCGACCCCCTGGCGCTGGCCCGCGCACTCCGGAAGATAGAGCGCGCGACCCGCTCGCCGTGGAGCCTCCTCTCGCCGCTGTACGTCCAGACCGACGAGGACGACCTCGGGCGACTGCTCGCGACCCACCCCTCGACGGACGAGCGGGTCGAACGCCTGAAAGAGCGGGTCGAGCGCGACAGGGGCCGCCGTATCCCGATCGCCGGTCGCTGACCGCGGGCGGCCACGGGACGACGGTCCGGCAGCCGGGACGGTGACGCCGCGGTGCCGGTCACTCCCCGTCGCGGTCGCCCCGGCGCATCTCGTGGCGGGTGAACTGGACGGTCGGCGTCGTCCGCGAGCGCCGGAACGAGCGCCATAGCAGGTACAGCAGGGGGAGAAACGCCACGCTGGCCAGCGCCGCGGCCCCGGCGCCGACGACCGCATAGAGGAGGCTGACCGCGACCATCGTGGCCGCGACCAGCGCGCCCAGGGCGACCTGCCGGACCGTCCGGCGGACGAGTCCACGGTCGTCGGCGAGGACCGCTTCGACGCCGAGATTGCCCGTATCGAGGGTCGTGACTGCCGTCTCCAGCGCGGGCGGAACTGACAGCGACGCGCGCCCGATGTCGCGGGCGCGGTCGGTCGCCTCCTCGCGGAGCCACTCGGCCCCCGAGGCGCTCCCCTGTCGCGACCGGACGTAGTCGGTGACGACGGCGATGAAGTCGAACTCGGGGTCGAGAGTGCGACAGACCCCCTCCAGAACGGAGGAGACCCGGACGACGAGTGCCAGGTTCTGTGGGAGGCGCATCGGGAAGTCGTACAGTTCCGACTCGAACTCCGAGACGAACTCCTGGATCCGGTACTCGGAGACGTCGCCGCCCCGGAACTGGTCGATCGCCATCCCGAACACCTCCCGCATCAGTTCGCGGTCGGCGTCGGGGTCGAGCGCGTCGAGCGCGACGAACGAGTCGATGATCGCCTCGATGTCCTCGGCGGCGATGGCGACGTAGAACTCGAACAGGTGGTCACGCGTGGCCGGGTCGAGCGTGCCGGTCATCCCGAAGTCGTAGAAGACGATGGTCCCGTCGCGCTTGACCGCGAGGTTCCCCGGGTGGGGGTCGGCGTGGAAGTGGCCGTCCTCGATTATCATCCGGATGTACGCCTCTTCGAGGCGTCGCACGAGTGCCGACCGGTCGAGCCCCCACTCGTCGATGGTCTCCGTATCCGTGATCTTCGCTCCGTCGACGTACTCCATGGTGAGCACGCGGTCCGTCGAGCACTCGGCCAGCGTCCGCGGGATCCGGATCCCGTCGTCGTCGGCGAAGTTCTCTCTGACCGTCTCCAGCGCGGCCAGTTCGCGTTCGTAGTCCATCTCCCGGCGGATGGTGTCGGCGAACTCGTCGGCGAGATTTTCGAGAGTGAACGACTGCCCCGGCGGGGCGAAGCGCACCACCACGGGCATGAGCACCGACAGCACGCGCAGGTCCGCCGCGACGAGTTCGCGGATCGACGGGCGGAGCACCTTCACCGCGACCCGCTCCCCGTCGAGGCGAGCGGTGTAGACCTGTCCGAGGCTGGCGCCGCTGATCGGCTCCCGGTCGAACGAGTCGAACGTCTCCGCGACGGGACCGACCTCCTCGGAGAGGATCGGTTCGATTTGCTCCCAGTCGTCGGGCGGGACCTCGTCCTGGAGACGAGAGAGCACGTCGACGTACGGCCCGGGCAACACGTCCGGGCGCGTCGAGAGCATCTGGCCGAACTTGATAAACGTCGGGCCCAGGTCGAGCAGCGTCGCCAGCAGCGACTCGGCACGGCGGCGCTGTGCTGGCTCGTCTACCTCCCGGCTCCGACCGAGCAGGAGGAAGCGCCGTCGGTCCCGAAGGAGCGTGACTACGAGCGGGAGAAACCGCCGGACGACGACGACGAACCGCCACAGTGACCTGAGCCGGACCCAGATCCCGTCGGCCGTCGCGGCGGTCGGATCGGGAACGCCGGTCCTGGAGGGCGACTCGTCGGTCCCCGACTCGGCCGTCATTGTCGGCGGTTGTGCCGCCACGCTGAATACAGTAGCGGTCGACCGCCGCGGCGACAGCGACCCGGCCGCCGTTGGCCCGTGACAGCCCGAACCGACTGTCCTCCGGTATGCGCGGAAAAGTAGACGCTCGTTCGGTTATCCCGGACCGTGCTTCACGGAGTCGAAACGTATTTACTCGGTTCCGGAGAATTAGTACAGGAATGAGCGACACCATCGACGACCCCGTCCGGATCGGGCTCAACGGCTTCGGGCGGATCGGTCGGAACGTATTTCGAGCGGCGCTGGACGACCCGCGAGTAGAGCTCGTCGGCATCAACGACGTGATGGACGACGCCGACGTGGCGTATCTCGGCAAGTACGACACGGTCATGGGACGGCTCGACGGCGTCGACGTGCGCGACGGCGACCTCGTCGTCGAGGGCCGCGACTTCGCGGCCCCGATCTACGAAGAGACCGACCCCGGTGATCTCCCGTGGGACAGCCTCGACGTGGACGTGGCCTTCGAGTGTACCGGTATCTTCCGCAACTACGACGACGCGGTTCGCCACGTCGACGCCGGTGCCGACACCGCGGTCATCTCGGCGCCGCCGAAAGGCGACAAACCGGTCAAACAGCTCGTCTACGGCGTCAACCACGACATCTACGAGGGCGAGGACGTCGTCTCGAACGCCTCCTGTACGACCAACTCCATCACGCCCGTCGCGAAGGTGCTCGACGAGGAGTTCGGCATCGAGAGCGGCCAACTGACGACGATCCACGCCTACACCGGCTCCCAGAACCTCGTCGACGGCCCGAAGGCCAAGACCCGACGGGGACGCGCCGCCGCCGAGAACATCGTCCCGACGAGCACGGGCGCCGCCCAGGCCGCGACGGAGGTCCTCCCCGAACTGGAGGGGAAACTCGACGGGATGGCCGTCCGCGTCCCCGTCCCGAACGGGTCGATCACGGAGTTCGTCACCGACCTCGACGCCGAGGTAACGGAGGGCGACGTCAACAGCGCCTTCCGCGAGGCCGCGAGCGGTGACCTCGAAGGAGTCCTGGGCGTCACCGAAGACGAGGTGGTCTCCAGTGATATCCTCGGGACGCCCTACTCCTCGCAGGTCGACCTCCAGTCGACCACCGTCGTCAACGGCCTGACGAAGGTCCTGACGTGGTACGACAACGAGTACGGCTTCTCGAACCGGATGCTCGACGTGGCCGAGTACGTCACCGAGTACTGACCTGCCGACGGTCCTGGCGGACGAACGCCGCGGACCGGCCGCTCGTCGACCGGACGAACGCCGCGGATCGGACGGTTTTTTCTCCGCTACGCGCGAGAGGACACACATGACGTTCAAGACGCTCGACGACCTCGCGGACGGACAGCGCGTCCTCGTCCGCCTCGATCTGAACTCGCCGGTCGAGGACGGCGAGGTACAGGACAACCGCCGGTTCGACCGCCACGCCGAGACGGTCGCGGAACTGCTCGACCGCGACTTCGCCGTCGCGCTCATGGCTCACCAGGGCCGGCCCGGCCGGGACACGTTCGTCTCACTGGAACAGCACGCGGCGATTCTCGCCGACCACGTCGGTCGCGCGCTCGCGACCAGGAGAAGCGAGCGCGGAGAGAGCGAGCGGGCAGAGCCCGCGAGCCGCGATATCGGGTTCGTCGCGGACACCTTCGGCCCGGACGCAGTGGACGCGATCCGCGACCTCTCGGGCGGCGAGGCGCTCCTGCTGGAGAACACGCGGATGTGCGACGAGGAACTCCCCGAGGAGGCCCCCGAGGAGAAAGCCGACACGGAGTTCGTCCGGACGCTCGCGCCGGAGTTCGACGCCTACGTCAACGACGCGTTCTCGGCGGCGCATCGCTCGCACGCCTCGCTGGTCGGGTTCCCCGAGGTCGTGGACGCCTACGCGGGGCGCGTCATGGAAAGCGAGTACGAGGCAAACACCGCCATCGCAGAGAAGGAGTTCGACGGACAGGTGACGATGGTCGTCGGCGGGACGAAGGCCACCGACGTCATCGACGTGATGGACAGCCTCGGCGAGAAGGTCGACGACTTCCTGCTGGGCGGCATCGCGGGCGAACTGTTCCTGCGGGCCGCGGGCCATCCCGTCGGATTCGACCTCGACCCCGAGACGGATCTCTACGACACGCAGTGGACGGACAACCACGACCTCGTCGAGTCGATGGTGGACTCGCGCGAGGACATCTCGCTCGCTTCGGACCTGGCCTACGAGGGCGACGACGACGAGCGTGCCGAGATCGCGGTCGACGGTATCGACGAGAAAGACCACTCGTACCTCGACATCGGGACCGACACCGCCGAGCGGTACGCCGACGTGATCCGCGACTCCGAGGCCGTCTTCGTGAAAGGCGCGCTGGGGATGTTCGAGGACGAGCGGTTCTCGGTCGGCACCGTCACCGTCCTCGAAGCCATCGCGGAGACCGACTGCTTCTCGGTGATCGGCGGCGGCGACACCTCCCGTGCCATCGAGCTGTACGGCATGGACGAGGCGGACTTCTCGCACGTCTCCATCGCCGGCGGCGCGTACATCCGCGCACTGACGGGCGCGGAACTGGTCGGCGTGGAAGCGCTGGAGCAGTAGCGGATCGGAGTTCGGCGCCTCTATCTTGTCTGCTCATACGGGGTGTCATAGAACAGTTGGTATGTCTGCCCGCAAATCATTAGGTGGAAATGATCGAATAGTCGTCTCTACCCTATTACGTAAGAATTAAAATACAAATACTACTCACCGTATCATAGTAGTAATGTCGGGTGGTGGGAACGATGATGATACTGGAACTTCTTCGACTGAGGAGTTCGACCTTGATCTTGTTGCCCTTGAAGAGGGTCGCCGTACTATCGATAAGCAGAATGAAATATTGAATAATATTGACGACAAAGCCGCTCGTATTCTACGTATCAATTTGGTCATTGTCGGTCTCCTCCTCACTGGTCTCTCGGTTACAACTGGTACTGAGAAGCAGACTGACCCAGTTCAAGAGGTTCTCCCGGATGTCATCAATGTATACACTGAACTGGCTCTTCTTGCACTCTTACTCTCGACAGGAGTAGCCGCGCTTACGTATACTGCCTCTGCGCTCCGAATCGGTGTAACGGGTGGAAGCCTTCGCAGGATCGTCTTCGAAGGTGACACCCCAGATCGGAAACGTCTTCGCGGTCTCACTCGTAGTTACTCAAAGTGGATCGAACAGAATTACCGCACAAACGCCTATAATGCACCTCTCGCCACGCTCACTCTCATCTTTTTAGTGTACGCTGTAGTACTATTGGTACTCAGTGGGATCGAGATAATTCGTGCCGTGCAGTGGTATGAGAACGTTGCCGCCCTGGTTTTTCTCATAATTTTCACTGCTCTCACTGGTATCAAGGGACAAATAGAACGATATTTGCGGCTACGGGGAGAACACTAATACCGTTGGGCGAGCATGATATAGATATGAGTGCCGATTCCAAGGTCTCTGAGGACCGCGAGTCCGAAGAGGATGTACCTGAGTATGAAGGACAAGTCATATTCAAGGGCGATTTCGACGAAGACGACGAATAAGACACTGTGAGTGACAAGAACAGTGGCGGGGAGACGGGCGGCGAGTCAGCCGAAAAAGACGCCTCTTTGGCAGGTACTACTGAGCGCGAAAGTCCCACGAGGTTCCCGAGTATGAAGGCCGATGGGCTGCCCTAAGTGACGGGGAATCCTTAGAATCCATTGGTGACTCGGATAGATCTAGTGATCTGGATGCGGACGACTCTGCCGACAAGTGAGAGAAAATCCGATGGCGGCCACCCCGACATAGAAACAAACGTCAGAAACTGAATTCGTACGACTTGCTCTCTTCTGAGCGCGCGTGTTCAATTTGCAGGACTACTTATCGAGTGATTCATCCAATCAGTCCTGAGATCAACCGCTCTGTGGACTGTTCTGCAACACTCCGGGCCCCGAGACAGCGAATCGTTGATTACGCCGCCGGGCGAACCCCGCCACATGAAAGTCGGCATCGTCTCGGATACCCACGACAACCGCGAAGCGGTCGAATCGGCGGTCGAGACGTTCGAAAACGAAGAGGTCGACGTCGTCGTCCACTGCGGGGACTTCGTCGCGCCGTTCTCGGCGGCGCCGTTCGACGGCGAGTACGACTTCGTCGCCGTCCGCGGGAACAACGACGGCGAGTGGGCGCTACAGGACACCGTCGCGGACTTTGGCACTTACGCGGGCGAGACAGCCGAACTCACTTTCGACGGCGCGAGCGTCGCCGTCTATCACGGCACCAGCGGCGCCGTCGTCGACGCGCTCGTCGAGTGTGGGACCTACGACTACGTCCTCCACGGCCACACGCACGAGTACGCGCACGAGAGTCGCGACGGGACGACGCGGATCAACCCCGGCGGGGTCCCCATCGACGGCGCCGAGGAGTCGCCCTGCGCCGTCGTCCTCGACCCGGCGACCGGAGAACTCGACCGGTACGCGCTGCTGGACGACGTGTAGTCGTAGAGCGGGAACGGCGAAAGGCCGCTACTCCTCGGTCTCGCCGCCGTCGGCGACGGCGCGGGCCCGCTCCGATCGACCTTCGGACATCCCCAGTTGGCCGTCGAGACCGATGGACTCCTCGGTGAGCGTCATGCTCTCCTCGCGGTCGGCGTCCCCGGCGACGGCGCGGACGGCGTCGACGTTCTCGGGGACCACGTCCGATTCCTGGTGGATCGCCTGGAACAGGTACAGATCGCGGCCCTCGACGGTGATCGACTCGCCCCAGATGCAGTTCTCCCAGCAGTCGCCGCGCGGGCGGCCAGCGTCCTGTGCGTACTCTTTGAGTTTCCCGGCGCCGTCGATAGCGAGGTGTTCGGGCAGGACGTAGAGGCGCGACTCGGCCGCCAGCAACTCCCGAACGGCCTCGGCGTCGGCCTCGGATTCGAGCGTGACGTTGACGCTGTGGGTGTGCATCAGCGTCGCGGGTACCTTCATCCCCATCGTGTCCACGTCGATGCCGGGGATCACGGTGTTGAGGTCCGGACCGTGGTGGGACGGGATCGTCGTGGGATCGGGGACGGTGTCGTTGATCGGACCGCGATTGGTCTGACCGGGATCACCGCCCCGCCGGACCAGCGTCACGCGGGCCTTCTCGATACCGTACTCCTCGCGGATAGGTGTCAACAGGCGCGAGAGCCCCGTCGTGTTACAGGAGACCACGCGGACGTAGTCGGCGTCGCGGACCTCGTCGTAGTTCGTGCGGGCGTTGAAACTCACGTCGGCCACGTCGGGATCTTCGCCGCCCTGGAAGAGCGCAGGCGTCCCGTGTCGCCGATAGAGCGATCGGTTCTCGGCCCCCACCCCGGAGGGTGTCGCGTCGACGACGACGTCCGCCGCCGCGACCAGTTCGTCGACGGGCCCGGCGACGTCGATACCGGCTGTCTCGAACTCCTCGATCCGATCCGGGTCCGCGGCGTAGAACGGATAGCCGCGTTCGTTCGCGATCTCGGCCTCGTAGTTCGGACTCCGCTTCGCGACGCCAGCGACCGCCATGTCCGGTTGCGCTCGGACCGCGTCGGCGACGCGCTTCCCGATCGTACCGAACCCGTTGACGCCCACGTGGATCATACCCCACTATTCCCCGGGGGCGCCCATAACGCTTTCCCATCAGATAGATATTACTTTACTCAGGTCCGAAAAAGAAATATCGGCATTACGCGGCCCGTACTACCGTATGGGAAGACCTAACACATCCTAATATAACCATACTATTTCTTATACTAACGGTGTCCAGGTACGGCGACACGCGGCGCGTCGGTGGTCGTCGGTCGGGTGCTGTTGTGCGCCGTGGTCGCGTCGGACGTCGTGGTCGTCCCGGCCGCCGTGGCCGGATCGGGTGTCGCAGGTGTCGCCGTCGCGTTCAGGTCGATCGGAGTGTCGACGACGGCCTCTGTGGTCCGGCGCATCTCGACGGCCCACTCGGGCCACTCGACGGTCGTCGATCCCACGTCGGAGTGGTCGATGCGGATCGAGACGTGACTGGTCCGGCCGACGAGCGTGACGTTGTACTCGACCGAGAGCGTCCGGACGAACCCCTCGGAGGTGACGTAGGCCGTCGCGGTGTAGTTCGAGATCGACGCCCCCGGGTGACGGACAGTGATCCGGGGCGGCGGCGTCGTCGTGTGGACGCGGTAGTACTGCTGGTCGCGGTCGTCGACGGTCACGACCGAGGCCGACGAGGCGTCGAGGTAGACGCCGACGTGTTCCCCGGTCGTGACGTAGAACCACGGTTCCGGCGACTGCATCGTCCTGGTGGCGACGACGGACTCACCGTCGATCACGCGGACGTAACCGCCCGTCGCGTCCGCGTAGGTAGTGCGGTCGCTCCAGTCACCGGGCCGCGTGACGGAGACGGCGAAGTCTTCGTCACCGGAGTAGCGCACCTGACGCGTGAACGCCTCGGAGACCCGCTTTTCCGCGGGAACGCTCCGGTTGTACGACAGCGTCCACGTGTAGGACGTGTTGGCGAGTGACCTGTCGTGGGCGACGAGCAGCGCCGTCGTATTGACGCTCCCGTTCGGACTGATCCCGGGCGGGTACGACCCGGGATCGGGCGTCGGTGTCGGCGTCGGCGTCTCCGGGACCGGGACCGGCGACACCGTCTCCGTCTCCGGCGTGTCCCCACCGATGGGGTCCGTCCCGCTACACCCGGCGAGCAGCAGGACACACGCCACGGCGATTGTCGCCCATCGCATATCGGATAGTTCGGCTGAAACGTACATAAGGGGCGCGGAGGCGGAGGGTTCGCGGGGTTCCGACAGGAGGCGGTCGCCGAGACGTGGGGATGGCGGCGACCCGACGGAACCCCCGGCGAGTCGCACAGCCCCGACCGAGCGGCGGTCGACTGGGGGTCGCCGCCCGAAACAGGAAGCCACAAGGGATCGGGGATGCTCGTGACGCGTGTGCGAATCGAGAACAGTTTCATCCCGGTCGAAGGCGTCGGCGAGAAGACCGAGCGGTCGCTGTGGGCGGCGGGTGTCACCCACTGGGACGAGTTCGACCCGTCGGTAGTGGGGTCGACCCAGGCCGACCGCATCGAGTCGTTCATCGACGCCGCCCGGGGTCGTCTCGACGACGGCGACGCCGCCTTCTTCCGCGAGCAGTTCCCAGACGGGAGCCACTGGCGGTGTTACGAGAACTTCCGCGAGCAGGCGTGTTTCCTCGACATCGAGACCACAGGACTGAACGAGCACAGCGACCGCGTCACGGTGGTCGGCCTGCACGCGCCCGGCGAGACGAAGACCCTCGTGGCCGGACGGGACCTGACTGCGGACCGCCTCCAGCGGGAACTCGACGACCGCCGGTTGCTGGTGACGTTCAACGGGAAACGCTTCGACGTGCCCTTCCTCGAGACGGCGTTCGGCGTCGACATCGACGTGCCCCACGTCGATCTCATGTACCCCTGTCGCCGCCTTGGACTGACCGGCGGGCTCAAAGCCATCGAGCGCGAGATCGGGATCGAGCGCGACCGACCGGACCTCTCGGGGGAAGACGCCGTGCGACTCTGGCGCGAGTACGAACGCGGCGACGACGGCGCCCTGGAGACGCTGTGTTCGTACAACCGCGACGACACCGAGAACCTCCGGGTGCTCACCGACCACGTCACCGAGCGCCTCGAGGAAGACGTGTTCACGACGACTGGTGAGTGAGCGCCTTTCAACACCGGGGTGCACCATTGGGCGCGGGCGGACTTCGACAGCCCATACATAAAACTACTTGAGCGTCCCGACGGCATACTGTTCCGATGACCCTGCCCTCCAGACCCGTCGTCCGCGCCGTTTTCGCGGTGGTAGTGCTCACGGCGGGAGGGG
>Ga0207813_100659_pt1 | contig 16620 bp, 10 predicted proteins | sample A23E3SouthBayCA_2_FD_187730 | JGI IMG/M metagenome (GOLD analysis project Ga0207813, IMG submission 187730) | Aerobic enrichment media microbial communities from Eden Landing Ponds, California, USA - A23 E3 (4) (SPAdes) | ecosystem: Environmental > Aquatic > Marine > Unclassified | place... | reverse complement strand
GCCCACTCGTCGCCCGCCGTGTCGCCGGCCCGTAACTCCACGGTCCCGGCGGTGGGTTCGAGCGCGCCGGTCAGACAGTCGAAGAAGGTCGTCTTCCCGGCGCCGTTGGGGCCGATGAGCGAGCAGAGTTCGTCGTCGAGTTCGAAGTCGACGCTGTCGACGGCAGTCAGCCCGCCGAACTGCCTGGTGAGGCCGCGAGTCCGCAGCATATCACAGCGAGCAGTTCATGTCGTCGCTGTCTGCCGGGATCGTCACGTTGTCGCGGCCGATCCGGGCGACGGGCTCGCTGGGCATGATGGCCGCGCCCCAGCTGTCGGTCCACTCGTCGGTCGTCGGGATGGGGTCCGCGACGGTCATCTCCGAGCGCGCCTGGTTGTTGTACTCCTGGAACCGGTAGGCGTTCTCGCCTTTCGGCGTGTCGGTGACCGTCATCCCCTTCAGCCCGTCGGCGATGTCGCCCGCCGCGACCGAGCCCGACTGCTCGATCGCCTGGTGGATCGCCGATGCCGCCGTGAACGTCCCCGACGTGAAGAGGTCCGGCGGCAACCCGTAGACCGACGAGTAACTGTCGACGAAGCTGTCGTTGATCGGGTTGTCGTACTGGTTCCAGTGATAGCGCGTGGTGAACGGCCCCAGCTTCGAGTTCCGGATCTTCTCCGCCGTCAGCGGCTCGCCGAGCACCTGCTTGAGCGTGTTGCCCACGACGGTGTTGGTGATCTGGGTGGCGAACCCGCCGAACGCGCGGTAGTCGTAGTCGCCCGAGAGGAACGAACTGAACAGCGCGGGCAGAGTCACGACGGTGAACCCGCCGACGATGCCTTCCGCGCCGGCCTCGCTGGCGTTGTCGAGCAGGCCGTCCCACTCGGAGTAGCCCCGCTCGACGAAGCGCTTGCCGACGATCTCGACGCCGTTGTCCTTGAGGACCGTCTCGTAGTTGTTGACGACCGCGCGGCCGAAACTGTAGTCGGCCCCGAACAGGTACACCTTCGAGACGTCGGTCTCGGTCGCGACGTAGCGTCCGCCGGAACGGGCGTCCATCGCCGTGTTCTCGTTGGCGCGGTAGACGAGATCGCTACAGGTCTCACCGTCGGACGTGATGGAGGCCGAGGCGGCCGGTCCCGCCACGTAGGGCGTGTTCGAGGGGGTGACGACGTTGGTGACCACCCGCCGCGCGGCGCTGGAGGACGAACAGCCAAAGAGCATGTCCACCTCGTCGTCGCGGACGAGCGTCTCGGCCGCTGATTCGGCGGTCTCGGCCGCGAACTGCGTGTCACGGACGACCAGTTCGTAGTCCACGTCGCCGACCGAGTACGTCGTCGTCCCGGTGCCGACGTCGCCGGGCGGGTCCGAGTCGGCCTTGTGGGCCAGCCCCGAGAGAAACCCCCAGATGCTCTGCTGGCCGTAGTACTTGAGGTCGCCGGACATCGGCTGGAGGACGCCGATCCGGACTGTTCCTGACACGCTTCCACTCGGTGTTCCCGTGGGCGTCGCTGTTTCGGTCGGGGTCATGTCACTTCCGTCTCCACCGTCTCCACCATCGCCACCGTCTCCGCCGTCACTACCCCCGTCACTGCCACCGTCGCCGTCAGTCGGTGTCGTCTCACCTTCGGAACAGCCGGCGAGGCCGCTCACGCCAGCCACACCGGTTACTCCCAGTCCTTTCAGCATTCGACGTCGTGTGATCGGTCCGCTCATACCGATAGTTCCTACGCATCAGAACTGCATATTGGGGCGGGTTAACATGTGAACACCCGGCGCTCGGGCGTTATCACTCCGGTCTGGCCAGTCGGAAAGAGAGGGGGAGTCTCACTCGCCGTCCAGGTCCTGCAGGGCGTCGACGACCCGGTCTATCATCTTGCGCTGGCCGCGCCGCAGGTTCTTCGAGACGGCGGGTTTGGAGACGTCGAACTCGTCGGCGAGCGTCCCCAGCGTGGCGTCACGGGGCGTCTCGAAGTAGCCCGAGGAGGCGGCGGTTTCGAGGGTCTCGCGTTCGGTGTCCGAGAGGTCCTGACACCCCTCGACGAGCGTCATCGCGGCCCCGACGTTCCCGACGACGTCCTGGATGTCGGGGAGTGCGGTGTTCTCACGTTCCAGAACCTCGAACTCGTTGTGCCGTTCGAGCGCCGAGAGCGCGTCGTCGGCGTAGTCCGCGCGGTCGAAGCCGACGTGCCAGACCTCGCTGCCGGCCTCGATGTGGAACGGACCGGTGACGTAGCCGTCGTGGCTCCTGATGGCCGACATCGCCGCTGTCTCCTCGATGACGGTCTTGATCTGGGCCACGTCACCGTTGCGTCTGACCAGCCGGTAGTCGTTCATGTTGTCGTGGTCGCGCAACACGTCGAGTCCGTTGGTCAGGGCACCACGGTCGTCTCCCTCCACGGCCATGCGAGTCTCGAACTCGCGTTCGCCGCGGTCGAACTCCCAGTGGACTGCCGCGAAGGCAACGTCGTGGTCCGTGGTCGTGTCGATGAACGGGCAGTCGTATTGCTCCATGTCCATCGAGATGTCGATCATTGGCCCTGGACTCCTGAGGGACGTTCGGCCTTGGTCACTATAAATTATGCCAATACTTGTGTGGGTGATAATATCCCACTACCGGCGACCTGTCCGGGGGACTCGGTAGGGCCCTACTCGCCGAACTCTTCGGCGACGGCCTCGCGGTCGATCTTCGACGGCCCGCTCGTGGGCATCTCGTCGACGAACGCCAGGTGCTTCGGGTGTTTGAACCGCGCGAGTCGGCCGTCGAGGAAGCCGGTGAGTTCCTCGAGCGTCAGCGAGTCTCCGCCGCCCCCGCCCGTCGCGAGTTCGACGACTGCTCTCCCGACCTGTCCCCACTGTTCGTCCGGGACGGGGACGACGACGACTTCCGCCACTGCGGGGTGGTCGGCGATGGCGTCCTCGACTTCGGCGGGATAGACGTTCTCGCCGCCGCTGACGAACATGTTCTTCTTGCGTCCCTCGATACTCACGTAGCCGTCCTCGTCCACGCGTGCGAGATCGCCGGTCGAGACCCAGCCCGCGCTGTCGCGGTTCGAGCCGTCCCGGTCGGCCGAGGTACCCGCTGTTCCGAACGTCGCGGCGCTCTCCTCGGGCGCACGCCAGTAGCGGTCGGCCGCGTGGGGTGACCGGAGTTCGAGTTCGCCGATCTCGCCCGCTTCACACTCGCCCCCGTCGTCGTCGACCACGCGAGCGTCGACGTGGGGGTTCGCCACGCCGACCGTATCCGCCTTCTCGCGGGGCCAGCCCTCGGGCATCGCGAAGTTGTTGGGGCCACACTCGGTGAGCCCGTACCCTTGCGAGAGGTCGACACCCCTGTCCCACCAGGCGTCCATGACCGCCTCGCGGCAGGGGCCCCCACCGGATTTGGCGAAGCGCAGCGTCGAGAGGTCCGTCGACTCCCACCGGTCGTGTTCGACCATCATCCGCAACACGGCGGGGACGGCGACGAGCACTGACGCCCCTCGCTCTTCGACGACCGAGAGCACCTGACCGGGGTCGAACTCGCGGGCGATCACCACCTCGCCGCCCATGTGGAACAGGGGAATCGTGATGACGTTCCAGCCGCCGGTGTGGAAGGTCGGGAAAGTCAGTGGCGTCACGTCGTCCGGACGCAACCCCCACGCGGTGATCGTGTTCATCGAGTTCCAGACGAGCGCCTCGTGTGAGATGACGGTCTCCTTGGGCGTCCCCGTCGACCCGCCCGTGTGCAAGAAGAGGTGTGGGTCGCCCGGCGCGATATCCGGGCCGTCGTAGCCCGTCTCCTCGACTCCCTCCGGCACTTCTGGACCGACTGCGGGCCAGGTGTGTTCGCCGTCGACCGCCAGCGACCGGACGGGGCAGTCACCGGTCCACTCCTCGCGGTCGAAAGCCGCCGCGACGTCGTCGGCGAACGGTTCCTCGACCACCACCAGTTCGGGGTCGACGTTCGAGAGCAACTCGGCCAGTTCGGGCGGTGCCAGCCGGTGGGACAGCGGCGCGAGGACACCTCCCGTCTTGCCCGTCGCGAAGAACAGGTCGACCACCTCGGGGCGGTTGCGCGAGACGACGGCGACTCTGCCGCCGGCACTCTCGTTCCCCACACTGGCCGCCGCTCCGGAGGTCTCGCTATCGACAGCCCCGTCGTCAGCCGTGACGCCGGACCCGTCGAGCCACCGGGCGGTTCGTGTCGCCCGTCGGTCGAGCTCGGCGTAGGTGAACTCGCGACCGGTCGTGGCGTCGACGAGCCCCACCCGGTCGGGGGTCAGTGACGCCCGGCGTCCGCTCCAGTCGCCGACCCACGACTGGGGGCCGTGATAGCCGCCCGGACGTTCCGTACCCGGTCCGGACTCCGGACGGGACCCGTCGGATAGCTCCTCAGACATCCGCGAGGAACCCCCGTAGTTCCGCGGTCACGCGCTCGGGACGCTCGACGAAGAAGAGATGCGGTGCGCCCTCGACCGTCACGAGTTCCGCGTCGGGGAGCGCCTCGGCGAGGAGGTGTGCGTTCTCGACCGGGAGGACACGGTCGGCCGTGCCGTGCATCACTAGCGTCGGCACGTCGAGGTCACCGAGGCGGTCGCTCGCGTCGAAGGCACCCGCCGCGGCGCTCTGCCACTCGTAGGCGGTCTCGGAGGGGTCGGTCTCCAGGCGCCAGTCGACGATCCGGTCGACGATTTCGGGGTTCTCCGCGACGAACTCGTCGGTGAAGGCGGGTTGCATCTTGTAGCGGATCGTCTCCGCCGGACCGTACTCCTCGGGGACGTCGAGCATCCGTGCGAGGGTCTCGTCGGGGATGGGGACCGCCTCCTCGCCGCCGGGTGTCGTACAGAGCAACGAGAGCGACCGGACGCGGTCGTACGTGAGTGCGTACTCCTGGGCGATCATCCCGCCGAGACTCGCGCCGACGAGGTGGACGTCGTCGAGTCCTGCGTCGTCGAGGACGGCCTCCAGGTCCCCGGCCATCTCGGCGACGGTGTAGGGACCCTCCGGCGTATCGGAGTTCCCGGTCCCGCGGTTGTCGAGGACCACCGTGTGATACGTCTCGGCCAGGGGCTCGCGCTGCCAGTTCCACATCCAGGTGCCGTAGGCGAGTCCCTCGACGAAGACGACCGGATCGCCGTCTGCCGGGCCGTCCTCCTCGTAGAAGATCCGCACGCCGTCGTTCGTGGCGTAGGCCATGGACTATGTACGGGCGCCGTTCCCCTTCAAGTCGAACGTTCACACGTGAACCAAACGGCCGACGGGAGAGCCGCTCGACCGTACCGCCGACACCCCTCCCGAAAAAACAAATGAGCATGTGAGTGAATAAAACATAATTCTGTTTGAGAGAACGATACCAATTTCGAAAGAACGATTACTCGAAATCAGCCGAAAGAGACGAAAATGTCACATTCATCAGAGACAACTATCAAGATATCGCGAATCCGCTACAGTTTAGTCGGTCGCAGCCACACCCCATGTCATGGACTTGCACAGTCGAGAGATAAACCAGGACGTGCGAGAGCTGGGTGAGCTGCTGGGTGAGATAATCACCGAACAGGGTTCCGAATCCGCCTTCGAGACGGTCGAACGGATCCGGACGGCCGCGATCGACTACCGGCGGGGAGATGCAGAGGACCGGACGGCGGTCCGGGAGGCCCTCGACGGTCTCTCGGCCGAGGAACAGGACGTGGTCGCACGCGCGTTCACGACCTACTTCGAACTCATCAACCTCGCCGAGGAACGCCAGCGCGTCCGCGAGATCCGCGAGGGTGCACAAGAGGGGACGCTCGAAGACAGCGTGCAGGCCGCCGTCGAGGAACTGGCCGCCCGCGACCTCTCGGCCGACACCGTCGAAGGGATCCTCGACGACGTGCTCATCCAGCCGACGTTCACGGCCCATCCCACGGAAGCCCGACGCAAGACCGTGAAGGCGAAACTCCGCGCCGTGTCGGCACGCCTGCGCGAACTCGACGAACACCGACTCACCGACCCCGAACAGACCGACGTCGAGCGTGACCTCGAAGCGGAGGTGACGAGCCTCTGGCAGACGCCACAGGTCCGGGACCGCCGTCCGGAGGTCACCGACGAGGCGCTCAACGTCCAGTGGTACGTCGAGAACGTCCTCTTCGAGGTCATCAGCGAGGTGTACGACGCACTCGAAGCGGCCGTCGACGAGGAGTTCGACGACGATATCGAGGTGCCGAAACTCTACGAGTTCCGCTCGTGGGCCGGCAGCGACCGCGACGGTAACCCGTTCGTCACCCCCGACGTCACCGAGGAGACACTCGACCGCCAGCGTTCGGCCGCTCTCCCGCTCTATCGCGACCGTCTCAAGGAACTCTCGGGCGTGCTCACGCAGGACGCCGGCCAGATCGACACCGGCGACCGCTTCGACGAACGCCTGGAGGCCCACCGCGACCGACTGCCGGGTGTCGCGACCGAAGCGCGCGAGCGCTACCCGAACGAACCCTACCGCCAGAAACTCAAACTGATGCGTGAGAGCGTCCTCCGGGTCGACGACGTGCGTTCGGGCGGTTACGACTCGGTCGAGGGGTTCCTCGAGGACGTCGCGGTCATCGCCGAGAGCCTCCGGGAGAACGGTGCCGCGGTCATCGCCGAGACGCACGTCGACCCGCTCTATCGCACTGCGGACACGTTCGGTTTCACGCTCGCGAGTCTCGACCTGCGCGACCACCGGAAGATGCACACCGACGCCATCGCCGAGTCCGTCGACGACGACGGGATCGACTACGCGGCGATGGACGAGGACGAGCGCGTCGACTTCCTCACCGAGGCTATCCTCCAGGACGAACCCATCGTCGACATTGAGGACACCGGCGGACTCTCGGACGATTCCGCCCGGGTGCTCGAACGGTTCGACCGTACCGCCGAGTGGCAGCGCGAGTACGGCGTCCAGGCCATCGACACCTACTGCATCAGCTGGTGTGAGGAGCCCTCCCACGTCCTCGAGGTGCTCTTCCTGGCCGACCAGGCAGGGATCGTCGACCTGCCGGGCTACTGCGGGCTGGACGTCGTTCCGCTCCTCGAATCGAAGTACGCCCTCGACGGCGCGCGCCGGATCATGGGGACGCTCTTCGAGAACGAGGCCTACGAACAGGCCCTCGAAGCCAGGAACGGCGTCCAGGAGATCATGCTCGGTTACTCCGACTCGAACAAGGAGAACGGCTTCCTGGCGGCGAACTGGAGTCTCTTCCGCAACCAGCGCCGCCTCGCGGCCATCACCGACGACTACGACGTGGAGATGCGCCTGTTCCACGGGCGCGGGGGCTCTATCTCCCGGGGCGGCGGGCCGATGAACGCCGCCATGCTCGCACTCCCGAACGAGACCGTCTCCGGCCAGATCAAGTTCACCGAGCAGGGCGAGGCCATCGCCGAGAAGTACGCCAACAACCGCATCGCCGAGCGCAACCTCGAACAGATGCTCGACGCCCAGATGCGCGCCCGCCACAACGCGATGGTCGAACCCGTCGAGGACGTCCCCGGGGAGTGGACCGAGGCCATGGAGACTGCCGCCGAGGCCGCCCGCGAGGCCTACCTCGAGCTCCTGAACACCGACGGGTTCGTCGAGTTCTTCGAGACTGCCACCCCGATCACCGTCATCGAGGACCTCAACATGGGCTCGCGGCCAGCCTCCCGCAGCGAGGACAGGAGCGTCGACGATCTGCGAGCCATCCCGTGGGTGTTCTCGTGGACCCAGGCACGCTGTATCATCACTGGCTGGTACGGGCTGGCGACGGGGATCCAGGCTTACCTCGACGACGGCGGTGACGTCGAGACGCTCCGTGAGATGTACGCCGAGTGGCCGTTCTTCCGGACGATGCTCGACAGGGCGTCGATGGCGCTGGCCCGCTCCGAGATGGACATCGCCGAGGAGTACGCCGCTCTCGCGCCCGAAAACCTGCGTGAACGCATCTTCCCGGGAATCCGCCAGGAGTACGAGGACGGCGTCGACATCGTCCAGCAGATCGCGAGTCGTGAGGGGCTGATCGACCGGGACTGGCTCCGCGAGAACCTCGACCGGCGCAACCCCTACGTGGACCCGCTGAACCTCCTGCAGGTGCGGCTCCTGTCACAGTCTCACCTCACCGAACCCGAGCAGCGGACGCTTCGGCTGACGGTTCAGGGCATCGCCGCCGGGATGAAGAATACCGGGTGATTACACGCCAGCACCACCCGCCTCCCCGGTCAGCCGAAGGTTCAAGTCAGATCACGCGACTACCGGAGCCCGTGACCTGAGAAGCCACCACGGACCGGTTTCGCGGGTGTGCGACGCGCCGGTTCGTGAGTCGTTCACGTCGCCTGTTCGCCCCACAGAACGAGACTCGAAGAATCGAGCCTGATTCACTCCACCAGCGCCGCTTCGAGCAACTCCAGAGGGTGGCGGACCTCGTAGCCGGTGCCGTGTTCCATCTGCATCGCACAGGTGGGACACTCGGTCATGCCCGTCTCGCCGTCGGCGTGTTCCATGTGCTCGAACATCTCCTCCCCGATGGCCATCGACTTCTCGTATTTCTCCTCCTTCCAGCCGTAGGTGCCCGAAATCCCCGAGCACGACTCGCCGACGTCCTCGACGCCGACCCCGTCGAGGTCCCGGAAGAGTTCGACGGCCTGTCGGTCCAGTCCCTGGTTGCGGGCGTGACACGGGGCGTGGTAGGCGAACTCCGCGGCGAGGTCGTCGTCGACGTCCGCCTTCTGGATTGCTCCCGACAGGTCCTCGTGGATCCGCAGGTACTCCACAGACTCGAAGGTGTGAGACGCCACGTCGTCGATCCCCTCGATGTCGAAGAGTTCGGGGTACTCCTGGCGGAGCGCCATCGAACACGACGTGCAGGAAGCGATGGCGTCGTACCCCTCCTCGACGAGGTCCGACATCGACGAGACGGTCACCTCGGCGTGGCGTCGCGCGTCGTCGAGCATCCCGTTGGCGAACATCGGCGTGCCAGAACACCCCTGGTCGGGGACGACGACCTCGTAGCCGAAGTCCTCGAAGACACGGACGAGTGCTTTCCCGACCTCGGGGGTGTTGTACTCGGCGTAACAGCCGTGGAAGTAGGCAATCTTCTTGTCGGCGTCGACTGACTCACCGCGGCGCTCTCTGGCCCTCCGAGCTCGCTCGCGGGACCCGACCGCCCCGCCTTCGGCGGCCCACCAGTCGGTGAACGTCTCGGTCGCGAACGCGGGGAACTCCCGCTCGCTGGTGACGCCCATCGTCTGCTCCATCACCCAGCGAGCGGGCCCGAAGTTCATCGCACGGTTTGCGATCCGGGGGACCTTGCTCGCCAGCCAGGCCGACGTCCGGTAGTTCGCGAGGATCCGGTTGCGCCAGTACTCGACCGAGAAAGTCGACATCTGTTCGTCGACGTACTGGCCGCGAGCGGTGTTGTGCATCTGCGAGAGTGGCACGCCCGACGGGCAGGCGTTGTCACAGCGCATGCAGTTCGAGCAATCCATGATGGAGTCGTCGACCTCGTGGTCGTCGTCGGTCTGCTTGAGCCGCCACTGCTCGGGCCCCTGGAACTTCGGCCCCGGGAAGTCGTCGTCGACCTCCGCGACGGGACAGTTCGTGTCACAGGTAGAGCACTTGTAACACGAGTCCGCGCCGGGCCGCAGGTCGAAGTCGTCGCTGTCCGGGAAGACGTCGACCGGCTCGAAGGACTCGCCGGTGTTGGGCTCTGCGGGCTCGAAGTCGGTGCCGGACTCCGTCCCGGTTCCGGTCCCGGCCCCGGTCTCGGTCTCGGCCGTCGGATCCCCACCCGGCGATTCTGTGTCGCTCACGCCGACACCCCCGCTGCGCCGCGACCGGCAGCGTAGCCCGTCGCCAGCGAGACCCCGCTCCCGGACTTCTCGGCGGCGAAGTCGTAGCCACCCAGCACCGACCCGGCCGCACGGAGGTTCCCGAATTCGACCGTTCCGTCGGCGTCGAGTGGTCTGAGTCGGTCGTCCGTCGAGACGCCGAAGGCCGCGAACGGGTGGTCGCCGAACGCCTCGGTCTCGAACCAGTCGTAGCGGTCGTCCGAGTGTGGGACGTGACAGTCGAAGACCGGTTCTCTGACCGTCTCGCGGTCGGACTCGACACCCTTGCCGACGAGGCCGCCCGTCGCGAGGACGTACTGCTCGGCACTGTAGGGGATCCGTGCGCCGTTCTTCTCGACGAAGACGCGCTCGATCCTGTCGGTATTCCCGTCCCTCCGTTCGCGACCGTCGACCTGGGCACACTCGTAGTCGACGACGGGGTTGCCGGTCTCGATACTGGCACCGGCTTCGTCGAGTGCGTCGAAGAGTGCGTCTTCCAGCCTGAGACCTGGGAGCGACGGCGGTCCCATCGGCACCTCGAAGACGTCGACGCCGAGCCGGTCACCGAGCGCACGTCGAACGGCGCCAGCCCGGTCGTCACCCAGCACTGCCGGGAACCCGACGCGGTCCTCGCCGTCGAGTACACGTTCGACGCGGTCGGCGAGCGCGCCACGAACCGGCCGGTCGCGGCCGTCGACCGACACGTCACCGTCGGTGTCCAGCAGTTTCGCGTAGCGAGTCACCTTCGCGTCCGCGCGCAGGTCACCGGGGAACCGGACCGTGACACCACGGACGTCGAAGGGCACACCTGCGGCTTCGAGGTGCGCGGCGGCGTGTGGCGCGTCGAAGTCGACCAGCGACTCGAAGCCGACCAGGAGCGCGTCCCGGTCGTCGCTGGCGAGTCCCGCAGCGGCGCCAGCCGGATACCTGGCCGTCGGCTTGACGGTCCCCCCGTGGGTCGGGAGGAGCGCGTTCCGGTCGGTGTGCCCGCCGCGGTAGTCGGTCGCGACCTCGTCGAAGAGAGCCATCGCCTCGCGGACGGTGGCTTCGCCGACGGTGCGATACGGGTGTTCGGTCGGCAGGCCCGGGATCGCCGCGTAGGGGTCGTGGAGCGGCCCGTCACCGTCGCCGCCCGGTGCGTACCCGAGAATGTCCACGAGCCCCGAGGCGTGCCTGAGCGTACTCTGTTTGTACGAGACCAGTCGGACGTCCGCACCCGCTCGTGCGGCCGAGAGCGCACTGGTGAGTCCTGCGAGGCCGCCACCGACCACGAGTACCTCCGATTCAATCGCCACCGCGCTCACCCCCGTCGGTCGCGACGCCTGTCTGTGAGGCCGCGTCGGTCCCTCGAGAACCGCTGTCGAAAGCCGTGAAGTCGACCGGTTCGCCGTCGGCGGGGTCCCGGTCGCGGTTCTGGGTCGTCGCGTGCAGCGCGTAGTTCAACATCGCCTGTGAGAGTTGCTCGCCCCAGAGGGCGTGGCGCTGGCCCTTCCAGCGTTCCTGGAGGAGTTCGTCCCACGCCCCGCGGACGGTCGACTCGTCGTACTCGCTCCCGTCGTCGCCCTCGCGGTCACTGTCATCGTCACCGTTCACCCCACTGCCGTGCAACTCGCTGGCCAGCCGGTGACAGCAGAAGCCACCCTGACAGTTGCCCATCGATGCGCGCGTCCGGATGCGAACGGCGTTCAGGTCCGACCCCGACTGGGCGATCGCGTCCTGCACCTCCGCCCGGGTGACGCCCTCACACGCACAGACCGTGGGATTGGGCGCGTCGGTCTTCAACACCTCGTCGGCCCGCGAACCGAGTCGCTCGACGCTCCGCCGGCCGATCGGCGAGCGGAGACCGAACTCGTCCATGTAGTCACGGAGAACCGAGAAGTCCTCGCTGCCGGGGAGTGGCACCTCGGCGGTCCGGCAGTCGGCGTCGATCCCGAACTGCGCGCAGACGTGGTCGCTGATCTCCTCGCCCATCATCCGGTAGGTCGTGAACTTCCCGCCGACGATGCTCGTCATCCCCCCGAGTCCGTCGCGCTCTTCGTGGTCCAGGAGGAAGTAATCGCGCGTGATGTCGGTCGGGTCCTCGCTGCCGACCTCGGGCGGTTCGTACAGCGGGCGGACGCCCCAGAACGACCGGATCGTCCGAGCCTCCGCGAGCATCGGCACGAGTTCCGACAGCGTGTCGATCATCATGTCGACCTCCCACTGCTTTTCGGGGTAGTCCTCGGGGTCCTCGACCTCCTCGTCGGTGGTCCCGAGGATGGCCGTCGTCTCGTGGGGCACGATGATGTCGGCGTCCCCCTTCGGCTTGCAGCGGTTGATCACGGTGTCGACCTGCCGGACGTTCATGATGGTCATGACACCCTTCGACGGTCGGACCTCGATGTCGACGCCGGCCATGTCGCCGATGCGGCCGGCCCACGCTCCCGTCGCGTTGACGACGTAGTCGGCGCGGACCTCCTCGCGACCCCCCTCGGTGCCGTGAACGCGCTTGCCGGGGCCAGACTCGTGTTCGACCTCGACGCCGACCACCTCGTCGCTCTCGACGAGCAGGTCTGTGACCTTCGAGTGTGTCTCGATGCGCGCGCCCTGTTCCTGTGCGCTCGCGGCGTTGGCGACGACGAGTCTGAAGGGGTCGACCGCGCCGTCCGGGACCTGGATCGCCCTGTCGACGTCTTTCGCGAGGTGGGGCTCGTGCTGTCGTGCCTCGGCTCCCGACACGACTTTCGCCGGGATATCACAGTCCCTGCAGCCCTGGAGCTTCTCCTCGAAGTAGTCCCCGGAGTCCTCGGGACGCTTGACGAACAGTCCGCCGGTCATCTCGACACAGTGTGACGCGATGTCACGGAGGACGCGGTTCTCCTCGATACACTCCTCCGCACTGGCCTGGTCCGAGACCGCGTACCGTCCGCCGCTGTGGAGCAACCCGTGCATCCGGCCGGTCGTCCCGTGTGTCAGGTTCCCCTGTTCGAGGAGGGTGACCTCGAGGCCCCGCATCGCGAGGTCGCGGGCGATCCCGATCCCTGTCGACCCGCCACCGATCACGACGATGTGTGGTGCCGATGCCATCTCTTGACACGACGCTTCGGGGCCCACCCACTTTACTTCATCGACGAACCGATATCGGTAGTAAATTCAAAGATCGTTCGTGCAGGTCTCCCGGTGTTTTCCACTGCCGACGCGACTCACGGTGGACGAGACTTAGTCACGGTCCACTCAGTTTCGGACTCGAAACGCGCTCTCGACCCGTCTTTTGCAGTTCTGTCCAGTTTTATCGAAGATCCTCGACGAAACGACTCCCAGAGCCGGTTCCCGGCGAGCCACGCTTGTGAATATAATTTATTACTATTACCCCCATCACCAGTAAGATTTATAATGATCCACCATATTGTTTACTCGCAAGGCAGGACAGTCGATAAACTGTCTGCCGGAGAGAGCAAAACCATGCCAGAAACCTACGTCGGTGCGATCGACCAGGGGACAACCGGGACCCGATTCATGGTCTTCGACCACGAGGGCCAGGTAGTCGCCAACGCCTACGAGAAACACGAACAGATCTACCCCGAGCCGGGATGGGTGGAACACGACCCCGTCGAGATCTGGGAGAACACCCAGGAAGTCGTTCGGGACGGGCTCGAACGGGCGAGTCTCGACGCGACCCAGCTCGAGGCGATCGGGATCACGAACCAGCGGGAGACGACGGTCGTCTGGGACGAAGCGACCGGCAAGCCCGTCCACAACGCCCTGGTCTGGCAGGACCGCCGCACCACCGACCGCGTCGAGGAACTCGAAGCCCAGGACAAAGTCGAGTGGATCCGCGAGAAGACCGGTCTCGAAGCCGACGCCTACTTCTCGGCGACCAAGACCGAGTGGATCCTCGACAACGCCGAACCGCTGAAACTGCAGAGCTCGCGCGCCGAGAGCGTCCGTGACCGCGCGGAGAACGGTGAGTTGCTCGTGGGCACCATCGACGCCTGGCTCGTCTACAACCTGACGGGCAACCACATCACCGACGTCACGAACGCTTCGCGGACGATGCTGTACAACATCCACGATATGGCGTGGGACCACGAACTCCTCGAAGAGTTCGACGTGCCCGCGTCGATGCTTCCCGAGGTGCGACCCTCTTCGGACGAGGCGACCTACGGGTCGACCGACCCCGACGGGTTCCTGGGCGCTGAAGTACCTGTCGCCGGCGCGCTGGGTGACCAGCAGGCGGCGCTGTTCGGCCAGACCTGCTTCGACGCCGGCGACGCCAAGAACACCTACGGCACCGGGTCGTTCTACCTCATGAACACCGGCAACGAGGCCGTCGAGTCCGACCACGGTCTCCTGACGACGGTCGGCTTCCAGATGTCCGGCGAGCCCGTCCAGTACGCGCTGGAGGGGTCGATCTTCATCACCGGCGCGGCCATCGAGTGGCTCGAAGACGTCGACCTCATCAACAACGCCGCACAGACCGCCGAACTCGCGCGGTCGGTCGACTCGACGGACGGCGTCTACGTGGTGCCAGCGTTCACCGGCCTCGGCGCGCCCCACTGGGACGGGCGAGCCCGGGGTACCATCGTCGGCATCACCCGCGGCACGCGAAAGCAACACATCGTGCGCGCGACGCTCGAATCCATCGCCTACCAGACCCGCGACATCGCCGAGGCGATGGAGGCCGATTCGGGCGTCGAGACCACCTCGCTCAGAGTCGACGGCGGCGCCGTCAAGAACAACTTCCTCTGCCAGTTGCAGAGCGACATCATCCAGACCGACATCGCCCGACCGGAGGTCGACGAGACGACGGCGCTCGGGTCGGCCTACGCGGCCGGGCTCGCCGTCGGCTACTGGGACGACCTCGACGAACTCCGCTCGAACTGGCAGGTCGACCGCGAGTTCGCCCCGGAGATGGACGGGAGCGACGCGGACAGGATGTACAGCCGCTGGGACGACGCCGTCGAGCGCTCGCTCGACTGGGCACAGGAGGAGTGACCGATGTTCGACCTCCTGCTCCAGGTCCCGGTCATCGGCATGGAAGTCGAACAGTTCGTCCTGTTGCTCGTCGCGGCGTTCGCGGGCGGTGCCTTCGGAGCCTCGCTGGGCGCACTCCCCGCGTTCATCTTCACCGGCTTCCTGGTCTTCCTCGGCGAGGGGCTGGCGATACTCCAGCGGGAGATCGGGACCAACATCGAGGCCGTCCCCCAGGGCGAACTCGCCGTGGGCGTGACCGGTGTCATCGGGTTCGGCGCGGTCACCGGCCCGCACATCGCCTTCGCGGGCGGCGTCGCCGCGGCGGCCTACGCCGGCAAGAAGTACCCCGAGATGGAACCCGACGGCTGGGACTACCACTTCGGGAAGAACATCCTCTACGCCCACGGGACCAAGATAGACGTCCTCGCGGTCGGCGGCGTCTTCGGCGTCCTCGGGATGCTCATCGCCAGAGTGGCGGGCGGTATCGGGTTCCCCACCGACGGTATCGCGCTGTCGGTGTTCCTGACCGCCATGATCGCACGCCCCGTCTTCGGCTACCCGCTGGTCGGCAAGGCCAACGGGAAGAACCTGCTCGACATGTCCCCCTTCGAGAACGAGGAGCCACACCCGGTCACCGACGGCGGCGAGGTCCCGGCCGAACACGCCGGCCGCCTGGCGACCGAACCCTGGCTCCCCCACCAGTACAAGTGGTCCGGCGTCGGGTTCATCGGGTTCGTCACCGGGATCCTCGCCGGGTTCATCTGGATCAAGACCGGGAGCATCTTCCTCGGGTACGCGATCTCCGCGATGAGCCTGCTCTTCCTGGAGCTGGGCGTCGAGAAGATCCCGGTCACCCACCACATGACGCTCATGGGGTCGGTCGGTGCCGTCCTCGCAGCGGCGATGGTCGGCAGCGTGCCGGTAATCGGTGCCGAACCCGTCGTCGCGCTCGTGGCCGGCGCGTTCGGCGCGTTCAGCGCCCTGATCGGCGAACTGACCCAGCGCGTCTTCTACTCGCACTCCGGGACCCACGTCGACCCACCGGCCATGGCCATCGTCGTCGTCATGCTCCTGGTCGGCGTCCTCTATCTGGCGGGTCTCCTCCCGAACGCGGGTTACCTCGGGCTCTGAGGGCGGACTGCTCGCGGGCGTCGTCCGGGGCACCCCGGGAAGTTCGCCTCGGCACTACCCACGAGTTTTTTACAGTGCAGGCGGGATACCGACAACGTACGAATCGGACTCTCACATGGACATCGACGCGCGAATCAAGCGACGACAGCGCCGGACCGAGGGGATCCGCCTGGTGCAGGACCACGAGTCGCTCTCCCCGGTCGCACACATTGAGGAGCCGTCGGACCGTGGCCCGCTCCTGGAGCAGTTACTCGACCACCTCGACCCGGTGTTCGACGGCCAGCTCCCGCCCAACGCGTATCTCTCCGGGCCGTTCGGGTCGGGCAAGTCCGCGGTCGTGACTGCCCTGTTTTCCCATCTCGAACGTCTCTCGACGGAGACGCGAGCGATCATCTACACGAGCACGCGCGCGGGGTCGCCGACCTCACCGGGGTTCGTCCACGTCGACCTCCGTGAGACCGCCAGCGAGTTCGCCTTCTACCGGGCCGTACTGGACGGTCTCGTGGAGGAGTCGGTCTCGGAACACGGCATCAGCACCGAGGAACTGCGCGACCGGCTCCACGACCTACTGGGCAGTTCGCGGACGGGCGTCGTCGTCGCGATAGACCACGTCGGCGAGCCCGATAGCGTCGACGCGGCGACACTCACCGACCGCTTCGCGGGGCTCCCGAGCAACGTGAGCTGGCTCGCCATCGGTCGGACACCGCCGGGGGAGAGTCCGCTGACCGAGTACACCGCGACGGAGATCGAAGTCGAACCGTA
>Ga0207813_100655_pt1 | contig 16729 bp, 8 predicted proteins | sample A23E3SouthBayCA_2_FD_187730 | JGI IMG/M metagenome (GOLD analysis project Ga0207813, IMG submission 187730) | Aerobic enrichment media microbial communities from Eden Landing Ponds, California, USA - A23 E3 (4) (SPAdes) | ecosystem: Environmental > Aquatic > Marine > Unclassified | place... | reverse complement strand
GCGTCAGCGACTCGTTTGACGATGTTGAGACCCAGCCCAGTCCCTGATTCGGAAGTCGAGTAGCCAGCCTCGAACACCTTTTCGCGGTCCTCGGCAGGGATTCCAGGGCCATCGTCTTCGATGTAGAATCCAGTGGCGTCACCGAAAATCCCGCCCACAACGACAGTGACATCCCGGCCTGCGTGGTCAATCGTGTTCCTGAACAGATTTTCGAGCAGATGCCGGAACTGATCGGTGTCAGCTTTGACCAGTGGCTGGGTATCGGCCCCGCAATCACAGTACAGTTCGGCTTCGTCTGCAGGGTCAGAGACGAGCTTCCACGCGGCCTCAGCGGCTGTGTCGATCGAGACAGGTTCCAGTGACCCGATTTCTTGTTGCTCTCGCGCTAGCCAGAGGAGGTCCTCGACAATGCGTTCCATCCGATCGGTCGCTGTCTCGATCACAGCGAGATGCTCGTTTGACTGTTCGGCCTGCAGGAGCGCCAGGCGACCTTGTATGACTGTTAACGGGTTCCGCAGGTCGTGGCTGACAGTTGCAGCAAACTGCTCTAGCTGTTCTTTTTGATCCTGCAGTTCCCGTTCACGTCTTGTCCGTTCGGAGATGTCTCGACCGGTGCCGACGAGCCCTATCAGGTCACCATCCTGATCAGTTAGCCGGTCAGCAGTGAACTCGTGGGGAACGCGCTTTCCCGCTGCGGTACGGAACTCCGCTTCGATGGTTGATTGCCCCGTTGTGAGCGCCTCCGCTATTGCCCCGGCGACTGCGTCCTGTTCGTCGTCCGGAAAAAGACTGACCGCATCGAGGTTCGTGAGTTGTTTATCAGTGTATCCGGCCAGTGTTGCGAATTGTTCATTACAGCGCTGGACAGTGCCCGCAGAATCGATGACGTAGAATATGTCAGCAAGCGAATCGAGTGCCTGGTCGATAAAGGTCCGCTCGGCACGCAGTTCGTCTCGGATCTTCAGCGAATGCATGGCGTGTGAGATGCTATTCCCAAGTTCGCTGAGTAATGCCTGTTCGTCCTCGGCAAAGGCAAACGAACGGGATGAATAGACGCACAGGAGACCATACAGCGTGTCATTGTATTCTAGCGGAACCGCAGCACTGCTTCGATAGCCGCGGTCGAGTGCTTCCTCTCGCCAGACCTCGAACGCCGGGTCAGCTTGAATGTTCTGCGACGTCGCAATACGTCGTTTGCGGACGGCCGTGCCTGCAGGACCCTGTCCAGTCGGAGAGTTATCCGCAGTGACAACAATAGTATCGAGATACGCGTCCTCGACGCCGGCCCAGGCCTGTGGCTCGATTCGGTCTGTCTCAGGGTCACGCTCGCCGATCCATGCGAAACGATAGGATTCAGAGTTGCTAATGATCTCACAGACCCGAGTTTTGATCTCCGAGAGCGAACTCGCCCGGATGAGAGCCTGGTCGATGTTGCTGACGAGCGCGCGAACCCGTTCAAGTTCGGCAGCGCGCTGATTGGTGCGGTACTGTTCGACGGCGTTTTCGATACGATTTGCGAGGAGTTCGTATCGTTCCGTTCCGTGCCCTTTTCGGAGATAATCGGTTGCACCGGCGGCAATTGCGTCGCTGGCGACCGCTTCACTCCCCTCCCCAGTGAAGAGGATAAACGGTAGGTCAGGGTACTCTGCACGGACAGCTCTGAGGAGTTCGATACCGTCTTTCTCAGGCATCCGGTAGTCACTGATAATACAGTCAACAGAACGTGTAGCAAGTTTATCGAGCCCTTCAGCAGCACTCGCTGCGGTTATTATCTTGAGTTGATCGGATTGCTGTGCAAGTATTTCCGATGCCACGTCCAGAAAATCGGGTTCATCATCAATATGAAGCACAAGGATACTCGTCATCTCTGACACAATATCGGATGTACCTAACTTCGAACAATAAACTTGCTGACCCAAGTATCAGATTATATACTTTGATAGTGTCATAGTGTGACTCAGTAGCGGTATGAGCCGGTGGCATGCTGGACGCCGAATATCCAACTAAACCGGGCAGTACAGAGCTATATGGGGCACCCGAATATCATATATAAAAACTGGCGCGGTTGATTCATAAAATCTCGATGCATGGTTGTAATAATGGCCTATGCCGGTGACGGGACTCCCGATACCATTCACGTTTTGTATGTAAACGACGATGGCGACTTTGCTGAGTTAGCGCAGACGAAACTCCGGAATATCTCATCTGACTTTGACGTCACAGCAGTCGGGACTATAGAGGCTGCTCTCGACCTGCTTGCAAATTCGGCTATCGATTGTGTGGTCACATCGTACTCATTGCCGGACGGGACGGGAATTGATCTTCTGGACCGGTTACAAGCGGAACAGGACGAACGACCGACGATTCTGTTTACTGGCCGGGGGAGCGAGCGAATCGCCAGCGAAGCGACACAGGCGGGTGTCTCCGATTACGTTCCGGTCCACGCAGGTCAGAACAGTTTCGAGTTGCTCGCAAGCCGTATCCAGACGCTCACCGAGGCCGCTCGCAAGCAAGCGGCCGCCGAGCGACTGTCAGACCGCTTCCAGCGAACGCTTGAGCGGGCAACTGACGGGATTTATGCTGTCGACAACGAATGGCGTATCGAATATATAAACGAGAAGATGGCAAAGCGCGTCAACCGCGACCCCGACGCTGTCGTCGGTGCAGTCATCTGGGAAGAGTTTCCCTCCATAGTTGGAACGGAACTCGAAGAGAAATACCGAACCGCAATGGAGACCGGCGACCCGGTGTCGTTCGAACAGTACCTTGGCGAGCCGTTGGATTACTGGGTTGAAATACGAGCCTTTCCCGACGATGACGGTCTGACCGTCTTTTCACAAGAGACCACGGCGGAGCGGGAACGAGAACTGGAGTTAGAGCGCAGTGAAGCCATCCTCGAAAATATCCACGACGTTGTGTTCGTTCTCGATGACGAAGGGACAATCGAGTTCGCGAACACCGCTTCGAGACGACTGGTTAGCGGAGACAGAGCGACCAAAATAACGGGACAACAGCTGGAAGCGGTCGTTGGAGACCGGATGTCCAAATCCGATACGGAGCGGTTCACAACGGCGGTCGAATCAACGGTCGATGATATCGAGACCGACGGTGGCGTGACAGGATTGTACGACACGGACCTGCAGCTCGATGTGACGACCGACGGCGGCAAGCGGACGTTAGATGTCCGCGTCACACCGTTCCGGGGCAACGCTGACCGGCAGGTGCTCGTCGTTGCCCGAGACATTACCGAACAGAGCAGGGCGAAACGACAGTTAGAGCAGGAGCGGGATGCACTGCGGGAACTCCAGACCGTCATGGCAAAGGGTGATATCTCGGCCGAGACGCGCCTCGAAGAACTGCTCGATCTGGGCTGTCAGACACTCGGGCTCGACATCGGAATCGTCTCACACGTTCAGGGCGACGATTACACAGTCAGAGCAGTACACGCCCCAGATGCGGAAATCGAATCCGGGGACCAGTTCGACCTCGAATCGACGTACTGCGCGGAGGTGGTCGGAACAGATGCGGTCTGTTCGTTCGCAGACGCTGTCACTGAAGGGAAAGAGACCCACCCTGCGTATCGTGAGCTGGAGTTGGAATCGTATATCGGCGTGCCACTCATCGTCGATGGGGTCCGGTACGGGACAGTCAACTTTTCGAGTCCGGCAACACGAGTCGCACCCTTCGGGGCGCTTGAGCGAACGTTTGTGAAGCTACTCTCAGAGCTTGTAAGCGCCGAAATATCCCGGATGCAGGACCAGACCGATCTTAAGCGCCAGGAGTTCCTGTTCGAGCGGGTGCAGAACATCGCAGATATCGGTGTGTGGGAGTATTTCCCGTCGACGGACAGCCTCGACTGGTCTGACGGCGTCCGTCGGATTCACGGTGTTGCCGACGAGTACGAGCCGTCACTTGATGACGCGCTTGGTTTTTATCATCCTGACGACAGAGACAAGATTGCGAAGGCAGTGGAACAGACGATTGCGGACCGGGAACCGTATGACATCGATCTCCGGATCGTTCGGACCGACGGCGACGTGCGCGACGTTCGGGCGTGGGGAGAACGCGTCGACGACCCACAGGACGATGAGCCCGTTCTTCGAGGCGTTTTTCAGGATATTACGGAGCGGAAAGCCCGGGAACGAGCGCACCAGGAACTTGCTGAAGAGTACGAGGCACTGCTCAACAGTTCCGGTGACGCCATATTCATGCTTGACGTCGATACGGCGGGTGACGAGCGAGCGTTCAAGTTTGCTCGACTCAGCCCCGGCTACGAGTCACAGACAGGACTCACAACCGAGGACGTTCGAGGACGGACGCCACGAGACATCTTCGGTGATGAACGTGGTGCTGAACTCGCGGCGAACTACACGCGCTGTGTCGAGGAGCGTGCGCCGATCTCGTATCGGGAAGAACTGGATATCGCTGACGACGCACGGTTCTGGGACACGAGCCTCGCGCCAGTTATCCTCGGCGATGAGATCGTCCGGATCGTCGGTATCGCCCGCAACGTAACTGAACAGGTCGAGCGGGAACGTAAACTTGAGACGACGAACCAGCGACTTGAATCACTCATCGAGGCGACGCCACTCACCGTCATGGAAATCGACACGGACGGAACGGTCACCCGCTGGAACGACGGGGCCGAGAATATGTTCGGCTGGTCACGGGCGGAGGTGCTTGGCGAGTTCAATCCGATTGTCCCGGACGAGCAGCAAGCTGAGTTTGAATCCCACCGAGAGCGCGTATTGAGCGGCGAGCCGATTCGGGGCAAGGAGGTTCGACGGAAGACGAAAGCCGGTGAGGAACTAGATCTGCTCCTGTCGGTTGCCCCGATCGCTGCTCCCGACGGGGAAATAACGAACGTACTAGCTGTTCTAGAGGATATCACTGAACAGAAGCAATTAGAGTCGAAGCTCCGCTCACTGCAGGAAACAGCACAGCGGCTCAGTGCCGCACAGTCGAGTGCGGAAATCGGCGACATCGCTATCGAGGCTGCTGTCGAGACGCTCGGATTCGAACTCACCGGGATCTGGGAGTACGCCGACCAGACAGACGAGCTTGTTCCACTGACGGCGAGTGCTGCCACGAGCGAACGGTTCGGTGAACTGCCACGGTTGCAGTCCGATGAGTCGCTTGCCTGGGAGGCGTTTGCGGCGTCAGAAATGCGTCGCTACGACGACATCCAGTCCGTGGCGTCGGTCGGCGAAGCTGACAGGAGCCTCAGAAGTGGCCTGTTCGTGCCACTGGGAGAGTTTGGGCTTATTGGTGTCGGAACGCCACAGGAACAGATCTTCTCTGAAGCAGACGTAGACCTGTTCCAGATACTGGGCGCGACCGTCGAGGCGGCATTCACCCGCGCAAGCCGGGAAACCGAACTACAGCGACAGAACGAGCGGCTCGATGAGTTCGCCAGTGTCGTCGCCCACGACCTCCGGAATCCGCTATCCATCGCCATCGGATTTCTCGACATCATCGAGGAGTCGGGCGACCTCAGTCACGTAGACCGGATCGAGGCGGCACATGACCGCATGGAGCGGCTGATCGACGACCTCCTGACGCTGGCGCGTGGTGAGACCACGGTTACGGATACGAAACAGATCGACCTTGCGACCGTGACGACGGAGGCCTGGGGATACGTCGACACCGTCGAAGCAACGCTGACGCTTGCTGAGACGGTCCCGACAGTGGCTGGTGACGCCGGCCGGCTGACGCAGCTGTTCGAGAACCTCTTCAGAAACGCTATCGAGCATGGCGGGGAAGCCGTCACGGTAACCGTCGGGCAGCTAGACGGCGGTGAGGGGTTCTACGTCGCGGACGACGGCGATGGGATCCCCCCGGCAAAGCGTGGGGACGTACTGGAACACGGCGTTACGTCTACCAAGGGAGGCACTGGCTTTGGGCTCTCGATCGTAGAGGACATCGCCAAAGCGCACGGCTGGACCGTCCGTGTGACGGAAGGGGCTGCTGGCGGGGCACGGTTCGAGTTTTGCTACTGAGGGAAGCGCCGGTAGCGGTTTCTCGCCCCCGACTGACGGTGTGGGCCCCGTATGAAATCAGCGGACCCAGTGTTACGGCCAGAGCCCCCGTGCTTCGTGGGCCTTCGCGATGCGGGACAGGGCGACGATGTACGCCGCATCGCGCCACGTGATATCGCGGTTTTCGAACTCCGTTCGGACTGCGTCCCAGGCCGCTCGCATCTCTTCGTCGAGTTCGTCGTTCACTCGCTTGAGAGACCACGACCGGCGGTTGATGTCCTGTAGCCACTCGAAGTAGCTCACCGTGACGCCGCCGGCGTTCGCCAGAATGTCCGGAATCACGACGACGTCCCGGTCAGCGAGGATCGAATCAGCGGTAGACGTAGTCGGGCCGTTCGCCCCTTCAACGACGTACTCCGCAGCGATGTTGTCCGCGTTTGCCTCGGTGATGACGTTCCCGAGCGCTGCCGGAATGAGGACGTCGACATCCAGCGTCAGCAGTTCGTCGTTCGAAATCACGGTGTCGGCGTACTCGGTGACCGCCTCCGGTTCCTCGTCGTGTGATGGCACTGTCGCCGTATCGATACCGGCGGGGTCGTACATTGCCCCGTTCACGTCGCTGATCGCGACGACAGTCGCGCCCTGTTCGTCGAGCAACCGTGCGGCATTCGCACCGACACTGCCGTAGCCCTGTACTGCGACCGTGGTCTCAGACAGCGGCTGGTCGTAGTACTCACAGACCTGCTGTGTGATAATCGCGACGCTCCGGCCGGGCGCGTCTTCACGCCCCTCACTCCCACCGACAATCGGTGGCTTACCGGTGACGACCCCTGGTATCGTTTCACCCTCCTGCATGGAGTAGGCGTCCATCAGCCAGGCCATCGTCTGTGGGTCTGTTCCCATATCCGGGGCTGGTATGTCCCGGTTTGGCCCGATGACCGCACGGAGTTCCTGTGCGAACCGGCGAGTGAGCCGTTCTTTTTCGTCTCGGCTCAGCGTTTTCGGATTGACCGCGATACCCCCTTTTGCGCCGCCGAAGGGGAGATCCATCACCGCACATTTCCAGGTCATCCAGATCCCGAGGCCGACGCATTCGTCCCTCGTCACGTCGGGGTGATAGCGAAGCCCGCCTTTGTACGGTCCCCTGACGCTATCGTGCTGGGCTCGATAGCCGGTGAACACTTCCACTGTGCCATCGTCCCGCTCGATCGGGACAGTGACCTCATGGACGTTTTGCGGATGATTGAGTCGTTCGACGATGTTCGGGTCGATATCGAGGTGGTCCGCGGCCCGGTGGAGCTGCAGACGGGCTGTTTCGAGCGCTGATTCGGGCTCGGACGGCGTCGACGAATTGTCCGACGAAGAGGCGGAGCTCAGTTCTGGTCCCATCGTTATTCAAGTGGTGTCAGTCGGTTGCGCATTTCGCCGCCACAGTCCTGACAGTTCTCCGGTTGGCTCACTGCAGTGATGACTTTGCCACACGCAAAGCACTCGTACGGTGTCTTCTCGCCGTGGTCTTGCTCTACATCTCTCATATGTATTCACGAGTGGCGGTGTCCGACCGCCAGTACTCGATTAAGGAATAGAAGGACATCAAAGGAATATTCAGAGGTTAAACAAAGGGGCAGGGGTAGAGTTGGTTGTTTATTATTGAACCCCTCTAGGACTCCCGGCCCGAAACGCTCCGTTCTTCGAACAGTGCTGTGAACAGTTTCCGCTGGACGGTCCGCACGTGCTGATAGAACGCTGGTGGCGAAATCGCAAGCATCGATGCGATGTCCTCACCGGAGTTTGTGCGCGGTGACTCGAAGTAGCCGCTGTAGTAGGCGGTCTGAATCACTTCGAGCTGTCGCTCCGTGAGGTCCGTGAGAAACTCCGAACTGCGGTCCTGCTCGATACCCCGTTCAAGCGTTTGTTTGCGCTTGAGTTTGACGCCGGAGAACGTACTGTCGACCAACTGTGCGATGTTTCGAACGTCAACGCTCTGGGGCACATCGACGACGAGTGTCGTTCCCTCCGGGTCTGCGGTCGCTTCCCGGAAGATAGCGCCGTGGTCGGCGAGTTCCAGCGCGAGGAACGGCTGTGACAGCTCCAGTCGCAGGACGCCGCTGTCAGTGTCGTCGTCACTTATCTGTGTCACGTCGTCGATCGTCGTCATGTCAGCCGCAGCCGCCGCGACCGCTTGCACGTCAGCGTCTTCGACCGTCACAAACACGCTGTTACCGGCCGGTGCGTGCTGGATGCCGCCTTCGTAGGCAATAGTACATCCCGTTGACTGGGCGAGTCGCGACAGGAGGAACCGCTCGTCATCAATGACGAACTCGACGCGGGCCACCGACGTCGTGAGCAGCGCGTGTTTCCGTTCGATGCCGCTGAGTGCCGAGGCGATCGTCTCGCCGAGTTCGTGTAACACTGTGCGCGTTGTCTCATCGAACGCGTCTTTCGTGTCCGCATAGATGGTGAGAATCCCGTGCCTGAGGTCGTTGTACACCAGCGGGATACTCAGGACAGAAAGGAAATCACGCGTGAGCGCGTCCGACCGCCACGGCGCGTTCCGAAGATCGGCGGCGACGTTGGATATCATCGTCACGTCGCCGGTCGCAGCCGTCTGGCCCGCGGGGTCGGTTTCGGAGGCCGCGACCGCGATTGACTGACTGTCGAGATACCCCTGTTCGGTGCCGGCCCACGCTCGCGGTTCGACGGTAGTACCGCCCGGATTGACGCTCCCGATCCACGCGAATTTGAATCGGTCTGTGTCAGTGAGCCGTTCACAGACAGTGTGGGTGATCTCTTCCTTCGTTTCGGCGCTGACAATCGTCTGGTCGATCTCCCGAATCGTATTGTTGATCTGATTCAGAGCAGTCAGCTGCTCGTTCTGTCGCTGAAGTTCGCGGTCCTGTTTCCGGAGCTGGGATTCCCGGGCGACCCGGTCGAGGGCAGCCTCGGCGGTGGCGGCAAGCAGGTCGGTGAGTTCCTGTGTCACGTCGTCGAACGCCCCGACGGCCGTCGACCCAGCAACGAACACGCCGTGGTTGCCGAGCGGAATGAACATGACACTACGGAGGTCGGTTGCCCGGTTTTCCAGTCGGTCCGACGTGTGGACATCGTCGAACACGAGTGTCTCATCCTTGACGAAGCTGTGGCTTGGAAGTGTGTCGGCATTCGTTCGGACGGCCGGGAGCGGCCCGTGGTGTTCGGTCATCGCCTGTGACTGTGCGACCGGGCGGAGTTCGTTCGTCTCGGCGTCGTGCAGATAGATGGCACTCGCGGAAACGTCGAACACACTGAGGACGTCATCGACAATGTGCTGGGCGATTTCCTGATTGGTTTCCGTGTAGAGGAACTTCCGTGCGGTCTCCTGTAGCGTCGTCAACGCTTCCTCACGCCGTTTCCGTTTCGTGATATCCCGACAGCTATACAGCAGTGTGCCGTCCTGAATGGAGACTTCGCGGACGTTGACCAGCAACGTGTGCTCGTGACCCGCTTTGTCGGTGACGGTACACTCGATGTTTTTGAGAACGCCCTTCTCGGCGAGTTCCGCTCGGTCGAACAGGTCCTCACCAAGGAGCGTGTCGATCGTTCCCTGCTGGCGGATCTCTTCGTCGGTGTAGCCGAAAATGAAGTGCACGTTCGGGCAGACGTAGGTGTAGTCCCCGGCCTCGTTCGTCATGAGGACGGTGTCGGTCATATTGCTGAGCGTGACCCGGTGGAGTTCCTCAGATTGACGGAGGTCACGGTCGAGGGTGACCTGCTCCGTGATGTCGATCCCTTCAATCACGATCGAGGTGACCTCGCCGAAGTCGTTCTCGACCGGCCGGACTGAAAGCTCGATAACGCGATCCGTAGCCGTGGCCGGCCGGTGAACAACCGCGTTACCGAACTGCCCGTCGCGTGCGGCCGCGACGAGGTTCCGGATGTCGCGTTCTGTCGCGTCGGACTGTGACCACCACGGCAGCGTCCAGAACAGGTCACCGATGACCGTGTCTGCGTCCGCATCAAGCATTGCTCGTCCCGTCTGATTCACACGGGTGAGCGAGCCGTCCGGATCGAGGATCCACGTGGCCGTCTGTGTGTCGTGAAAGACGGCGTCGAACTGCCGTGCCCGTTCGCGCTGCGTGATCGCTTGCCGAGCGGACTGGAGCGCCTTCCCGGTTCGCTCAATCAACTCGTCTATCCGCAGGCCGTCCGTTCCTGTGAGGGGAACGTAGTCGGAAACGCCGGCCTCGATTGCCTCACTCGCTAGGGCTTCGCTTCCATCCGTGGTCCCGAGAACGACTGGGAGGGCCGGAGCCGACTCTCGGAGCTGTCGGACCAGCCCAATCCCACTTTCCTCATCGAGTGACGCTCCCGTGACGAGACAATCGACCGAGCGCTGCCGAACGGTATCGAGGGCTTCCGATGTCGTCTCAACAGTGCGGATAGTGGCCTCGGTGCTTGCTGTGAGAGCTTCTGAGAACGGCTCGCTCCAGGTCGTCGAACCGACAACAAGAACCTGAGCCGTGTCGAGTGGACTCCCGGCGTCTCTCATCTGCTGCTCCCGGGCGCGAAGCTATCGCTATGAACGGTGGCGCTAAGCGTGGCCGCTCGTTCAGGACGTCGACACCTGTCGGGAAAGGTATGGTTCAGTTGCCGCGTGCTGGATGAATGGTTCAATAATAAACACCAGATTTCTGAACTCATTTGTTGGTGAATGATTTAATATTTACTTATTTCTGCGCTGATTTCGGGTGAGCGCCATGGGCCGGCGGCTGGGCCTCACGAAGACACATCACGGACATCCCGCAGACACTGACGCACTGGTCTCGCTGCCATGCTTGAGAGCGCTCTGTCACCAAACAACACGATATTAAGGCCATCCAGTGAGGAGGGGCACTATGCCAACCGACCGCGTCACCGTCTCTCTCGACGAGGAGACCAAGGCGACGTTAGAGGGGCTGACCGACCGAACTGGGGAAAGCCAGAGCCAGCTGATCCGCGAGGCAATCGCATTCTACGCGGCAAACTTCGACTCGGCACAGGCGAGTGACAGCGACCACCTCCAGACGTACTACGAGATGCTCTCGACGGGCGAGCACGTCTTGCTGGACGTCGACTTGCTTCACGCACTCCTGAGTCAGTTTAGCGATCCGGCAGAACAGGACGAGGAGGTTCTCGAAATGATCGATCAGGTGGCACAGTACCACGCTCAGGAATACGCTGAGCGGTTCGATTCGCTCGAAGATGTTCTCGAATGGCTCTCGCTGTGTGGGTTCCTGACCGTTCGGCGGGACGAAAAAGGGAGTTTCCACGTGGTGTTCCCATCCGAGTCGGTGCGGTGGTTGATGATTCGGTTCATCCGTGGTAGCATCGCCGACCTCCCGTTCGAAATTGAAGTCGACGAGAGTGTTTCGAAAGTTCTACTGAGAGAGCGAGAACCGTGAATACCCCCGGCACGGGACGTAAACAGACTCAAATCGGTGAGTGTGGGGGTTCTTACTAGTTCACACACTTGGTGACACAGACACAGGGTTCATACGACCGATGTTCCGGCCACACACAGGTCTTAACAATGTTTTTCATTACCTGCTGGGACCGTGACAGTGGCTATCAAAACCAACAATCATGAGCATTACAAAACGACTCAAAGCCGTCGGCCCGGGAGCGATGGTCGCCGCCGCGTTCATCGGCCCAGGCACGGTCACGACTGCGAGTGTTACCGGGGCGGAGTTTGGCTACGCACTCCTGTGGACAATGGTCTTCTCAATTGTTGCAACGATCGTTCTCCAGGAAATGAGTGCGCGACTGGGTCTTGTCTCGGGGGAGGGGCTCGGCGAAGCACTTCGAGAGCGGTTCGACAATCAGATCGTCGAGTACGTGAGTATATTCCTCGTTGTCGGCGCGATCGGCGTCGGGACCGCCGCCTACGAGGCCGGGAATATCCTCGGCGGTGCCGCAGGGCTCGCGACGATTACTGGTATCGACTCGACGGTGTGGGGGGTCGTGATGGGACTCGTGGCCGGACTCCTGCTCTACACTGGGCGCTACAAGCTGATCGAGCGAGCGCTCATTGGTCTGGTTGCCGTGATGGCGTTCTCGTTCGTAGCATCGGCGATCCTCATCGGTCCCGATCCCGGTGCGATTGCGATGGGGTTCGTCCCCGGTATCCCCTCGGGGTCGCTGTACCTCATCACCGGCCTCATCGGAACGACCATCGTCGGGTACAACCTGTTCCTGCATGCGAGTAACGTCCAGGAGCGGTGGAGCGGTCCCGACGATATCGGCCACTCCCGCATCGACACGGTGCTCTCGATCGTCGCAGGCGGCGTCATCACGATTACGATTATGGTCACCGCGGCTGCAGCGTTCGAGCCAGGAACCCAGATCAGCGATATCGGCCGGATGGCCGAACAGCTGCGACCCATCGCGGGTCCGTACGCCGAACTGTTCTTCAGCATCGGCATCTTTGCCGCCGGGTTCACGAGCGCGACGACAGCACCGCTTGCGGGCGCGTGGGCGACCACAGGTGCACTCGGCTGGGATTCGGATATGCAGAGCACACAGTTCCGTGCGGTCTGGGGGACGATCCTCAGTGTCGGGGTTCTTTCGGTGTTGCTGGGCGGCAGCCCCGTCCAGATCATCGTGTTTGCACAGGTGGTCAACGGGATTTTATTGCCGATCGTCGCGGTATTCCTGATATACGCGATGAACCAGCGGGACCTCCTCGGCGAGTACACGAACGGGTCGATAGCGAACGCCCTCGGCGCGATTGTGACGCTCATCGTCGTGTGGCTCGGCGTTCGGACGCTGCTCAGCGTCGCGGGGGTGCTGTAGATGGGAGACCGGCGGATCGGCGTCGACGTCGGTGGAACGTTCACCGATGTGACGCTGTCGCTCGACGGCGAACTCGTGACCGCGAAAGTCCCGAGCACTGAAGACCAGAGCGAGGGCGTTATCGCCGGGATCGAGAAGGCCTGTGATGCGGCCGACATCGACCCGGAAACTGTGAGCGAGTTCTCTCATGCGATGACCGTCTCAGTCAACGCGCTCCTCGAAGAGAACGGCGCAAAGACGGCACTCGTCACAACCGATGGATTCCGGGATGTTCTGGAAATCGGCCGCCAAGACCGCCCGTCGCTGTACGACCTATCCGCCGAAAAGCCAACACCGCTGGTTCCCAGACGCCGACGCTTCGAAGTGTCCGAGCGGACGACCACCGACGGCGTCGAACAGCCCGTCAACGAGGACGAAGTGCGGTCAATCGCCGAGCAGTTGCGCGAAATAGATATCGAGTCCGTTGCCGTCTCGCTCTTGCATGCATACGCGCACCCGGAAAACGAAAGCCAGGTGGCAGAAATCCTGCGCGACGAACTCGATGTTCCCGTCTCAGCCTCCCACGAAGTCCTCGCTGAGTTCCGCGAGTACGAACGAACGTCAACGACGGCCGTCGACGCATACGTACGCCCGGCAATTGACCACTACGTCAGTCGCCTCACCGACCGAGCGCGGGAACTCGGAGTCCCACAGCCCCGAATTATGCAGGCCAACGGCGGCATCACCGATGCCGACACTGTCAGGCGGAACGCCGTGACGACCGTCCTCTCGGGCCCTGCCGCCGGGGTCGTTGGGGCAGGGTCGATGGCGGCCGACGAACAGGACGGGCTCGTTACGTTCGATATGGGCGGGACCTCCAGCGACGTGAGTCTCGTCCGCGATGGCGAAGCCGAACGGACGACGGAGGGCGTCATCAACGAGCGGCCGATCAAGACGCCGATGGTCGACGTCGAAACAGTCGGTGCAGGTGGCGGGTCCATCGCCTGGGTCGACGCCGGGGGCGCACTCCGCATCGGACCGCGCTCTGCCGGAGCCGACCCCGGCCCTGCCTGCTACGGGAAGGGCGGAACTGAGCCGACGGTCACCGACGCGAATCTCGTGCTGGGCTATATTGGTGAGAGCACGAGTCTGGGTGGCGAACTCTCGCTCGATTCGGATGCGGCCTACGACGCGCTTGCAGATCTCGCCGACGAGGCGGGTTTCGACGGGCCCGTAGAAGCCGCCCGTGGCGTCTACCGCGTCGCAAACGCGAACATGACCAGGGCCATCCGTTCTGTGACCGTCGAGCGTGGGTACGACCCGCGGAAGTTCGAGCTCGCCGCGTTCGGGGGTGCCGGGCCGATGCACGCGGTATCCATCGCGGATAGCCTCGATATCGACCGGGTGGTGATTCCACGCGCCTCAGGTGTGCTGTCGGCATACGGCCTGCTCGCGGCCGACGAGAAGCGCGACGCAGTACGGACGTATCAGCGGTCACTCGACGCGGTCGACCCAGAGAATGTTGACACAGTCTACGAGGAGTTGTCCGAAGAACTGCTGGCTGAGGTCAGTGACCGCGAGGCGGCGACAGTACGGTACTCCGCCGACTTCCGGTACGCCGGCCAGAGTTTCGAGCTTACCGTGGATGTCGACCGACCGTTTGACACCGCGGACGCCCGCGAGCGGTTCGCCGAAGCCCACGAGTCTGCCTACGGCTATCGAGCGGACGAGTCGGTCGACCTGGTGAACTGTCGCGTGACGACGACCGTCGAACGGAGCGCGCCGCCGGTCAAGTACACTGCCGAAGGCGACCCACAGAAGGGCTCTCGGGAGGCGGTGTTCGCCGACGAGGTCCGCGAAACCCCGGTCTACGAGCGAGCGAAACTGCAACCACAGAATAGCATCGACGGCCCCGCGATTGTCGAGGGCGATGAGAGCACAATCGTCATTCCACCGGCGTGGAACGTCCAGGTGCGCGATGACGGGACACTGACAGCGGCGGTGAGCGACATATGAACGACGAAGCTACGACATCGAGTGACGGACAGGAGACAATCGACCCTGTAACGCTGGAAATCCTCAGGAACCAGCTGGAGAGTGTCGCAACCGAGATGGGCCACGTGCTCATCCGCGGGGCGTACTCCCCGAACATCAAGGAGCGACAGGACTGTTCGACGGCGCTCTTCGACGCGTCGGGTCGGATGGTCGCACAGGCGGAACACATCCCGGTCCACCTCGGCGCGATGCCCGATGCGGTGGATATTGTCCTCGAAAAAGACCCGAAACCGGGCGACGTGTTCATCGTCAACGACCCGTTCGCCGGCGGGACGCACCTTCCGGACATCACGCTCGTCTCGACGATCGCACCAAACGACGAGGTGATTGGATACGCTGTCTCGCGGGCTCATCACGCCGACGTGGGCGGGAGTTCGCCGGGGAGTATGCCACCGGGCGCACAGGAGATTTACGAGGAGGGACTCCGACTGCCGGCAGTTCGGCTCGTCGACGGCGGCGAACCCAACGAGGCGGTCCACGACCTCATCCGTGCCAACGTCCGGACGCCAGACGAGCGTGAGGCGGACCTCCGGGCCCAGCGCGCCGCCAACGCCCGGGCCGAGGAACGCATCGGTGAACTCCTCGAAGAACACGGGCCGACGCTGCTCGACGCGTTCGATGCCGTCATCGAGTACTCCCGCGAGCGGATCGAGGCTGAACTCGATGCTCTCCCGGACGGAACGTATCGCGCGAAGGATATCCTCGAAGGTGACGGTGTGACCGATACCGACATCCCGATTGACGTGGCCGTCACCATCGATGGGGCCTCGATAGTTGTCGACTTCACCGGGACTGCCGACCAGGTGGCGGGCAACCTGAACGCGCCGCTCTCGGTCGCAAAGAGCGCGGTCTACTTCGTCGTCCGAGCCATCACCGACCCGGAAATCCCGCCAAACCACGGCTGTTACGAGCCGGTATCTGTGTCCGCACCCGAGGGGTCGGTGCTCAACCCGGATGCGCCAGCCGCAGTTGTCGGTGGCAACGTCGAGACGAGCCAGCGAGTCATGGACGTCACACTGGCGGCGCTCGCCAGGGCAGTCCCCGACAGAGTTCCCGCCGGTGGACAGGGAACGATGAACAACCTCATCATCGGCGACCGAACTGGTGAGTTTACCTACTACGAGACCATCGGCGGTGGGTTCGGTGCCCGACCCGAGAAAGACGGGATGGACGGCGTGCAGGTCGGCATGACGAACACGCTCAATACGCCCGTCGAGGCGATGGAGACAGAGTATCCGCTCCGGGTCGAGCGGTACGCGCTGCGTCCGTCAAGCGGCGGCGACGGTCGATACCGCGGCGGGCTGGGGCTCGAACGCACCGTCACCGTCGAGACCGACGCCACCGTGTCACTGCTGACGGAGCGCCGGCGGACGGCCCCTGCTGGAATCGCTGGCGGCGAGGACGGCACGACAGGGGAGAATCTGGTCGACGGCGAGCCAGTCCCTGCCAAGGCCTCCATTGATATCGAGGCTGGGACGACCGTCTCCGTCCGAACGCCTGGCGGCGGCGGACACGGCAACCCAGCAGAGCGGGACCTGGAAGCGAGAGAGCGTGACCGACGCGATGGGAAGGCAGACGAGGGGTAGCGTCTCGATTCGGTTGCTCCCTGATAGAACGCGACCGGGCTGTGGAGTGGCGTGTTTCGAGCGCTACGCTCATACGAGTGGGATACAATACTGTGTATTGATATGAAGGTCTCGGTCGGAATCACGACCCTCCACCTTTCACAGAAGAGCGCACTTTTGCTGCTCCTTGCCACCGGTCTGCTCGGGTTCGGCGGGTACGACTACGTCCAGCAGTCACAGGCAGTCGACAACGCCGTTGCCGTCCAGGCAACCATCACCGATTCCAGTGTCGATCGAATGGACGGCGGGCGAGGAATCGATTACGAACCGGAAATTCAGTAC